>Ga0180221_1000829_pt1 | contig 23633 bp, 19 predicted proteins | sample eDN5th37CKraftMG_FD_151339 | JGI IMG/M metagenome (GOLD analysis project Ga0180221, IMG submission 151339) | Enriched Miracle-Growth compost microbial communities from Emeryville, California, USA - eDNA 5th pass 37_C Kraft MG (version 2) (version 2) ...
CGTCGCCCTCGCCCACAACCTCCACGCCTCCAGGGCCAACGGAACACCCCTCACCTACAACAACCCAAACCCCTACCTCCCAGACATCCTCATCTGCTCACAAAATTATGCCGAAATCATAGCGGCCGGTTCACCGATTTCGGACCCGGCCAAGGCGGGCCAATAACGCGGGAAGGGGCAGCAGCCATATTCGAGACGGTGATCTTCCGCCCCTTCGATTCGCCCAGGAACGCCGGCATGGCCTGACGGGGACATGATACGTCTTCCACCGCACCCGCCCGATTCATGCCGACCGACATCCCTTCGGTCTCCGAGGCGTCTCGCTGAGTTTCTCGGGCACGGTCGCGACGACGTGGACATTGCCGTTCCACCCGCTGGATTCGGACCTCATCTGGAATGCGGATCTGTTCATGACCGCCGCTTTCGGCCGCCAGAATGGCGAGAAGCTGCCGGGATAACCTCGTCAACATCCGGCTGGACTGGAAGCGCATCGTCAGCACCGGCCTCGATCTCGGCGTCTTCCTGCGCAACGCCACCACGAGAAATATTTCACGGCGCCGAGCGTGCTGCTCCCGACTTTCCCGATCAGCTCGGTCTATGTCGCCGAACCGCGGACGTGGGGTATCACCGCGCGCTATACCTTCTGAGGGAGCGAGATATTGCTGTGCCGGGGGCGGCCGTCAGGTGTGGCCGCCCCTTCTTTCTCCGGCCGGAGGCGGAGGAGCCTGTGTGGCGCGCTGCGCCCATGGCCGCGTCATTATGGAGGAAACGGGCGTTGCCATTTCCAACGCGGCATTGCCGGCCCCTGTCGATCCGCTATCCATGATGTGTCCACCCCTTGCAGCCAAAGGACATGATGTGACTTTCCCGACCGTCGATTTCACCGAAGCGGACGCAGCAATCATCATCGGGCGGCTTGCGGCCATCCCGTTCGACGATCTGATCAAGGCGGCGGAACGCGTGACGACCGGCGGCTTCGGCGCGGTCGTCACCTATTCGCGCAAGGTGTTCATCCCGCTGACGCGATTATGCCGGGACGTCTGCCATTATTGCACCTTCGCGACCACGCCGCGGCAGGCGGGCCGCCCCTATCTGTCGCGCGACGAGGTGCTGGCGATCGCGCGGGCGGGCGAGGCGGCCGGATGCCGGGAGGCGCTGTTCACGCTCGGCGACCGGCCCGAGGCGCGCTATGGCGCGGCGCGCCAGGCGCTCGCCGCGCATGGGCATGCCACGACGCTTTCCTATCTGCGCGAGATGGCGCAGTCGGTGCTCGACGAGACCGGACTGCTGCCGCATCTGAACCCCGGCCTGATGGACGATGCGGATTATGCCGCGCTGCGCCCCGTTTCCGCGTCGATGGGGCTGATGCTGGAGACGGCGTCCGATCGCCTGTCGCAGCCGGGCGGCCCGCATCACGGCTCGCCCGACAAATGGCCGGCGCGGCGACTGGCGGCGATCGAGGCAGCGGGGCGGGCCGCCGTCCCCTTCACGACAGGCTTGCTGATCGGCATCGGCGAGACGCGGGCGGAGCGGATCGAGGCGCTGGTCGCGATCCGCGACCTGCATCGCCGCCACGGCCATATCCAGGAGGTGATCGTCCAGAATTTCCGTGCCAAGTCGGGCACGCGGATGGCCGGTTGCGTCGAGCCCTCGCTGGAGGAGCATCTGTGGACGATCGCCGCCGCGCGGCTGATCCTGGGGCCGGCGATGACAATCCAGGCGCCGCCCAACCTGCATCGGCCCGACGATCTGGCGGCCTTGCTGCGCGCGGGCGTCAACGATTGGGGCGGGGTCTCCCCGGTCACGCCCGATCACGTCAATCCCGAGGCGCCCTGGCCGCATCTCGACGCGCTGGCCGAGGGGACGGCGGCGGCGGGCCGGCTGTTGCGCGAGCGGCTGGCGATCGGCCCCGCCTTCGCGCGCGATGCCGGGCGGTGGCTGGAGCCCGCGCTCGCGAAGGTCGTGCGCCGTTCGGTCGACGCGCGCGGCTTGCCGGTCGTCGATGGCTGGCATCCGGGCACGGGCGATCCGATGCCGGTCGACCTGCCGTCGGGCGCCACCGTCGTCACCCCCGGCCTGAGCGCCATCATCGACGCGGCCGCCGCCGGCGAGCGGCCGGGCGAGGCCGACATCGCGCGCCTCTTCGCGGCGGACGGCCCCGATGCCACGCTGGTCGCGCGCGCCGCCGACGGGCTGCGCCGGGACGCGGCGGGCGAAACCGTGACCTATGTGGTCAATCGCAACATCAACTATACCAATATCTGCCTCTACAAATGCGGCTTCTGCGCTTTCTCCAAGGGCAGCACGCGGGCCGAGCGCGGCCCCGCCTATCGCCTCGACCTCGACGAGGTGGGACGACGCGCGGCCGAGGCGGTGGAGCGCGGCGCGACCGAGGTTTGCCTGCAAGGCGGCATCCATCCGGCTTATGACGGCAACACCTATCTCGACGTGCTGCGCGCGGTGCGGGCGGCGGCGCCCGATATCCACATCCACGCCTTCTCGCCGCTGGAGGTGACGCACGGCGCGCGCACGCTCGGCCTGCCGCTGGAGGATTATCTCGCCCGCCTGAAGCAGGCGGGGCTCTCGACGCTTCCGGGCACGGCGGCGGAGATACTCGACGACGAGGTGCGCGCGATCATCTGCCCCGACAAGATCGCGGCGCCGGAATGGCTCGACGTGATGCGTACCGCTCACCGCGTCGGCCTGCGATCGACGGCGACGATCATGTTCGGCCATGTCGATCGCTACGCGCATTGGGCGCGCCACCTGCTGGCGATCCGCGACCTTCAGGAGGAGACCGGCGGCTTCACCGAATTCGTGCCGCTGCCCTTCGTCCATATGGAGGCGCCGATCTGGCGCAAGGGCCTGGCGCGCTCCGGCCCCAGCGCGCGCGAGACGCTGCTGATGCACGCCGTCGCGCGGCTCGTGCTGCACCCGCTCATCCCCAACATCCAGGCGAGCTGGGTGAAGCTGGGGGGCGAGGGCGTGGTCGCGGCGTTGCGCGCGGGGGCGAACGATCTCGGCGGGACGCTGATGGACGAATCGATCACGCGCGCCGCCGGCGGCGTCAACGGCCAGCTTTGCGATCCCGAGCGCATGGCCGTGCTCGCCGCGCAGGCGGGCCGCTCCGCGCGCCAGCGCACCACGCTCTACGGCCGGGTCAGGGAGCCCGCGCTCGCCATCGGAGACATCTGACATGGAAGACAGGTTCAGGCTGGACGGCAAGGTCGCCGTCGCGCCCTTCGGTGGGCTCGACCCCTCCATGGCGACATGGCGCTCACCAATCCGGCCGGCAGGGGGCGCGACCTGCCGTTCGCCGATCTCGACGCCGCGACATGGGATCGCACGCGCGCTGGCCGCAGTTCAGGGTGCCGATCCTCATGAAGCGGACCTATCAGGTTGACGGCGTGGGCATTCGCATCACAGGGACGCTGATCAAACCCGTCAGCTGAGAGTCGTCCGTCCCATGATCCAGATCGCGCCCCTTTCCGGGATCGGTGAAGTCGAGCCGGGGAGCGATCTCGCGGCGGTGCTGGCGGCCGCGCTGGAACGGGCCGGTCTCACGCCCCGGGGGGACGATGTGCTGGTCGTCACCCAGAAGATCGTGTCCAAGGCGGAGGGGCGCTTCGTCGCGCTCGCCGACGTCGATCCGTCCCCCGAGGCGATCGAACTCGCGGCGCTCACCCGCAAGGATGCGCGGCTGGTCGAGCTGGTGCTTTCCGAAAGCAGCGCCGTTGTTCGCGCCGTGCCCAATGTGCTGATCACGCGGCATCGTTGCGGGCTGGTGATGGCCAATGCGGGCATCGATCGTTCCAATCTCGGCGCGGGGCGGGAGGAGCATGTGCTGCTGCTGCCCGCCGATGCGGATGCCTCGGCGGCGGCGTTGCGGGCCAGCCTCGCGGCGCGCTGGTCGTCCCCGCCGGCGGTGGTGATATCGGACAGCTTCGGCCGCCCGTGGCGTTACGGCGTCACCAATGTGGCGATCGGGGCGAGCGGACTGCCCGCGCTGGTCGACCGGCGCGGGGAGCGCGATCGCGACGGGCGGCTGCTGGAGGTCACGCAGGTGGCGCTCGGCGACATGATCGCGACGGCGGCGGGGCTCGCGACCGGGGAGGGGGCCGAAAGCGTGCCCGCCGTGCTGGTGCGCGGCGTGCGCTGGGATGCGGCGTCGAGCCCGGCATCGGCGCTCGTCCGGCCGCTGGCGGAGGATCTGTTCCGATGAGCGTCGTCGTGCTGACCGGCGGCGTCGGCGGGGCGAAGCTGGTGCTGGGCCTGATCCGCGCCCTGCCGCCGCGGGAGGTGGTCGCGATCGTCAATACCGGCGACGATTTCACCCATCTCGGCCTCGCCATATCGCCCGATATCGATACCCTGCTCTACACGCTCGCCGGCAAGGCCAATGCCGCGCAGGGCTGGGGGCGCGAGGGCGAGACGTGGAGCTTCATGGAGGCGCTGCGCTCGCTGGGCGGGGAGGACTGGTTCGCGCTGGGCGACGGCGATCTCGCGCTCCATGTGCTGCGCACCGCGCGCCGCGCGGCGGGCGAGACGCTGTGCGCGATCACGGCCGATTTCGCGCGGCGCTGGGGGATCGGCGCGACGCTCCTGCCGATGAGCGACGATCCCGTCGCGACGCAGCTCGACACCGATGCCGGGACGCTCGATTTCCAGCGCTATTTCGTCGAGCGGCGCTGCGCGCCCTCGGTGCGGGGAATCCGCTTCGTGGGCGCCGGGGCCGCGCGCCCCGCCCCGGGCGTGATCGAGGCGATCGGCGCGCCGGCCACGCGCGCGATCCTGATCGCGCCGTCGAACCCGTTCCTCAGCGTCGATCCGATCCTTGCCGTGCCGGGCATCCGCGAGGCGCTGATGAAAGCGTCCGCGCCGGTGGTCGCGGTGTCGCCGATCGTCGGCGGCAAGGCGGTGAAGGGGCCGACCGCCAAGCTGATGGGCGAGCTGGGGCTGGAGGTGAGCGCCGGGGCGGTGGCCGGGCATTATGCGGGGATCGTCGACGGCCTGCTGGTCGACGCACGCGATCCGCCGATGGACCTCGCGATCCCCCAAGCGCGTGCGGACACGCTGATGACCACGCTCGACGATCGCATCCGCGTGGCGCACGCGGCGCTCGATCTCGCCGCGACGATCGCACGGTGAGCTGGACCGCGCTGCTGCCGTTCAAGCCGGCCGGCGAGCGCAAGACGCGGCTGGCCGGGCGACTGTCGCGCGAGGAGCGGGCGCTGCTGGCCGAGACGCTCTTCGGGCACGTCACCTCCGTGCTCGGGCGCAGCGCGGGCGTTTCCGCGGTCTGCCTGCTCGCGCGATCGCGCCCGGCGGACTGGCCGGGATCATGGATCGAGGATCGCGGCCGGGGCCTCAATGACGAGCTGGCGGCGGCGCGCGAGGCGCTCGGGCGCGGCCCGCTGATCGTCCTCCACGCCGATCTGCCGCTGCTGGACGCCGACGATATCGCGGCGCTGATCGAGGCGGGGCGGGACGGATGCGCGATCGCGCCTGATCGCCATGGCAGCGGCACCAACGCGCTGGCGATCGGCGACGGGCGCGCCTTCGATTTCCGCTTCGGGCGGGACAGCTTCCGCCTGCACCGCGAACAGGATGAAGGCCGGATCGGCGTGGTGACGCGGCCCGGTCTCGCGCTGGATATCGACACTCCCGACGATCTCGACGCGGCGCTCGCGGGGGGTTTCGTCCTTCCCCTGCCTCAATAGGCGCCCGGCGGCGAGATGCTCGGGCTCACCCCCAGCCGCTCGCGCCCGTAATCTCGTAGCCGAGCGTAACGCCAGGTTCGTCGAGAACCGTGCCGATAAAGAACTTGAGCATCCACCATTCTGTCTCCAATGATCAGTTCCATTACGCAGCTCCAAGGATCACCATGGCCAGCACCAGCGGCGGCATCGCCCTCGCCGACGAGATCGAAGAAGCGATCGCGGCCGCCTTTCCCGAGCCCGGATCATTGTTCGCCACCGAAGATCAATTGAGGCCGCGGCACGGGACCGGTCGGTCAACAGTTCGCCAGGCCGCCCGGATACTCGAGCAGCGCGGCGTCGCTTATATGAAGCGCGGCGTGGGCGGCGGGCTGATCGTGATGGAGCCGGATCCCGAACCGGTCGGCCGCATGCTCGCAATCGTGATCGGCAGCCGGCTCGGCAATTTCTTCGATATGCTGCGGCTGGTGAAGGCGACCGATGCGACAGTGCTTCCGAGCGGGATCGGTGGTCTCGATCTCGCCGAATGTGACGGCATCCGCGCCATGGCCGACAAGATGGAGGCGATGGCGGCCGACGAATTTTCGCAGGAGCGCGCGCATTGGCATCTGCTCAGGCGCGCGCTGGGTGCGCTCGGCAATCCCGCGACGCTGCTTGCCTACCATACCTGGATGGAATGCAATGCCGATCTGATACCCTTTTCGATGAATGTTTCGGAAACGCGGCGGCGGGGCGAATATTGGGCGCTGACATTGCAGGCGATCGAGGCGCTCGTCGCCGGAGACATCAGTTCGCTGTTCGAGTTCCGCAACCGCCAGATCCGTTTCGCAGTCGATTGGCACGCATGGCGCGGAATGGAGAGCCACCGTCCTCTCACCCCCTCGTTGAACAGTCCCAATCTGGTCGATGTCACCGCGGGACGCCATGGCGCGGATCGATTGAGCCGCGAGCTGCTGCACGAAATACGGCTGCGGCGTTGGGAGCCCGATGCCCATCTCGGGGGCTTTTCCGAACTTATGGAACGCTATGGGGTGAGCTCGGCGATGCTCCGCCAGGCGACGAGGATGCTGGAGGAATGCTCGACCGTCTATACCAAGCCCGGTCGGGGCGGCGGTGTGTTCATCGGTGATTGTAGCCCCGAAGTGCCGATCCGCCGCGCCACCAACTATCTGAAGCAGGCGCGCGTGCCGGCCGAGGATATCCGGACTTTCCTCACCCAGATCCTGCTGGAATGCCTGAGCCAGATACCCGATCGCGCGACGTCGCATCGGATCGAGCAGGTACGCGACGGCTTCGCCCTGGCAGCCCGACAGAAGCCTGGCATCATCGCCCCCGAACTGGTGATGGCGATCGGCCAGGCATCGGGCAATGCAGCTTTGTCGATCTGGGTCGAAGTACTGATGAAAGCCCTGCCGCAACAGCGCCGGCGGCATATTCCGGACATTGATCTCAATCCCTGCTTCGACGCCCTGGCGGAAAGTATTGCGGCCTATGATACCGGCCGCGCTCGCCGCGCCCTGATCCAGCTCACGCGCTCCGCGGATCTGGTGGGCATGGCCTGACGCCCGACCGGATCCGCGGATGGAATATTTCAGGCCCCCCGCGTCAGGCCGGGCTGCCCGCCTGCTTCATGCGTTCGGGCAACAGGAAATCGCGCTGCAACTGCGCGAACGGCAGCTGTGCGGTGATGCCGCCGTCCACCTTGTAGAGCGCGCCGTTGCAATAAGCGGCTTCATCTGAAGCCAGGAACAACGCCATCGCCGCGATATCCTCGGGAAGGCCCAGTCGGGGGCCGTTCTGGAGTTTCATGAACGCGTCGTGCATCGGGCCGTTCGCCCATGCCTTCATCGCCGGCGTCTCGATCACGCCCGGGATGATCGCATTGCAGCGTATGCCGTCCGCACCGAAGCAGGTGGCGATCGTCTGCACATACCAGTTCACCATCGCCTTCGACGCACCATAGGAAAATTGCGAGACGTCACCCGCCAGCGAGCTGGTGGATGAGGTGAACAGGATGGATCCACGCCCCCGCTTCAGCATGTGCGGCAGGGCGAAACGCGTGGCGAGCACGCCGCCCAGGACGTTCACATTGACGACGTCGTGGAAGGTTTCCTTGTCGAACTGCAGGAAGCTCACATCCGGCTTGCGCTTCCCGGCCGCGGTGTTGACGGCATTGTTGAACAATATATCGATCGCATCATATTCGCTGATAGTCCGTTCGATCATCTCGCCAAGCTGTTCTTCCTCGCCGACGTCGACGGTCAGCGCGAGGCTGCGGCCGCCGGCCTCGACGATCTCGTCCGCCACGGCCTTCGCTGCTTCCCCGTTCAGATCGGCGATGACGACCGCCGCCCCCTCGGCCGCAAAGAGCAACGCCGTCGCCCTGCCGATACCCGATCCTGCTCCGGTGATGACCGCCGTCTTGCCCTGAAGTCGGTTCATGCAGCTTCCGCTCCTCTCATTTGATCTTCTGATTGTCGACGTCTGATAAATAGGCTCATCGTAGATGTCCCTATCGTGCGATATGCTGCACTCATATTCGATTTGGTGCAAGCAATGCGCGAACGAGCGGTCGATCGAGGTCATGCATGCGGGCCCAAAGCCGCGCGACGAGAAAGATGAATTGAGCGAGGACGAACGATGAAGGCGGATTTCACCGATCTATATGGCAGTTGGGCTGTGGTTGCGGGAGCATCCGACGGTCTGGGCGCCGAATTCGCCCGCGAGCTTGCCCGTCGCGGCATGAATTGCGCACTGGTGGCCCGCCGCTCCGCCAGGCTCGCCGAACTGGCGGAAGAGCTGCGCCGCGATTTCGGCGTCGACGCCGAATGCTATCCGATCGACCTCGCCGCAGCGGATGCGGGCGCCAGGCTCGAGGCGATTGCCGATGCGGTCGACGTGGGCCTGGTGATTTTCAATGCCGGCGGGGATACGGTGGGAACGGCATTCGTTGCCAGCGAACTCGACGCCTGGCAGGCGTTGATTCGCCGCAATATCGACACGCTGACCGAGGGCTGCCACCGTTTTGGCGCGCGTTTCTCGGCGCGAGGGCGCGGCGGGATCATCGTGGTCGGTTCGGATGCGGCGTTTGGCGGCGGCGGCCGCCTCAGCATCTATACCGCGAGCAAGGCTTACGCCCTCAATCTGGCCGAGTCGCTCTGGGCCGAACTCCGGCCCGCCGGAGTCGATGTCGCCTACCTCGTGATCGGATCCACCGATACGCCGAAGATGCGCAAGGTTCTGGCCGAACGCGGCATCGCCCCCGAATCAGTGAACCTTGCTGCACCCGCCGCTATCGCGCGATGGGCACTGGACGGAATCGGCGCCGGCCCGACCCTGGTCTTCGACGGCGCGACCGATCCGGCCAATCCGCTGGTTTCACCCGTCCTGCGCCGCGCGCGGGTCGAGCATACGACGAAATTGATGGACTTCTTCTATGGATGACGGTCGCCTTTACTCTAAAAAATATAGTGCGCCTGTTTAACGCACCGCGCTTGACGATCCATCCGTTTGTGGTTTAGCCTTATCGATGACGGGACGAGTGCTGGTCTCGAAGCGGGTTCGATACCGATAATAAGAGAGAGATGTACGGATATTGATATGGCGTGCCCGCCGCCGCCCGATCAGATCTGGATCATTATCTATTTGGGCATCTGTCGATTAAAATTTGCCGTTTTTAACGATTTCAAGAAAATAACGTAAGCTTAGGAGAGAGCTATGAATAAGAAGGCCTCGGGCTATCTTGCGGCTGCGGCATTGTCGATGCTTCCAGCGGCCGGCGCGGCGATGTCTCCCGCGCCCATCGTCCAGACCACCGAAGGCAAGCTCGAAGGACAGGTCTCGAAGGGCGTCTTCTCCTTCCTTGGTATCCATTATGGCGCCGATACCGGCGGCGCGAACCGTTTCCTGCCGCCGCAGGCGCCGCCGACCTGGTCCGGTGTCCGCAAGGCTGATCAGATGGGCAATCGCTGCCCGCAGCCGACGGTGAAGATGCCCCCGGAAATGGCGACGGTCCTATCCTTTTCCGATCTGCCGATGAGTGAGAACTGCCTCGTTCTCAATGTCTGGTCGCCCAATGTCGGCGACGGCAAGAAGCGGCCGGTGATGGTTTGGCTGCATGGCGGCGGCTTCTTCCTCGGCAGCGGCGGAGACGCTTATTATGAGGGCAGCAATCTGTCGCGAAAGCAGGATGTCGTCGTCGTCACGTTGAACCACCGGCTCAATGCTTTCGGTTATCTGCAGATCGGCCCCGAAGCCGGACCAAAATTCGCCAAATCCAACATGGTCGGCATGCTCGACATCGTCCAGGCGCTGCGCTGGGTAAAGGCGAATATCGCGCAATTCGGCGGCGATCCCGGCAACGTCACCATCTTCGGGCAATCGGGGGGCGGCTCGAAGGTCAGCACGCTCACCGCGATGCCGGTCGCCAAGGGGCTGTTTCAGAAGGGCATCATCGAAAGCGGCGCCGCCACCCGGCTGGCGACCGTCGAGGAAGCCACCGCCACGCGCGACAAGCTGCTCGCTCTGCTGGGTATCAAGCCGGCGGACGTGCTAAAGCTGCAGAATGTGCCGATGGACGAATTGATCGAGGCAGGCGGGAAGGCCGGCTTGCTCGCCTTCTCGCCCGCGGTCGACGGCAAGGTCCTGCCGACCCATCCGTTCGATCCGGTCGCCTCGCCGGTATCCGCGAACATCCCGCTGATGGTGGGCACGACCAAGGACGAGGCGACCAACGTCGTCCTTTCCGATCCGACCTGGCCGACCATGGACGAGGCGGACCTCGTCAAGCGCGTGTCGGCGATGGTAGGGCCGGATCGGGCGGCTGAAGCGATCGCGCTCTATCGGTCCAAGGCGCCGAACGACAAGCCCATGCATCTTTTCACCAGCGTGATGACCGATCAGATATTCACGCACAGTTCTATCCTTCTCGCCGAACGCAGGATTGCGCAGGGCGGGGCGCCGGTCTTCATGTACAAGGTGAATTGGGAAACTCCTGTGCTCGGCGGCAAGCTGCGCTCGCCCCATGCCGTCGAACTGCCGTTCGTATTCGATAATGTCGATGTCTCGGCGGGGCTTGTGGGCGCCGGACCGGGCCAGCAGCAGATGGCCGACCTGATGAGCAGTGCCTTTGCCGCCTTCGCGCGGACGGGCAACCCCGATGTCGCCGGTCATCCACATTGGCCCGCTTATACGCTGGCGAGCCGCGATACGTTCATCTTCGATCTTCCGGCGCAAGTCGTATCCGATCCCAACCGCGATTTCCGTATCTTCTGGGAGAAGCAGCCGGCCCCGGTCATGGGCGGGAAGGCGAATTCGCCGCTCAAGGATGCCCTCGATCCGAAAAAGCTCGGATCGGAATGAGCCGGACCTTCGTACCTACATCATAGCTGGAGAAATAAGATGGGCGTGGCCCAGGAGAAATTTGTCGAGGAATTCTGCGACGCCTGGGGAGACGGCAGCGACGAAAGCCGCCCGGACGTGGAGAAGATCCTGTCGATGATGTCGCCCGACGCCGAATGGCAATTGTGGGTGCCGGGCGGGCCGACGATCCGCGGCCGCGAGGCCCTGCGCACCGAGATCCATCGTCAGATGCGGTTCGCGACCAACAACAAGTGCAACATCGTGAACGTGTTGTCGAACGATCATATGGTGATGCAGGAGCGATCGGATCAGGCCATCATCCGGGGCAAGCCATGCCCGCACCAGATGGTCGCGATCTACGAGTTCGACGAGAACGGCCTGATCAAACGCTGGCGCGAATATCTCGACATGATGGACCTTCTGAAGAAGCAGGGCGGTGACCTGAACGACGCGGCCTATGGCGGCTGATCCCTGCATTTGAACTGCGAGTATCTAGAGCGGGATGAATTCAGGCTGGTCCGATAATCCTGAGTAGAGGCTGAGCCCGTCAAAAACTCCCATCGAGGTCGCACGAGAGATCCTTCGATGCGCGATTTCGGCAGGCAGGCTGTTCCGGACGATCGTGATTTCAATCTGAAGCCAGCGCGCTCGGGCGTTGACGAATAAAGGGAGGCGCCGCCGGTCGGCGTCAGCCTTCACGCACAAGGTGAGGAAAGCCGACTGGCGGCAATGCCGACAGGCGCGCGACGGAACCCGGCTTTCGGGTTGCGAAGCCGCGCCTGCGACAGAGCGCCCGGTCAGCCAATTGGTTGAGGGGGAATATCATAATGAATGCAGCACTTCATTCGGGTGTATTCGGCAAGCTCCTGTTGCTGGCCGGATGTTCGATCGCCGCCGTGAGCGCGGCCGACGCGCAAGCGCCGACGGTGGACGCCGTTGCGGAATCCGCCGGTCCCGCGGATGCGATGACCGATATCATCGTCGTCGCGCGGCGCAGCGAGGAACGGCTGCAATCCGTTCCGTTGAGCATCACCGCGGTTTCTGGGACGCAATTGTCGGCGGCCACGGTCACCACCGGCACCGATCTCCAGAAACTCGTGCCGTCGCTGAACGTCGGGGTGAGCATCTTTGGTTCGGCGCAGCAATATTCTCTGCGCGGGGTCCGAACCGGCGTCGTCACCTATTTCAATGAAGTGCCGGTCTCGACCAGCGCGGTCGATCTCCAATTATGGGATCTGCAGTCTGTCCAGGCGATCGCCGGACCGCAGGGCACCTTGTTCGGGCGCAACAGCACCGGCGGCGCGGTGCTGTTCGTGCCGCAGCGGCCGAAAAACGAATTCGGCGGCTATGTCGACGGGCGTGTCGGCAGCTACAACTTGCGTGAAGTGACCGGCGTCATCAACATTCCGCTCGCCGACGTGCTCAAGGTCCGGCTTGGCGTCCAGCGCACCAGGCGCGGCGCGCTGACCGACAACATATCTGGTCCGGACATGAACACGCAGGATCGCACGGTCGCCCGGGCATCGGTGTTGTTCGAGCCGACCAGCTGGCTCTCCAACTATACCGTGTTCATCTATTCGCACCGCGACGAGCGTCCGCTGGCCCAGGTCAGTGGATCCGACGGCGTCGTCGCCTCCTGCCCGACCAGCACTCCCAGTTGCGTCTATGGCGCTACCTATAATAATGAGTTGATGGCCCAGCATATGCGCGGCATCAGGACCGTTTCGATCCCGCTCGACACGAGGCAATATGACGAGCCGTGGCTGCTAACCAACATCCTCTCCGCGCAGGCCGGTGATGTCACTTTCAAATATATAGCCGGCTATGGCGGCAACAGGCAGGATCAGTTCACGAGCCAGCTGTCGATCGCCTTGCCTGTCATCATTGGCGACAACGCATCGAAATCGCGGCAATATACCCATGAAGTCGAAATACTCGGCAACATGTTCGAGAATCGATTGAACTGGGTGGGTGGTCTATATTACAGGAAGAACCGTTCCAACAGCCTCAACAGCTATCTGCTGTTCGCACCCGTCGGCACCGTTCTGTCCAATCAGACCACACAGCAGACCGGCGGCATCGATCAGCAGATCTCCAAGGCAGCCTATGGCCAGGCGACGTTCGCGGTCACCGACCAGCTCAAGCTGACCGCCGGCCTGCGCTATACCAAGGATAATCAGCTTACCAATCAGGTGGGCTACAGCCCCGGCCTCAAGTGCAACCTGCCCGATTTTCCGAATGTGGATCTGACGACCTGCCATCAGCGGATCACGTCGACCTCCCATGCCGTCACCTATAATTTCTCGGCCGACTATCAGGTATCGGACAAGTTCCTCGTCTACGCGACGACGCGCAAAGGCTATAATGCGGGCGGCTTCAACGCCAATATCAACGATCCCAAGCTTGAAATCGTAAGGCCCGAATATATCCGCGATTATGAGGCCGGTGCGAAGGCCGACTGGCATCTCGGCTCGATTCCGATGCGCACCAACGCCTCCGCCTTCCTGTCGAAATATAAGGATATCCAGCGCACGACATCGCTGATCCTCGACAATCTGGTTGTCACCGGAAACTTCAATGCTGCGGCCGCGACGATCTATGGTGGCCAGTTCGAATTGCTGACGCGCCCGGTGAAAGGGCTCGATCTGCAGGCCTCCTATGGCTACCTCCACACCAAATATGACAGCTTCGACAACCCGCTGGTCGGCAATCTTACCGGCAACAAGTTCGCCCAGGCACCAGCGCATACCCTGCACCTCGCCGCGACCTACACCTATCCCCTTTCGGTGGGTGAGATCGTCGCGAATGCGAGCTACGGTTATACCAGCAAGGTCACGTTCGCGGACGACAACATCACGACACCGGGCAACACCGCTCCCGGCTACGGACTGATCGATGCCCGGCTCAGCTGGAACAATATCGCGGACCTGGGGATCGACGCCAGCCTGTATGCCAAGAATATCACCAACAAGAAGTACATCCTCAACGCCACCGATCGCACCACGCCGTTCGGCTTCGTCTCGCGGCTCTATGGCGATCAGCGGACTGTGGGCGTCGAGGTGCGATACACGTTCGGCGATCGGTAAGGCGCGGCCACCGGCTGTAACATGATCAGCGCAAGGCAACGCATCGCTACCGGGAGATAGCGGTGCGTTGCCGTCATCCGACGGGGCTATCGCGTCGCTTAAGCACGCGCCGGTTCCGAAGAGGCGACGATCTAATTATTATTACCGGATAAGGACGCGGTCGTTCAGCGCGGTGCCCGTCGGGGCGGCCAATCGGCTATCAAGCTCTTTCTGACGCGGGTATATGCAAGCTCATGATCGTGCGTTTCCTCCTGTCCTTTACGACGGAGGCCGCGCGCTGCACCACATGGCACATGATGCAAACAAGGGATGGCCTGCCTTTTGGCAGGCGTAAGGCATGATCGAAAACACGAACGCAAGGCACGAACGATAGGGATTCGCCATGCCGCCAACAAGCCTCTGGGCCGAAGATCGCCAGGCGATCGTCGATCAGCTTCATCGCTATTGCCGGGCGATGGACCGGATCGATCGCGACCTGGGCTATGCGGTCTGGCATGAGGACGGGCTTGCCGACTATGGACGGCTATACAACGGCAGTGGGCGGGGCTTCGTCGACTGGGTTTGCGAAACGCACCGCAATTTGATCGCACATTCGCACCGGATATCGAACATCCTCATTAGCCTCGACGGTGATCGAGCAGCGAGCGAAGCCTATGTGAATGCTACCCTGCGCTTCGAGGAGGACGGACACCTTCGCCAGGCCGATGTCTATGGCCGCTATGTCGATCGTTGGTCCCGCCGCGAGGATCGCTGGGCGATCGACCGGCGGATCTACATCCAGGATTTCGACGACGTTCGTGACGTCAATAAAATCCTGGTCGGAGGTTGGGGCAGGCGCGATCGGGAGGACCCTTCATACGCGGCTCTCCCCGAGGCCCTCGCGCCTTCGGCGGGCTGATAGGGTTGGATGGCCATGAGGACAGCCGGACCCCTGGCTTTTGTGGACGCCGTGAAGGGCCCTTGGCGGGTATCAGCCTGGTCCTCGTCGCGCGCCGGGCGGCACTGCTGGACGTCATCAGCGCGATGCGAAGCCGGAGATATTTTGCGCGAACGAGTGGCTGTACTCGCTTTCCTTGCGGGAGAAGGGGCACGTTTCATCAACGGTCGACTGACCTCGGCAGATGGCGGCTTTTCCGCGTCCGAGCTGCTCCCCACTCGGCACGACAGCAACAGGAGGTGAACTATGCAGACACTTAGTGGGCGCACCGCGATCGTCACCGGCGGGGGGCACGGGGTCGGGCGCGGCATCGCCTTGGCGCTTTCCGATGCTGGTGCTCAGGTTGTCGTCTGCGGCCGTACGCGGGAAACCTTGAGTGGGGTGCGAAAGGAAATCGAGGCGCGCGGAGGCGTCGCGTTGGACGTGGTATGCGATGTCACCCGCGTAGCCGATCTGGAGCGACTGGTGACGACCACCGTGGAGCGGTTCGGCGGCATAAACATCCTGATCAACAACGCCGCCATCGTGCCCCACGGGACGTTGCTGGAGATTGACGATGCTCTGGTGCAGGCAGCCTGGGAAACGGGGCCAGTCGCCACGCTGCATCTCATGCGCCTGTGCCACCCACATCTCAAAGGCGACGGCGCGATCGTGAACGTCTCCTCGGGCGTGGCCATTTCCGGCAATGCCCAGCGGCGCGGCATCTACGCCGCGACAAAGGCGGCGCTCAACGCCATCTCCCGGGCCGCCGCCAACGAATGGGGTCCTGACGGCATTCGTGTGAACACCATCATGCCGGTGGCGCGGACTGAGGCTTTGGACCGCTTCTTCGCGAACGAACCTGAGCGCGCAGAGGCAATGTTGGCAGGCATCCCCCTGGGCCGCGTGGGTGACACCGAAGAGGATATCGGCCGCGCGGTGGCCTTCATCGTCGGCGCCGGCGCCAGATACCTGACCGGCGCGACGATCCCCCTTGATGGAGGCGCAAGCTATATTCGCTAGAGGTGCCACGATTTTCCTTACGGCCTACCAGCTTCAGGTCAGTGCCGGTTGGACGTTCGGATCACCATTTATAGGTTGCCGCCACCCCGTAGATACGCGGGGCGCCAGGAAAGCCCATCGCCGGTCCGAAGGACGTATAGAAAGTAGACACGACGTTCAGATAGCGTTTGTTGGCAATGTTGCGTGCCCACAAAGCGAGCTCCAGCCCCGTGTCCGCGACATTCATGGCCAGGCGTCCATTCAGCAACCCATAGCCGCTGACCGTGCCAAGCTCGTTCGCCCGCGCATAAATTGCCTGTACATCCGCGGGCTGCAAAGGCGATGCTGTGTCCTGATAGAATATCCGCGACGACACATAGGCATAGTCGGCATGCACGGACAGTTTGCCGGCCGGCAGATCGAACGTCTGCGTCGCTCCCACGCTGAAGGTCAGCTTGGGCGCCTGTGGAAACCCTTCCTTGCTGCGATCCACCAGCACCGGCTCGTCGTTGACGAGCTGCGTTCCCATGAACGTACTGTACGCGGCATGGAGCAGAGAAAGGCTGCCATTCACCTCCATGCCGCGCCAGGGCAGCGCGGTAGCCTCGAATTCGGCGCCATAGGTGCGGGCGCTTCCGGCATTCTGCACATATTGGGTGATGCTGTTGAATACCGGATCATATGCGTTGACGATGCGCTGGACCCTGGACTGCCAGGAATAGAAGATGGCGGCACGGCCACCGGCGTCGTCTGAAGCCGCTCGCCCGTGCGGCGCGCCGTCACCACAATTTCTTACAGGCCGCCACTCACCGCCGCTTCCGTCTGCATCGGCACGGCATCCTGTGCATGCACAGGCGTCGCCATCGCAACCGCAAGTGCGGTCGCGCTCATAAGATAAGTCCTGGATATCCGCCCCTCTCGCTCTTTAGGCGCCCGTCCGTGTCGGTCCGGGCTTGCTTTCAAATGCAGCCTGTCTCCGTCGGCCAGCGCCGAAGCCGCGCCGCCCAATCCACCTCGTCCAGTCGCACCAGCGCCGTGCTCGGATGCGTCACATGATCCGGATTCACCCAGCGCGACATGATATTGCCCCGGATATGGCCCTGCGTGTCGAGCCAGTTCGGGACGCCGGGAGCCTCGGCGGCCACCACGATCGTCAGGCTGCCATCGGCATTGGGCTGCGCCAGATGCTTGTTCAGATTGACCAGCGCGCGCGTATAATCGAGCGATTCCAGCCAATAACTGTAGAGGCACAGGCTCCACGTGTCGGATCCCGGCACGTCGCGGAAATGGATCAGCAGCGCCTCGCCCGGTTCGATCCGAAAGCCGCCCCAGAAATAAGCGTAATTCGGATCTCCCCCCATGGAGAGCATGAATGCCTGATCCACCAGCGGAAGCTGGTTGACGGATTTACCGATCCGATCGGCGAGGCTGACGAAGGTTCGGCCCGTATTGCAGAAGAAGCTTTCCGCCTGGCTGATCTTTTCGAGCGCGCGATCGATGGTGATCGGGCGCGCGGGGGATTGGCGCCCCGCCTGCTCGATTCTGAAGGCCATTTCGGTTTCGCGCGCACGATCCGCGAAGGTTTGCCGCACCATGATTGAATTGGAGCCAGGAGCGAGCGGCACCCAATTTTGGGCGCGGCGCGGCCCGCCTACATGGACGGTGAAATTGCCATCGGCATCGGCCACCACGTCCGGGCTGTCGAGGACGCCCGTAATCTGGTATTTTGCGTCCGTTGACATGATGGCGGACGTGAAATTGAAGTAATTAACGGTCCCGATATTGCCGGTTATCCGATATTCCGTATCGTCCTTTATGGCGCCTATCGCATACAGGCTGTCCGGATTGTCCAGTCCCCATTTGAGGCGGTCGTTATAGACGTTGGCGAGATAGGGATCGTCGGGATCGGAATATTCCACGAACTTCTCGATCCCGCTGCGCAGCAGCCGCGTCAGGTAGCGCAGCCCTTCCGCCTGGGAGACCGGGTCCGCCCCGTCGGCGGATCGCAATATCTCCTGCCCGGCGTCGCGGATCGAGTCGCAGAAGCCGGCCCAGCGCTTCGACGCCGCATCCATCGCCTGTTCCTTCATGGCATCCTCCGCACATGGGATCGAATTCAGATTTCGCGCGCGACCTGGAAGAAGGTCTCATATTCCTGATAGGCGGCGCGCTCCGCAGCCGTCACCGCCGGTGGCGCTTCCTCATAGACGTGCGGGCCGAACCGGCCCTTGGGCTTGGCCGCAAGATAGGCCCGCATCCGCTCCTCCACTTCGGCGGAGAGCTCCATGCCCAATTGCCGATAGACGTGGCGGATCGCGGCGATCGGGTCCGCCATGAAGGCGGCATAATGGAAATTGGCGAACTGTCCCTCCCGCAGCATACCGGCGCCGATCATCGCGATCGCATCGTCCCACTGTCTTGCCCGCTCGCCGGCCAGCGCCAGGGACGCGCTCTTGATGTCACCATTGCCCCACGGGCGATCCGTGCGAAGCCAATAGAGCGTCCCCATCACGCTCACGATCGAATCGGCGGTAACGACGGGATCGCGATGGGTGAAAACCACCCGCATGTCCGGGAATATATCAAGAATAGTGCGGATGTGCGGCAGATGAGAGGGGCTCTTCATCAGCCAATGATCCGCCCTGTAACGGAACTGGAGGAGCTTCAGTGTCTTGAGCTGCCACTGGATCGCCTCGCGGTCGCCATGTTTCGCGAGATAGGCTGCGTAAGACGGTATCTGGAAAATGATCGGGAAAACATCGGAAAGGAAGCTCGGATATTCCATCTCCAGGCTCTCGACCGGGAGGCGGGCGCCCGATTTGTGCGCGAACTGGAATTCAGGCGTCATCGCTTCGAGAAGACGGTCCTGCGCTTCCGTGCGGGCGATGCGCGGATCGTTCGCATAGGTTCGCGGGTCGGGCGGGGGGCTCGGAAACATCGCCTCCCAACGCTGCGCCACCCGGAATTGAGGGTCCTGCGCCAGCACCTCGAACAAAATGGTCGTGCCTGAACGTCCATAGCCCGTGATCAACACGGGCGCTTCCACCTGTTCGTCCGCAATGGCCGGATGTTGTCGATAGCTTTCGGTCAGACGAAGCCGTGCTTCGAGATGGAGCACCATTTCGCACCGCGTGAGCAGCCGTCCGGCGAGGTGGAGGCCCGCTTCCGCCTCCACTGCCTCCATGAGGCAGGTTAAATGCTGGAGCCAATCCCCCCCGCCAAAATCCGAAAGACCGGTATTGGCCACGGCCTGCCCGATCAGCGACGCGGCCGTCAGCGGCACCGCGCTCGCCTGATCGATACCGTTCGTGACGGCATTCAATGTCGCCATCCACTCCGGGCGCGGCGCAGGCTTCCATTGTGCACGACGATCGAAATCCGCAACCGACACGATCTTGCCCCTTCTCCTGGTCTTTCTTTATGAAAGTCGTCTGCGAGCCGCAGACGGGACGTACAAGAATGATCTTTTTACTCGGGGTCAGCGATGGGGGGACACGATGCAAAAAGCACGCGGCCAGAAAACTGGCCGGCAAGGCAGCGCCGCTACTTTGGAGCGCATTCTGAATTCTGCCGAAGCCGAGTTCGCGGAAAAAGGGCTGATTTCCGGCCGTGTACAGGAGATCGCGCAGGTCGCCGGGGTGAGCAAGCAACTCATCTATCATTATTTTCCGACCAAGGAGGATCTCTATCAGACGCTGCTGGAGCGAATAAGCAACCGTTATGATGCCCTGTTTCAACATGACGATTATGATCGGCTGCCGCCCGATGAGGCGCTGCGCCTGTTCGTTTCGCGGCATTTTTGCGCCCATGCCCGTAATGGCGGCAATCTACTCCACGACGTGGCGCATCATTCCAATGATGTCCTGCGTTCCTCGCGAAGACGCCACGAACTGGTCAGGATCGTCTCCGCTTGCCTCGATCGCATCGTCCGGCGCGGGCGCGAGCAGGGGCTCTTCACGACGCGCGTGGAAACGCCGGTGTTGCTGCTCATGATTAATTTCATCACCAACAGCGCCGTCTCGACCGGTGAATATCTGATCGGACTAATGCGCCCGGAACTTCCCTCCTGTCCGGGCGGGAACGCACTGGAGACACTATGCGCGGATTTCATCCTGCGGGCGCTTACCTCCCAGGTGGCGAACGCAAGCCCCGTCCCCATACTCGCGGGGTTCGAGAGCGCCGATTAGGCGGACCTCCCGCCGGCAGGTCTTGATGACCGCCTGACCCGACGGCTGGGGACGGGTGCCCCCCCCCCCGCGAGGGCGCCGTGACGTGTCCGCGATCGAGGCGGACTTCATTGGGCTCGGGATATTTGGCCTCGTCGCGGCGGGCGAGCGTGGTCGCCATCGCCACCTTGCCGCCAGGCATGGTCCGCACGCCCGGCGGCCTGATCGACGCGGCGAGACCGCGTCAAGCAGGCGGCACCATGACTGTCGGCCTTCGCAGCCGCCCTCTTGCCACCGGCCTGCGTCCATCACATCGTAAGTCGGTTCGTTCTTGTAGCATTGCCCGTCTCAAATACCTCGACCCGCGCGCCGCGCCCGTGCTCCTGCCGCCAGCTCCACGACCTCGGCGGTTATCTCGTCCTGCCTCGTCAGCCGTTCCTCCAGTTGCAACGCCTGAAGCTTGCCGTCGATATTGGTCTTGGCGGCCGCCATTGTCACCATGCGGGCTTCGTTCTCGGCGGCGAAAGCTTCCGCTGCGGCCTCGCAGAGCTGCGCGAAAACATATTCCTGGGCGAGCGATTCAAGCAGAGCGGCGGGCGGGAGATTGATGAGCGGCGCCTCCCGCGAATCGTCCACGGGAAACACCCGCGGATCGAGTGGCAGCAGGGTGCGGCGCGTGACGGCCACGCCCTGGCGCACCCTCCAGACAGGAAAGACCATGGTGACCGGGACGGCGCCAGCGCCGGCGAGGTGGTCGAATAGCGCGTCGACAATGGCTGTCGCCATGTCCGCGAGTGCTGTGGCCCGGCTGGGGAGGCCGGTTTGCCAGGCGATCGGAAGGCCACGTTCGGCCGCAAGCGAGGCCGCCCGCTCCCCGACAAGAAAGACATGGGCGCTGGCGAACCCGGCGGCGGCGGCGTCAAGGACCTCCTCCGCGAAGGCGCCGGCAAAGCCCTGCTCCGCGCCAAACACGATCAGGCCGGGCTTTCCGGGCGGCGCGCCGCTGGACGGGGGTAGCGTCGTCGTCAATCTCCTTGCCTGTCCGATCGCGCGCCCGGCCGTCTCGGCATAGGCGCGGATGGCGGGTAGCAGCGCGCGGCTCTGCTGCGCGCGCGCGCCGGCGATGCCGCGCATCGCGTTCACGACCGCGCCGAGCTGCATGACCGTATCGATGCGACGGCCGACATCGGCGAGACGGTCGCTCACGGCGCTGCTCCGGTGATTCGGCTCTCGATGAGGCGCTGCATGGCGGCCAGCAGCGCCGGGCGCTGCGTGTCGTTCATCATGCCATCGGCCTCGATCGCGGCCACGAGATCGGGTACCTGCGCATCCAGCCATGCCGGCAGCGCGGTGCGAATGGCGGCGATGTCCGCGATCGGGACCTGATCGAACAACCCGTCGTCCAGCGCCAGCGCCAGCGCGACCTGATCGACGACGCGCAGCGGCTGGAACTGCGGCTGGCCAAGGAGGGCGCGAAGCCGCCGCCCACGCTCGATCTGCGCCTTGACGCGCGGCTCCGGCTGCTCGCCGAAACGGGTGAACATCTCCAGCTCCAGAAATTGCGCATATTGGAGCCGCATCGTGCCGGTGGCATCGCGCAGCGCCTTCGCCTGGGTCTTTCCACCGACGCGGCTGACGCTGGTGCCGACATCGACGGCGGGCTTGTGCCCCTCGGCGAACAGCTTGGTATCCAGCACGATCTGCCCGTCGGTGATCGAGATCAGGTTGGTCGGGATATAGGCGCTGACATTGCCCGCGTCCGTCTCCGCGATCGGCAGGGCGGTGAGCGAGCCGCCGCCTTTGGCCGGCGACAGGCGCGCCGCACGCTCCAGCAGCCGGGAATGGAGGAAGAAGACGTCGCCCGGATAGGCCTCGCGGCCCGGCGGCTGGCCGGTCAGCAGCGCGATCTCGCGATGGGTCGCGGCATGCTTGGTGAGGTCGTCCAGGATAACGAGCGCGTGGGCGCCCTTGTCGCGGAAATATTCGGCGATGGTGAAGCCGGCGAACGGCGCGATCCATTGCAGGCCGGGCGGCGAGGCGGGGCTCGCCACCAGGAAGATGCAGCGCTCGGGCGCGCCATGGCGGCGAACCTGATCGATCACGCGCGCCACGCTCGACGATTTCTGCCCGATCGCGACATAGACGCAGATCATGTCGCTCGACCGCTGGTTGATGATGGTGTCGACCGTGATCGCGGTCTTGCCAGTCGCCCGGTCGCCCAGGATCAGCTCACGTTGGCCCCGGCCCAGGGCGAACATCGCGTCGATGACGAGGATGCCGGTCTGCACCGGCTGGATGACGAGATCGCGTTCGATAATCGCGGGCGCGGCCCGCTCGACCGGATCGAAGCGCTCGGCCGCGATGGCCGCTCCGTTGTCGAGCGGGCGGCCGAGCGGATCGAGCACGCGGCCGAGCAGCGCGGGGCCGACGGGCACGCGCACCACCTCGCCGCTGCCGGTGACGCTTTGTCCCGCCTCGACGCCGTCGGCCTCGTCGAGCAGCACGCAGCCGATACGATCCCGGTCGAGCGTCTGGACGAAGCCCGCCTGGCCGCCCTCGAAATGGAGAAGCTCGTCGAGGCGTGCATCGGCGAGACCGGAGATCATCGCGACGCCGTCGCCGATCGATTCCACCCGCCCGATCTCGCGGACCCGCGCGCCGATCGACGCTTCCGCGACCCGTGCCTCGGCCTGCGCCAGCCAGTCGTCAGCCGATCCGGGCATGGTCGTCCTCCCCGAGCTTCGCCAGCACCTCGTCGAGATCGGCGCGCCAGCTGTTCCGGACCTGCATATGCGGTCCGCGAAGCTCGAAGCCCGCGATCAGCGCCGGATCGACGGCGAACCGCGGGATGCCGATGCCGGGGAGCACCGCCTCCAGATCGCGGACATAACGGTCCCGCGCCTCGTCCTCGACCGGTCCGGGTGTCGCGACCGTGAGCGGCGTGTCGTTCGCGAGCTTTCGTCTGTCGTTCGCTGGCAATGCGCGCACGCGGTCCAGCAGGGCTGTGAACAGGATGTCGGTGGTCCCGGCGACAGGCAGGCGCCCGAGCAGCTTCTCCGCGATTCGGCCCGCGAGAGCGGCGGCCTTCTCCTCCAGATCCGCCTTCATCCGCGTCCGCTCGGCAGCACTGGCGGCGCTCGCCTGTTGGGCGAGGGCGGCGGCCTCGCCCTTCGCCTGATCGAGCAGGCGCGCGCGTTCCGCCTCGATGCCTGCCTGCATTTCGCGCCGGCGCCGGTCGGCCTCGGCCGCGAAGCCGTCGTTTTGCGCCTTGAGCGCCGCCGCCTCGGCCGCCGCTGCATCCTTCGCCGTCTGCGCGTCGGCGAGCAGCGCGTCGGCCGCCGCCTGCCGAGCGGCGATGGCGCCCATCACCGGCCGGAACAGGAAG
>Ga0180221_1000830_pt1 | contig 23573 bp, 26 predicted proteins | sample eDN5th37CKraftMG_FD_151339 | JGI IMG/M metagenome (GOLD analysis project Ga0180221, IMG submission 151339) | Enriched Miracle-Growth compost microbial communities from Emeryville, California, USA - eDNA 5th pass 37_C Kraft MG (version 2) (version 2) ...
GCATGATCGATGCCCAGTTCCTGCATCGCGATCATCGTCACGGTGGCGAACGCCTCGTTGACCTCGAACAGGTCGACATCGTCGACGCTCCACCCGGCCTTTGCCAGCACCTTGCGGATCGCCGGCACGGGCGCGGTGGTGAACAGCGCCGGCTCATGCGCATGCGCCGCCGTCGCGACGACCCGAGCCTCCCGCTTCAGGCCCAGCTTTTCGGCGACGCTCGCGCGCGTCATCACCAGTGCGGCGGCGCCGTCCGAGATCGATGAGGCGTTGGCCGCGGTGATCGTTCCGTCCTTCGCGAAGGCGGGCTTCAGCGCCGGGATCTTCTCGGGCCGGGCCTTGCCGGGCTGCTCGTCATGGGCGACCTGCTCCTCGCCGCCGCGCGACTTCACCGTGACCGGCACCACCTCCGCATCGAACGCGCCCGATCCGATCGCGGCGTTGGCGCGCTTCAGGCTCTCGATCGCGAAGGCGTCCTGCGCCTCGCGTGTGAACTGGTAGCTCTGCGCCGCCTCCTCGGCGAAGGCGCCCATCAGCTTGCCGGTATAGGCGTCCTCCAGCCCGTCGAGATACATCGAGTCCTTGACCACGTCATGGCCGATGCGCGCGCCCGAACGATGCTTGGCGAGCAGATAGGGGGCGTTCGACATGCTCTCCATGCCGCCCGCGACCACCACGTCGGCGGTGCCGGACGCCAGCGCCTCGGCCGCCATGATCGCCGCCTGCATCCCCGATCCGCACATCTTGTTAACCGTCGTCGCCTCGACCGACATCGGCAGCCCCGCCTTCAGCGCCGCCTGCCGCGCAGGCGCCTGGCCCAGGCCGCCGGGCAGCACGCAGCCCATATAGATGCGCTCGATCGCGTCGCCGGAGACACCCGCGCGCTCCACCGCGGCCTTCACCGCCACCGCCCCCAGCTCCGTGGCGCTCACGCCGGAGAGGGCCCCCTGGAAACCGCCCATCGGCGTGCGCGCATAGGACGAGATGACGACCGGATCGGTGGACATAATGGCAAATCCTTCCTTGAGCCACCGTCCGCTCCGATCGCGAGCGATGGAATGCGGTGCCGCATGTAATCGCGGGACGCGGATTGTGCAACGCAACCGAGACTTGATCGGGCGTGCCGCCGCGCGCTATGCGTTGGCCGCCTGAATATCCGCGCGGACCGCCGCCTTTAGCTTGTCCGCAACTTCTTTCCCCTAGAGGCGGCGGCGGCCGATCATCGCTGGAACACGCCCTTGCCCCTTCACCTGATAGACACAAGGAAGTTCGAGGACGGCAGGGGCTGGTTCGCCGAGACGTGGCAGCGCGACCGCTGGGCCGCGTGGGGCGTGACGAGCGAGTTCGTGCAGGACAATCACTCGCTGTCGCGCGCGACAGGCACCGTTCGCGGCCTCCATTTCCAGACGCCGCCACACGCGCAGGCCAAGCTGGTGCGCTGCGTGCGTGGCGCCATCTGGGACGTCGCGGTCGACGTGCGGCGGGAATCGCCCACCTACGGGCGATGGCAGGCGGCCGGGCTTTCCGCCGATAACGGACGCCAGCTCTATATCCCCATCGGCTTCGCGCACGGCTTCGTCACGCTGGAGCCGGATACCGAGGTGATTTACAAGGTCTCCGATTTCTACATGCCCGAATGCGATGGCGGGCTGCGCTGGAACGATCCGGCCCTTGCCCTTCCCTGGCCCCTGCCGGCGAACGGCGCCACCCTGTCCGAAAAGGATGCCGTCTTGCCGCTGCTCGCCGATTTCGACAGCCCCTTCGATTATGACGGCGCGCCGCTCCGGCCGCTGCGCGCGGACGCCGCGCGATGACGGGCGGCCCTTCGTTGCGCATCCTGGTCACCGGCGGGGCGGGCTTCATCGGGTCGGCGCTCGTCCGGCACCTGATCGGCGAGACGGCGCATGAGGTGCTGAACGTCGATGCGCTGACCTATGCGGGCAATCTCGCCTCGCTGGCGGGGGTCGAGGGCCACGCCCGCTACCGCTTCGTGCGCGCCGACATCTGCGACGGCAAGGCGATGGCCCGGCTGCTCGCGGAGTTCCGGCCCGAAATCGTCACCCATCTCGCCGCCGAATCGCATGTCGATCGCTCGATCGACGGGCCCGCCGCTTTCGTGCAGACCAATCTGGTCGGCACCTTCACGCTGCTCGCCGCCGTGCTCGATCACTGGCGGGGGCTGGACGCGGCGGCGCGCGCCGCCTTCCGCTTCCACCATATCTCCACCGACGAGGTGTTCGGCGCGCTGGGCACGGACGGCTTCTTCACCGAGGCGACGGCCTATGATCCGCGCTCGCCTTATTCGGCGTCGAAGGCGGGATCGGACCATCTGGTGCGCGCATGGCACCACACCTACGGACTGCCCGTGCTCGTCACCAATTGCTCGAACAATTACGGGCCGTGCCATTTCCCCGAAAAGCTGATCCCGCTGATGATCATCAAATGCCTCGCGGGCGAGGATCTGCCGGTCTACGGCTCGGGCAGCAATGTGCGCGACTGGCTCTATGTCGACGATCATGTCCGCGCGCTGACCGCCGTGTTCGAGCGGGGGCGGCCGGGCGAAAGCTATATGATCGGCGGCCGTTCCGAACGCACCAACCTCGCCGTGGTGGAGACGATCTGCGATTCGCTCGACCGCATCCGCCCGCGTGCGGACGGGCGGAGCTATCGCGCGCAGATCCGCTTCGTCGCCGATCGGCCGGGGCACGATTTCCGCTACGCCATCGACGCCTCCAAGCTCCAGCGCGAACTCGGCTGGGAGCCGCGCGAGAGCTTCGAGAGCGGCATCGCGCGCACGATCGGCTGGTATCTCGACAATGAAAGCTGGTGGCGGCCGATCCTCGCGGGCAGCTATGCCGGCGAACGGCTCGGCCTCAAGAGCGCCTGAATGGCCCGTCCCGCGATTCTCGTGACCGGCGGCGGCGGCCAGGTCGGCACCGGCCTCGCCGAGGCCAATCGCGGCCGTTTCGACCTTGCCCTGCCGACACGCGGCCAGCTCGACCTCGCCTCGCGCGCGGCGATCGACGAGGCGGTGGCGTCGCGGAGCTGGGCGGCGGTGATCAACTGCGCCGCCTATACCGCCGTCGACCGGGCCGAGAGCGAGCGCGAGGCGGCCTGGGCGATCAACGCCGACGCCCCGGCCGCCTTCGCCGAGGCAACCGCGCGACACGGCATTCCGCTGCTCCACGTCTCCACCGACTATGTGTTCGACGGCACGGGCACGCGCCCTTATGTCGAGGACGATCCCGTCGCTCCGCTCGGCGTCTACGGCGCGTCGAAGGAGGCCGGCGAGCGCGCGATCCGGGCCGCGAGCCCCGATCATCTGATCCTGCGCACCGCCTGGGTGGTGAGCCCCTGGGGATCGAATTTCGTCAAGACCATGCTCCGCCTCGCCCGCGAGCGCGACGTGGTGGGCGTCGTCGAGGACCAGCGCGGCTCCCCCACGGGCGCGATCGACATCGCGGAGGCGCTGCTCATCCTGGCCGAACGCCGGATCGCGGGCGGAAAGGCGCGAGGCACCTATCATTTCGTCAATGCGGGCGAGGCGAGCTGGCACGAGCTGGCCCGCGCCATCTTCGCGCGCCGCGCTGCCTCCGGAGGCCCGGCGCCGCGCGTCGATCCCATTCCGACGAGCGCCTATCCCACGCCCGCGCGCCGCCCTGCCTATTCGGTGCTGTCGACGGCAAAGATAACGCGCGACCATGATATCGTCCCGCGCGACTGGCGGGACATGCTCGACGAGCTGGTGCATCGTCTTGAGGGAGAGGCGCACGCATGAAGGGCATCATCCTGGCCGGCGGATCGGGCACCCGCCTGCATCCCGCCACGCTCGCAATCAACAAGCAGCTATTGCCCGTCTACGACAAGCCGATGATCTATTATCCCATGTCGGTGCTGCTGATGGCGGGCATAAGGGAGATACTCATCATCTCCTCGCCCGAATATCTCGACAATTACCAGCGGCTGTTCGGCGACGGGGAGGCATTCGGGCTCGCCGTCTCCTATGCCGTCCAGCCGCGGCCGGAAGGACTGGCGCAGGCTTTCCTGATCGGACGCGATTTCGTCGGCGATCGCCCGGCGGCGCTGGTGCTGGGTGACAATATCTTCTTCGGCGCGGGATTGCAGATGCTGCTCCGTCGCGCGCGCGAACGGGAGAAGGGCGCCACCATCTTCGCCTATCAGGTGGAGGACCCGCAGGCCTATGGCGTCGTGGAGCTGGACGGCGACGGCCGCGCGCTGTCGATCGAGGAGAAGCCCCACGAGCCGAAATCCAACCATGCCGTCACGGGCCTCTATTTCTACGACAACCGTGTCGTCGATTTCGCCTCGCGGGTGAAGCCGTCCGCGCGCGGCGAGCTGGAGATCACGGACCTCAACCGCCTCTACATGGAGACGGGCGAGCTGCATGTGGAGCGGATGGGGCGCGGCTATGCCTGGCTCGACACCGGCACGCATGACAGCCTGCTCGAAGCGGGCGAATTCGTGCGCACGCTCCAGAAGCGGCAGGGCGTGCAGATCGCCTGCCTGGAGGAGATCGCCTACCAGCAGGGCTTCATCGATCGCGACCAGCTCCGGCGTCGCGGGGAGCTTTTCGCCAAGACCGCCTACGGCCGCGCGCTGATCGACCTCGCCGGGGGATGACGCCGCCTTCCTTCGGCGGCGTGGGGGAACAACAGCCGTTCGCCGTCTGTTGGCCTGTCTCCAATGAGGAGCAACCCTATGAATATCGGAAAGATTGGTGCGCGCGCCGCGCTGATCGCCGCCCTGCTGGCATCCGGCGTGGCGCTTTCGGGCTGCCATCACGGCCGTCCGGGCTATGACAGCGATTATCACCATCGTCACCATCGCGGCGACAACGGCCCCTATCGTTGAGCCGCTGGCGGTCGGCGTCCTAAGCCGCCGACCGCGACGGGGAGGATCGCCGGTCAGTCGCGCGCGGCGACGACGATGATCTCCACCTTGTAGCCGGGCGCGGCCAGCCTCGCCTCGCCGGTGGCGCGGGCGGGCGCGTTCTCGCCACCGATCCATGCATCCCACACCGCGTTCATCTCGGCGAAGTCGGCCATGTCGGCAAGCCAGATGGTGGCGCTCAACAGCTTCGACCTGTCGCTGCCCGTCCGGGCCAGAAGCGCGTCGATCTGCGCAAGCACGGCTCCGGTCTGCGCGGTGACGCTCTCGCCGGGCGCTGCGACCTGCCCCGCCAGATAGACGGTGTTGCCGTGGATGACGGCCTGGCTCATGCGGGGGCCGGAGTCGATACGCTGGACGGTCATGGATTTCCTTTCATTCCGATCGGTCGGGACGGTCACGCCGCATAGCGGGCGATGGCGAGATCGTGAACCTCGATCCCGGGCTTTCGGCCGCTGACGATATCGGCGATCACCTGCCCCGATCCGCAGGCCATCGTCCAGCCCAGCGTGCCGTGGCCGGTGTTGAGGAAGAGATTGCCGATCGGCGTCGGGCCGATCACCGGCGTCCCGTCGGGAGTCATCGGGCGCAGGCCCGACCAGAAGCCGGCCCTCCCCACATCGCCCGCGCCGGGAAAGAGGCTGCCCAGCGAATGCTCGAGGGTGCGCCGCCGCTTTTCCGGCAGATCGGCGTTGAAGCCCGATAACTCCGCCATGCCGCCGACGCGGATGCGATTCCCCAGCCGCGTGATCGCGACCTTGTAGCTTTCGTCCATCAGCGTCGAGACCGGCGCGCGGCCGGCATCGACGATCGGCACGGTGATCGAATAACCCTTGACCGGATAGACCGGCAGCCGAAGGCCAAGTGGCCGCAGCATCCCCGCCGAATAGCTGCCGAGCGCCAGCACGACGGCGTCGGCCATGACCGCGCGCCCGTCAGTTCGCACCGCGCGGACGCGACCGGCCTCGACATCCAGTCCCTCGATCCGGCGGCCATAGGCGAAGGAGACGCCCTCCGCCGCCGCGAGATCGGCCAGCGCGGTGGTGAACTTGTAGCAATCGCCCGTCTCGTCACGGGGAAGCCGCAGCCCGCCGACGATCCGATCGCGCGCCGCCGCCAGCCCCGGTTCGGCGGCGACGCAGCCGGCGGCGTCCAATATCTCGAAGGGGACCCCGCCCTCGCGCAGGACGGCGACATCCTTCGCGATTCCGTCGAGCTGCTTCTGCGTGCGGAAAAGCTGGAGCGTGCCCTGCGTCCGCTCGTCATAGCGGATGCCGGTCGCCGCCCGAAGGTCGATCAGCCGGTCGCGGCTATATTCGGCCAGGCGGACCATCCGCCCCTTGTTCAGCGCATAGCGCGCCGGGGTGCAGTTGCGCAGCATCGCCAGCAGCCAGCCCAGCATCGCCGGATCGGGCGTGGGACGCAGGATCAGCGGCGGATGATCCATGAACAGCCATTTCAGCGCCTTGGCGGGAATGCCGGGCGCGGCCCAGGGCGAGGCGTAGCCGGGCGAAATCTCGCCGGCATTGGCGAAGCTCGTCTCCAGCGCGGGTCCCGGCTGGCGATCGATCACCACCACCTCATGCCCGGCCCTCGCCAGATAATAAGCCGACGTGACGCCGATCACGCCGCTTCCCAGCACCGCGACCTTCATCGCCCGCCCCCGACGTAGGCCCGCGCATGGCGCGCACCCAGGCTGGTGAGGATCTCATAGGCGATCGTGCCCGCGTCCGCCGCGACGTCGGCAAGCGACTGGCTCGGCCCGATCAGTTCCACCGCGTCGCCCTCCCCCAGCGCGCCCGGCGGCACTGCGGAGACGTCGAGCGTGATGCTGTCCATCGAGACGCGGCCGACGATGGGCAGGCGGACGCCCGCGAACCAGGCGGCGCCGCGATTGCCGAGCGAGCGTGGCCACCCGTCGGCATAGCCGATCGAGATCGTGGCGATCCGCCGTTCGCCCGGTGCGGTGAAGGTGAGCCCGTAGCCGACGCCCGCGCCCGCCTGGATCGTCCGCGTCTGGATGACGCGCGCTTCCAGCCGCACGACGGGACGCATCGGATTGTCCTCCACCCCGTTCGGCGCGACCCCATAAAGCGACACCCCCGCCCGCGCGACATGCTGGTGAAAGACCGACGGCAGGAAACACCCGCCCGAATTGGCAAGCGACAGGGGCGCGGCCGGCAAACGCGCGGCGAACCCCTGGAAGCGGGCGAACTGCCCCGCATTGGCCGGATCGGACGGGACATCGGCGCAGGCGAGATGGCTCATCACCAGCGCGACCGGAACCCGCGCGAAGAAGGCGACATCGCGCGCCAGCGTCTCCACCTCCTCCGGCGACAGCCCAAGGCGCGACATGCCGCTGTCGATCTGGATCGCGGCGGGCAAGGCGCGCGGCGCCGTCTCCGCCAGCGCCCGCCAGCGCCGCGCCTGCTCCAGCGAATTGAGCACCGGCAGCACGCCCGCCGCCGCGCAGGCCGGCTCGGCACCGGGCTGGAGGCCGTTCAGCACGTAGAGGCGCGCCTCCACCGGCAAAAGCGGCCGAAGCGTGATCGCCTCGGCAAGGTGCGCCACGAAGAAATCACGGCACCCCGCCTGCGCGAGCACAGGCGCGATCCGCGCGGCGCCCAGCCCATAGGCGTCCGCCTTCACCACCGCCGCCACGCGCGCCGGCGCCACCCTTTCGGCGATCAGCGCATAATTGGCCCTGATGGCGGAAAGATCGATGGTGAGCAGGCTGCCCGCCGAAACGGCGTGATCGTCGCGCGGATGAGGCGCATCGGAAAATTCCGGGAGCTGCCCCGCCCCGGCCCCGGCAACCGGAGCATCGCTTTCACGCGCCAATGCAATCACGACGGAACTCCCTGCGGCCCTCCCTTCATCTTCACGAAATTCTATTCGAATTTTCTGCCCGACGGTGGCATCATCAACGAAGATCAGCCATACTATCGAATGATATGGCAATTTAAGAGAACATCATGCCGGCCGCGCTCGACGCCATCGATCGCAACCTGATTCGCCTCCTGCGCCTCGACGGGCGGCGGCCGAACAGCGAGCTGGCCGCCGAGGTGGGCCTCTCGCCCTCCGCCTGCCTGCGCCGGATCAAACTGCTGGAGGCGCGCGGCGTCATCCGGGGCTATACCGCGATCATCGCCGATCCGGCGGAGGACGAAGGCGTGGTGGCGATCGTCCGCATCACGCTGGAACGGCAGACCGAGGAATATCTGAACCGCTTCGAGGCGGCCGTCCGGCGCTATCCGGAAATACAGGAATGTTTCCTGATGACCGGCGACGTGGATTATGTGCTGCGCGCCTCGGCCGGGAGCGCCGCCGCTTATGAGAGCATCCACACCGACATATTGTCCCGCCTGCCGGGCGTCACGCGCATCCATTCCAGCATCGCGATGCGCAACGTGCTCCACCCGCGCGGCGGCCGGGCGCGGCGGACCTATCGGGCGGGCGCCTGAACCGATAGATGTCGGCCGGATCGACACCCGACGATCGTGAGGAGGACGAGCTGCCGAACCCGTCGACAGGCGCGCGCCGCATCGCGCCCGCGGTGGCGCGTAACCGCGATCCGATCCTCGATCTGCTGCGGCGCATATTGCCGCGCTCGGGGCTGGTGCTGGAGGTGGCGAGCGGCACCGGCGAGCATGTCGCGTATTTCGCGGCCAGGCTGCCCGATCTGGTCTGGCAGCCGTCCGACCCGTCGGCGGAGGCGCGCGCGTCGATCGCCGCATGGAAGGCAGCCGAGGGCCGCGCGAACATATGCCCGCCCCTCTACCTCGACGCGAGCGCGGACGACTGGCCGATACGCCATGCCGATGCGATGCTGTGCGTGAACATGCTGCACATCAGCCCGTGGAGCGCGACGCTCGGCCTGATGCGCGGCGCGGGACGGCTGCTGGCGGAGGGCGCGCCGCTCTTCCTCTACGGGCCCTTCCGCCGCGCCGACGCGCCCACCGCGCCGAGCAACGAGGCGTTCGATGCGGATCTCCGGCGGCGCGACACGGCATGGGGCCTGCGCGACCTTGAGGCGGTGTCGGCCTGCGCGGCATCGAACGGGCTGCGGCTGGAACAGGTCGCGCAGATGCCGGCGAACAACCTGTCGCTGATCTTCCGCCGGGTCGCCGACGCGGCGTGACCCGTCAGGCCGAGAGCGCGTCGGACAGCCGCAGCATGAAGGCCGCGCCGCGCTCCATCTGCGAAACCTCCAGATATTCGTCGGGCTGGTGCGCCTGCTCGATCGATCCGGGGCCGCAGATCACGGTGGAGAAATGCGCCTCCTGGAACTGCCCCGCCTCGGCGGCATAGGGCACCGCGCGCGCCGGGCCGTTGTCGCCCGCCAGCCGGCGCGCCAGCCGCTCCGCCGCCCCGTCCGGCTCAGCCGCCAGCGGCGGGGTTGCCGATCGGCGCGTGACGACCACGCCGGCATGGGGGAAACGCCGCTTCATCGCCGTGTCGAGCGCCGCCGCTTCCGCCAGGAAGGGGGCGATCAACCCGTCCGGATCGAAGCCCGGCGGGCAGCGCAGATCGAACGCGAACACGCATTCGCGCGCCAGGATGTTGATCGCCGTGCCGCCATGCACCTGCCCGATGGTGAGCGTCGCGTGCGGGGGGTGGAACGGCGAATGCGGATCGCCCGCGCGCTCCAGCCGCTCCGCCAGCGCCACCAGCTTATGCATCAGGCCGATCGCCGCCATATTGGCCGACAGGCCGAGATGGGTGAGGCTGGAATGCGCCTCATGCCCCGTGACGGTGACGGTCCAGCTCGAAATCCCCTTGTGCGCGCCGACCACTTCCATGTTGGTCGGCTCGCCGACGATCACCGCCAGCGGCGTCGGCACGCGCGCGGCCAGGTCGCGGATCATCGACGGTGCGCCGAGGCACCCGATCTCCTCGTCATAGGAGAAAGCGAGATGGACGGGCCGCGCCAGCCCGCGCGCCGCGAACAGGGGCGCCGCGGCGAGCGCCAAAGAAAGAAAGCCCTTCATGTCGCATGTGCCGCGCCCGTAGAGCCGGTCGCCGCGCCGTGTCAGGACGAAGGGATCGGACGTCCACGCCTGCCCGTCCACCGGCACGACGTCGGTATGGCCGGACAGCACGACGCCGCCCTCCACCATCGGGCCGAGCGTAGCGTGGAAATTCGCCTTGTTCCCCTCCGCATTGGCGATGCGGGTGCCGCTCACGCCCAGCCGCGCCAGCTCGGCCTCGACATAGGCGATGAGCGCGAGGTTCGAGCCGCGCGAGGTGGTGTCGAAACCCACCAGTCTTGCAAGAATATCGGTCGCGCTGGCGGCCAGCGCATCGGGGGAGGGAGCGGATGTCGACATGCGCCGACGCTAGACCATTTCCCGCGCGGTGGTGAGGCTGAAATGGAGCGCCCCCTCCCGCTCCACCGGAACGGCCCGCCCTCGGCGAAGCGCCTGCGCGAGGAGGAAGGCGTTGGCGGGCGCGAGGATCGCGACATAGGCGCCGGGCGGCAGCGCCGCGAGGAAGGCGTCGTCGATAAAGCGGCCTTCGGGGATCAGCAGCGCGTCACCCGCAGGCCGGTTTTCCAGCATCGCCCGGTCGATCAGGCGTCGCGCGCCCGCCGTCGCGCGGGCGGCGGGCGCGAAGCCAAGCGCCAGCGCCATGCATCCGCCGCCGGCCAGCACATCGCGTCGGGTGGGCGTCATTTGCCTCCAGCCTCGCGAACCGGCGGCGTCCGGGAAAGCCAGCGGGAGAAGGTCGCAAGCTCCCGGTCGTCGATCTCCGAGGGATGGAAGGACGGCATCCCCGGCAGGCCCTGCCGCACCGCCGCCGTGATCGCATCGGCGGCGATGCGCGCGCCCTTGATCGGCGGGCCGACGCCGCTGTCGTGGCAATAACCGCACGACGCGCCCCATATCTGCTCCGGCCCCTTCCACTCGCCGGCAGATTGCGCCAGCGCAGGGACGGCGGCAGCGGCCAGCCATAGCGCCGCAACCATATGCCGCGCCTTCATATCCGGATTCCCGACTTGCCGGGCGCGATGATGCCGTTGGGGTCCAGCGCCCGCTTGATCCGGCGGTTCACGTCGCTCTGCGCCTCCCCGAACACGCCGGCCACTTTATCCATGAAGCCGATGCCGGTGCGATAGAACCCATAGCCGGCGCGGGCGAAGGCGTCGACAAGCGCGTCGAAACAGGCGCGGTGGCGCGCCGTCGCGTCGGGATCGGAGCGGTCGAACACCATCGGCATGACGTTCAGCCCCTCGCGGCCGTTGAGCGTCATGCCCGTCATGAAATCGACGCCGTGCCGGTCCATGATCCCGCGCGCCATCAGCATCTGCCGCGCCGCATCCGGCCCGCGCATCGGCGTCACCGGCGAGAACCAGGCGAGCCCATGCCCGCCGACCCAGTTGAGCAGCGAGAACGCCTGGAGCGTAAGCTCGTTCACCTGCATCGGATCGTGCACGTCGGGGATCAGCCTGCCGCCCGATCCCTCGATCGCGGTTTCCACCACCTTCCAGTCGGCCGCAATCCGCTCGGGCCGGCCGTAGACCGAGAAGAGATAGTGCCAGGCCCCCATGCCCTTCTTGCGCGCGGCGGCAAGCGACACATCGAGCGGCACCGCGCCCGCCCCGTCATAAAGGTCGGCGCGCTTCATCATCGAGCTGAGCAGCAGGGTGGAATCCACCAGCACGCCGAAATTGCCGATCGTGCCGTCGAGGCGCAGCGGCCGCAGCGTGTCGATGATCTTGCCGATATCCCCCCATTCGGGCCAGACGGCGAGCCCGGTGCGGTGCGCGGGCGGCTCCGGCATCAGCCACAGCCCCATCCTGGTGACGACGCCGAAGTTCGACTGGGTGAATATCCCGTCGAGGAAGGGGCCGTAGCCGTAGCGATAGGCCTGCCACGACGTCGTGCCCGCCACCCCGCCCATGCCGGTGCGCAGGATCGTGCCGTCGGCCAGCACCACCTCATAGCCGCAGCTATTGGCGAAATGATCGCCATAGGGCGTGAGCCCGCCGCCGCGCTCCAGCGTGTTGCCGACCGGGGAGACGAGCGGGCCGGGCGCCGGAAAATCCAGCCACAGGGGCACCTTTTCGGCGCGCAGATGATCCTGAAGCTGCTTGTAGGTAACGCCCGGCTCGATCAGCGCGGTGCACAGCACCGGATCGACGTCGACGATGCGGTTCATCCGGCGCAGGTCGAGCACCACCTGACCGGGCGTGGCGGCCGCGCTGCCGCCATAGCCGAAATTGCGCCCCGTCGAGGTCGGCCACAACGGCACGCGCTGCTCGTTGGCGAGCCTGAGGAGCGCGCGCACCTCCTCGACCGAGCGTGGCGAGACCACGCCGACGGGCGCGTGCTCCTCCTCGGGCACCGGCAGCATCAGCCGCGCGAATGGCGCCAGCCCCGCCTCGTCCGCCACCACATGCTCCCCGCCGACCACCCCTTTGGCAGCCGCAAGAAAACGCTCGATCGTCATCCAGACACTCTCCCCGCGCCCTTGCACAGGCGAAGGGCGTGGCCGGCACTGCGCCGCCCGGCGCTGGCATCTACCATCTGTTATCGTTTCACACCAGCCGCAGCGGCCGGGCAAGGACGAGCCGCCGCCTAGAGCAACGCCTCGATCCTTTGCCGCAGCGCCTCGGGCTTCACGTTCGGGGCGAAGCGGCCGGTCACGCGGCCGTCGCGATCGATCAGGAATTTGGTGAAATTCCATTTGATCCGCCGCGTGCCGAGCACGCCGCGCGCCTGCGCCTTGAGATAATCGAACAGCGGATGCGCCCCCTCCCCGTTCACCTCCACCTTCGCGAACATCGGGAATTGCACGCCGTAGGTGAGCGAGCAGAAATCCGCGATCGCCGCCTCGTCACCGGGCTCCTGCCCGCCGAACTGGTCGCACGGGAAGCCCAGCACCGCGAGGCCCCTTGCGGCATAGTCCTCGTGCAGCGCCTCCAGCCCGCGATATTGTGGGGTGAAGCCGCATTTGCTGGCGGTGTTGACGATCAGCAGCACCTTGCCGCGATACCCGGCGAGCGGCTGGTCCCGCCCGTCTATCGTCCGCACGCTGAAATCATGGACGCCCGCCATATCGGTCTCCCTTCAACCGCCACGTTGCAGCCCCGCGACACGGCCCCGCTCCTCCGCCGGGATCAGCCCCTCCAGCACCGCCCAGAAGCCGGCGACCGCGCCCTGCCCCGCCTGCGCATAGGCCGCCGACAATTTCTCGCGCAACGCGCCGAACAATTGCGCCTCCAGCGCCGCGCCGCTGGCGGTCAGCCTGAGCCGCCGCTGGCGCCGGTCGTTCGGCCCGACGCGCGAGGCGACAAGGCCGCGCCCGTCCAGCTCGTTGAGCACGCGGCCCAGCGACTGCTTGGTGATGCCGAGCAAAGCGAGCAGCTCACTCACCGTCAGATCCGGCTGGCGGGCGATGAAATAGAGCGCGCGATGATGCGCCCGGCCGAGACCCTGCTGCGCCAGCCCCTCGTCGATGCCGCGATAGAGATGGCTATAGCCGAAATAGAGCAGCTCGACGCCGCGCCGGATCTCGGGCTCGCGCAGGAAAAGCGGAGAGGCAGACGGGACAGCCATGTTGACGTATTTAGGCGCGGAGCCTAGTCGTGCGCAACCCATTGACGTCTCCCGGCGCGGCCGCCTGCCGGGGCCAAGGATCGAGCGATGAACGACACCAGCAGCCTGAACTTCGAAATCCAGCCGCACGCCAGCCCGGTTCCGGAAGCGGAGCGCAAGGCAATGCTCGCCAATCCCGGTTTCGGCCGCGTGTTCACCGATCATATGGTGATGATCCATTATACCGAGGGGCGCGGCTGGCACGATGCCAGCGTGCGGGCGCGCGGCCCCATCCCGATGGATCCGGCCTCCTCGGTGCTGCATTATGCGCAGGAGATTTTCGAGGGGCTGAAGGCGTATCGCATGCCCGACGGCGGCGCGACGCTGTTCCGCCCCGACGCCAATGCGCGCCGCTTCCGCGAATCCGCCGCGCGCCTTGCCATGGCGGAGCTTCCGGAGGAGCTGTTCCTCGAATCGGTCCGCGCGCTCGTGCGCGCCGATCGCGCCTGGATTCCCGAGGCGGAGGGCGGCGCGCTCTATCTGCGCCCCTTCATGTTCGCGAGCGAGGTGTTCCTGGGGGTGAAGCCCTCCTCGGAATATCTCTACCTGGTCATCGCCTCCTCGGTCGGCGCCTATTTCAAGGGCGGCGCGCCGGCGGTGTCGCTGTGGGCGTCGGAAACCTATACGCGCGCCGCGCCCGGCGGCACGGGTGCCGCCAAGTGCGGCGGCAATTACGCCGCGAGCCTGCTCGCCCAGGCGGAGGCGACGCGCCATGGCTGCGATCAGGTCGTCTTCCTTGACGCAGCGGAGCGCCGTTGGGTGGAGGAACTGGGCGGCATGAACGTCTTCTTCGTGTTCGACGACGGATCGATCACAACCCCTCCGCTGGGCGGGACGATCCTGCCCGGCATCACGCGCGATTCACTCCTCACGCTGGCGCGCGACGCCGGCATGACCGTGCGCGAGGAACGCTACGGCCTCGACCAATGGCGCGCGGACGCGGCGAGCGGCCGCCTGCGCGAGGCCTTCGCCTGCGGCACCGCCGCGGTGGTGACGCCGATCGGCACGGTGAAGGGGCCCGATTTCTCGTTCAGCATCGGCAATGGCGGTCCGGGCCTCATCACCGAAAAGCTGCGCGCGGCGCTGGTCGACATCCAGCGCGGCGTGGCCCCCGATCCCTATGGCTGGGTGGAGCGTCTTTTCTAGCCGCCAAACCCTTCCATCACGCGCCGCGCCGGCTATAAGCGCGCGGCGACGTTGGGGCGTAGCCAAGCGGTAAGGCAGCGGTTTTTGGTACCGCCATGCGCAGGTTCGAATCCTGCCGCCCCAGCCAGTTCAGGAAAAGGGTCCCAAGGGCGTGCGCCGCAAGCGTTTGCGCCCGGCTTCGCCGGCGCACGACGCACCATCATGCTCCGGATGCCGGGGAGCCCCGTCGGCGGCGGTCATCAGCTTCGCGTTGCGGGACTGCCCGATGAGATGAGACGGCACGACGTGCTCGCGGTTACTTGAGATCGATCCCCGCCCGGTTCCCGGCCGAAGCGCGAACCCGTCAGTTTCCGGCGGCTCCGGTTGCGCGCGGCCCGCGCTCCTCGCGCTCGGCGGGGGAGCGGCGCAGCGCCTCTCCGGTGCGGGTCGGCCGCTCGACGAGGACGCCGCCGCAATTGGGGCACGCCATCGCCAGCGCCCCCTCGGCGCAGTCGCGGCAAAAGGTGCATTCGAACGAGCAGATATAGCATCCGTCGATGTCGGCGGGGGTCGCCGCCTCGCACCGTTCGCAATGCTGCTTCATCGCCAGCATGGCCGTCAGCTCGACAGTTGCGCCGCCCGATAATCCCTGGGGCTCAGCCCGTAACGCTCGCGGAACACGCGCGCGAAATGGGTCGCGTTGTTGAAGCCCCACGAAAAGGCGATCTCCGTGATCGTCCGCCGCGCCCATACGGGATCGCGCAGTTGCTTGGCGCATTCCTCCAGCCGGCGGCGCAGGATCAGGTTCGACACCGTCTCGTCGCCGGTCGAGAAGATGATATGCAGATAGCGCGGCGAGATGCCGAACGCCGCCGCGACGCTGCGCGCCGAAAGCTCGGGATCGCGCAGATGCGCCTCGACATGGCGGCGGATATGGATGCGGCGCGAAATCGATACCGCGGATTCGGCCACCTGCACCTTCGCCGTGGCCAGCCAGGAGGCCGCAAAGACGTCGAGCACCGCCGAGGAGAGCGTGTCGCCCATCGCCTCGGGAATCTCGCCCATCCGGGCCTGCTCCCAGATGCCGGCGAGCAGCGCCGAGGCGGTCGACGCCATCCCGTCGCGCCCGCTCAGCTTGACGCCGAGCAGATCGTCCGGCGCGGGCAGGCGGTTGGCGAGGTCGCCCGCCGTCAGGATCATCACCAATGTCGAGCAGGGCTCGTCATAGCGCAGCGTGTAGGGCATGGCGCTGTCGGCCAGCACCATGTCGCCGCGATCCAGGAAGGCTTCCCGCCCGTCCTGCAATACCTTCAGGCGGCCGGCGAGCTGGAGATGGAGGAAATAGGGCCGCTCGCGCGTCTTGACCGCATGCGCGGGGTGGCGATGCACGATCGCGGGCAACGAGCGCGGATTGGCGAGCCAGGCGTGGCCAAGCGGCACGCAATCGACCTCCGCCTCGAACCTGTCCCGGTCGAAGGGCTTGGTCTCCATGGGCGCGAAGACATCGCTGATGACATCGTTCCAGTAGCCGACTTTCGATCCGGTCGGCACGGCCTCGGTCGAATAATGCTGCATCACCCTCTCCAGAGCGATTCCGTGTTCTATGCGGGATAGCCTAACACCGAAATCCATGCGCGCGAAGATAAAGTTGATATCACAACCGCGTGCGGTAGCAAAGCTTGCGTTAACGCCTGCGTTCGTGGCGGGCGCGCAACAGGTGCTTCTGCACCTTGCCCGACGCGGTACGTTCGATCGTATCGGTCACGACGATGTGCCGGGGTATCTTGTAGCGCGCGAGCCGGGCATCACAATGCGCGAGGACGTGCGCCTCATCGAGGATAGCGCCCGCGCGCGGGATGACGAAGGCGCATCCCACCTCCCCCCATTTGTCATCCGCCACGCCGATCACCGCCACCTCGGCCACGTCGGCCAGCTCGGTGATCGCGGCCTCGATCTCGGCGGGATAGACGTTCTCGCCGCCAGAGATGAACATGTCCTTGAGCCGGTCGACCAGCGTCCAGTGGCCGTCGGCGTCGCGCATCGCCGCGTCGCCCGTGCGGAACCAGCCGTCGACGAAGGCCGAGGCGTTGAGTTCGGGCCGGTTCCAGTAGCCGGTGCTGACGGTGGCGCCGCGCGCCCACAGCTCGCCGACCTCGCCCGCGCCGGCTTCCCGCCCGTCGGCGCGCATCGCCTTCAGCTCGACGGCGAGATGCGGCACCCCGATCGAGCCCGCCTTGCGCCTGATCAGATCGAGATCGCCGATCGGCGAGGCGGTGGAGGAGCAGGTCTCGCTCATCCCCCAGCCGTTGAGCATCATCACCCCCTCGTCCAGCCAGGCGCGATGATGCGCCTCCGGATTGGGCGAGCCGCCGGTGATATAGGCGGTCAGCCGCGCCAGCCTGCGCCCGTCGAAACCGGGCAACTGGCGCATCAGCATCGCCATCTGCGTGACCGAGAAGAAATGGCTGATCCCTCGCGCGGGATCGGCGAGCCGGTCATAGGTCGCCTGCGCATCGAACTTGCGGCCTACATGCAGCGTCCCGCCGACGATCATCGTCGACCAGGCCGCCCCGAACAGCCCGGCGGTATGGAACAGCGGCATCTCGATCAGGAAACCCGAAGCCGCCGTCACCCCCGCGCCCAGCGCCAGCCCCAGCCCGCCCGAAAAGCCGTTGAGCAGCGAGACGACCGCCCCCTTGGGCCGCCCGGTGGTGCCGGAAGAATAGAGGATGGTGATCGGCGCCTCGGGATCCGTGCGCACGCCGTCGCCGATGGCGCCGGGGGTGAAGGCCGCCATCGCCTCGGCAAGCCCGTCGCGCTCATCGTCGATCCGCAGCCGGGGAATGGCGAGCCCGCCGGGGACGAGATCGTCGAACACGCCCTCGTGGATCAGCAGCGCGGGCCGGCAATCGTCGAGCAGGAAAGCGATCTCGGGCGCGGCCAGCCGCCAGTTGAGCGGCACGAAGATGGCGCCGGCACGGATGCACGCCTGCTGCACGATCAGCATCGCGATCGAGTTGCGGCTGAGCATCGCCACCCGCTCGCCGCGGGGTGTTGCGATGCGGTCATGCAGCAGCGCCTCGGCGCGGCTGACGTCGGCGGCGAACTCGGCGAAGGTCCAGCGCCGGCCGGTCGCCAGCTCGACGGCGGCGATGCGGTCCGGCGCGGTGCGGGCATTATGGGCCACGAAATCAAGAATGATCGGCGTCACGTCCTACTCCTCGCGACACCGATTGCCCGCACCTGGTTGCGACGTCAACCGCCAGCCGAACGGCGCGCCGCCTCATAGGTCTGGCGACGCCGCTGCTCGAAGGCCAGGCGGCGCGGATCGGCGGCGCCGGGCTCGGGGAAAGCATCGAGAATCTCGTCGAAAAGCTCACGCATCTCGTCGCGGAACTCGGCGTGGGGAAAGATATAGAGCCGGTTCTCGACGATGCCCGAGAGCACCGCCTCGGCCACCTCGTCGGGCTCCATGCCGACCTCGTGGAGGTCCGCCAGCCGCGCCATGAACTCGCCATCGGCCTGCGTCGCCTCGCCCTTCAGCTCCTCGGGGCGGACGAGGTCGCTTTCGTATATGGTCGACTTCACCAGCCCGGGGCACAGGCAGGATACGCCGATGCCATGCGGCACGAGGCTCCATCGCAGGCTCTCGGTCAGGCCGCGCACGGCGAACTTGGTGGTGGTGTAGATGCCGGCCCCCGGCCCGGCGAGAAAGCCCGCCATCGATGCCGTGTTGACGATATGGCCATGATCCCCCCGCGCCTTCATGCGCGGCACGAAGGTCTGGCAGCCGTTGATGACGCCGTGGAGATTGACGCCCAGCAGCCAGTCCCAATCCTGGTAGCTGCACTCGTCGATCGGGGCGAACAGGTTCACGCCGGCATTGTTCATGACGATCGAGACCGGCCCCAGCGCCGCCTCCGCCTCGTCCGCCGCGCGCGCGAAGGCGTCACGGTCGGCCACGTCGAGCCGGATGCCGACCAGCTCGCGATTGTCGAGCGCCGCCAGCGCCGCGTCGAGATGATCCTGCCGGATGTCGGCGATGGCGACCTTCGCGCCCGCGTCGAGCAGCTTGCGCGCGACGCCCAGGCCGATGCCCGCGGCTCCCCCGGTGATGAAGGCCGTGCGGCCCGCTATATCCTTCATGCCCGCCGTCCCTTGAGCTTGTCCTGCCGATCGCGTTCCGCGGCATGGATCGGGTTGAACATCAGCATGGCGTAGGTGGTCTTGAGCTCCTCATTCTGCGGGCTCGTCGGCACCGACGCCACGATCGCCTCGGCCCGCGCCTTCACGCCGGCGGCGAACTCGCTGTGGGTGAGCAGATAAAGCTCGTTGTTGCGAACCCCCTCGATCACGCGCTCGCCGATCTCGTCGGCCGGCTTGAAAAGGTGCTGCTGCATCGCGCCGCCCGACTGGCGCCGCTTGTCGGTGTCGGCATAGCCGGTGTCGCCCATGTGGGCGGGGCGCGTCTGGCCCGAATTGTGGATGTCGGACTGGACGGGGCCGGGGCAGAAGGCGCTGACCCCGATCCCCTGCGGACCAAGCTCGGAAGCCAGGCTCTCCATCATCCCGATGATCGCCGCCTTGGCGGTGGTGTAGGTGACGGTGCCCGGATGCGGCAGCAGGCCGGACATCGAGGCGGTGGAGACGATATGGCCCGTCTTGCGCTCGACCAGGCGGGGCAGGAAGATCTTTATGCCGTTGATGACGCCGCCCAGATTGACGCCCATCGTCCAGTCCCAGTCGGACCAGCTCGCCAGATGCGCCGGCCCCGCCACCGCGACGCCGGCATTGTTGACCAGCAGCCAGACCGGCCCCAGCTCGCGCTCCACCCGATCGGCCAGCGCCTCGTAGGCGGGACGATCGGTGACGTCGAGCACATAGCCCTTCACCTCCGCCGACGCCGGAAAGGTCGGCAGCGCGGCGTCGATATGGTCCTGCCGGATGTCGGCGATAGCCACCTTCATGCCCGCATTGGCCGCCGCGCGCGCTATGCCCAGGCCGATGCCGCTCGCGCCACCGGTGATGAAAGCCACTTTACCCTGAAGATCGGTCATCAGTATCCCTTGTCCCATTGTTCGCGCGCGATCGCGACCGCGCGTGCATAAGGTTTCAGTCCGGAAAGCATGATCAGGAAGGCGATCGGGCCCAGCAGCGCATAACAGGTGGACAGCGCGTAACCGACCTGCATCTCGTCCCTGAACAGATAGTCGGTGAACAACGCCGTCACCGTCGGCCCCAGACCGTAGCCCAGAATGTTGAAGCCGAAGAGCATCACCGCCGTCACCTGCCCCTTCATCCGGCCCGGCGTCACCACCTGGAAGGCCGCGTTCTGCGGCCCGAAGAGCAGCGACACGCCGAAGGTGCCGATTGCGGTCAGCGTCGCCGCCAGCCAGCCGGCCGGCATCAGCGGGGCCGCCGCCATGAACGGGAAGGATATCGCCATCGACCAGATGACGACGCGCAGGTTCGCGTCGTCATGCCCCTTGCGCGCCAGATGCTCGGCCAGCGCGCCACCGATCATGGCGCCGATCGGCGCGATGATCAGCCAGGTGAGCCCGCTCACCAGCCCGACCGTGCCGACATCCCAGCCGAAGGTCCGCATATAGAAGGCCGGGCCCCAGCTCACATTGCCGACCGCGACGATGGTGTTGATCGAGATCGAGCCGATCAGCGGGCCGTAGACCATCTTGTTGGCCATCAGGAACGCCGCCACCTCGCGCACCGACGGGGCGTGCCCCTCCACCCGGCGCTTCGGCTCGGGCACCGTCAGCATCAGCAGCGCGACCATCAGCCCCGGCACGCCGACCGCGAGGAAGGCCGCCTGCCAGACGCGCAGTTCGCCGAGGACCGGCAGCGTCACCGCACTGGCGTGGGCGAGCAGCGAGACGATCGTGCCGCCGATGATCAGCGCCAGGCCGTTGCCGGCGATGAAGCCGAAATTCATCACCGCCAGCGCGCGCGGCAGCTTCACCGGCGGGAAAAGGTCACCCAGCAGCGAAAAGCTCGCCGGCCCGGTGCACGCCTCGCCCACCCCCACCCCCACGCGGAACAGGAAGAGCTGGCCGAAGCTTCGCGCCGCGCCGCACAGCGCGGTCGCCCCGCTCCACAGGACGAGGCCGAAGGCGATGATCCGCTTGCGGTTGCCGATATCGACGAAGCGCGCGATCGGCAGGCCCAGCACCATGTAGAACATAACGAAGGCGAAACCCATGATCAGGCTGATCTGGGTATCGGTGAGGTGCAGATCGGCCTTGAGCTGCGGCACCAGCAGCGCGAGCAGCCCGCGATCGAGGAAGTTGACCAGCAGCGACAGCGACAGGACGAACACCGCATACCAGCCGACCCGCGCGCTCGGCCAGTTGCCGTCCTGCGCGGGCCCGGTTCCCAGCCCCTCGGGTGTGATGCTCGCCGCCGTTGCCATGTCCGCTCCAGCCATTTCCCGACGGAGGATGCGGCGGCGCGGACGGGGAGGCTCCACTAGGCGGGAAGCCCGATGCGAGCCTGTTCCGCCGCGCGTCTATACCTGGAGCAGCACGCGCGTTCCTTCGCGCACGCCGACGCCGACGAACAGCAGGTGGTGAAGTCCCGCAGCCGGGGCGCCGCGCTCCCGAAGCGCATGAAGGAGCGGAAATAGATCAGGCCGGGATCGCCCTCCCGCCCCGCGAGCATCGCCCCTTCCGGCCCCGATCGCAGCCCGTTCGAGGAGACCTGGACCAACTCGCCCCGATCGGTCTCGAACGCATAATAATGCGCCATAATGCGCCTCCGGCTCGGTCGTGCCGCCGGGAAGGATGCGCTGCCAGTCGGCGGCGCCGGGAAGCCCGCTGCCGTCAGGCGCCCGCTGTTCGCGGCGCCGGGGATCGGCACGCAGCGCCGCTCGAAGCCGTCCGCCTCCCCGAACGGCACCGGCGGGGCGACATGCGCCTCGACCAGCAGCCGGGGATCGGCGGAGAGGCCGGCTCTACCAGCGCGCTGGCCGTGCGATCAGTGCGCCATCGCCTTGACGATATCCTCGACCATCTTCTTGGCGTCGGCGAGGAGCATCATGGTGTTGTCCATGTAGAAGACGTCGTTGTCGACGCCGGCATAGCCGACACCGCCCATCGAGCGCTTCACGAACAGCACGGTCTTGGCCTTTTCCACGTCCAGCACGGGCATGCCGTAGATGGGCGAGGTCTTGTCGGTCTTGGCGGCCGGATTAGTCACGTCGTTGGCGCCGATCACGAAGGCCACGTCGGTCTGCGCGAACTCGGAGTTGATGTCCTCCAGTTCGAACACCTCGTCATAGGGCACGTTGGCTTCGGCGAGAAGCACGTTCATGTGCCCCGGCATGCGCCCCGCGACGGGATGGATGGCGAACTTCACGCGCACGCCCTCTTCCTTCAGCAGGTCGGCCATCTCGCGCAGCGCATGCTGCGCCTGGGCGACCGCCATGCCGTAGCCGGGAACGATGATGACCTGCTCGGCCTGCTTCATCAGGAAGGCGGCATCCTCCGCCGAGCCGCGCTTCCACGGCCGGTCGACCTTCTCGCCGCCCGCGCCGCCGGTGTCGGCCGCGCCGAAGCCGCCGGCGATCACGCTGATGAAGCTGCGGTTCATCGCCCGGCACATGATGTAGGAGAGGATCGCGCCCGACGAGCCCACCAGCGCGCCGGTGACGATCATCGCGGTGTTGTGCAGCGTGAAGCCCATCGCGGCCGCCGCCCATCCGGAATAGGAATTGAGCATCGACACGACGACCGGCATGTCCGCCCCGCCGATCGGGATGATCAGCAGGAAGCCGATCAGGAAGGACAGGCCCGTGATCGTCCAGAACACCCAGCCCGACTGATCGGTGAGGAAATAGGCGATCAGGCCGAGAATCAGCGCCAGCGTGCCGAGATTGATGACGTGGCGGCCCGGCAGCATGATCGGCTTGCCGCTCATATTGCCGTTGAGCTTCAGGAAGGCGATCACCGATCCCGAGAAGGTGATCGCGCCGATCGCGACGCCCAGCCCCATCTCGATCCGGCTCTGGAGGTGGATGACGTCGCCGTCGGCAATGCCGAACGGCCCCGGATTGAGGAAGGCCGCCGCCGCGACCAGCACCGCCGCCATGCCGACCAGCGAGTGAAAGGCGGCGACGAGCTGCGGCATCGCCGTCATCGCGATCCTGCGCGCGATGATGAAGCCGATCCCGCCGCCGATCGCCACCGCGATCAGGATCTCGACCAGCCCGGTATCATGCAGGACGAGCGTGGTGCCCACCGCCAGCGCCATGCCGATCATGCCCAGCCGGTTGCCCCGCCGCGAGCTTGTCGGGCTGGAAAGCCCGCGCAGCGCGAGGATGAAGCATATGCCTGCGACCAGATAGGCGAGCGCGGCCCACGGCGGCGTGGTAGCGATGGCTTCGGACATTGACGTCAATTCCCCCTATCCCGTCGCTCCCGCGCAGGGCGGGAGCCAGAGCCGCGCCTCCGCCCGGACGACAAGCCGGGGTGCGCGGGCATGATCCCCGCAGCGCGGGGCGACGATCAGCCTTTTTTCTCTTTCTTCTTGTACATGGCGAGCATCCGCTCGGTGACCGCGAAGCCGCCGAAGATGTTCACGCTCGCGAACGCGACCGCGACGAGGCCCAGCCATCTGGACGCGATCGCCCCGCCCAGCGCCGTGCTGGCGATCAGCGCGCCGACGATGATGACCGAGGAGATGGCGTTGGTGACGGCCATCAGCGGCGTGTGCAGCGCCGGCGTCACCGACCAGACGACATAATAGCCCACGAAGCAGGCAAGCACGAAGATCGACAGGATCGAGATGAAATCCATAGATAAGCTACCCCGTTCGTCCGGAGTGAAGTGGAAAGGCGCGCATCCGCCCCGTCATGTCCCGGCCATGGAGAACAGGAAGAACGGCCGCGACATCATCCCAGCAGCCTCGCATTGACCACCTTGCCGTCCT
>Ga0180221_1000834_pt1 | contig 23386 bp, 20 predicted proteins | sample eDN5th37CKraftMG_FD_151339 | JGI IMG/M metagenome (GOLD analysis project Ga0180221, IMG submission 151339) | Enriched Miracle-Growth compost microbial communities from Emeryville, California, USA - eDNA 5th pass 37_C Kraft MG (version 2) (version 2) ...
GCCGGCCAACCGGGCGATCGCCTCCCGCGCCGCCCGCTGCGGCGTGTTGGTTCCCGCCTCCCAACGGTTCACAGTGGCAAAGGAGACGCCCAGGCGTTCGGCCAAGGCTTCCTGGCTCAACCCGAGCTTAGTCCGGATCTCCCGCAGCAGGGCGGGGATTTCAGCGCGCTCTGTCATGATTGCAAGGTATGCTATAACAAATTGATTGTCAATCCGACCGAATCAGTGTAGCGCATCGCTCCCAGATTGAGATTGATCGAATCGGATCGAAGTGGTTCTTGGATGGGAGCAATTGACTTGATCCCAAGGCTAGGCTCGCGTAAACGTAAATGAAAATCCTCGGCGCGGACGTTCTCGCTCGGGCTCAGAAGGACCATGCCGGGGCTCGCGGACGGCTGTCCGCCTGGAAGGCCGAGGTCGAGGCGGCATGCTGGCGGTCATTCAAGGACATCAAGGAGCGCTACCCGGCTACCGACAAAGTCGGGAAGCGCTACGTGTTCGACATCGGCGGGAACCGCTACCGGCTCGTGGCCGCCATCGACTTCGAGACAGGGATCGTCCGAGTCCGCTGGTTCGGAACGCATGCCGAGTACGACAGGATCAAGGTGGACGAGGTCTGACCATGGCGCAGGTGAAGCCGATCAGGACCGAGGTGGACCGCCAGGCCGCCCTCGCGCGGATCGACGCGCTCATCGACCTCGAGAATCGCACGGAGGCGGAGAGCGAGGAGCTCGCCGTCCTTGCCGACCTGGTCGAGGCCTACGAGCGCAAGCATTTTCCGATTCCCTTGCCGGCGCCGGTGGAGGCGATCCGCTTCCGCATGGAGCAACTCGGGTTGGAGCCGAGGGACTTGGCTCCGCATATCGGGAGCCGCGGGAAGGTGTCGGAGGTGTTGTCAGGCAAGCGTCCGCTGACGCTCGCGATGATCCGCGCCCTGCACAAGAATCTCGGCATCCCAGCAGAGGTGCTCCTGCAAGAGCAGGCAGGCGAGGTCGGTGCCGGCGTCGTCGAGGATGACGATTGCCTGGTGGACTGGAAGCGTCTGCCGCTCCTCGAGATGGCGAAGCTTGGGTGGATCGAGGCAGTCGAGAGGGTTCGGGACCACGCCGAAGAAATCGGGCGAAGCTTGGTCGCGGCGGCGGGCGGGCTGCGCGCCGTGCCGGCACCGCTCTGCCGCCGCGGCGATGGCCCGCGTCCGAACGCGAAGGCCGACCCTCATGCGCTGTTCGCCTGGACGCTAAAGGTCTTGGCGGTCGCCAGGTCGCGGCCGCTGCCGGCGAGCTACCGGCCGGGCACGGTGACGCCTGACTTCTTGACGGGTATCGCGCGGCTGAGCGCCCGTGAGGATGGCCCTTGTGCGGCGAAGGAGGAACTGGGGCGGCACGGCATCCACCTTCTTTTCGTGCCACACCTCCGCCGCACCTACCTCGATGGCGCCGCGCTGATGGCCGCGGACACCGGTTCGCCGGTGGTCGCGCTGACTCTCCGCCACGATCGGCTGGACAATTTTTGGTTCTGCCTGCTGCACGAGCTCGCCCATGTCGGGCGGCATCTGCGCGGCCTCGGCGACGCCTTCATGGACGACATGGATCTTCGGGATGCGCCGGCCCGGAACGAGGATCCTCGGGAGCGGGAAGCCGACGAAGCCGCGGAGGAGGCCCTGATCCCCAGGGCCGAGTGGGAGGCCGCAAGGCTGACCCGGGCGCCGAGCTACGCTCGTGTGACGGCCTTCGCCCAGAGGCTAGGTGTCCACCCAGCGATCGTGGCCGGCCGCATCCGGCACGAGACCAAGGATTTCCGGAAGTTTGCACCGCTTCTCGGGAGCGGGGAGGTCAGCCGACTGCTTGCATACGAAAAATGAAGGGGCGGGGCATGGCCCCGCCCCCGAGAAGATCCGGCGAGGTGATGGCGCACCCTTGCAGGTGGCCGTCCCGTTCCGAACCAACGAGTCGATCGCCACTAAGGCAGACGGAATCGGGAAGGCAAGTGGAAACTGCGCCGTTGCGCTGGGAGCGCAGCGATGTCGAAGAGCTACAAGCCGGGGCAGAGCGCCCCGCGGTCTGGTCAGTACGAGCAGATCGGTCCCCGCGGTGGGCGTACTGGTACGGAGCGGACCGTTGTCCGTGGGGAACCCCTCCCGCCCACCCCCAAGCCAGGCATGGGGTATGTTCTTACAGATCCGTCCAAGAATGGGGCGGGCCGTCCGAAGTGACGCACCAGGGCGCCGTCGTACCTTGCGGCGGCGCCCGCATTTCAGGCTCCAGATCCCTTTGGCAACCCAAACGGAATTCAAACGCTGGAGCTTCTCGTCAACTGGCAGGCCCAGCTTTTACCTTAGGTTCAAGCTTGGGACCTAAATCGGCCAAGTCCCAAGGTTCGGAGAGACTCTGGCGTCCGGAGAGAGAATTCCGGCCCGCCTTGACCTCGGCACTCCCAAGGTCTGTTCGCCAACCCTGGCGCAACCTGCGGTTCCAGGCGCCGGCCGGCCAACCGGAGAGCGAGTTTGTAGGAAGGAAATGGTGTAGCGGTGGGAACCGGGAACTGAAATTCTCTGGGCTGCACCTTCTTCAATACCAGAAGCCCGATCGATGAAAGCGAGGTGCCTGCGGGCGGGGCACTTCGAGCCCGAACTCCCTGTGAGGCGGAATGGCGAGATCCCCACCCCGCGGACCCAGCAGTGATCGCAGCTTCCTGATCCGCTCCTCGGTTGGCGGGTGCGTGCGCAGGAGTGACGGTTCGGGGATCCGGCGCCCCGGCAGGAACATCTCCTCCCAGATACGCCCGACCCGACGCTCAAGCTTGGCCAGAGCCGAGGCGAGGCCCTCGGGGTCGCCCGTCAGCCGCACCGCCCCGAGATCGGCATCGAACTCGCGCCTTCGCGAGAGCGCGAGCTGCAGCAGAGCCATCACGGTCGGCGAGAAAGCAAGGGCCAGCGGCGCGATCCAGGGAAGCGTCACCGCTCCCGCGACAATCAGGGGCAGGTTCGCGAAAAGCAGGATCTGTCCGAGCCAGCTCGCCAGCGAAACCGCCCGCGACATGGTGTCCGCGAGGCCCATGAGCCACAGGTCACGGTGCGCGATATGCGCGATTTCATGCGCAAGAACGCCCGCCATCTCGCGTGGGGACAGGAGACGAAAGAGACCGTCCGAAACGCAGACGACACTATCCTCCGGATTTCCCATCGCGAACGCATTCGGCAGCTGGCTCGGGACGTACCAGAGTTCCGGGCAACGCGGCAGTCCGGCGCGTGCGGACAGGGTCTCGAGCAGCGCGAAGCCCTCGGGCCAGTCGCGTGCGCCGAGTTGCCGCGCGCGGTAGCCGCGCAGCAGAAGCTCGCGCGACAGCGTGGGCGCGAACAGGAGCCCTCCGGTCATCACCGCAACGATGACGAGGGTTGTCTCGGGTCCCGCGATCATGCCGACGACGAGCCAGGCGATCGCAGCCATGCCGCCGAGCAGCAGGACCGTCTGTGCGAGGTTGTTCAGCCGGTGGGCCAGCGTGGGGACGATGACGAATTGGAGCATATCGCGATCAGAATCTTCCGGGCGGAACGCCGAGCATGTTCAGCACGACGCGCGCCAGAACCCGGCCTGCAAACGTGATGCCTGACGCCCACCTTCACGTCCGCCCCGCGTCCAGCCATCGCCCCGCGCGATGACATTGGGCGCCCCCCTGCGCCGGTGCCGCCGATCTTGCAGATCGCAATCCGCGGATCGGCCGGCAGCCTATCGAGCGCGCCCCAGGTCAGTGCTTCGTGGGAGCCGCCGCCCTGGGGGGTCGAGATCCACCGATCTCACGGGCACGCCGTCGGCAATGCCGGACATCGGTGCCCCGCGGTCCGGCAGACTGCATCGAGGCCGGGCACGGCCGTGACCGGACCCATTGGTCCCGAGGCGGAGCGGAGAGCGGGGCATGTGCCTTGCCATGCCCCGCCGCGGTGCATCTCAGCCCGCCTTCACCTCGATCCGCTTGACCTTGGCCTGCGCCTCGGGCGTCTGCGGCAGGCGGATGGTCAGCACGCCGTTCTTGAAGCTCGCCTCGGCCTTGCTGCCATCCACCCCGGGCGGCAGCGGCACGGCGCGGTAGATCGAGCCGTAGCTGCGCTCGGAGAGATAGTAGCCCTTCTTCTCCTCCTGCCGCTCGATGCGCTTCTCGCCCTTGACCGTCAGCATGTCGTCGGCGACCGCCACCTCGATGTCCTTCATCTCCATCCCCGGAAGTTCGATCGAGATCTCCACGGCGTTGTCGGTCTGCACCACGTCCGACTTCGCCTCGCTCTGCCCCCAAGGCCATTCGAACCCCGCGAGCGGCTTGCCGAAGCGGTTCATGAAGTTCTCAAACACCTGGTTCATCTCCCGCTGCAGCGAGGCGATCGGGCTTTGCTCGGCGGCCTTCTGCTCGGGCTGGTCATCCTTCCGGGCCCACGGGATGAGATCCTTGATCTGCATGATATCCTCTCCTTTGCCGCTCAGGCGGCCTTGACCTGGATCTTGCTGGGCTGAGCCTCGGCCGCGCGAGGCAACCTCAACGTCAGCACACCGTCCTTCAGCACGGCCTCGATGCGCGCGGCATCGAAGTCTTCCGACAGGACGAAGCTGCGCTCGTAGTCCCCCGGCTCGAACTCGAGGTGGACGAGGCGGAGGCGATCGGGCTGCGGGCTGCTCCCGCGGCCGCGCACGGTGAGCACTCGCCGCTCCAGCGTGATGTCGACGTCGTCGGCGACCACCCCCGGCATCTCCATCATCAGCACGATGCCCTCTGCCGTCTCCACGACATCGGTGAGCGGGCGCCAGATGCGCACGTTGCGGGTCGGCTCGGCCCCCGCGGCCGCCGGGGAGACAGCGCCGGCTTCGGTTTCGGCATTCATCGGTGTCGCTCCTCTCAGCCGGCCTTGATCTCGATCCGGCGTGGACGTTGGTCCTCGGGACGCTGCAGGGCGATGGTGAGCACGCCGTTCGCGAAGCGGGCCTCGACCTGGGACGGATCGACTGCGAAGGGCAGGCGGACGATGCGGGTGAAGCGGCCGAAGGCGCGCTCGCGCCGGTGCCAGACGGCGCCCTCGGGCATCTCGGGCGGCCGCCGCTGACCAGTGATCGTCAGGACATCATCCTTGGCCGTGATCTCGATGTCCTCCGGGGCCACACCCGGGACTTCGGCAACGATCGCCTCCGCCGCCTCGTTCTGCCAGAGGTTCAGGGGCGGAAAGGCCGGGGCGGAGGTCCCGAACGGCATGCGATCGAGCGTCTCTCCGAAGCGTCGCAGCAAGGCGAAGGGATCGGCACGGTAGAGCGTCAGTGGATGCAACATCGGCTCCTCCTGGTTGCGGGACGCGGCGCGTCCCCTGGTGAACGGCCCCCCGGGCGAAGATCCGCGAGCGGCCGAAGGCAGGCGTGGAGATCGCGCGGTGCCGCCGGCCGGAGCAGCCAGCTCCGCCCCGGCCCTCGCGTGCCATCGAAAGCCGCGGCTGCTGCTCGAGGCCGGCGCCGCCATGCCGGCCGGCGGCATCACCGTCGCCTCCCGGCTTGGCGTCGGCAGGATCAGACGGCGTCGGGATGTGGGGCGTGCCGGTCATGCGAGCCTCACCCCTGTCCAGGCAGGCGGATCGCTGGCCGGGAAGGACTCGAGGCTCGCCTCCTCGACCGGATCGGGTCGGGACTCGATGTTGTCCGCCCCGACCCAAGGCAATACGCGCCCGATGGCATCACCAATGTCGTATCGGAGCTGGTCGGCATAGCTCCTGTAACGGATGCGCCTCGGCGGCGGTTCGTCCACTTCGTAGAGCCAGCCGTGCCGCTCTGCGAAGGCGATCGCGCTCATCCGATCAGGAAACTCGATCCGCAGATGCGCGAGGGGATCGCTGGCCGGAGCCCGGCGCACCGGGAAGTTCCGGCCTGGCACCTCCGCAGGCAGGAATTCCAGCACCCATCGGCTCCGTCCTGGTGCGGATTGGGTGACCGACCGGCCCGGCTGGTGGATCCGGACCTTTGGCGGGCCGCTATATGGCACAGCCATCCCTCCGCCCGGCATCACGGGGACGGGGCGCCGCATGCCCGCGTCCGGCGCGACGGCCAGCGGCGTTCCGGACGCCCCGGTCACCACGGCGGAGTCGCTCGCATCGGCCGGGGGCGTCCCGCTCGTCATGATGCCGCCTGCTGGGCCGCTTCGGCGGCCTTGGCGTCATCCCCGCCGGGCTTCGCCGCCGCCTCGATCACGACCTGCTCGGCCGTCGCATCCCAGCGCAGCCGGATCGTGTCGCCCTTCGCCACTTCCCCGCCCAGCATGGCGCGCGCGAGCCGGGTCTCGACCAGGCTGCGGATCTGGCGCTTGAGTTCCCGGGCCCCGTATTCGGGGCGGTAGCCTTCGGCGGCGAGCATCTCGACCAGGCTGTCGTCGAGCTCGACCGTCACTCCCTGGCTTGCCGCAGTGCGCTTCACCCGCTCGAGCTGCAGCAGCACGATCTGGCGGATCTCCGCCTTCGAGAGCGCGTGGAAGACGATGATCTCGTCGATGCGATTGAGGAACTCAGGCCGGAAGTGCCCGCGCAGGACCTCCATCAGCTCCTCCTTGAGCTTCTCCGGCTGCTCGGCCACCGTGCCGCGCAGGTGGAGCCGCTTCTGGATGCGATCCGAGCCCAGGTTCGAGGTGGCGATGATGATGGTGTTGGTGAAATCCACCACCCGCCCCTTGCCGTCGGTGAGCCGCCCATCGTCGAAGACCTGGAGCAGCACGTTGTAGACATCCGGGTGCGCCTTCTCGATCTCGTCGAGCAGGATCACCGAATAGGGCTTGCGGCGCACCTTTTCGGTGAGCTGCCCGCCCTCGTCATAGCCGACATAGCCCGGCGGCGCCCCGATCAGGCGGGCGACCGTGTGCTTCTCCATGTACTCCGACATGTCGATGCGCAGCAGCGCGCCCTCGTCGCCATAGACCACCTCGGCCAGCGCCTTCGCGAGCTCGGTCTTTCCCACCCCCGTGGGCCCGAGGAAGAGGAAGGTGGCGACCGGCTTCGAGCCCTCCCGCAGCCCGGCGCGCGCGAGCCGCACCGCGTCCGAGACGGCCTTGATCGCCTGCTCCTGCCCGATCACGCGCTGGTGCAGCCGTTCCTCCATCTTCAGCAGCTTCTCGCGCTCGGCCTCGGTCAGCTCGCTGACCGGGATGCCCGTGAGCTTGGAGACGATCTGCGCGACATGGCTCGCGCGCACCTCGGCCGAGCCGGTGGCGCGGTCCTTCTCCCAGGCCTCGGTCAGTTCCTTGAGCCTCGCCTCCTTCGCCGCGATCTCCTTGCCGAGCTCGGCCGCCTTCTCGAAGTTCTTGCGCGAAGCGGCGTAGTCCTGCTCGCGCTTGAGCTGGTGCAGCTCCGCCTCGATCTCCTGCACCTCGACCGGCCGCGCGGTGGCCGAGAGCTTCACCCGCGCCGCCGCCTGGTCGATCAGGTCGATCGCCTTGTCGGGCAGGAAGCGGCCCTGGATGAAGCGGTCCGAGAGTTCGGCGGCGGCCAGGATCGCCTCGTCGGTGATCGTCACCTTGTGGTGCGCCTCGAAGGTGTCGCGCAGGCCGCGCAGGATCATGATCGCCTGCGCCACCGTCGGCTCGGCCACCATCACCGGCTGGAAGCGCCGCTCCAGCGCCGCGTCCTTCTCGATGTGCTTCTGGTATTCGTTGAGCGTGGTGGCGCCGATCAGGTTCAGCTCGCCGCGCGCGAGCATCGGCTTGAACACGTTGGCGATGTCGAGCCCGCCCTCGCCGCCGCCCTGTCCGGCGCCGACGATGGTGTGGATCTCGTCGATGAACAGGATCATCTCGCCCTGGTGCTCGGTCACCTCCTTGAGGATCTTCTGCACCCGCTCCTCGAACTCGCCGCGGTATTTCGAGCCGGCGACCATCGAGTTGATGTTCAGCTCCACCAGCCGCTTGCCGCGCAGCGCCTCGGGTACCTCGCCATCCACGATCCGCTGCGCGAGGCCTTCCACGATCGCGGTCTTGCCCACGCCGGGCTCGCCGATCAGCACGGGGTTGTTCTTCTTGCGGCGGGCGAGGATCTCGATCGTCGTCTCGATCTCCTGCGCGCGGCCGATCACGGGGTCGAGCTTGCCGTCGCGCGCCATCTTCGTCAGGTCGCGCGAATACTTGTCGAGCTCGGGCGTGTTGGTGGGCGCTTCGGCGCGGCCCTCCTCCGCGCCCTCCTTGCCGACCACGCGCGCCACCTGCTGGCGCAGCGCCTGCGGCGTGAGGCCGAGCTTGCGCAGGATGTTCGCCGCGAGCCCCTCGCCCTCCTCGGCGAGGCCGATCAGCAGATGCTCCGGCCCGACATAGGAATGGCCCATCTCGGTCGAGGCGGCGAAGGCACGGCTCAGCGCGTCCTTGACGCGGGGCGCGACGCCGACCTCGCCCTCATGCGGCTTGTCGCCGCGCTTCGTCTCCTGCTCGATCTGCGTGCGGAGCTGCTCGGCCGAGACCTTGAACTGGCCGAGCACGGTCTTCACCACCTCCGAGCCGGTCAAGGCGAGCAGCAGGTGCTCGGTGTCCACCTCCGCCCGCCCCATCTCGGAGGCGTGACGCGCCGCTTCCTGGAGCAGCCTCTCCGCCTGGTCGCTGAGGCGCTCGGCGAACCTGCCGCCACGGCGCCGCGCCGCCCCGCGCGGGCCGCCGCGCCGCGGCGAAGGCGTGGCGGGAGCCTCGCCGAAGGTCGCGTCAACGACCTCCTCATCCCCCTCCTCCGCCGCCGGCGCGCCGCCGAAACCGCCGAGCAGGCTGCCGAAGGGGCGATCGCCGAAGAACTCCTCGAACAGGCTGCCATGGCGGCCGAAAAGCGATTCCAGCGGCGAGGCCGTGCGCCCCTGCCGCCGCAGGAGCTCGCGGTAATGGGTGTCACAGAGTTCGAGATCCTGCCGCTCGCCATTGACCACGGCGCGCACGCGCACCGTTGCCGGCCGCCCGCAGACATCGCATTTGCCGTCCATCAGATCCGCTCCCTCTCCGGATCCGCTGCCAAGGTCGCGGATCCTGTCATGGCGTGTCTGCCGTCCTCATACCGCATCCCGCTGCCGCAGCGGCGGGAAATCTTCCGGCGTGATCGTCTCGCGCTCCAGCAGCAGCCGGGTGCCGGCCTCGAGGTCGGCGCGGCGTTCCGCCAGCAGCGCCTTGGCGCGCGCATAGGCCTCGTCGATCAGTCCGCGGACCGCGACATCCACCTCGCGCGCCGTGGCCTCGGAATAGTCGCGCGGCGTGAGGCCCGGCACGCCGTCGCCGAGGAAGCTCTGCCGCTCGGGCTCCAGCACCGCCTGGCCGAGGGAGGGATGCATCCCGAAGCGGGCGACGATCTGGCGCGCGATGTCGGTCACGCGCGCGAGGTCGTCCGCCGCGCCGGTCGAGATCTCGCCGAGCACGAGGTCCTCCGCCGCGCGGCCGGCCAGCAGCACGACCATGCGGTTCTCGAGGTCGCGGCGGGTGATCAGGAAGCGGTCCTCGGTCGGCCGCGTCATGGTGTAGCCGAGCGCGCCGATCGAGCGCGGGATGATCGAGACCTTGTGCACGGGATCAGCCCCGGGCAGGGAGGCGGCGGCGAGCGCATGGCCCATCTCGTGCCAGGCCACCGCCTCGCGCTCCTTCGGGTTCAGCACGCGCCCCTTGCGTTCGAGGCCGGCGACGATGCGCTCGATCGCGGCGGTGACATCGGCCATGCTCACTGCCTCGGCGCCGCGGCGGGTCGCCTGGATCGCCGCCTCGTTCACCAGGTTGGCGAGTTCCGCGCCCGAGAAGCCCGGCGTCAGCGCGGCGATCTGCTCGACGTCCAGCCCCTCGTGCTTCACCTTCTTGAGGTGCACGCGCAGGATGGCGGCGCGGCCGGACTTGTCCGGGCGGTCCACCACCACCTGGCGGTCGAAGCGGCCCGCGCGCAGCAGCGCGGGGTCGAGGATCTCGGGCCGGTTGGTGGCGGCGAGCAGCACGATCCCCTCGCGCGGGTCGAAGCCGTCGAGTTCGGTCAGCAGCTGGTTGAGCGTCTGTTCCTTCTCGTCATGGCCGCCGCCGAAGGCGCCGGCGCCGCGCCGCCGTCCAAGCGCATCCAGTTCGTCGATGAAGATGATGCAGGGCGCGGCCTTGCGCGCCTGTTCGAAGAGGTCGCGCACGCGTGCGGCGCCGACGCCGACGAACATCTCGACGAACTCGGAGCCGGAGATGGAGAAGAACGGCACCCCCGCCTCGCCGGCCACGGCGCGCGCGACCAGCGTCTTGCCGGTCCCCGGCGGGCCGACCAGCAGGATGCCCTTCGGGATGCGCGCGCCGAGCCGGCCATACTTGTCGGGCTGCTTCAGGAAATCGACGATCTCGCGCAGTTCGGCCTTGGCCTCGTCCACGCCGGCGACGTCGTCGAAGGTGACGCCGGTGTCCTTCTCGACATAGACCTTGGCCTTGGACTTGCCGACCGACATCAGCCCGCCGAAGCCCTGCTTCTCGGCGATGCGGCGGAAGACGAACATCCATAGCGCGAAGAAGACCACCGCCGGCGCCACCCAGGAGATCAGATTGGCGAGGAAGGTGTTCTGGATCGTGCCGTCGTAGCGCGCGCTGGACTGTTCGAGCCGGCGCGTCAGATCCTCCGGCACGATGGTGGTCAGGAAATGCGTCCGCCCGTCGATCGGCTCGCGATAGCGCCCGACGATGCTCTCGGGGCGCACCTGCACCTCGGCGATGCGGTCCTGCTGCAGCAGTTCGAGGAAGCGCGAATAGGGGATGCGCTCGGTGACCGAGGCGCCCTGCCACCAGCCCTGGAAAAGCAGGAGCAGCAGGAAGGCCCCGATCCAGTACCAGATGTTGAACTGCTGCTGCTTGTTCACTGACGGCTCCGGCCGCTGGCGCGGGAAGGAGTAAAACGCGAACGGCCCTCCGGCCGCAAGGGAGGAAAGCGGGCGATCATGGCGGCCTCGTCTCGGCGCTTTCGATGGCCGCGGCCTCCGCCTCGCGCCGGTCCTGGTCGCGCACCAGCCAATAGACGATGCCGAGCGCCAGTATCGCCGCGCCGAGCGCGAGCAGCTTCATCGCCTCGGTCTGGGTGAGATCGAGGATGATGAACTTCCGCACGACCGCGAGGATCGCGATCATCACCACCGCCCGCACCTGGACGATGCCGAATCGCCGTTCCACCACGACCAGCAGGGACCGCTTGAACTCCAGCGCGATGACAACGGTGAAGATCGCGCCGAACACGGTCTGGAACACTGCCGGATCCGTGGGGTCGAAGATGTCCACCAGAAGCAGCGAGGTGGCGACCAGCTTGAGCAGGTTCCACAGCGCGGCCAGCACGATCAGCGCGATCAGTATCGTCAGCACGAAGACGACGGACTGCTCGAACTTCTCGTAGAAGGTCAGCGACCGCCACAGCGCGAGGCTGCCACCCGGTGGTTTCGGTTCGCTCATCGGCCGGCATCCAATGTGACCGCGATCCCGAGGCGCGCGCCGTCGCGCAGGATCGTCAGTGTGATGGTATCACCCGGCGCGTGCCGGTCGAGCGCGCTGAGCAGTTCCGCCACGCGCCGCAGCGGCCGCCCCTCCACTTCCAGGATCACGTCCCCGGTCTGGAAGCCGGCATCGCGCCCAAGGCGGGCCGGGCGGATGCCGGCGCGCTCCGCGGCCGAGCCGGACTCGACCTCGAGCACGAAGACGCCCTCGATGCCGAGCCGTGCCGACAGCGCGGCGTTGAGCTGCTCCTCGGCCCGGATGCCGAGCGAGGGGCGGATGTAGCGCCCCTGGGCGATCAGCCGCGGCACCACGCGGTTCACGGTATCCACCGGAACCGCGAAGCCAATGCCGGCCGAGGCGCCGGAGGGGCTGTAGATCGCGGTGTTCACGCCGATCAGCCGGCCGGCGGAATCGAGCAGCGGTCCGCCGGAATTGCCGGGGTTGATCGCGGCGTCGGTCTGGATCAGGCGCTCGATCACCGCCCCGGTCTCGGTCGGCAGTTCGCGGTTCAGCGCGGAGATGATGCCGGTGGTCAGCGTCCAGTCCAGGCCGAAGGGGTTGCCGATGGCGAAGACCTTCTGGCCGACGCGCAGGTCGTGGCTGGTGCCGATCGGCAGCGGCTCGGGCCGCCCGGTGCCGACGCCGATGCGCAGCACCGCGAGGTCGTGCGCCGGGCTCGTGCCCACCAGCACGGCATTGTAGGCGCGGCCATCGGCCAGGCGGACCACCGCGCCGGAGGCGCCGGCGATCACATGGTCGTTCGTCACCACATGGCCGAGATGGTCCCAGACGAAGCCCGAACCGGTCCCCCGCGGCACCTGCAGCGCGTTGCGCGTCCAGGGGTTGAGCACGCGCTCGGTGGTGGCGATGAACACGACCGAATCCCGCGCCTGCTCGAACAGCGCGATGGTCGAACGCTCATCCTCCGCGAGATTGCCCCGCGGCGTCACCACCCGCGGCTCGGCGCGGCTGGCGAGCAACTCCGCCTGGATGAGCGGGATGCTCTGCCAGGCGGCCATCAGCACCAGCCCCACCAGGAGCAGCAGCAAGGTGCGGAACAGGAACCGTCCTTCAGTCAAGGCACGCACATCTCCTCTGTCGCGCCGACAGGCCCGCCTCAGCCGCTGCCGATCAGGATGCCCGCCGCCAGCACCAGGCCGCCGCCGAGGACCACCTGGAACACCGCCCGGCCCATCGGCGTCTCCATGTAGCGGTTCTGGATCCAGGCGATGGCCCAGAGTTCCACGAAGACGATGGCAACCGCCAGCGCGGTCGCCGTCCAGAAATGCGGGATGAGATAGGGCAGCGCATGCCCGAGCCCGCCGAGCGCCGTCATCACCCCCGAAGCAAGGCCGCGCTTCCAGGGCGCGCCGCGGCCCGAAAGCTTCCCGTCATCATGCGCGGCCTCGGTGAAGCCCATGGAAATCCCCGCCCCCACCGAGGCCGAGAGGCCCACCAGGAAGGTGGTCCAGGGATTCTGCGTGGCGAAGGCGGTGGCGAAGATGGGCGCGAGCGTCGAGACCGAGCCGTCCATCAGCCCGGCGAGTCCTGGCTGCACCCAGGTCAGCACGAGCTGCCGGCGCGCGGCCAGGCGCTCCTCGCTCGCCGCGCCGCTGCGGGCGAGTTCCTCGGCCATCGCCTCGACATCCGCCTCGTGCCGCGCCTCCTCCGCCGCGAGATCGCCGAGCAGCTTGCGCGCCTCGGCGTCCGTCGTGCGCTCGGCTGCGGCGCGGTAGAAGGCCTCGGCCTCCCGCTCCATCGCCAGCGCCTCCGCGCGGATGCGGTCAAGACCGAGATTCTCGACCAGCCAGACCGGGCGGCGGGCGTAGAAATCGGCCACATGCTCGCGCCGGATCGGCAGGATCAGCCCGCCGTAGCGGGAACGGTACAGCTCGATCAGCCGGCGCCGGTGCTCGTCCTCCGCCTCGGCCATCGTCTCGAAGAGGCGCGCGGTGGCGGGATAGCTCTCGCGCAGGCGGCGCGCATAGACGCGATAGATGCGCGCATCCTCCTCCTCCGAGGCGATGGCGAGCGCCAGGATCTCCTCCGGCGAGAGGCTCGTGAAACGGCGGCGGCCGAAGCCGGGCAATGGGATCAGGCGCATGACTCGTTGCTCGGCCGCACGCAGCGTTCAGGCGACGCTAGCCCATCCCATCGGTACTGGCGAGAGCGAAACCGGATGGCCGGTGCCGCCGCACCACGATCACCCAGGGCATGACAGCGCGGCCGGCCTGGGCTATGCCTCGCGCATCGGGGCCGGTCCTGCCACGTGCCCGGCATTGCCGCGCGGGGAGCGCACGCCCGCCGGAGGGGTACTACGCTTCATGCTGCCCTGGCACGGGACGATCGCGACCCGCTACCCGCCCTTCGTGGTGTGGCTGTTGATCGGCGCCTGTGTCGCGGCATTCCTCTACCAGAACGCGCTTCCGCCGGCCGCGCTGGAAGCCTTCCTGACGCGGCACGCGCTGGTGCCCGCGCGCTTCTTTGGGGAATGGGCGCGGCCGCGCCCGGAGGACTGGCTCGCCTTCCTGACCAACATGTTCCTGCATGGCGGCTGGCTGCACCTGATCCTCAACATGTGGACCCTCTGGATCTTCGGCCCCGCCGTCGAGGATCGGCTGGGCGGGCGCCGCTTCCTGGTCTTCTATCTCGCCTGTGGCCTCGCCGCCGGCATCGCCCATGGGCTCGCCAATCCGGAGTCCCCGGTGCCCGCCCTCGGCGCCTCGGGGGCGATCGCCGGGGTGATCGGCTGCTATGCGCGGCTGTTTCCCGCCGCGCGGCTCGTCGTGATGATCCCCGTGCTGTTCCTGCCGCTGTTCTTCGAGGTCCGGGCCCTGGCCTTCGCCATGATCTGGCTGCTGCTGCAGATCATCCCAGGCGTGCTGACGCTCGGCCAGCAGGCGGAAGGCGGCGGCATCGCCTGGTGGGCGCATATCGGCGGCTTCGCCGCGGGCTGGATGCTCGCGCCGGCGGTGCGGCGGCCGCGCATCGCCTACCGGCCCTACTATGGCGACGAGGGATTCTACGGTTTCATGCCCGATGGACGGCGCAGCGGAGGACGGGGCCCCTGGCGATGATGGATCTTCTCTGGCTGTTCTTCATGCTCTCGGCCCTGCAGCCGGTGCTGCAGCGCCGCTACCTGGAAGCGATGCGCGTGCGCAAGATCGCGCAGATCGAGAAGCAGCGTGGCAGCCGCGTCATCCTGCTGGTGCACCGGCAGGAGACGATGAGCCTGCTTGGCTTTCCGCTGATGCGCTACATCGACGTCAACGACAGCGAGGAGGTGCTGCGCGCCATCCAGCTCACCGATGACGACGTGCCGCTCGACATCGTGCTGCACACCCCGGGCGGGCTGGTGCTGGCGGCGACGCAGATCGCCCGCGCGATCCAGGACCACAAGGCCAAGGTGACGGTCTTCGTGCCGCATTACGCCATGTCGGGCGGCACGCTGATCGCGCTGGCGGCGGATGAGATCGTGATGTGCCGCCACTCCGTGCTCGGCCCGATCGACCCGCAGCTTGGCGGCATGCCGGCGGCCTCGATCGTGAAGGTGGCCGAGGAGAAGCCGATCGCCGAGGTCGAGGACCAGACGCTGGTGCTCGCCGATGTCGGACGCAAGGCGATCGCCCAGGTCGAGGCGGCCGCCACGCGGCTTCTGGCCGAGAAGATGGAGGAGGCCGCCGCCCGCGCCCTGGCCGCGAAGCTCGCCACCGGAACCTGGACGCACGACTATCCGATCTCGGCCGAGGAGGCGCGCGCGATGGGCCTGCCCGTGAGCCTCGACATGCCGCAGGAGGTGGTCGAGCTGATGACGCTCTATCCCCAGCCGGTCCGGCGCCAGGGGGGCGGGGTGGAATACCTGCCGCAGCCCCGCCAGAGGGAGCTGCGCGGGCGATGATGCCCGCGCCTGGCGGCATCGCCCCGTATGGGATGGGGCCGGGCCGGCCACGAAACCATGGCATCCGAGTTCGCGGAGAATCCTGATCCATGCCGACCGTCGCCTGCCCCGACTGCGCTTCGACGAACCGCGTCCCGCCCGAGCGCCTTGGCGACAACCCCCGATGCGGACGCTGCGGATCGCCCCTGTTCCAAGGCAAGCCCGTCACCTTGACGGCGGCGAATTTCGACCGGCACCTGGCCGCCGAGACGCCGCTGCTGGTGGATTTCTGGGCGGCCTGGTGCGGCCCCTGCAAGGTCATGGCGCCGCAGTTCGAGGCCGCGGCCAGGACCCTTGAGCCGCGGTTCCGTCTGGGCAAGCTCGACACCGAAGCCGAGCCTGCCATCGCAGCCCGATATGACATCCGCGGCATCCCGACCTTGATCCTGTTCAAGTCCGGGCGCGAACTGGGCCGGAGGAGTGGCGCGATGGCCGCCGCCGAGATCGCCCGCTGGGCCTCGGCCCAGGCGGGCTGACGCGGCTCGCGGCACAAGGACGTCAAGCGAGGGCGGCGCGCAAATCGCGGATGCAACCGGACGCCTGACATCACACCATGCGCCGCTTCGTGACCTGCACCGCCAGTGGCGCCGCGGCGAGATCCACCGTCGAGGCGCTGACGTTCCGCGCCGTCACGCGCACGCTGTTGTTGCTCCACACATGGCAGTCCAGCACGAAGGCGATGCTGCTGGTGTCGAGCGAGGCGTCGGCGAAGTCACCCCGCCGCGCGCCCGGCACCGAGACGTCGACGTTCGCCGTCGCGCCGGGGCCGAGGCTCGGCAGGTCCCAGCTGGTCTCCAGCGCCAGCGTCCGCGTCCCGGCCGGCAGCGAGGGGCAGCCGTAGAGCACTGCCGGCGCGTCCTCCGGCAGGCCGTAGAGCCGCAGCGCCTCGAGCTCGATCTGCCCGTCGAAGCCGATGATGCCGATCTGCGCGAAGGCCACACCCGCTCCGAGCCGCACCGTCTGCCGCCGGTTCAGCGAGCTGTCCTGCATCACCGCGCCGGCCTGCCAGCTCTTCGAGGCGGTGTCCCACTGCAGGGTGGTGCCCGACGCCAGCACGTCCTGCGGCTGGTTCTCCCGCACCGTGCCCGCGCCGTCGAAGCAGCGCACGCAGAGCCGCCCGCCATCGGCGCCGCCGACCAGCCATTGCGCCAGGGCGAACTCCTTCGCGTGTGTAGTCTGGACCACGAAGGCGACGCCGCGGTTGGCGTTCAGCAGCAGCCCCCGCCCGGTCGCCGCGATGCCATCCAGCCCGTTCCAGGACAGCGCGGCCATGGTGGTCTCGGTGGTCGTCGAGGTCGCGATGATGCACGCCCCCTCCACGCCGATCTCGGTGTTGCTGTGCCGGAAGGCGGCGGCGCGGAGGTTCGGGATGTTGGCCAGCAGGCGGGTCAGCCGCGAGGCCGGTGCGCGGTGCCGGTTGTAGACGGCGTTGCCGGCGCGGGTCGCCGTCGCGGTGTAGTCGATGCCGATGCCGTAGGTCTGCGCCCAGGCCACCTCGTACTCGCAGTCGGTCGCTGCCCCGGTGTGCCGCGCCGCGATCGGCGAGCACGCCTCCATGCGCATCCCCCGCGCGATGATGGCGGTGCCGCTGGTCTCGTTCAGGAAGGGGATGGCGACGTTCGGATCGAGCTGGCGCAGCTCGAAATTCGGCGCGTCGAAGACGTGGCGGTTGTGGTTGCTGTAGGCGCCGTCGGCCCTGGACAGCCGGATCCCGAAGCGGTCGATCGAGGGATTGATCCCCGTCGCCACCGCGAAGTGGCCGCCATAGTAGCGGATCGAGGTGTTCCAGGCGGTCGCGGTGGCGCAGTGGATGTCGAGGCCGATGCGGTTGTTGAGGATGCGGCCGAGATGGAAGGTGCTGTCCTCGACGCCGCGGCCGTCGCCCAGCGTCCGCATGCCGATGGTGAAGCCCGAGACCAGCCGGAGTTCGACCACCGAGGCGTCGATGTTGCGCACCAGGATTCCGATGTCGGCCTCGTCGAGCCAGTCGGACTGGCTCTGCCGGACGACCTGCAGCCCGGCATAGTGCTTCTCGCCGTTGCGCGTGGTGCCGCCATCACCAAGAGTCAGCACGGTGGCGGCGGCGGTGCCGGTGTATCGGATGACGCCATGCATGATCAGCCCACGGGCCCCGCCACCGAGGGTGATGCCGGCGGAGACGTTCCAGGTGCCAGGCGGGATGACCGCGAACTTCTGGTCCGCCACCGCGCGGTCGAAGGCCGCCTGGATGGCAGCGCGGTCATCGGCGACGCCATCACCCAATCCACCAAAGTCGGAGGGCAGCACCGTCTCCCGGTCGCGCAGGTACTTGGCGAGATCGGTCTTGCTGACCGCGGTGTCGAGCACCAGCAGGTCGTCGATGCGGGCAGGCATGGGGAGATGCTCCGGCTCAGAGCGCGGTGGCGGTGACGGGCCCGGCCAGAGCCGAGACGTTGCCCTCGGCCGACACGGCGCGCAGCCAGTACCAACGGGTGTCGCCGGTGCTGAGGCCGGTGCGGTCCCAGAAGAGGCTGGTCGGCTCCTCCGGCAGCTTGGCCGCCGCGGCGAGGCTGTTCGAGCTGGCCTCGAACACCTGCAGCCGCACGGCATCGGGCGGGAAGCCGCCGGAGAGGCGGATCCCGCCGGCAATCCCCGTCGCCGTGGGCGCTGCCACCGCGGCCGGGACGAGGGCCTGCCGCCAGCCCGACACGGCGCCACTGCGCGCCACCGCGCGCACCCGGAAGCCAGTGGGCTCGGCGGCGGGGATCGCGGCGGCCGTCGCACCCAGCGAGCCGCCGTAGCCCTGCCAAGCGGCGACGGAGGCGGGGAGGAACTCGACCTGGTAGCCGGTGAGGTGGGAGGAGCCGACCGCGGTCCAGGAGACGGCCAGGACGGCAAACGCGGTGGTCGTCGGCGTCTCCACCGCGATGGCGGCGGGTGCTGCGATGACGCCCGGGTTGGGCAGCACCACGGCGGGATTGCTCCCTGTCGCGCGCTCATCCACCGCCGGGTTCCAGTCCCACACCGCGGTGTCCTCCTCCTCCAGGGTGAGGTCGACACCGCCCTCGGCGGCGAGCGACCAGGCGGTGACCCGCGCTGGGAAGGGCGTCAGGCGGTCGAGGGCGACCGTCGCCGCCTCCCAAGGCCGCAGGCGCAGCGCCGAGAGGTTCGCCGGGAACGCCACCGTCCGCTGGCGGCGGTTGCGCTCCAGCTCGACCTTCATCAGTCGCTGCACCGTGCTGACCGAGGTGGTGAGCGGGAACTCGAGATCGCGGTAGATCATCTCGCCGCCGTCCTGGGCGACGTAGTTGGAGGCCAGCAGCGGCGGGGCGTCGGTCGGCTGCCAGTTGGCGGCCGGCTCGACATAGACAGCCCGCACCCCGTTGAAGAGGTCCCGCCGCGGCCGCGCGCCCTGGATGGTGACGTCGCCGCGCAGGTCGTCCGAGGTCAGGGTGGCAGCAGGCAAGGCCGGTGCCCCGGCATGGATGAAGAACCGCCCGCCGGAGACCACCAGCGCGCCGGCCATCGCGGCGGCGAGCTTGCGGGTGATGGCGATCTTGCCCTCGGCCAGCGACAGCACGCCGTTGGCGGTGTAACGGCGCTCGTAGACCCCGGCCCGGGTGCCGACCAGCTCGTCGCAGATGTTGGCGGCGGCCATCAGCGCGGGGATGTCGATGTCGGACCAAGAGGCGCGCCAGCCGAAGGGCGCGGTCAGGTACCAGGCGAGCAGCAGGGCCGGGTTGTCCGACCAGCCCACCATCCCCGTGCGCGGGTCGAGGATGGTGTCGGCGCCCTCGACGATGGCGGCGATGTTGGGCGGGCCGGCGGGAAACGCCTCGGCGGTGAGCTTGAGCCGCACCGCGACATAGGCGCGGCCACGGCCACGGTGCTCGCTGGTCCACTGGCCGCCGGTCTCGGCGATCAGGTTGGCGTCGGCGGCCTGGTCGGGCTCGCCGAGATGGCGGTCGATGCGCACGAGGCCAGAAAGCGACCCATCGCTCTCGACCTTGTCGCCGAGATAGACCTCGCCGATTGCCCGCACGCGGTGCGCGGCCAGCACCACCACCGAGTGGTAATAGCCATCGGCGCGGCCCTCATCGTCGGTCGCCGAGTGCAGGAAGACGATCGGGCCCGAGACCTTGCAGCGGCCGAGGACAATCTGATGCTCGGTGACTGGCTGGCGGAAGGCCTGGGTGCGGCCGGCGCCGGGCTGGCCGGCGTCGAAGCCGGCGATCGCCGCCGCCTGCGGGCTGAGGCTGGCCTGTTTTTTCTGCTTTTGCGGAAAGACCGACTGGCCGATGGCGGAGACGATGAAGGCGGCCCCGGCGCCGACCACGGCGCCGATGATGCCGCCACCAACCGCTGCGGAGGCGACGCCGGCCGCGGCGACGGCGATGAGCGGCACCGCAGCCGGCATCAGGCGATCCTCCAGGCGATGGGGCAGGTGGTGAGCGGGACGCGGACCAGGCCGCGCGGCCCGACGAAGGCGGCGCGGCCGCCGTCCACCACCACGCCGAGGCGCGGTGGCTCGCCGGCGAGGACGACATCCCCCGTCCGCGCGAAGGCGGGCGGGATGCGCGGGAAGCCCGCGCTGTCGGCGGTCGCCTCCAACGAAGATAGGCTGCGCCAAGCCGGCCGGCGGCCAGTGGTGGCCAGCACCGCGGCGAGGGCAAATCGCCCGCAGTTCCAGCGATGGGCATCGAAGGGACGCGTTTCCGCCGCGGCGAGCAGTGCTGCCAGCCGGTCGTGCCAATCCGGCAGCCGGGGCATCAGCTGGCCGGCAGCCGGATCTCCGCCTCCTGCAGGGCGGGGACGAACTCGAAGAAGCGATCCCCCGGATACTCGGCCTGCTGGTCAGCATCGGTGTAGCGCCGCACCTCGGCGCGCTCGAGGTCGACCAGCCGGCTTTCGCAGGTGAGCGAGATGCGCGGCTCGGCCCCGTCCACCACCTGCATGGTGTCCATCAGCCCGGCCCAGAGGGGAAACGGATCGGCGACGAAGGCGCCCTCGGCATCGAGCAGCGCGCCCCACAGCCGCGCCGGGCGCAACCGGAAGGACTGCTCGGCCAATGCGATGTCGACCACCTCCTGCGGCACCGGCGACAGCGTCAGCGTGATGCGCACCGCGCGCAGCTCGGCCGTCTCCTCGATGTCGGAGACCGCACCGATGGTGCCCATGCCCTCGAACACCACGCCGGCCCAATGCAGCGACCCAAGTCCGGTCCAGGCGCGGATCGGGCCCGAGGCGAAGTCGAGCTCGACCAGGACCACGGGCGTGGCGACCGGCGCGGTCGCGGCGGCCGCAGCCTGGGGCGAGAGCCGCGGCGTGGCGGTGATGCCCTCGCTCATGGGAGTGCCTCCTCGAGGCGGATGGTGATGGCGGTGAAGCGCCCGGGCCGGGTGGGGTTGGCGCCCTCGTCGTCGGAGGCGAGACGCATGGCGACGGTCGGCGTCGTCAGCACCAGCGGCTCGGCGAGCGACGCCGCGGCGCGCAGCGGCGGGGCGATCGGGATGGTGGCCGTGCCGGTACCGGAGGCCACGACACGTTCCGTCGCCATGTAGAGCCGGCCGGCGAGGCCGATATGGTCGCCGGCGCCGACCGCCACCGCGTTCGGCCACCAGCCCTGGGTGGAGAGCGACAGTGCGCCGCGCGCCGCACCGGCCGCGAGCGACGGCGTGCCCGAGCCCACCACCATCCCGGTGCCGTCGGTGAAGATGGTGGCGTCGGAGAACGAGTAGGGGCCCGAGGGCACCTCGCCCTGGCTCCGCGGATCGCCGGTGCGGTATTCGCGCCGCCAGTCCCAGATGCGGACCGTGTTGGCCGATCCCGCCAGCGCCGCCAGCAGCCCCTCTAGCACACCGGCTTGGGTGCGGTTGAGGGGATCGAAGCTCGCCTCGGCGATCCACCGTGCCCCGTCCCGGCGGAGAACCTGGGTGGCGCGGCTGACCGGCGAGACGAAGCGCAGCGTGTTGTGCTGCAGGTAGAAGCTCAGCCGCGATGGCCGCAGCGCGGCCGGCCAGGCGTATTCCGTCATGGCCTATCCCCGCACCGTGTCGTAGGCCGCGCCGCCGCGGCGGATGGCGTCCAGCGTCATCGCCGAGGCCTGTCGGGCGATCTGGCCGGCCAGCAGCCGCAGCCGGCCCTCGACGCCGGCATCGGCGCCACGGGCGTCGATGCTGATACTGGTGTGGATGGTCGGGCCGCCACCGCCCGGGGCGACACCATTCGGCAGCACTGTCCCCGCCTGACGCGGCACGAACCACTCGGGCCCGCGCTCGCCGACGATGTAGGGCTGGCCGGCGGCGACCGGCCCGCCCTCGGCACGGAACAGGCCGCCGAGCCAGGAGCCGACATCGGTGAACAGGCTGTCGAAGGAGATGCCCGAGAGGCCGGCGGAAGCCGCATTGCCGAGCGGCTCGGTGATGACCTTGCGCGCGAGGATGCGGGTGATGTCCTGCAGCAGCCCCTCCAGCACGGAGGAGAACTTCTCGCCCTTGACGATCGCGTCCTCGAAGGCGCTGGAGAACGTCAGGCCCAGCTCGCGGACGGTGTCGGAGGTGCGTTCCGCGCCGCGCTGCACCCGCTCCTCAGCGCGTTCCAGCTCCTCCATCGCTGCGACCGCCTCGCGCTGGATGGTCTCGTCGGGCACCGCCCGGCCGGCCCGTTCAGCGCGCTCCACCAGGCTGGACAGGGTGGCCATCCGGCGCTGGTAGCGCTCATAGGCGGTCTCGTTCTGCTGGATCAGCCGCTCGCGCTCGCGCAGCAGCTCGTTGAGCTCCCGCTCGGCCTCGCGCGCCTCCCGCGCGCCCTCGGTGCTGGCGCGGCGGACGGCGGCGACGCGGGGCTCCAGGCGGCGCAGCGCCTCGTCGCGCTCCTGCAGCGCCAGCGTCTCGAGGCGGGTGCGCTCAGCGGCAGTGACGCCACCCGCGGCCTCCGCCTCGCGCAGCCGGCGGACGCGCTCCTCGTATTCCCGGTTGATCCGGAAGCGGTCGTCGAGGTCGCGGGTGAGCTCCTGGACGTCCTGCGTGGCGCGGCGCCGGCGGGCGTCGGCAGCGGCCTGGCCGGCGCGGTCCTGCTCCTCCAGGCGGCGGTTCAGCGACTCCCGCTCAGCAGTGTCGATCTCGGCCAGCGTGGCGAAGTAGTCCCGGCGCAGCTCCTCCAGCCGCGCCCGGCTGTCGACGCCGGCCTGCTGCTCGGCGGTGCCGACCAGGCCGGGGCGGATGCTGCCGCGGCGGACCGGCGCGCGCAGGCTGTCGCGGCCGTCGCCCTCGCTCTCCAGCCGGCCGATCTGCGCCGACAGCGCCTCGGCCTGGCGGCGCAGGCCGGCGAGGCGTTCCTCCTCGCTGCGCAGGCCTGCGCCCTGGCGGACGCTGTCCACCGCACGGGCGGCGGCGGAGAGCGCCCGAGCCAGTGCGTTGGAGAGGCCGATGGCGCGGTCGAGCTGGCCGAGGAAGTTCTCCGTGGCTGCGGTGAGCTGCCCGAAGGCGCGGCCGAGCGAGAGGGGCGCGCGGTCGAGTTCCGCGCCGAGCCGTTCGGTGGCGCGCAGCAGCGCGGGGAAGACCCGCTCGGCGGTGAGCTTGCCCTCGGAGCCGAGCTTGCGGAGCTCGCCGATCGAGACGCCGAGCTCGCGCGCCAGGCCCTCGGCGAGCAGCGGCATGCCCTCGAGGATGGAGCGGAGCTCGTCGCCCTGCAGCACGCCGGAGGCGAGCGCCTGCGCGAGCTGCAGCGTGGCCGAGGAGATCTCCTGCGTCGATGCGCCGGAGACGATGGCGACGCGCTGCAAGCCGCCGACGAGACGCACCACCTGGTCGGACGTGGCGCCGACCGCGCGGGCAGCGATCGAAAAGCGCTGGAAGGCGTCGACGCTCTCGGAGACGGCGACGCCGGTGGAGAGCGCGTTGCGGTACAGCGCCTCGTAGACTTGGCCGGCGCGCTCGACCGAGCCCGTGGCGTTCTGCAGGCGTGAGAGGCCCTGGGTGAGCGCATCGCCGGCCTGGACCAGGGCCCGCGCGG
>Ga0180221_1000835_pt1 | contig 23381 bp, 21 predicted proteins | sample eDN5th37CKraftMG_FD_151339 | JGI IMG/M metagenome (GOLD analysis project Ga0180221, IMG submission 151339) | Enriched Miracle-Growth compost microbial communities from Emeryville, California, USA - eDNA 5th pass 37_C Kraft MG (version 2) (version 2) ...
GCACCCGATCAGGCTGTGCAACCCCGACCAGCTACGCCTGATCGGGTGCTCACTGCCGTGCCTCTATCACATTGAGGGGGTCCCTTTTGGAAGAAAAAACAGGGTCCCGATTCTGTGGTTATTGACAAACTAAGGCAAATGCTTGCCGATGCTCGTCGTACCGCCGACACATGGAGCGACTTCCTTCATGCCTTCATCGACGACGAGGAACTCATCCCTCGCATCAAAGCGAAATCTCCGCGGTAGCAACCGGGACGTTACTTCAGTATCGACTACGTTGCCAACTTGCTTGATGAAGATAGGGAACTCCTTCTGGCGATCATCAGCAACGATGACAATCTGAGCGATGGAAGCATCATCAGCATCTATACCGGGCCCGATGAGGCATTAACTGCCTTAACCGACGATGGAATGGATGAACTAAGGCAAATGCTTGCCGATGCTCGTCGTACCGCCGACACATGGAGCGACTTCCTTCATGCCTTCATCGACGACGAGGAACTCATCCCTCGCATCAAAGCGAAATCTCCGCGGTAGCAACCGGGACGTTACGGAACACGAACAGGTGCCCACACATCGGATCGCGCTTCAGCGTCTCCTGCACCATCAGTGACAGACCGGGAAAGCCCTTGCGCATGTCTGTATGGCCGGTCGCTAACCAGACCTTCACACCAGCAGGAACCGGGATCATCGCCGGCCCAGCACACAATGGCTTTGGACGTATAACCACGAATCGCCCAACATTGGAATTGGCGGCATCAAACCCGCTCAAAAACTGAAAATGGTCACGTGAATTCTATTGCTGAACCCCGTTAAAACGGGGAGGATTACCCTTCGACCGGGACGACTCCTAGATTGCCGTCCTCTGCTGATCAAAATTCATTGTTGTTGAATGTTCGTTACAGCTATGCTCCACGGTGGCGTTCTATTAAGCGTTCGATCAACCTGCTCAGTGACACCCTCCACTCCGGCAAAACGAGCCCGAACGTTTCTTCAAATTTCTTGCTGGAAAGACGCGAATTCAGCGGACGTTTAGCCTTAGTCGGGTATTCTGAGGTGGGTATCTCCACCACCTCTGCAGTAGGACCTCCTTGAGCGTTGCTTGCTGCGAAAACAGCCTTTGCGAAGTTGCTCCAGTTGGTATCTCCTTGGCTTACAAGGTGGTAGAGCCCGAAGATGTTGGAAGCTGAGTTCGCATGAAGTTGATCTATCACCCGATAGATAGCGTCGGCTATGTCAAGCGCGCTCGTCGGATTCCCGAATTGATCAGCTACTACTGATATGCTTTTGCGCTGGCGTGCAAGGTCCAGCATGGTCGTTACGAAATTCCGCCCAAACGGGCTGTAAACCCAAGCGGTACGCAAGATCACATGCTTGGAATTTGCCGCCGCTACCAGGCGTTCCCCGTGAAGCTTGCTGAGCCCATAGACGCAGCGCGGAGCTGGCAGATCTTCTTCCGTGTAGGGGTGGATAGATTTTCCAGAAAAGACGTAATCTGTGGATAGATGGACAACAGGTATTCCATAGAGTCGACCTGCTGCAGCAACTGCCTCTGCGCCCTGAGCATTGATTGCATGAGCGAGGGCGGGTTCGTCCTCAGCCTGATCTACAGCAGTATACGCAGCTGCGGAGACTACGATGTCTGGCCTGCGTTTACGCAAAGAGTCGTAGACTGAAGCCGGGCGTGCAAGGTCAAGCTCCGGTCGTCCCACGCACATGAGCTCTATTTCAGGTCTTTCTCCAGATTTTTCCTGTAGGCTTTTGGCAACCTGACCATCTCGCCCAGTGACAAGAACCCTCATCCTACATTTCCTAGCCGATTACCAGCGTAGCGTTGGCTGCGAATTGGCTGCCACCACCATTCATTATTTAGATACCATCGAACGGTCTTCGCTAGTCCACTTTCGAAGCTTTCTGCCGGGGTCCAGCCTAATTCTTGTTCGATTTTGGTAGTATCTATGGCGTAGCGACGATCATGACCGGGTCTGTCTCGCACATAGGTTATGAGGTCGGCATAAGGTGCCCCATTCACCCTTGGACGCTCAACATCCAAGATGGCGCAAATTGTTTCCACTACGCGGATATTAGTTCGCTCTGAACGGCCGCCGATATTGTAGCTTTCGCCAACGCGACCCTGCCGGAGGACAAGCTCCAAGGCGCGGGCATGGTCCTCGACATAAAGCCAGTCTCGAACGTTCAAGCCTTGGCCATAGACCGGCAGGGGTGTCTCTTCCAAAGCATTTAGAAGGACTAAAGGGATTAGCTTTTCAGGAAAATGATAAGGGCCGTAGTTGTTGGAGCAATTCGATAGCACAACTGGAAGGCCATAAGTCTCGTGCCAAGCCCTGACGAGGTGATCGGATGCCGCTTTAGAAGCAGAGTAGGGAGATGATGGCTTATAGGATGTCTCTTCAGTGAAAATCCCGCTGCCAAAAGGCAGGTCACCAAAAACTTCATCGGTGGAGACATGGTGAAATCTGAAGCTAGATTTCATTTCCTGTGGCAGTTCCCGCCAATATGCGAGAGCGGCGTTTAATAGTCGAAAAGTGCCAACGATATTTGTTTCAATGAAGGCTTCAGGCCAATCGATGGATCGATCAACATGGCTTTCCGCCGCCAAGTGCATGATGGCGTCGACGCGATATTCGCGCAGCACGCGCAGTACCAGGTCCTGGTCGCAGATATCGCCCTTGATGAAGCGGTAATTCGACTGGTTCTGGATGTCGCGGAGAGACTCCAGGTTTGCCGCGTAGGTTAGCTTGTCAAAATTGATGATGCTGTTTCGGGAATCCGCTGCAAGATGGCGGCAGACTGCTGAGCCGATAAAGCCTGCCCCGCCTGTAATCAGAACGTTCAATCTTTTCTCCTCTTACTCGAATACCGTTGCCGACGAAAGCAATGGCGCTTTCTGGTCCTTTTCAGACAGCAAGAACTCAAAGGCAGCAGAGGGCCATTCGATTCCGATTTCCGGATCATCGAAACGGATCGATCGTTCATGCTCTGGCGAGTGGTAGTCACTCACCTTGTAGACGACCTCTGTATCGTGAGTAAGCGTAACGAAGCCATGAGCAAAGCCCTTCGGAATGAAAATTTGGTTCCATTTCGCAACCGAAACCTCTAGGGCAATCCACTGGCCAAAGGTGGAGGAGCTTTTGCGAATATCGACGGCCACATCCAGGATCGCCCCATGGGTAACGCGCACAAGCTTGTCTTGAGCCCTTGGCGGCAATTGATAATGAAGCCCACGAAGAACACCCCGGCGCGCCGAGTGGGAATGGTTGTCCTGGACAAACGTGACATCCAGGCCGGCACCTGCAGCCGCCAGAGCATTGTAGGTTTCGGAGAAGAAGCCGCGACTGTCTTCGAATTTGCGAGGGACAATTTCGAAGACACCCTCCAGCGAAAGTGGGCGAATTTCCATCACCGGTCCCTCAATTCTTCCACGCGCCGCCTCAGATAGTCAGCATATTCGGTTTTACCCAGGCCAGTTGCGCGCCGCAGAACGGCTTCCGGCGAAATCCATTGCTTTTCCAAACCAATTTCTTCCGGACAGGCTATCTTGATACCCTGGCGGCGTTCAATTGTGCGCACGAACGATGATGCTTCGTGTAAGCTATCTTGCGTACCGGTATCGAGCCACGCATACCCGCGCCCCAATTTCTGGACGCTTAATTCACCTTGCTTGAGATAAGCATTGTTGACTGCCGTGATCTCGAGCTCGCCCCTTGCCGAAGGTTTTATAGATGACGCAATGTCGACGACCTTGTTGTCGTAGAAGTACAGACCTGTCACGGCCCAGTTCGATTTCGGCCTCTCGGGCTTCTCCTCGATGGATGTAGCGATGCCTGTCTTCCGATCGAAGTCAACCACACCATAGCGTTGCGGATCGTCCACCCGATAGGCAAAGACCGTGCCCCCTCCGATCTTCTGTCCGGCGGCAGCACAGACTTCGGATAGGCCTTCGCCGAAGAAGATGTTATCGCCCAGGATCATTGCAACATTGTCGTTGCCGATGAAATCTCGGCCGATGATGAAAGCTTCGGCGAGGCCATTTGGATGCGCCTGCTCCGCGTAGAAGAACTGCACACCGAATGCACTGCCATCGCCGAGTAGTCTCTGAAACAAGGGAAGGTCGTGCGGCGTCGAGATGACCAGAATTTCCTGGATCCCCGCGAGCATCAGCACACTCAAGGGATAGTAGATCATGGGCTTGTCATAGATCGGCAGCAGCTGCTTGGAAACGGCTAACGTCAACGGATAAAGTCGCGTCCCGCTCCCTCCAGCCAGTATGATGCCCTTCATTTCAACTGTCCTCTTCACCAGGATTACAACTGTCTCTACAACTTCGTTGCGAAAAGTTCTATATCCCCGCCTTGTTTAGAATCTCTGCATAGAGTGACGAATAAGCTTTGGTCCCGGCCTCGAGAGAAAACACCTCTTCCGCGGCCCTGCGACAGCGCGCGGCAAGGTCGGGATCGGCCAGTAGGTCCTGAAGTTTGTCCCATGCGTCCTCCATCTCCTCTGCACTTGGGCCCGAGGCAAGCACGCCTACGCGATAGTCGCGGATGATGCGGGCGACATCTCCCACCCCTTCATTCGCCACCACTGGCAGGCCGCAGCCAAGGATTTCCGCCATCCGGGTGGGGCTGCTGCCAAGTTTGCTCAAACCATCCGTGAAGAACATCGCCGAGGCAATCTGGCCTTGGATTACCTCATGCACGCGTTCGGAGGGACTGGACGCGATATGCAATCGGGCCTGGAGTTCAGCCCCACCACCGATTGCAGCGCGAACATCTGCGGCATTGTCCCGGGTTGTCAATTCAAACTTGAGCTCAGGGTCCCGACGCGCAGCCACGGAAATGAAGGAGGCAAGCCAGTCCACGCGGAACCAGCCGCTCAACATTGTGCCGAGGCATCCTATGACACGCTGACCTGGTGCGACCTTGGCTGGCACAAACCGGTCGAGATCTGCGCAGGTCGGAATAACGACAATCCGCTGACGTGCCACGTCCTCGGGGAACGTCCGCCGAAGATATTCTACGGCGGCATGGGTGAGTGAAACAACACCTGCAGCCCTTCGCAGGCAGGCGCGCTCTGCTGCGACGATCATCCGGTGCAGCAGAGATCCGCGCCGCAGCCGTCCTGCGGTGATCAGTTCTTCGGGCCACAAAGCGCGCATGTCGAAGATGAACGGCGTACGCGTCCATCGGGCAGCAACCATGGCCACGGCGGCAGGGATGTATGAGCGCGCGTGGATCAGCGTAATGCCGCGACGGCGCACTTCGCGCCGCACCAGCCACAGCATCTGGATCATGCTGAAGGCAGGAGCAACGATCTTCGGGCGGGGGGTGAACCTTTGCGGCAGCCAGGTGATGCCCAGACGCTCGCACTCTGCCCGCATATGCGCCATGCGCGCCGTGTCGGCACGATCCTCATCCTTCTCATAGGTAATCAGCGTAACGCTGTATTCACGGGACAAGCCGCGCAGATAGGCAAAAACCTGGCTTTGCCCAAGCGGCTCAAGCAGACCGTTCCGGGTGAGATAGAGGGTGGGGGTCATTCGAGCCCCAATGCCGAAAGATAAGCGCGCGCCGCGCTCTCAGGCGAAAAGTCGGCAGCCCGGCGCTTTAAGGCCTCGCGATCGTGAGGTGCAGCAAAGGCTTCCTGAATCGCGGCCGCAAGCGCTTCCGCATCGCCCACCGGCGTCAGGCGACCATATCGTCCGTTTTTGAGGATCTCGGCAGGACCGGAGGGACAATCGGTTGAGATGACCGGCAACCCGCAGGAAAGCGCCTCGACGATCACATTTCCAAAGCCTTCGTAGTTTGAAGAGAGAACGAAAAGATCGGCTGTTTGATAAAACGGCGTCGGATCGGGGTGAAAACCAGCAAATACGACCCTATCAGAGATACCGAGTTCCCGTGCGACTTGCCTCAGTTGAGGTTCCAATTGGCCTTGTCCGATGATCATCAGGCTGGCCGCGGGATCGTTCAAGTGGTGAAAAGCTCGCAGCAACAAATGCTGGTTCTTCTGCTCCTTCAAACTTCCAACGGAGAGGATACGTTTCCCCTTCGGGTGGATCCAAATCGTTTCGGCTCGACCAAGATCAGATACTGTCGATTCCGGTCGTCTTTGAATGGGATTATACAAAGCCAGGACCTTATCACGAGGAAATCTCGCTAGATCGGCCACGTCGTCGGCAACTCCGCGAGAAACACCCGCTCGAGCCTCTGCTAACCGAAAACCGGCTGCGAGTGATGTTCGCAGTGCCATCCGGTGGAAACGCCCCCACTGGGAATATTGCCGTGACAGCGCATTGTGCTCCACGGAGAGAATGCGTGGACGGTGTCGTGAAAGCTTGGCAGCAACCGGCGCGATGAACGTCAACGGCCACATAGAAGCGATCAGTGCGTCAGGACGGAGATTGCTGATGTAGTGCCTTAACGGACCTAGAACATCCCTTGCTCTTGCTGCTCCCAGGCTGACGACGCTGTGCCTCCGACGAGCGTTGTCTAAGAATTCTCCCTCTTCACGCATCAAGATAAATCCGACGCTGTGGCCAAGATCAGCAAGAGCGTCAGCAAGATCGAGCGAAACCCGCTCTGCGCCGCCACCGTGGAGGTTCGGGAGAAGGAGAGAGATCTTCATTCGGTAATTGTCCGGATTACGCAAGCGGGATTACCTACCGCAATCGAGTTCGGGGGTAGCGACTTAGTAACGATACTTCCCGCGCCCACGACACACCCATCTCCAATCCTGACGCCTGGCAATACGACAACGCCGGATCCCAACCAAACATTCCTACCTATTTCAACAGGCTTGACAGTGAAGCCAGCGTTCCTAGTTAAAATCCCTACTCCGAATGAGTGATTTTGATCCCGAATACTCACGTTGTTTGCTATTAAACAATCCGAACCAATCGTTATCTGGCGCTTTGCGACTATTATACTTCCTTGTCCAATAAAACTGTTGTCACCTACGTACAAAGAGCCACCTTTACATGTTATCTCTGAGAATCGCTCAATAACAACATTCTCACCTAGGCGCGCGGAACCTTCATCGGTAATTCTAAACCTTACATTCCCGTACACCTTTGCACCACGACCGGATTCGAGGCCGTAGATCAGCCTAGGGCGGGCATGGGCAAATAGGGCCTGCGCGCGAACTGCTACTCCCCTAAAAAGGCGTTTGAGACCCGAGTTCGACAATTGTCTTTACCTATTTCCGGCCGGATTGACGGATCCGACAAGTTTCTTAAGAGAGGCAAAAAGGAACAGACCAGCCAGTCTTGTGATGACTATCCGAATTTCACTTGATGTCTCGCAATCTCTCAAAAGTTTTAACCTGCCAACGAAATTACGTCCCCCAACTTCAGAGAGGATTTCTGACAATCGATAATTTGTACGGAGACCCTTTTTTATGGTCTCCGTTTCTGTCGAAATGGGATATATCTTGTCGATAATCCCGACGAGGTATGGGTAGAATTTTCTACTCGACCGGGCGAATGCAATTTTTTTCTTCTCATCAGATATGATGCTTTGTACGCTTGAGGCATAGAAATGCGAAGAGACAGAACTCTCAGCGTACCGATATTCCAAAAGCGGCTCTTCCACATGGTATATTGGCAGGCCAAGTATATTGAATACCATAGTTGTTAGCGCGTCTTCGTTGAGCGCGCCATTTTCACAGGGGGGAAGAGCTTGAAGGACTTTCGTGGAGTAGGCAGCAGAGTATCCTGGGATGTTTCTCACTAAACCGTCATACCGCTGCGGCAAACTTGAATCTGAGAATATCCGCTGGATCAACGTTGATGGAGCTACGCGATGATGGGGCGATATCAACGCGCCGCTGGAATCTATAGTGGCACAGTCGGAATAGAGCGCGCCCGCACGCGCTTGCATCCATCCAGCTACTAAGCGTTGACATCTCGCGGGCAAGGAGACGTCATCTCCTGCTGCAACAATCAAAAGCTCTCCACGAGCTTTGTGTGCCACCGAAAGCAAGTGATCTATGGTACCCAGGTTTTTGGAGTTTCTATTTAGTACTATCTTGTGCGGCCCCTTATACTCCGCCGCCATTTCCTGCATGATCTCGAACGTTCGGTCGCTGGAGCAGTCGTCGGAGAGGATGATCTCCAGTGGCTCGTAGGTCTGAGAGAACGCGCCTTCCACCGCCTCGCGGATATATTTCTCCTGGTTGTAGGCGAATAGCGCGAAGGTGACGAGCGGGCGTTCTTCTTTGGTCTGGGTCATTTTGCTTCCCTGATTGGCCAGTGGAACGTCGCGAAGAGGGCGGCGAGTTTTGAGGGGAGGCGTCCGTCGGTGCCCATTTTTGCAAGCACGATGCGCAAGCCCATCAGTGCGCTGGCCGCCGCCAGGACAATGCTTGCCACTGCGCCCGGGACGGGCTGGGCGCTGGCTAGAACCAGCAAGGCAAAGGACAATCCTCCATGGCCGGCGAGGAGAAGCAGCGACAGCGGCTCCCAGCGGAAATCGTGCAGGCGGGTGACGATGATGTTCAGGAGACAGAAATAGATCATGTAGCAGATGAGGAATGCCACGCCTGCGATCTCCAGTCCCATTCCAGACAGCCCTGCCCAGATCAGCGCGATGAACACGGAGTTCCAGGACAGTTCTATGAAAAGGTATATCCTTGATCGCGCTGCCGCGACAAGCGCGAAGCTCAAGGGCCAGCTTGCCAGTTTGCATACATTGCCCACCGTCTGCCATTGCAGGATGGGTGCCGCCTCCGCGAAGGCGCTGGAATAGAGCAGCGTCATCAGCCATGGCGCCAGTCCGATCAGCAGCAGCAGGGGAGGGCCTCCAAGCGCGAGGCCAAGCTGCGCCTGGTCATTGATCAGGCGCGTGGCTTGTGGATGATCGTGCACAACCTCCGCCAGGCGCGGATAATAGTCGGCCGACATGGCGGTGAGCAGGAATCCCACATAGGTCATCGTGATGCCCCATGTGGCTGAAAACAGGCCTCCGGCATCAAGGCCAAGGTCGCGCACGATCAGCGCGCGCACCACCAGCAGTGTTACCGTGCTTGCGAGACCCGCCACCATGAACACAACACCCAAAGCCGCCATGGGGCGCCAGGTGTTCCATGTTTCACGCAGAGAGAGCCGACCTGTCGCCGAGCGCGGTAGTTTCCGCGTGAAATAGAGCGCGACAAAAACCGCGGTCACCGGTTGCGCCAGCAGGAACCAGATGAGGCCCGCGGTGCCTTGCAGCCACACTCCAATGAGGCCGACGAGCGTGCCGCAGAGTGCCCCGATCACGGTGACCCGGCTGAGATCGGCGATGCGGCGCATCCCCTGGAGAAGCGCGGTCTGGGACGAGGCGATCATCGCGAAGAGAACTGCGACGCCGACAAGCCCGACCTCGGTCGCGTGGGTGGTGTCCCCCATCAGCCATTGGGAAAGGGTGGTGCGGAACGACCACACCAGGATCATCGCGATCGTCCCCTGGATGAGATGCGAGGCGAGCAGGACGTCCCTGACCCTTGAGAGCGCGCTCTCGTCCCCCTTGTTGCTTGCAAGCTCGCGCACGCCGCTATTGGCAAGACCAAGCCCTGCCAGGCTTCCGGCGGTGCTCTGCAAGCTGTTATAGATGCCGAGAAGCCCGATGCCCGCCGGCCCTACGAGCACCGCCAGCACCTTCATGCGCCCGAGCGAGATCATGATGTTGATCACCTGGGCGCTGCCGATCAGGATCATCGACTTGATGAGACCGCGTGAGGTGTTCATCGTGTCAAGGGCTCATGAACAACACAGAGACCATCTGCTAGGCAAGCTCGCGGATCGTCTGGCATACGAAATCAACTTCTTCCGTCGAAAGATGCGGGCCCATTGGCAGGCTCAGCACCTCACCGGCGAGTTGCCGCGCCAGGGGCAGTGCGTCGGGCGCAATTCCAAGGTCCGCATAGGCTGCCTGCATGTGCGGCGGGATCGGGTAGTGGATGAGGCTGCCGATTCCTGCATCAGCCAGCCGAGTTTGAAAAACGTCACGTTCAGTGCTGCGCACAACATAAAGGTGCCAAACTGGATCGGCCCATTGGGGAATGGAGGGCAAAGTAATGTTGCTGTTCGCAAACGCTTCATTGTAACGCGCAGCAACGGCGCGCCTTCGATCCGTCCAAGTATCTAGATACGGAAGTTTCGCGCGTAAAACAGCTGCCTGAATTGGGTCTAGGCGGGAGTTGGAGCCTTGCACCTCATTTAAATATTTCTGGCGGCTGCCATAGTTGCGCAGTACGCGCACCCGCTCAGCAAGTACGCTATCATTGGTTGTGATTGCGCCTCCGTCCCCGACAGCACCTAGGTTTTTGCCGGGATAGAAGCTCCAGCAGACGATGTCACCAAGCCCGCCGATCCGGCGCCCCTTGTACCGTGCTCCATGCGCTTGCGCTGCATCCTCCACGACTTTCAACCCGTGTTCCCGGGCGAGAGCGAGAATCGGATCAAGATCAGCCGGCTGACCATACAGGTGAACAGGCAAGAGCACCTTTGTCTTTGGTGTGATTGCGGCAGCGATGCGCGCAGGATCAATATTATGAGTTGCAGAATCGGGCTCAACAGCAACGGGCTTAGCACCCACCTCGGTCACAGCGAGCCACGTCGCTATGTAAGTATTGGATGGAACGATAACTTCGTCCCCGGGGCCTACTTCCAGCGCTCTCAGGGCAAGGATCAGCGCATCAAGCCCGTTAGCGACTCCCACAGCGTGCTCTGCGCCGCAGTAGGACGCCCACTCCATCTCGAATGATTCGACCTCAGGTCCAAGGATGTACCATCCGCTGTTGAGAACACGTGTGACTGCAGCATCGATGTCTTCCTTCAGTTCCAGGTAGGCGGGAAGCAGTTCCAGAAAGGGTACCTTCATTTACATTTGCTCCCGTGCCGATAAGAAGTCGTTGTAGTCTCGGTAATAGTCGCGTTCGTCGTAACGGTTTGAAGCCAAGACCATACAAACTGAACCCGAGGAAAAATTGTCTAGCTCACGCCAAATCATGGGAGAGACATAGAGACCCATGTATGAACGGTTCAAGTGGAACTTTTGCTTCCGGGTCCCATCGTCAAGGAGGATGTCAAAGCTTCCAGACATAGCCACTATCAGTTGTTGAAGCTCTTTGTGAGCGTGGCCCCCACGTTCCGCACCGCCAGGTACATCATAGAGATAGTATACCCTAGCGATATCAAATGGAACATGGTTGGTTCCCTCGACAAACGTCAAATTGCCGCGCGGATCATTGATGCGGGGTAAGTTGACCATTCTACAGTCATCTAGGGTGAAGTGCTTCATGACCGGGACCTGGCTGGATTTCCTACCACCTTTTCGCCAGGCGCAACATCTGAGACTACAACAGCTCCCGCTCCTACCATCGCGCCTTCGCCGATCGTAATGCCAGGGAGAATGGTCGCCCCCCCGCCAATACTCGCACCCTTACCTACACGTGTGGCTAAGCGCTCGAAGGCGGTATTTCCGGAACGAGGATAACGATCATTGGTAAATGTTACGTTCGGACCGATGAAGACATCGTCTTCCAAGGTGATGCCGTCCCATAATTGCACACCTGCTTTGATTGTAACCCTGTCGCCTACACGTACATCATTTTCAATGAAACAGTGCGAGCAGATGTTGCAGTCGCTTCCGATCACAGCTCCCGGAAGGATCACGCAGAACTGCCAAATGCGGGTTCCACTACCGATGCTGGTTGACTGGTTATCCGTTAGGGGATGGATCATCATCTAAATGCGCTCATCTTTGGCTTACGATTCTCTTTAGCTGCCCCTTTAACGCCACACTTCTCCAAGCCTTCCTGCCAAGTAATTGAATCGAGTTGTAGATGCCAGTGCGTGCATCAGGGCTCGTACCAATTAAACGCAATCTTATGACCGAAACCACGCCTCCAGCAAAGAGGGACAACGAAGTCGACGCATCCGGGTCAGGCTATTCGTTGGGGTGAACAGACATTGCTGCGTGAGGGCTCCTTTTTTTATAGAGACAGGGCTCCATCTGGAAAACCGAACAGCCATGTTTTGTAGGGGATGTAACACAGGCTGAAATGCCATGATGTGGCGGTCCAAACCAGAAGAACGAGCGCTAAGCCCAGATAAGGCGCCGCAGTGAGAATCCGCGATTGGGATCGGTGGACGAGGAAGGGCGTGCGTGCGAAGATCATCGCTTGCAACGGGATGAAGTAATAGCCAAGTCGGTCCGCGATAACGGAAGAAACAGCCGTAAGCGGGAAAACTGCCAACATCATCAATGCACCGAGGCTTGCCAACTTGTAATCGAATGGAAATGCCACTTTCCACTGCCTGCGCAGGAACCAATAGAAGAAGATCGCTGACAGAAACAAGGTACCAGTTCTATAAGCCGCACCGAATGCATCGATGTTGCTGTCGACATACCTCAGTATAGCCACTTCAGCGCCCTCCCCGGTGACGATGAGGAGGCTGCCGGGAATCGCCAGGAGTCCCGCGGCGAAGATGCGCTTCTTTGAGTACGAGCCTCCCACAAGCGGTGTCAGAAGCAAGAAAAGAAGGGAACTTGAATGGAACCCTGCGGCAACTGCAGTCCACATTATAAACCGAACAAGGCGGCGATCTACGAACGCGGTGAATGCAATGCACATCAGACCGATCGCCGCACCTTGGCGAATACCCGACATCGGCATATTAAGGATCAGTATCGGGAAAAGAAGGATGAGAAATGCGAGCGGATCAGGCTGGCGACGGGCAAGAGTATGGATACCTGCAAAGAAAATGGCCGAAGAAGTGACATTCAACCAGGGGTAGGATAGCTCCAGGCGTTGTAGAAGCTCAATCGTAATCCACCAGAGCGGCTCTCGTTGAGCCCACGCCGCTTCAAAACCCGCACCCTGTTGCAACCCGTACTGCAACATATAGCCGCTCCAATCGCAGCCCACCTCGAAACGAAATGCAGTTAAAAAAAACAGCAGGATCAAGAGCAGCTTGTAGGTCGACAACCGTCCACGAGCGCTATGTGCGCTCGTGAAGCTGCAGGTCAACATTGCACCGAATATGGAAAGGTAGAACATCTACAATCTTTGGCACTGCACAAGGGGGCCCATGACCACATACCAAGCCAGTATCAAAGGCGAAGGTCGCTCTCTTGCGGACCAAAAACATGCTTGAGGTCGTAGAGGACATGGTTCTGGCGTCCGAAGCTTCGAACATTTCCCGCTCCGGCCGCCCGAAACTCGGAGTGCGCTACGGCTAAGATAACGCCGTCATATGCACTGTTTTCCGGGGAGGAGATCAGGTCAATATCGTATTCATGTTTGGCTTCGGCCGCATTTACCCAGGGATCATACACGTCAACATGTATGTTGTATTCTTGAAGTTCCCTCACAACATCGACAACGCGGGTGTTCCGCAAGTCCGGACAGTTCTCCTTGAAAGCCAAACCGAGGATCAGCACACGAGCTCCATCAACCTGGATGCGACGTTTCAAAAGTGCCTTAACCATCTGCCCGGCAACGTAACTGCCCATCGAATCGTTCAACCGTCGGCCCGCGAGGATTATTTCCGGATGGTACCCAGTCGCTTCGGCTTTGTGCGTAAGGTAGTAAGGGTCAACACCAATGCAATGGCCCCCCACAAGCCCAGGGCGGAAAGGTAGGAAGTTCCATTTCGTGCCCGCTGCTCTGAGGACAGCCTCAGTGTCGATATTCAATCTGTTGAAGATGATGGCCAGTTCATTGATCAGAGCTATGTTTAAGTCGCGCTGCGTGTTTTCGATCACTTTAGCAGCCTCAGCAACGCGGATCGATTCTGCCTTGTACGTCCCTGCAGTGACGATCTGCGAATAAATGCTGTCCACTTTCTCCGCTATCTCCGGAGTAGAACCAGAAGTAACTTTGCAGATGGTGGTAAGTCGATGTTGTTTGTCCCCGGGATTAGCACGCTCTGGCGAATAGCCAATATAGAAGTCTTGATTGAACACAAGCCCTGAGACACGCTCGAGAACCGGAACGCACACTTCCTCTGTGGCTCCAGGATAGACCGTGGACTCATAGACAACGATATCCCCGCGCTTCAGAATCGACCCGACGGTTTCGGACGCACTGATGAGCGGATGCAAATCGGGGCGGCGATGCGCATCAATTGGCGTAGGAACAGTGACAACGAAGAAATTGCAATCCGCAATGTTCTTCGGATCGCTGGTGAAGCTGAGATCCGTGGCAGCTAACTCGTCTGCGTCAACTTCTAGGGTATGATCGTGGCCCTCCTGCAGGCTAGCAATTCGCCGCGGGTTGATGTCGAACCCCACGACTGGAAACTTCTTGCTAAATTCTACCGCGAGCGGCAACCCGACATAGCCGAGACCAATAACTGCGATCCTAGAGTTTTGCATGTTCAGCCTGACAGTTGGTTACTTGTTGTAATAGGAACGATACCAACGGACGAATTGCGCTACGCCTTCACGGTAATCGGTGCTCGGAGAGAAACTCGTCAGACTTTTTAGCAAACTGGCATCTGCCCAAGTAGCGGGAACGTCGCCCTGCTGCATGTCCATGTAGTTGCGTTGGGCCTTCCGACCCAGTTCCTCCTCAATAGCTTCGATAAAATCGAGAAGACGAATTTTCTGGGAATTGCCGATATTCACAATTCGGAAAGGTGCGACTGGAGAAATGCTGTCATTTGTGAACGTGGGACCCTTTTCAGCCGACGGCAATGGAACTGCGTCGATCAATAGGCGGATACTACGAACCAAGTCGGTCACATAGGTGAAGTCGCGAAACATTTCACCGTGGTTGTAGATGTCGATCGGACGATCATCAAGAATGGCATCGGTGAACTTGAAGAGCGCCATGTCGGGGCGGCCCCAAGGCCCGTAGACCGTGAAAAAGCGGAACATGGTAGTCGGGAGGCCATGCAGATGGGCATACGAATGCCCCATTGATTCGGTAGCCTTTTTCGTCGCTGCGTAGATCGTCAACGGCGTGTCCGCCTTCTGCCCCTCGTCAAAAGGCATTGTTGTATTTGCACCATACACTGACGAAGTAGAGGCCATCAGGAGATGCCGCACCTTCAACTGCCGTGCGGCTTCCATGACGTTAAAGGAACCGACAATATTGCTGTCGATATAGCTACGCGGGTTTTCAAGGCTGTAGCGTACCCCAGCCTGAGCCGCGAGATGGACAACGACGTCAGGCTGGAATTCAGTTGCTACCTTTAGGAGCAGCTCCGTATCCTGCAGCATCCCGACTGTAGCAGAAAAGTTCGCGTCTGCAGACAGCATGTCATGGCGATGCTGCTTGAGCTTTACGTCATAATAATCGGTTATCCCGTCATAGCCGTGAACTACAAAGCCTTCGGCTAACAGCATTTGAGCCAGGTGGAAACCAATGAATCCAGCTGTGCCGGTAACTAAGACACGTGTCAAACGATTTCCCCTGAAATTTGCATGCTCGCTTTGATTGGGTTCGCACCTATTATAGAGCTATCCGTCAGCACCCTGTGTCGCCCAAACGGCGCGCTCCGCGCACGATTCGCTATGTCCTAATACTGAATGGATGATGCCAAAACAACACCTCACGTGACATTTGCAATCGCTTCCCGGTAGGCTTCCACGATGATGCCCTCATCGAACTCACATTCCATCTTTGTGCGGCCGGCAATTCCCATTGCCAGCTTAGCATTATGGGAAAGCTCAAGGAACTGAATGCAGACGTGCGCCAGACTTGCGCTGTTCTGGGGTTGACATAGGAATCCAGTTTTGCGGTCATCCACTACTGACCTGCAGCCAGGAACGTCCGTAGCGATAATTGGCCGCGCCATAGCAGCAGCTTCTATTAGTGTACGAGGAGCACCTTCTCGATACGACGGGAGGACGACGCAATGCGCAGCGGCGATAGCGGGGCGCACATCTTTGGTCGTGCCCAGATAATGGATATCACCTTCTTCTCCCCACTGTCTGACGGTTGCAGGACCAATCGCTGACCGATTTTCGGCATCCGTCGCTCCGAGAAGCTGGAAAACTGCTTCAGGATGAGCTCGCTTTACGGTTCGTGCTGCCTCAACGAATTCTACTACGCCTTTGTCACGCAAGACTCGTGCGATCATCAGGAACACTGGTGGGGCATCGGAGGTCGGGAAATTAACAGGTGAGAAATAGGAGAGGTTAATGCCCGAGCCAGGGAGGATTTGCGCCTGATTGTTCCTGATCAAGCCCCGCCGCAGAAAAAGGTCCCTGTCATCCTCGTTCTGAAAAAACACGACAGGCAGACGTGCGAAGGCCTGTCTATAGAGGCGTTCTGCCAAAGTTTGCAGGATGCCCCCCGAAAGAAAGGCGGTACCAAGGCCTGTAACATTTGGAATGAAGGGAATTCTACATGACGTCGCAGCCATGGCACCGAATATGTTGTTCTTGATCGTATAGCTGAGAACAACGTCAGGTTTCTCTAAGCGAAAGATGGATCGGAAAACCCGCAGCAATTTAAGATCGTCCAGAGGGTTTAGACTTTTCACGTTCATGGCTAGCGGTATGAACACGCACCCGAGACGTTCAATCTCAATGATGCTTTCATCTGGAGGGGCCAGAACTGTGATCGAATGGCCAGCTTCTAGAAAGGCCCTCACGATCGGCCGCCTAAAGTTCACTATATTCCACGCGGAATTCGCAGTCATCAAAATATGCATCAGGAAGCCATACGGTCACCAAGCTGTCGGGAGCCAATTGCCCATACGAGGTTGTGTTTCAACTTGCAATTGATGATGTCTATGGGATCCATGAAGCGTTTGTTCCCACTCACAATCAGAGCCTGTGCAGGTCTCATCATCGTCGCATAGAAGCAACAGAATCGGCGTGCTTTGTGGATGAGGGTCCAATATAAGCCATCCTCTGAACTGGCAAAGATCGAATCGTAACGCAAAGAGAGGCATGAGCTTGCTATCCGAGAGTGAAGTGATGTTGCAATTGCTATCTGTCAGTGTGATCCGTGAAGCCTTGCAATCTGGTCGTTTTGGACTTTTCTGATGTGCGGACTGACTGGCATCTTATACACCTCCCCGCGTGGAAATGACGAGATCCGTGACACAGTTGAGGCGATGACACGGACTCTGATGCATCGTGGGCCCGATGCGCAAGGTACGTGGATCGGAGAGGGCATTGCGCTAGGCCACCGGCGTCTTGCAATTGTGGAACTCAGCGCCGCCGGTGCGCAGCCTATGCTATCAGCTTCGGGTAAGTATGTTATCGTATTTAACGGAGAGATCTATAACCACCTTGAGCTTCGCGCCGCCTTGGAGTCCGACGGTTGCACACCCAACTGGCGCGGCCTCTCCGATACCGAAACACTTCTAGCAGCTATCGAGCGATGGGGTCTTGAAAAGGCACTTCAGCGGTCGTACGGCATGTTTGCGCTCGCGCTTTGGGACATCTCCTCACGTCGTTTGCAGCTTGCGCGCGACCGTTTTGGAGAAAAACCGCTCTATTGGGGGTGGGCGGGAGGAGATTTCGTATTCAGCTCCGAACTCAAGGCGTTCAAAGCGCATCAGAGGTTCTCACCTACCATCTGCAAGCAGGCGCTTGGTCAATATCTCCGCTTTTCTTATGTGCCTGCGCCAGCAAGCATATTTGAAGGGATATACAAACTCGAACCGGCCTGCATCCTTGATATTCAAGGGAAGCCTCCTGCACAGCGGCCATCCTATCCCTTGCGTCCTGGTCAGAAGCACGACACCCTTTCCATACGCAAATACTGGTCTCTCACAGAAGACTTCGAAGAAGGCCTTAGACAGCCTTTTAGTGATGAACGCGAGGCTTTATCTGTCCTGACTGCCAAGCTTGAAGCTTCGGTATCTAGGCAGATGCAATCCGATGTTGCGTTGGGTGCGTTCCTCTCGGGCGGCATAGACAGCTCATTGATTGTGGCTCTTATGCAAAAACAATCTTCCCGACCTATAAGGACCTATACGGTTGGGTTTGAGAACGAAGCTTTCAACGAGGCGCCATTTGCCAATTCCATAGCGCAGCATTTAGGTACCGACCATACAGAAGTGGTAGTTGCTGAAGCTGAAGCTCGGCAAGTGATTCCTTTACTGCCCCACATTTATGACGAGCCTTTCGCGGACTCTTCACAAATCCCAACCTATCTAGTCTGTCGCACAGCGCGATCAGGCGTCACGGTAGCGCTATCTGGTGACGCTGGAGATGAGCTCTTTGGGGGTTACAACAGATACATCTGGGGACCGCGGGTTTGGCGAACGATAAACCGGCTCCCCTTTAAGGTACGCAAAGCGATCGGCTCCGGCATCCTTGCCATGCCCATGTCTGCATGGGATCAGATCGGCGAAGCTTGTGCGAGAGTAGGATTCTTATCCGTCGCACGGCCTGGTGAAAAAGCTTATAAGCTCGCGACGCGGCTATCTAACAGCCGAACCATGGATGAATTTTATGGCAGCCTCGTCACCGAATGGGGCAGTGACGCACCTCCTATCACATATTCTTTAGGAGCTGCGATCTCATCTCTGGACGATTGTATTCCGGGGGCGTTCGACGGTGACATCGCTGGACGAATGATGGTTCAGGATCTGAGAACATATCTACCAGACGATATCCTGTGCAAAGTGGATCGAGCAGCAATGGCGACAAGCTTGGAGACCCGGGTGCCTTTTCTTGATCCGGAAGTATTCACGGCCGCCACGAAACTTCCGCAACACATGAAGGTTCGGGACGGCCAGGGGAAGTGGGCATTGAGGCAAATCTTGTACAAGCACGTGCCGCAGGACCTCATCGAAAGACCTAAAACCGGGTTCGGGGTACCTCTCGGAGAATGGTTGCGCGGCCCCTTGCGTGAGTGGGCGGAAGATCTCCTGTCACCGCCGCAACTTGCAAGGGATGGATTGCTTGATCCTGAGAGGATAAGAAAAACTTGGTCTGAGCATCTTTCTGGACGGCGAGACTGGAGTAGCCGGCTTTGGATCGTTCTGATGTTCCAAGCCTGGCGGTATGCACAATGAAGCTTTTAATGCTGACGCGATATGGGCAGCTCGGAGCGTCCAGCCGGTTGCGGATGCTTCAATTTATTCCATCACTTCAATCGGCTGGCATTACAGTATCGGTGGCCCCTTTCTTCGATGATGCCTATCTTTCCGGTTTGTATGCTGGACAGCGCTCAGGGATAAAGACCGTAGGCTATTATGCTTCAAGAGTTCGAAAACTATTAACAAAGCACAGGCCGGACGCCATTTGGCTTGAGAAGGAAAGCTTTCCGTGGCTGCCATTCTCATTAGAGCGAGCGATGCTACCGAGGGACGTTCCGATTGTCAGCGACTATGATGATGCCGTTTTTCACAGATACGATCGGCACCGCAGTTCTCTCGTACGCAAATTGCTTAGCACTAAAATTGGAAAGGTGATGGCAGCCTCAAAACTGGTCATGGCTGGCAATGCTTATCTTGCCGAACATGCCGTCAGCGCGGGTGCGCAGCGAGTGGAAATTATTCCTACCGTCGTTGATATAAACGCGTATTCAACTGTCCTCAAGCCTGCTTCCGATGGCTTGCCTCGTATAGGTTGGATTGGAACCCCAAGCACATGGCGGAACTACGGAACGCCTATGGTTCCGTTACTGCGCGATTTGGCGATGCAGCACAGCGCCCGCGTCCGAGTCGTAGGAGCAGGGCGTGAAGCTCCTGAAGATCCTAACTTTGAATGTCTTCCGTGGACAGAAGAGTTAGAAAGCGAGCTGATCCAGGGAATGAGTATCGGGTTGATGCCGCTTGACGATTCGCCGTGGGCGCGGGGCAAGTGTGGATATAAGCTTATCCAGTACATGGCCTGCGGTCTTCCAGTTGTCGCCTCCCCCGTGGGCGTAAATTCGGAGATCGTTGAGCATGGCGTGAATGGCTTTTTGGTCACTTCGGAGGACGATTGGCGCGAGGCACTCAATACTTTGCTGAGTAACGAGGATCTGCGTAAGAGGATGGGAGCGGCTGGACGAAGGCGGGTGGAGGAACGTTACTCCCTTCAAGTTTATGGTCCGCGCGTTGCAAACTTGCTGGTCTGTCTGGCGAACTCGCAATGTTAGATCCTGCCGAGCACGCATGTCTATTCTCAACGTGTTATAGGGGGATAGGCCATTCCCACGACGACAGAGGCCCTAGAATCCCATGAGCAGAGCATCCACGTAGCGCCGGATCTCAATGAGCAGAGGCAATCCGCCCGCGATTGCGGTATCAATTGGGCGGTTGCCGTTAAACAAGCGTCCGTCGTTGGGCCGCGTGAACCACGTTCTTGAAAGCGGTTCTTCGAAGTAGGTCTCAAGCGCTTGGTAGATGCCGACGGTTGCACTGATCCGCAGCAGCTGTTCTTCGGACAATCCATGCTCAAACGACGCCTGCTGGATGCGGTCCCAGTCTTCCGCTGATACGTTAAGGAGGGCAGCAGCCTCTGTCGCAGACAGAGCCCACGCGTCAACGATGCGGGAATAGGCCTTGAGAACTACGATCGCCTTCTGTTCATCGCTAAAGAACCGTTCCTGCGGCATCGCGTCCTCCGGATGCTTTTCCATCAGCCTAGCTAAGCTGACTGAACACTTTCGGGCAAGGAGCGTGGTGCTCAGATTCGGGAGGGCACCCTCAAGGAAGGGGCTGCGTGGCCTTCTTCGGCTTCCGTCCGCGCTTGCCACCAGATCGTTCAGCTTCGTCTTCCCGGCCCAGGCGGCGGGAGCTTCTTTTCAACCCAGGGAAGCAGCTTGATCGAACGCGGTTCCAGGTGGCCGGTGATCACCGGATAGTGCGCGATGATCGCGCGTAGGAGCGGCAGGCCTGCCGGATTGGTATAGCGCGTTGAGGTCTCGCTGCTGCCCAGCCGCCCCGACAGATCCTCAATATAGCCTTCAGAAACACCAGCCTGCTTCAGCGTGTCCGCAAATCCGTGCCGGAATGCGTGCAGCGGCCGCTTCCAGAGTTCGCCCGGGAAGCATTTCTCTGCGACAGGGATGAAACCCTTGTAAAAGCGTTCACCTGGATCGATCTTCTTGGCATTTGAAGAAAACAGTTCCGGGAAGAGCACGTCGTAGCCGAGCTGCTTCACTTGCTCGACATAGTCGAGGAAGTTCAGGCGGATCAGCTCATCAGGGATGGGCAGCAGGCGGTGCGATTGGGCGTTCTTGATACGACGTACATCGTTTCGCCGGATCTGGATTGCCCAGCTTCCGTCCTTCACCTGAACGACGTCCTTCACCATCAGGCCCGCGAATTCATTTCGTCTGGGGCCCAGATAAGTAAGGAACATCGGCAGGTAGTAGTTAGCGCAGTGATACACCTGCTCGCCTGGCAGTTCTGGCTGTTCCGCGCTTAGCCTGCCAGTGAAGATCGGCATGTCGAACAGCGGCCTGACGTCATCAGGGCCGGGCTTGTCCTGCTGTAGCCGGATTTCGCCACGCCTGGGCTTTTTCGGGCGCAGGCCATCGAACGTCCATTCGCCGATCGCATAGTACGACGCGCGCAGATGCTTCAGGAAATGGTCGAGATTGCCCAGATGACGCCGGATGGTGGCAGCTGAGAGACCCAGCTTGATCGGCTTTCCTCTAACCTCGGCTTCAAGGGCAGCCTTTTGGCTCGTCTTGCGGAGTTCAAGTGGTGAGAGCGAGCGAAGCTTGGGGCTACGACCCCAGCCCGGCAGGATGTGATTGAAGTGCTGTCGAAGCGCAGCGACATGCTCCTGAGTGATCTGTCCGGAGTGCGTCACGCCGTGTTCCTCCAGAATGCCGCGGAAGATCCCGACGAGAACGCGGACATCAGATGCCGTGTCGTCTTCCCACTGGTCCCGGTTGTTGGCGACCAGCTTGTCGATTTCCTCATCGAATTGGGAGATGGGCAGGTTTTTCCGCGCCCGGCCGCTGGAAGCGGCAGGTGTCCCCATTGGAGCGGGCGGTTCAAACGCTACGGTGTTGTGAGGCTCCGCAGGCGGAGGTGGGGAAGGTGGTGCGACCGGCGGCTCGGTATAGGCCACGTCAGCTTTGACGACCACAGGATCTTCAGCCTCATGTGCCCACATTATGCTGGGTTTAGGAGGTGGGGCTACAGGATCGGTTTCAACTAAAGTTGGCTGGTGTCGTGAAGGGCGGCCTTTGAGGCTAGGCTTGCGCGGATCGTCGGCCGACTCAAGCAAGGCGTCAGCACGCGCGCGGTAGATTTCTTCTGCTGCAGCTTCCCGGTTCAAGACTGTATCGTCTAGGCCGACCTGAGCCATACGGTGCAGCACATCGCGCATGAAAGCTGTCCTGCCTTCACCAGCGCGGTCGCTAAGCGCCTCCTCGCGTTCAGCGCGGAAGGTCTCGGCAATGAAGGGAATATCGGCTTCCGTCGCGCCTGCGTCCAGAAGGGCCTCGTGTGTCTCGCTGCCGGGATCAAAGTTCAGCTCCTCGAGCGAGCCATAACTCTCAAGCAGGCGGTAGGCCAATCCGACCTGGCGGTCTGCATCCCTGTGTACCGGATCACGCAGCGAACCGTGCCGCTTGGCGGCGCGATCCAGATTTTCGATCTGCTCGTGCATGGCCTGGATCTCCAGGGTGAAGATCTTCGCCAGCTGTTCCTTTGTTGCCATTCGCGCCTTCGAGACCAGTTCCATCTGCAGGAGCAGCGCGTTCAGTCGCCGCGCAACCACTGATGCCTTCTTACGGTCTGACAGCCCGAGACTCAATGACAGACGCGCATTCTTGCCCGCAGCCTTGAAGCCAACCGGAATGCGGGCCCGCCAATAGAAGACCGGGCCTCTCAGAATCAGGTTCACAACCTGGTGACGTCGCAATCCCATGCGCCTTGTGCTCCCTTCGCTCCCAGGGCGATTGGGCATCACCTTTGGGCTTCAGTTATGGGCATCACTTGTGGACGGCGTATCGGAGGCGAATCTGTGGGCCTCTGAAGGCCTTGCAAAACCTGCGATTTCAAGGATTTTCATAGGAAATGGCTGGGGAACCTGGACCCACAGCTGCGATCCGGTAGTGGCGTGGGCTTGTCCCAGGTAAGCGCTAGTTCACTTTGCCGTTGTTCATTCGCGATTTAGTATCTCGAGATGTTGTACGACTACATACTGGGTCATGCAGATGTTGCTATGATGACCGGTGCTGAGATCCTGGATTGGTACAAGGCCACTGCTCGGCAAGGCGTGTAAGGCTCTGCCCTTCAGAAGCGTATAGTGCTGTGGGGCTCGTTGCATATGTCCCACCGCTTACTTGCTAGCTGAGGTGGTAAAGGCGAATTCCCTGTGAGCTAGAGCTATGGTCGGAACTGGGTGACGGGGCCGATCAGGCGGCGTGTTGATCTGGCGTCGTCGTGACGGCAACGCCGTCGGCGAATTTGATGCCTTCGACGACCATTGGCAACTGATTTTCGCCCTTCA
>Ga0180221_1000839_pt1 | contig 23312 bp, 25 predicted proteins | sample eDN5th37CKraftMG_FD_151339 | JGI IMG/M metagenome (GOLD analysis project Ga0180221, IMG submission 151339) | Enriched Miracle-Growth compost microbial communities from Emeryville, California, USA - eDNA 5th pass 37_C Kraft MG (version 2) (version 2) ...
GACGCCGCCAACCCGCAGCGCGTCGATGGCCTGAAACTCGTCAACGCCACCGGCTCCTCCATCGCCAAGGGCACGGACGGCCTGTTTCGCGAAACCAATGGCGGCGCTTTGCCGCAGGACCCGCTCGCCACCGTCACCGCCGGGTCGGTCGAAGGCTCCAACGTCAATGCGACCGCCGCCCTCGTCCAGATGATCGAGGCGAGCCGGGCGTGGGAAACGCAGGTCAAGATGATCGACACCGCCAAACAGCTCGATGACGGGGGCGCTTCGCTGATGCGTCTTGATGGTTAATTTGGCACGAACCTTGCTTTTCAACAGGCAGGACTGAGCCGATACGGCTCCACGGAGACAAGAGACGATGACCAACGCAGCCCTTCATGTCGCCCGCACCGGCCTTGACGCGCAGAACACGAAGATGCGCGTGATCGCCAACAATCTGGCGAACGTCAACACGACCGGCTTCAAACGCGACCGCGCCGATTTCGAAACCCTCGCCTATCAGCAGATGGTGGCGGCGGGCGCGAACTCCGACACGGAAAACAAGTTCGCGACCGGCCTCAATCTCGGCTCCGGCGTCTCCATGCAGGGCACCAGCAAGATCAACACGCAGGGCACGTTGCAGGAAACCGGCAACGCGCTCGACATGGCGATCGAGGGCGCGGGCTTCTTTCAGGTCCAGCGGCCCGACGGCTCCATCGCCTATACCCGCGCGGGCAATTTCACGACCACGGCCGAAGGCGTCGTCGTCACCAGCGACGGCCTGCCGCTGATCCCGCAGATCACCGTGCCCGAAGGCACGACCGGCCTCACCATCGGCAATGACGGCACCGTGTCCGCCACCTTGCAGGGCCAGACGGAAGCGACCCAGCTCGGCCAGATCGAGCTTGCCAATTTCATGAACGCATCCGGCCTCCAGCCGATCGGCGGCAACATGCTGCTCGAAACGGCGGCCAGCGGCACGCCGCAGGTCGGCGTCGCGGGCCTGAATGGGCGCGGCGCGATCCGCTCCGGCAATCTCGAAACCTCGAACGTCAATGTGGTCGAGGAGCTGGTCGACATGATCGAAACCCAGCGCGCCTATGAGGTCAATTCCAAGATGATCAAGGCGACCGACGAGATGCTCCAATATGTAAACCAGCAGTTGTGAGCCGGTTGATGCGCGCCCTTTCCGCCTCCATCGCCGCCCTGTCGCTGATCGCTTCCCCCGCCATCGCGGGCAAGAAGCAGCGCGAGGACGAACGGCAATATTACGCCCCCACGGTCGTGGCGCAGCCTGCCGCGCCCGCCGCGAACGGCTCGATCTTTCAGGCGTCGATGGGCTATACCCCGCTCACCAGCGGGGCGCGTGCGACCAGCGTGGGCGACATCATCACCATCGTCCTGGTCGAACGCACGCAGGCGACCAAGAGCAACAGCGCCGACACCAGCCGCAACGGTAATATCGGCCTGACCCCGCCCACCACCGGCGTGCTCTCGAAACTCTTCTCCGCCAGCGACGTCGCCATGGGCGGCCAGAGCGGCTTCACCGGCAAGGGCAACGCAACCCAGTCCAACGCCCTCAATGGCGAGATCACCGTGACCATCGCGGCGGTCTATCCCAACGGCACGATGCTGGTGAAGGGCGAAAAGGCCCTGACCCTCAACCGGGGCGACGAATTCATCCAGATCAGCGGCCTGGTCCGTCAGGCGGACATCAGCCCGGACAACCGCATCGCCTCCACCCGCGTGGCCGACGCGAAGATCATCTACACCGGCAAGGGCGAAATCGCCCGCGCCAGCCGCCAGGGCTGGCTGCAACGCTTCTTCTCGATGATCAGCCCCTTCTGATGGAGATTTCCAACATGTCCAATCTCCTACAGCCGCTGCGAACAATCGTTCTCCTCGCCATCTCATTCGCTACCTTGCTCGCCGTCCCCGCCCATGCGGAACGGATCAAGGATCTGGGCACCTTCCAGGGCGTCCGTCCGAACCAGCTCACCGGCTATGGCATCGTGGTGGGCCTCGCGGGCACGGGCGACGACAGCCTCGACTATGCGACGCAGGGCATGAAGGGCGTCGTCTCGCGCTTCGGCCTCACGCTGCCGCAGGGCGTCAACCCGGCGCTCAAGAACGCGGCGGCGGTGCTCGTCACCGCCGACCTCCCCGCCTTCGCCAAGCCCGGCCAGCGGCTCGACGTCACCGTCTCCGCGCTCGGCAAGGCCAAGTCGCTGCGCGGCGGCACGCTCATCATGACACCCCTGCGCGGCGCAGATAACGAGATCTACGCCATGGCGCAGGGCAACCTCGCTGTCGGCGGCCTCGGCGTCTCCGGCGCGGACGGTAGCCAGGTGTCGGTCAACGTCCCCTCCGCCGGGCGCATCCCCAGCGGCGCGACCGTCGAGCGCGCGGTCGCCACTGGCTTCGACACCGCGCCCACGCTGACCTTCAATCTGGCGGAAGCCGACCTCACCACGGCGCTGCGCGTGGCGGACGGCATCAACCGCACCTTCGGCGACCAGCGCGCCCGTGCCATGGACGCCGTTTCGGTCGCCATCAGCGCCGCGCCCGGCGCGGAAGACCGCATCATGATGATGGGCATGATCGAGAATATCGAAGTCTCGCCCGCCGACGCGCCCGCCCGCGTCATCGTCAACGCCCGCACCGGCACCGTGGTCATCAACGGCGCGGTCAAGATCCATCCCGCCGCCGTGGCGCATGGAAAACTGACCGTCTCCGTCAACGAAGCGCCCCGCGTCGTCCAACCGGCCCCCTTCTCGCGCGGGCAGACTGCGGTGGAGCAATCCAGTTCGATCCAGATCGACGAACAGAAAAAACCGATGGTCAATTTTAAAGGTGGCGCGTCTCTTGCCGATATAGTGAAGGCGGTCAACGCCATCGGGGCTTCCCCCGCCGACATGGTCGCGATCCTCGAAGCCTTGAAGCAGGCGGGCGCGATGAAAGCTGATCTGGTGGTATTGTGATGCAGATTTCGACCGTTACAGGAACCTCCGCCCCCCATGGCGGGACCACGGACAAGGCCGCGCTGCAAAAGGCGGCGCAGCAGTTCGAGGCCATTTTCCTGCGCCAGATGATCGGCGCGATGCGCTCCTCCGGCATGGGGGATGGCCTGCTCGACACCAGCGCGTCGGACCAGTTCCGCGACATGGCCGACGCACGCACCGCCGACAGCATGGCGCAAAAAGGCAGCCTGGGCATTGCCGAGCTGCTGCTGAACCAGTTCGGCGGCAAGACGCCATCGCCCCTCACCCCCACGCAGGATAACAGCGCATGAGCGACCTCTTCGTCATCGGCGCGTCCGGCACGCGGGCCTATCGCGCCGCGATGGGGGCCGTGTCGGAAAATATCGCCAACGCCAACACCGACGGCTATTCGCGCCGCTCGGTGACGACGATTGAATCCGGCGCTTCGACCGCCACCATGGCCTTGTACATTTCAAGGGCCAATTTCGGCGGCACGCAGATCGCCGGCGTCAATCGCGCCACCGATCCCTATCTGGACACGGCGGTGCGCCTGACCGGCATGGCGCTGGGCAGTTCGACCGCGCGGATGCGCTGGCTGACCGATACCGAAACCGCGCTCAACGATACCGACACCGGCATCGGCAAGCTGATGACCGGCATGTTCCAGAATATGGACAAGCTGGCCGCCAGCCCCGGCGACACGTCGCTGCGCGTGACGACGCTGGACAGCATCAGCCGTGTGGCCGAAGCCTTCCGCCAGACCGCTGCGGAACTTGGCAACGCCTCCACCGGCATCGCGACCGAAGCGCAGGCGTCGATCGCGAACATCAACATCGCCCTCGACCAGCTCGCCAATATCAATGGCAGCCTGCTGCGGGCGCAGCCCGGCACCTCTGCTTATGCCCAGTTGCTCGACAGCCGGGACGCGGCGTTGCAGCAGCTTTCGGAAAACCTGAACGTCGACATCAGCTTCGGCGCGCATGATTCGGTGCAGATCAGCTTCAACGGGCAAACCCTCGTGCAGGGCGACGCCGCGACGAAGGTGGCGGTCAGCGCCAATCCCAATGGCACGCTCGCCTTCGCGACCGGCGACGGCACCGCGCTCACCACGCCCGCCAACGGAACGCTGGGCGGCCTGTTCTCCGCCGCGCAGACCGTCACCGACCGGCGCGCGAGTCTCGACACTCTCGCCCAGCAGTTCGTGACCGACATGAACGCCTGGCACGCACAGGGACTGACCACGACGCCTCCCAGCACGGCTGGCGCTCCGCTGCTCAGTGGCACCAGCGCCGCCAATATGACGGCGCTCATCACCGATCCGGCGGCGCTGGCCACGAAGTCCGCGGACGGAACGCTGAACGGCAATCTCCTGACCGTGCAAACGACCCTGCGCGGCAATGGCAGCGTGGAGCAGAACTGGACCGCGCTGATCGCGACCCACGCCAATCTGCTGACCGCGACCAAGGCCGAACAGACCACCGCGCAGGGCCGCGCCGATCAGGCCGTCGCCGCGCGCGAGGCGGTGAGCGGCGTGGACCTCGATATGGAAGCCGCCGATCTGCTGCGCCTTCAGCAAGCCTTTTCGGGCTGCGCGAAGATATTGCAGGTCGCCAAGGAAACCGTCGATTCCATCCTGAAGCTCATCTGAACCGGAAAGCCCTGACCATGGTTGGCATCACCAACAAGACCCTGACCGCCGAAATCCGCCGCCAGCAGCAGCTTTCGCAGAGCATCATCGCGGGTCAGGCCGCCATTTCCTCCGGCGTGACGCTGACCAAGCCGTCCGACAACGCCCTTGCCTGGGTGCAGGTGTCCGACATCGGCCGCGCACAGGCGCAGCAGGCCGCATGGCAGGCCAATGTCGGCTATGGCACGACCCGCGCCTCCAATGCCGAATCCAATCTGGAGGAGATCAACAATCTGCTGGTCCGGGCGCAGGATCTCGTGACCTCGGCGCGCAACGGTTCGCTCAACGACACCAGCCGCGGCGCCATCGTCGAGGAATTGAAGACCATCCGCACCACCATTGGCGAACTGCTGAACCAGAAGGATTATCAGGGCGTGCCCATATTCGACGACGGACAAAGCACGCTCGTCCCGGTCAGCCGGGGCCTCAACCTCGCGGTCGTGGGCACGCGCCAACAAGTATCCGAAGGCATCGACGTCGACGGCACAGCCATGTCCATTGAAGACATATTGAACCAGAGCATCACCGCCGTCACCAGCGGCAGCGACAGCGATATCGGCACGGCGCTCGACAGCATCCAGGCGGGCCAGAGCCATATTATCGTCGAACTGGCAAAGCAGGGCGTCCGGTCCGACCGGCTCGATGTGGTGGGCACGCGCCTCACCAATGTCGATCTGGACCTGACCGAACGGCGCTCGACGCTGGAATCGACCGATCTCGCGGAGGTCTTCTCCTCGGTTCAGGCCAAGCTGCTGCAACTCAATGCGGCCCAATCGGCCTTCGCACGCATCAACAAGCAGACCTTGTTCGACCTGATCGGCTGATCGGAAAAAAGGGCGCACGTCCTAAACCGAACGCTAACCAGTCCGTATTAACCAATAAGCCGGCGCCCACGGGATGCTGGCGAGGTTGGCGCCTTCGGGCAGAATTTTTCGGGGATATTCATGTTCGCAATCATCGGCCTCGTCGTCCTGCTCGTCATGGTGTTCGGTGGGTTCATCTTCACCGGCGGCGATATCGGCCCGGTTCTGCATGCCCTTCCCCATGAAATGCTGATCATCGGCGGCGCGGCGATCGGCGCGCTCATCATCGGCAATTCGGGCGCGGACCTTAAGGCGCTGGGCGGCGGCGTCGGCAAGGTGTTCAAGGGGCCGAAATACAAGAAGCAGGATTTCCTCGACTGCATCTTCCTGGTCAGCCGCCTAATGAAAACGCTGCGCGTCGAGGGGCCGGTCGCGCTGGAACCGCATATCGAGGACCCCGCCAGCTCCACCATCTTCACCGAATATCCGCGCCTGATGGGCGACAAGACGCTGATCCATCTCATCAGCGATACGCTGCGGCTGGTCGTCGTGTCTTCGGGCACGCTCGATCCCCATGCGGTCGAGGAGGTCATGGATAATGCGCTCAAAACCCATCATCATGAAGCTCTGAAGCCCGCGGACAACTTGCAGGGGCTGGCCGACGCCCTCCCCGCGCTCGGCATCGTCGCGGCGGTTCTGGGCGTCGTGAAGACCATGGGCGCGATCGACCAGCCGCCCGCCATCCTGGGCGCGATGATCGGTTCGGCGCTGGTCGGCACCTTTCTGGGCGTGTTGCTCGCCTATGGCATGGTCAATCCATTCGCCAACCGCTGCCGCAGCGTGATCGAGGCGGACGGGGCCATGTATCATGTCGTCAAGCAGATCATTATCGCTTCGCTTCACGGCCATCCCCAGCCGCTCGTCATCGAAGCCGCGCGGTCCAGCCTCACCCATGCGAACCAGCCGGCCTTCGCCGAAGTGTTCGACGGCATGCGGGGCAAATAAGCCATGGCGGAAAAGAAACGCGGCGCGAACGAGCCTGAACCACGGCCGATCATCGTCAAGAAGATCATCGTCGAAGGGCATGGCGGCCATCATGGCGGCGCATGGAAGGTCGCCTATGCCGACTTCGTGACGGCGATGATGGCTTTCTTCCTGCTGATGTGGCTGCTGGGCGCGACCACGGAAAAGCAGCGCAAGGCGCTGGCCGACTATTTCACGCCGACGCTGGTCGAATTGAAGATGGGATCGGCGGGCGCGACCGGCCTGCTGGGCGGCGACAGCCTGATGGGCAAGGAAAATTATCCGACCACCGGCGGTCAGGGCAACATGTCCATTACCATCCCCCGCGACGCGACCGGGACGAAGGATCAGGGCGGCAAGGCCATGAAGGCGGCCGACCGCGCCAAGTTCGAATCCCTCAAGAAGGAGCTGGAAGCGCGCATGACGCGCCGGGGTATGCAGAATCTCCGCAAGAATGTCCGCTTCACCGAAACGCGCGAGGGGCTTCGCATCGACCTGATCGACGAGGCGGATTTCGCGATGTTCTCGATGGGCACTGATCGGCTGCTGCCGCAGGCGCGCGCGCTGGTGGGCGAAGTCGCCAAGGTGCTGGAGACGATGCCCAACCCGCTGATCGTGCGCGGCCATACCGATGGCCTGCCCTATGCAGCGGGGCGGACGATGAACAACTGGATGCTGTCCTCCGCCCGCGCCGAAGCGACCCGCAAGGCTTTGTCCGACGAAGGGATCGGCAACGGCCGCTTCGCCCGGATCGAGGGCGTGGCCGACCGCGAGCCTTTCGTGAAGGGCGATGCCTACGACCCGCGCAACCGGCGCATGTCGATCGTCCTGGGCTGGACGGGCGGCGCGGAAACGCCCGACGCCGACGAAGCGAATGACGCGGAAACCAAAGCCGCCATCGAGGAGCGGGACAATCCCCTGCGCGTAGCGCGCGAACAGGCGCTACGGCTCAACATGGGCGGCACGGGCCTGCCCGCAGGCGCGAGTCTCATCAATCCGACGGCCGCAAGCACATCCAGCAAACCCGGCAAGCATTGATGAAGCGTGGCTTTGAAGGGCGACGCGGGCAAAGACGCTCCGGACAGCGCCATAGCATGGCGGCGCTGTAGGACAACGTCGGATCAGATTGGTTTAGGGGGCGCAGACGTTGCGCAGGCCCTCTTTCTTCCATCCCAGCGAAAGCTGGGATCTCTCTTTCTTAAAGCGTAAGCAAGCCTAAGGGAGATCCCCGCTTTCGCTGGGACGATGAACATTGAATGGAGGAAAATGGCCGAAAACCGCCGCCAGATTACGCCATGATCACATGAAACCTAGCCCGGCAGGATCAGGCTCGCCTCCAGCCCGCCTTCCGCGCGGTTGGCGAGGCGCAGCGAGCCGCCATGCTCGGTCATGATCGCCCGCACCAGCGCGAGGCCCAGCCCCGCCCCGCCGGTATCGCGGTTGCGCGATCCTTCCAGCCGGGTGAAAGGCTCCATCATCTCCTCCATGCGATCTTCGGCGATGCCGGGACCGTCATCCGCCACGATCAGTCGGATCGCCCCGTCTTCGCGCGCCACCGACACATGCGCCCGCTCGCCATAGACGGTGGCGTTCTCGATCAGGTTGCGGAGCGCGCGGCGGATCTGCTGCGGGCGCACATTGCCCACGGCCCGCTCGCTGTCCGCCATGTCGACGGGCGATCCCAACTCCAGGAAATCCTCCACCACCGCGTCCGCCAGCGCGGACAGGTCGACCTTCTGCATCGGCTCGCTGCTGCGCCCCGCGCGGGCAAGCGACAATATGTCGTCCAGCATCCGGTTCATCTCGTCGATCGTTTCGGACATGCGGGCGCGCTCGCCTTCATCCTCCACCGATTCTGCGCGCACGCGCAGGGAGGCGAGCGGGGTGCGAAGGTCATGCCCGATCGCGCCCAGCATCCGGTCTTTCTCGTCCAGCATGAGGAAAATACGCGAGCGCATGGCGTTGAAGGCCGTCGTCAACTGGCGCACATCGCCCGGCCCGCGTTCATCCACCGGATCGGCGGCGCCGGTGCGGGCAAACTGCTCCGCCGAACGGGTCAGTTGCCCCAGAGGACGGGCAAGGCGGCGGCCCACCCACAGCAGGGGCAGCAGCACGATGACATAAAGGATGCCGGTCTGCGCGATCAGCCAGCCGCCGAAACGCTGCGGCCGGCTCCCCGTCCGAATCTGGGTGCTGACCCATTTGCCCGGTTCATATTCGACCGCCATCACCAGCCGTCCGACCGTGTGCATGACGGAACCGCCCCCACCCTCATGCCTCCGGAATCGTTCCCACCGGCGCATCGGAAACCGTTCATTGTCCTGCACCACATGAATGGAACGGACATTCAGCCCGATATCCTCGAACATGGCCGCCGCGCGATTCTCCACATCGGAGCGGCGCTGTCCGTTCAGGGGCGGGGGATTGTCGGCAAAACGCGCGCGCGGCCTGTCATCGCCGCGCCGTTCGCCCCGATTGTCGAGCGCATCGGCGATGCGATAGACGCCCGGCGCGGTCTGGCTGGTCAGATCCAGCCGGTTCCGTTCCTGCAACAGCAGCGCGAAATTGATCGCCTGCGCCACGAACAGCGCGATGGCGACCAGCAGGATGATCTGCCCCACCAGACTGCGGGGCCACAGCCGCCACCTCACAGCTTGCGCACCTCCGCCGACAGGGTATAGCCGCCGCCCCACACCGTCTTGATGAGCGTCGGGTTCCGGGGGTCCGGCTCGATCTTCTTGCGCAGGCGGCTGATCTGGTTGTCGATGGCGCGGTCGAAGGCGTTGGCTTCGCGCCCCTGCGTGATGTCGAGCAACTGGTCGCGGCTCAGCACCTGATTGGGCCGGGTCGCGAACGCCATCATCAGATTATATTCCGCCGTCGACAGCGGCAGCGCCACGCCCTCGGCATCCACCAGCGTGCGCTCCTGCGTCTTGAGCAGCCATCCGGCAAAGGCATAGGTCGCGCCGTCGGGGGCCGTCACCCGCTGACCGCCGGTGGCGACGCGGCGGAAGATCACCTTGATCCGCGCCACCAGTTCGCGCGGGGAAAAGGGTTTCAGCACATAATCGTCCGCGCCCATTTCCAGCCCTACGATGCGATCCGTCTCCTCCGATTTCGCGGTCAGGAGGATCACGGGAATCTCGCTCGTCTCGCGGATATGGCGGCACAGCGACAGGCCGTCCTCGCCCGGCATCATGATGTCGAGCACCACCAGGTCGATCGCGTTGGCATTGAGCCGTACCCGCGCTTCCGCCGCGCTTTCGACGGCGGTGACGCGAAAACCGTTGCGCGTCAGGTATTGCGCCAGCGGCTCGCGGATCGAACGCTCGTCATCGACGAGCAGCAAATGGGGTCTTTCGCTCATGTCTCAGGCTTCTGTCACGGCTGGGGAGAGAGGGGAAGGGCGAAGGCGGGCGCCTCCGCCCTTCCCCATGGATGTGCGTGTCAGTTGGCAGGTGCGTCAGCGGCAGGCGAGGAGGGCGATCCCTTGCGATCCTGCCACGCCTTGCGCATCGCCTGATGCGCGGCCTTCATCTCATCGGCGGTGACGGTGCCGTCCTTGTTCGCGTCGGCCCGGTCGAACATCGCCACGCCGCGCGCCACGAACTGCTCACGCGTGACGGGACCCGCCTGCGCGCCGTCCGGCCCAGCTTTCATGCCCTTGCCGAAGCCGCGATGATGGCGGCCGCCCCCATGGCGTCCGTCGGGACCGCCGGGCTTTCCTGCCTCGGCGCTGCGATCAGGCTTGGCGGTGAATTCGGCCTTGCTGATCTGACCGTTCTTGTCGGTATCGAGCTGCGCGAAGCGGGCTTCCTGCCTTTGCTGGCGGCGCAGTTCCCAGTCCTCCTTGCTCAGCTTGCCATCCTTGTTGGCGTCCATCTTCGCAAAGCGCGCTTCGAGAGAGGCGGTCAGTTCCGCCTTGGTGAGATTGCCGTCCTTATTGGCGTCGGCCATCATCATGCCGCCGCGCGGACCGCCGCGACCGGGGCCGTCCTGCGCCGCAGCGATGTGCGAAGCGGCGAGGCCACCCGTCAACAACGCGCCAGCGGCCACCGTCATCATGAACTTGCGGATCATGTCAGTCTTCCTTCCAAATGTCTGTCACGAACGGCGGAAGCCGTCCCTGAAAACGCTTATCGGCAAGACTTGTCCCGCAACTATGTCATGTCACGGAATAAAATGTCGCAATGTGTAACGGCGAGACGCCGAAATCTCAGCGATCCCGGCGGCCCAGCAGCCGGAGCCGCAGCGCATTGAGCTTGATGAAGCCCGCCGCGTCGCGCTGGTCATAGGCGCCCGCATCGTCCTCGAACGTCACGACCTTTTCGCTGTAGAGCGAATAAGGCGACTTGCGGCCCACGACATAGACCCCGCCCTTGTAGAGCTTGAGCCGGACGGTGCCCGTCACCTTCTCCTGGCTGTGGTCGATGGCGGCCTGCAGCATCTCCCGCTCCGGCGAGAACCAGAAGCCGTTATAGATCAGCTCGGCATATTTGGGCGCGAGTTCGTCCTTCAGATGCGCCGCGCCGCGGTCCAGCGTCACCTGTTCGATGCCGCGATGGGCAAGGTGATAGATGGTCCCGCCCGGCGTTTCATACATGCCGCGCGACTTCATGCCGACGAAGCGGTTCTCGACCAGATCGAGCCGGCCGATGCCATGCTTGCGGCCATAGTCGTTGAGCGTCTCCAGCAGCGTCGCGGGCGACATACCCACGCCATTGATCGCCACGCCGTCGCCGCGCTCGAAATCGATGGTGATATATTCCGGCGCGTCGGGCGCGTCCTCCGGGTTCACCGTGCGCGAATAGACATAATCGGGCGTTTCGTCCCACGGATCTTCCAGAACCTTCCCCTCGGACGAGGTATGGAGCATGTTCGCGTCGGTCGAAAACGGGCTTTCCCCCCGCTTGTCGCGCGGGATTGGGATCTGATGCTTTTCGGCGAACTCAATGAGCTTCGTGCGGCTGGTCAGGTCCCATTCGCGCCAGGGCGCGATCACCTTGATATCGGGCTGCAGCGCATAATAGCCAAGCTCGAAGCGGACCTGATCATTGCCCTTGCCGGTCGCGCCATGGGACACAGCGTCCGCGCCAACCTGCTTTGCGATCTCGATCTGCCGCTTGGCGATCAGCGGACGGGCGATGGACGTGCCCAGCAGATACAGCCCCTCATAAAGCGCATTGGCGCGCATCATCGGGAACACATAATCCTTCACGAATTCCTCGCGCAGGTCGTCGATGAAGATATGCTCTTCCCTGACGCCCATCAGCCGGGCCTTGGCGCGCGCGGGTTCCAGTTCCTCGCCCTGCCCCAGATCGGCCGTGAAGGTCACGACCTCGCAATTATAGGTCTGTTGCAGCCATTTCAGGATCACGCTGGTGTCGAGCCCGCCGGAAAAGGCGAGGACGATGCGATTGATCTTGTCGGGATGGGAAGCGGACATGGACGAAACGACCTTCCTTGGAACTGGCCTTGAACGGGTGCGAATTACCGGCGGGCCGGTATCAGGCACAGGCCCTCAACGCAACCGCATCCATGCCCGGCGCGTGGATTCAGGGCGTGTCCGGCGCATCCTTTTCCCGCCGCGCTCCATCCAGCGCGCGAACCCGGCGGGACTCCTGCGCTTCCGCTTCCAGCCGCTCCGCCTTGCTGCGCCCGAATTTCGCGCGGTTGGCCTGCGCCAGCCGCTCCTTCTCGCCCCGTGCCTTCGCCTTGCGCGCCTGCCGCAGGTTGACGACGTTGCTCATCTTATCGCTCGCCCGAAGCTGCCGCTGTCCCTTCCGGCAAGGCCCAGTCGATCGCGCCACGCCCCTTCTCCTCCAGAAAAGCGTTAGCGCGCGAAAAATGCCGGCAGCCCAGAAAGCCGTTATGCGCCGAGAGCGGCGAGGGATGCGCGGCCTTCAACACCAGATGTTTCGACGGATCGACGAACGCGGCCTTACGCTGGGCAGAGGCGCCCCACAGCAGGAAGACGACCGGCTCCTCCTTCTGGTTGACCAGCCGGATGATGGCGTCGGTGAACTGTTCCCACCCCTTGCCCTGATGCGAAGCGGCGCGGCCCATTTCGACGGTCAGCACGCTGTTGAGCAGCAGCACCCCCTGCCGTGCCCAATGCTCCAGGAATCCGTGGCGCGGCGGCGCGATGCCCAGATCGCTGTTCAACTCCTTGTAGATATTGACCAGCGAAGGCGGCGTCCGCACGCCCGGCTTCACGCTGAAGCACAGCCCATGCGCCTGCCCCTCGCCATGATAGGGGTCCTGCCCCAATATCACGACCTTCACCTTGTCCAGCGGCGTCAGGTCGAGCGCGCGGAAATATTCGCCGCCCTTGGGGAATATGCGCTTCCCGTTGGATTTCTCTCCCTCCAGAAAGCGCTTCAGCGCCTGCATATAGCCGCTCTGAAATTCGCCGAGCAGCGGCTCCCGCCAACTTTCGTGCAGCTTGATGGTGTCACTCATAATTTCGGGTGATGAACCGGCCCGCAATCCCCTGTCAACCGTGCGGGCCCAAAGCCTCTTGCCTCGGGCGGCGGGATGGAGGAGAGAATGGCCATGCCGCTTTCCCGCACTTTTGGCGCTATGCTTGCCGCCCTTGGCCTGTTCCTCGCCCCGCTGCCCACGGCGGATGCTTTCGGCCCGGTCAAAAGCGCCTCGCAGCAAACCGCCGAAGAGCGCCTGCTTGCTCAATTCCAGAGCTTTGCCGCGCTGAGCGACGGCACCGTGGGCATCGCCGTGCAGGACCTGTCGACAGGGGAGGAGCAATCGCTCAACGGCGACACGCTGTTTCCCATGGCCAGCACCTACAAGGTCGCCGTGGCGGGCAAGATCCTGTCGATGGCGGACGCGGGCGTCCTCGCTTTGCAGGATCAGGTGCCGCTCGGCCCGGCCTTGCCCGCCAAGGCCCGCTCCGTCCATGACCTCATCGACCTGATGCTGACCCATAGCGACAATGACGCGACCGATGCCCTGGTCGCGCGCGCGGGCGGCCCCGCCGCGATCGACGGCTGGGTCAAGGCGTTGGGCGTCAAGGGGCTGCGCGTGGACAGCGATACCGCGCACCTGCTCTATCGCGCCATGGGCATCAGCCCCGCCGCGGGCAGTTTCCGCCGGAACGCGGCGGCCGCGCTGGAGGCGGATTCGACCTTGCGCGAACGCGATGCGCGCGACATGCCGAACATCGCCTTCACGCTCGATCCGCGCGATACCGCCACCCCGCGCGCGATGAACGCGCTGCTTGCCGCCATCCAGCTTGGCAAGGCGCTCAAACCGGCCAGCACCGTCTATCTGGTAGGCATGATGGAACGCTGCCATACGGGCAAGGCGCGGCTCAAGGGCATGTTGCCGCCCGGCGCGCGGATCGCGCACAAGACGGGATCGCTCAACGGCTATGGCGGCGACGTCGGGATCGTCACCCTGTCCGACGGGCGGATGTTCGCGATCTCCGTGTTCGTGATGAAGGATTACAGGGGGCGGGAAACGCGCGATCGCATCATGGCGCAGGCCGCCCGCGCCGCTTATGATTATTTCCTCTTCGCTCCTGCCCGGCGCACGGCCTGACGCAAGCGGCTTAACATCGGCGCTCGCCACGGCTACCCTCGGGTTAGAGAGGTGCGAGGTGAATGGATTTACCTGCTTCCGCGAATTCTGGCCCTATTATCTGCAAGAACATGCGCGCCCCGGCACGCGCGCGCTGCATTATGTCGGCACCACGCTGGTGATCGCGCTGACGATAGGCGCATTGCTCCTGGCTGAGCGGTGGTGGTGGCTGCTGGCCGCCATTCCGGTTGCCGGCTATGGCTTTGCATGGGCGGGCCATAGCCTGATCGAGCGCAACAGGCCGGCGACCTTCCACTATCCCTTCTGGTCCCTGCGCGCCGATTTCCGCATGTGGTATCGGTTCCTGACCGGGCGCATGGGGCACGATCTGGCGGTAGCCGGCGTGCGGCCGGACGGTTCGATCGATCCCGTCCGGCGGCTCCATCCCTGACATCGCCCTATCCGCTTGACCATGGCCGCGCCTTTGCCACAAGGGGGCATGATCCTACGCGCGCATTTCCTCCCCCTGCCCGACAGAACGACACTCGAAGCGCGCTGGCGGGCGCTGGAAGCGCGGTCGGAGGCGTCCTTCTTTCTCGGCTGGACATGGATCGGCGCATGGCTCGACGCCTATGACGTGCGGCCGGAGCTTCTGGCGGTCACCGACGGGGACCAGGACATCGCGCTGGCGCTCGTCGGCCATGCGATGACGCCGCGCCTACTGGGGCGAACGGCCACGCTCTGCCTCAATCAGGCAGGCCATGGCGTCGTCGACCGCCCCTTCATCGAATATAACGGCCTGCTCACACAAACCGGCCGGGAAGCGCCCGCCGCACAGGCCGTCCTGTCGGCCCTCGCGGCCCGTCGCGACTGGCGCGTGGTGCATCTGGCGGGCGTCGCGCCGGGATCGGCGCTGCTGGACCTGCCGGCGCACCGCCGGACGAAACTGGATGACTCGCCGGTCTATCAGGTCGATCTTGAAGCCGTGCGCGCGGCCGGAGGGGATTATCTCTCGCTGCTCAGCGCCAACACGCGCGGCCAGATCCGCCGCGCCGTCAGGGAACATGGCAATGCGCTTCCTGCCGTCACCCGGGCCGCCCGCGCCGACATCGGACCCTGGCTGGACGAGATGCACAGGCTCAACCGGGGCCGCCATGCGGACAATGCCTGGGACGACGACGCCTTCCGCCATTTCGCCGCCGTCATCGCCGGGCGCGGGCTGGAGGGGGGAGAGGTCGAATTGCTGCGGTTCACCGGCGCGGACGGCCCGGTCGGATTGCTCCTCAATTTCATCCATCGCGGCGTGGCGCTGAATTATCAGTCCGCCTTCGCCGCCCCCCGTTCCGCCAAGGACAAGCCGGGCCTGCTGTGCCATGCGGCAGCCGTCGGCGACTATGCGGCGCGCGGTTTCCGGCTCTATTCGCTGCTCGCGGGCAAGGACCGATACAAGCAGAGCCTCGCCACCTGCGAGGAGCGCCTCGAATGGTGGGCGCTCGAACGCTTCTCTCCGCGCCTGGAGGCCGAAGCCGCCCTGCGCCGCCTGCTCAGGCGCCCAATTTCCGCATGAGGCGATAGACGAAGCGCCGCGCCCTCTGCTTTTCCGGCTGGGGCGTGATTTTGCCGACCGGCATTTTCCAGCGGCGAAGCAAAGCGTTGAAGCTGTGCAATTCTCCCTCCGCGACGCTGCGTTCCGACCGCCATGTGATTGACAGGCTGATCGAAACGCCCGGACCGTTCCGCACGAAATGCGGCGCTTTCACCGGCACATGGATGGCGTCGCCCGGCTCCAGCAGAAGGGGAACGCCGCGCGCCATGAATGCATCGCGCCATTCCAGATTGCGGTGGCCGCCCTTGTGGAAATCCTCGCTCTTGCATGGAGGCACCAACTCTTCGTCGCGGGCGGGAAACACCGTCATCGTCTTGCTCCCGCGAATCTGGAGCAGGATGTTATGCTCCGGGTCCATGTGGAAAGGCGTAACGCTGCCGGGGGAGGACAGGAAAATGAACGCTTCCCGATGCAGCATCGGCCCCGTCCGCCGCGCGACCAGCGGTTCCAGCTCCGCCAGCGCCTGATCCAGCAGCGCGCCATAGGCCGCATCGCGCTCCACGTTCTTCAGCACGGCCCAACTGCCGTTGGTTTCTATGGTCCGGATCGTCTCGCCCAGCGTCAGGCCGTTGGACGGCGTCTCGTCCGGCCGCACGCCAAGCGGCAATGCGCCCAGATTATATTCCACGCTGCCCGCCGACATCCGTTCGGCCAGATCGGCCAGCGCGGCCGGTTCCAGCAGCGGATGGCCGGCAAGATCATGGACAAGCGCCGCCGCCCGATCGGGATAGGCGGCGGTGAAAGCCACGCGCGCGCTGTCGGGGAATATCCGGGCCATCATTTCTTTCCCCGGCGTGATCGAACCCTGGGCGGTCATGCCTGTCCTTTCATGATCTGGCTTATCCGTTCGACTCCGTTGGCGAGCGCGAAGGCCGCCGCGCGCTGCAACCGCTTGAAGCCGCTCCCATGCAGGGCGATCCGATATTGAACGATCGTCCGCCGCTCCGCCCACAGGCTGTCGATCATCGGATGATCGACGGCGGCGCAGCTATCCATCCATGCCATGCCGGGATCGCCCTGCACCGCATGGAGATTGGCGATCTCGATCAATATGCCGGGCGAAAAACGGCCCAGCGCCTCGTCAAAGGCGATCTTGAAGGAAAAGGCTCCTTCGCCATGGCGGAAATTGACGAGCATGGCGATGGCGCGCCCGTCCATATCCATCCGCAGGAAATGCAGCCGCCCCGCATCGAAGGCGGCGGCGCAGGCCGCGCGGAAAAACGCCTCGTCCGCCTTCTTGCAGGCCAGCGCGGTTCCTTGGCGTCCCTTCCAACCCGATGCTTCGAGCGTCAGGAAATCCTGGCACCAGACCGGCAAGTCCGCCGCGCAGGCCAGCAGGTGGGTTTCCACCTGCCCCAGTTCCGCCAGCCGCTTTTGCAGACGGCGCAATTCCTTGCGCTTCTTGGCGCGGACATGGGTTTCCCAATATTCGTCGGCGGACAGATCGGATCGCAGCATCGCGCGGTCGTAGCGATGGATTTCCCGGCGCCCCCGTCCCTGTTCGACGCATAGAGCCTCCAACGCCGCGGCATTGGCGCCCGCCGCGTCCAAACATTCCAGATGCAGGAAGCCCGACGCCCAATCGGCAGCGTCGAGCTGCGCCAGGAAACTGCGCCATGCGGCGACCTCATGCCCCTGCCGGATGATGGGCGCGCCGAAGAAACAATGGTCGTGCATCCAGTTGACCACGCAGGAAACCGGCAAGCGCCCATGGCTCGACGCCGTGACCACCGGCAAAAGCCCGATGGAGCGGCCATCCTCCTGCGCCTCGATCAGGCGCACGCCATGCCCCGCCGCGAGGTGATCCAGCGCGGCGCCCAGCATGTCGGGCGCATAAAATGCGTTCGCTTCCGTCGCCGCGCCCGCCAGGTCGGCCCAGCGCGCGCGGCGCAAGGGCGCATGGGGATAGCCTGCCGGCACGGAAGGATGCGTTGCCATATCCATGCCCCTGCTCATAGGATGGAATGATTAGGGAATAGCTAAGCATCGATCGTCATGTAGTTTTTCCCGGCCGGTATCCGCCGCAAGTTTCTTTACATCATGGGCGGGATCGTCTGTGTGGGCGGATCGGGAAAATCAGGAGGAGCGGCGTCTTGACGGAAAAGCAGGGAAACAGCTTCATACAGCGCGATCACGACCTCTTGCGGCATCGGACCCGAACATGACCATTCTCGTCACCGGCGCGGCCGGCTTCATCGGCATGCAGGTCGCCGACCGTCTGCTGGAGGACGGACGCGCGGTCATCGGCATCGACAATATGAACGATTATTATGCGGTGTCGCTCAAGCAGGACCGCATCGCCGACCTTTCCCGGCGGCATGGCAAGCTGTTCACCTTCACCGAACTCGACTTTGCCGACATGGGCGCGCTCAAGGACGCCCTGACGGACCATCCGGTGGAAGCGATCATCCATCTGGGCGCGCAGGCGGGCGTCCGTTATTCGCTGATCAATCCTCATGCCTATGTGCGCTCCAACCTTGCGGGCCATGTCAACATGCTGGAACTGGCGCGGGAACGCCGCGTGCGCCATCTGGTCTATGCGTCGTCTTCGTCCGTTTATGGCGGCAACGACATATTGCCGTTCCGCGTGGAGGATCGCGCCGACCATCCCGTATCCCTGTATGCCGCCACCAAGCGCGCGGACGAACTGATGAGCGAAACCTATGCCCATCTTTTCCGCGTGCCGATGACCGGGCTGCGCTTCTTCACGGTCTATGGTCCGTGGGGACGGCCCGACATGGCCATGTGGATCTTCACCTCGAAAATCCTCGCGGGCGAGCCCATACCCGTGTTCAACCATGGCCGGATGCAGCGCGACTTCACCTATATCGACGACATCGTCACCGGCGTCATAGCCTGTCTCGACAATGCGCCGCACGACGACGGCGCGGTGAAGGCGGGCGGCAGCCGGGCGCCTCATCGCCTCTACAATATCGGCAACAACCGTCCGGAAGAATTGATGCACCTGATCGCGGTGCTGGAGGAGGCGTGCGGCCGAAAGGCGCAAATGGATTTCCAGCCCATGCAGCCGGGCGACGTGCCCGCCACCTATGCGGACATCAGTGCGATCGCGCGCGATGTCGGCTTCGCTCCGGCCACCGGCATCGAATTGGGCGTGCCGCGATTCGTATCCTGGTATCGCGACTATCACGGCATCGGGAAATAGGCGTTCGCCACTTTAGGAAAAGTTCCGCGCTTTGGCGCGATTTCCAGCGCTTTGGTCTGCTTTTCTTTCGAGCGGGTCCAAATTGGCGTTATTTCCTTATGGCATAATAGATTGCCACAAGTCGGCAAAATGGCGTAAGCCTGTTGTCACCCGAATGAAAAGATCCGGGCCAAAACAATAACAGGCGGTCGACATAATAGTCGCCGTCGCGTGTTCGCCGACCGGATGGGGCCGGGGCGATGCACGAAAAAGGGCGAATGCGTGTCTACAGTATCCAATATCGTGCCATTCAAGTCGGGCAGGCACATCGTCGAAACCGCCTGCCGCAGTCTTGCCGTCGCCGCCAGCGGATTGAACGCGTTGGAAGCCCAATTCGCGGATCGTGACTTTGCTGCCACCTTCCTCCGCCTCGTCGGCGTCATCATGAGCGTGCGGGGCCGCGTGATCGTCACCGGCATCGGGAAAAGCGGCATCGTGGCACGGAAGATGACGGCCACGCTGACCTCGACGGGCACGCCCGCGATCTTCCTGCATCCCGCGGATGCCGGGCATGGCGACTTGGGCATGGTCACACCCGCCGATCTCGTGCTGATGCTCTCTCATTCGGGCGAATCCACGGAACTTGGCCCGATCATCCAATATTGCAAACGCTTCGCCATTCCGCTTGCCGCCATGACGGCGCAGCCGGACAGCACGGTCGCGCAGGCAGCGGACATTTCCATCCTGATGCCGGCCGTCCGTGAAGCCTGCCCCAATTCCCTGGCGCCCACGACGTCGACGACGGTGCAAATGGCTTTCGGCGACGCCCTTGCGGTTTCCCTGATGGAGATGCGCGGCTTTTCCGCCGACGATTTCCATAAATTCCATCCCAACGGGCGTCTTGGCGCGCAGCTGGTCAAGGTGCGCGAATTGATGGCATCGGGTGACAGCGTCCCCCAGGTGCGCGAGGATGCGACGCTTCTGGAAACCATGATCGAAATGACGCGGGGCCGATTGGGCGGCACGGCGGTCGTCGATAGCCGGGGCCGGCTGATCGGCGCCTTTACCGATGGGGACCTGCGCCGTTCCCTCACGACGAAGCAGAATCTGACGGAGCCGATCGGACAGTTCATGACGGTCACGCCGCTGTCCGTCGGTCCGGACGAACTGGCATCTGAAGCCTTGCGCCGGATGCATGACAGCAGCGTGATGCTGTTCTTCGTCTGCGAGGAGGAGCGTCTGATCGGCGCGGTGCACATGCACGATCTGCTCGAAGCCGGGGTCGCCTGACCATATTGGTCGTCATTCCGGCGCGGGCAGGATCATCCCGCCTTCCGCGCAAGCCGCTGCGCCCGATCGCCGGGCGGACATTGCTGCATCGAACCATCGCCATGGCGCGCGGGTCCATTCGGGATCTGCCGGACATCGATCTTGTGGTCGCCACGGATGACCGGGAAATCGCCGATCACGCCCAGGCGGCGGGGTGCGAGGCCGTGATGACCCAAAGCGCCATCGCCACCGGATCGGGACGCGCGCTTGCCGCCGCGCTGGCGCGGCCTTCGCCGCCCCGGTTCGTCGTCAATCTGCAAGGCGACTCCCCCTTCCAACCCGAAGGCGCGCTAAGCGCCGTCATTTCCGCGCTGCTGGACGGGGCGCAGGTCGCGACGCCCGTGATCGCGCTCGACTGGGACGCCCTGGATTCATTGCGGGATCACAAGATGCGTTCCCCTTTCAGCGGCACCACCTGCGTGCGCGCGGCCGACGGCCGGGCGCTATGGTTTTCCAAGACGATCATTCCCGCGATCCGCGATGAAGCGGCCTTGCGCCAGACAGAGCCGCTCTCCCCGGTCTGGCGTCATATCGGCCTTTATGGCTATGCCATCGACGCGTTGAAGCGGTTCGAGCAAACCGCACCGACGCCCTTGGAGACGCTGGAGGGACTGGAGCAATTGCGGCTGCTGGAATCGGGAATCCCGGTCATGACGGTGCCGGTGCCTCCGCCTCTCTTCGACAGTTCGGGCATCGATACCGAACAGGACATCGTCCGGGTCGAGGCCCTGATCGCCATCCACGGCGATCCGACGCCCTGTCTGCCGTAAGGCCGCCCATGACGCGCCGCATCTTCATCATCCGGCATGGCAATACGTTTGAAGACGGCACGCCGCCCCGCCGCATCGGCGCGCGGACCGACCTTCCGCTGGTGGCCCGGGGCCGGGAGCAGGCGGATCGCCTGGGCGCGTGGTTCGCGGCCCAGCCATTGTGCGTCGGACACATCTTTTCCGGCCCGTTGCTGCGCGCGCGCGAAACCGCGGAACGGATCGGCGCCGTCCTGGGCAAGCCTGTCGACGGGTTCCTGCCCTGGCTCAATGAAATCGATCACGGCCCGGATGAGGGGCGTTCGGAAGAGGATGTGCTGGCGCGCGTGGGCGCGGAGGCGATCGCGGCATGGGACGAGCAGGCTGTCGCGCCGCCGGGCTGGCGCGCCGATGCCGACACGCGCATCGCGGCTTGGCGGGCCTATTTCTCCGGCGGCGGGGAAGGCACGGACCTGCTTGTCACCAGCAACGGCGCGGCGCGCCTCGCTCTGTTGGCCCTGGACCTGCCGCTGGCTTCATTGAAATTGCGGACCGGCGCTTTTGGGGAAGTGCTGATCGACGCTTCGGGCCATGCCGAACTGCGGCGCTGGGATTTCCGTCCCTGACAGATTTTCGCACCAACCGTCGGCGCAATGCAGCTATTCCGCCGGCAAGCATAACTTGTCTTGCCGATTTCAAGTCTATCTATAAATAGAGATTGCCTCAGCGGTACGGGTGGTCGCCGTGCCGGATGGAATATCGGCATTCGACCCGCGGCTTTTGATCGGGATGCAGCTTGCTCCGCGTCACCAACGGCTAAAGCGCACGACGCCTGGGCGATGACGTCAGTGTCGTGTTCCCCCACAAGGATTGGGGTTGATATGATGCGCGATACAATGATGACCAAATAGAGAAACCGGCCTTACCAAGCCGCCGTTCAAACCATCTGGATGCGACCGCATGCCATGCAAGCCATGGCACGGTCCTTCACAGCCGCCAGCTTCCTGCCATTCCGCCGATACCGATCGGCGGGAAAGGAGATATCATGCACAAATATCGTTCGGACCATCGGCCGCAAACCGGCTATTCCGCTTCCCTGCTTCAGGCTGCCGCCGCGATCTACGGGATCGAGGCGGCGGAACTGGCTGAAGCGGCCAGCAAAGCAGCCAGGACCGCCAGGAAATACAGGAACTGATCTCTCATGGCTTCCCCCCGGGGCGCACGTCGCCGTGCTTCCTGGGGGGAAGTTCTGACGCTCAACTATCGCGGGCAACCTGAAAACCGGCGAAAGACTGGCTGACGGGCATCAGTTCGATCGTATTGAAATTGAGATGGGCAGGCTGCGTCGCCACCCAAAGAAGCGTTTCCGCGATGTCTTCTCCCGTCATGGGCATGACGCCGCCATACAGGCTGTCCGACGCGGCCTTGCTCCCGGTGCGGATCAGGGTGAACTCGGTTTCCACCATGCCCGGTTCGATGGACGTGACGCGAACGCCCGTTCCGTGAAGATCAGACCTCAGCCCCAGGCTGAACTGGCGGACAAATGCCTTGGTCCCGCCATAAACATTCCCGCCCGTATAGGGATAGGTCGCGGCGACCGAACTCAGGTTGATGATCCCGCCCTTGCGCGCGATCAGGATCGGCAGCAGCTTGTGAGTGATGGTCACAAGGCCGGTCACGTTGGTTTCGATCATCTGCCGCCATTGGGCAAGATCGGCCTGCTGCGCAGGGGTCGTTCCCAAGGCCAGACCGGCATTGTTGATCAGAAGATCGATGTCCGCGAAGCCGGCGGGCAAGGTCGAAACGGCATGATCGATCGCGGCGTCGTCGCGCATGTCGAAGCGGGCGGCGTGGACATTGTCCGCCCCCAGTTCGGCGACGAGCGCGTCCAGACGGTCCGCGCGGCGGCCCGTCACGATCACCTTCCAGCCCGCGGCGACAAAGCGCCGCGCACATGCCGCGCCGATGCCCGCCGTTGCGCCGGTGATGAATGCGGTGCCTGCCATGTCTCCGAAATCCTCCTCGTCTTTGACAGTCGCTTTTCCCGAGCCGTTGACCGTAGACGATCAGCTTGAAAATGCTCTAGCGCACGATGCGCTCTGTTGCGGGCGCGCAGGCTTCATGGCGCCGTTCATCGAACCGCGCCACCGAAATTTCGGGAGGATGTGCGAAACGCGACAGGGAACGGCGCAGGCGCGAGCCGCTCCATTCCCGGATGCGCCAAAGCTATTCCGCCTTGCGCGCGGCAGGCTTTCTCGTCGACCTGGCCGTTCGCGAGGCAGGTTTCGCGCCCCCGTTCTTGCCGCCGGGCGATCCGCTTCCCTGCGGCGTGATCGCGGCCGAAGCAGCGGCGTCCGCGGAAGCATTGCGCGATTTGCGAGGCGCCGCTTTCCCCGTACCGCCCGATTTCGCCGTTTCCTTCGCCGCTCCATTCAGCGGCTCGCCCGGCCGAGTCCCGTCTTCGGACCGCTTCC
>Ga0180221_1000840_pt1 | contig 23296 bp, 17 predicted proteins | sample eDN5th37CKraftMG_FD_151339 | JGI IMG/M metagenome (GOLD analysis project Ga0180221, IMG submission 151339) | Enriched Miracle-Growth compost microbial communities from Emeryville, California, USA - eDNA 5th pass 37_C Kraft MG (version 2) (version 2) ...
GGTGCGCTGGCCGCCCAGGCGCTGGTTGAGCCCGGCCAGGTCGTTCAGGCGCAGCAGCAGCAGGTAGCCGGCGGCGCTCTGTTCGCCGGGGGTCAGCTGGGCTTCCAGGCGGGCGTCGAACAGGCGCCGGTTGGCCAGGCCGGAGAGGCTGTCCTGGTAGGCTTCCTCGCGCAGCTTCTCGCTGCGCGAGGCCTCCTCGGCGAACAGCGCCTTGAGCTTCTCGACCATCTGGTTCATCGCCTGCACCACCCGGCGCAGCTCCGGGGTGCGGGGCTCGCGGGGCAGGGTGAGGAATTCGCGGCGGGTGATGGCCCGGGCCTGCTGGACCATCTGGTCCAGCGGCCGCAGCTGGGTGCGCAGCAGCCAGCCGCCGAGGATCGCGCTGACCACCCCGCAACCGAGCAGCCAGGCCAGGCTGCCCAGGGCGCTGTCCCACAGCCGCGCCAGGGCGAACTGCGGGTGGCTGACCACCTCGACCCGCGCCGCCTGCTCCCAGCCGCGCATGATCAGGGCGTCGCCGCCTTCGGCCTTGAGGTTGACCAGGCGGGCGAACCAGCCGGGCACCTCGCCGTTGCCCGGGGCGGCCTTGCGTTCCACCAGCACCTGGCCGTCGGCGATGCGCACCACGCGGATGCTGGCGAAGTAGCCGCTGTCGAAGATGGAGCTGACCATCAGTTCGATCATCGCCGGGTCGTCGACGTGGGGCGTCAGCGACAGGCCCAGGGCGGTGGCGGCGTCCTGGGCGTGGGAGCGCAACTGGCTTATGAGCTGCTCGCGGGAACTCTCCAGGCTGGTGGCGAAGCTGCCGGCGAAGGCCACCACCAGGAACAGGCAGATGGCCAGGAAGAGTTGCTTGAGTAGCGACATGCATGCCTCCTAGCGCGTCTCGTCGAGGATCAGCCCCTCGCCGCGCATCTTGGTCAACAGGTCCTGCCAGCGCGACAGCTGCTTGCTGCTGCCGCTGCGCTTGCCGCCGCCGGGGCCGGGCAACCACAGCCCCTCGGCGTTGAAGGCGTAGACCGGGAGCAGGTCCTGGCGCTGCGAGGCGGGGCGGATCTGCGGGATGAGGTTGTCGAGTACCAGCGGCTCGGCGTCGGGGCTGGCGTACCAGGTCAGCACCATGTGCGCCTGGTTCAGGCGCAACGCCTTGACGTAGGTGATGCGCAGCTTGTCGCTGGGGATGCCGAGCTGGCGCAGGGTGACGTACTTGGCGATGGCGTAGTCCTCGCAGTCGCCGGCGCCCTTGTACAGGGCCTCGACGGGCGTCGCCCAGTAGTCTTCCTGGCCCCACACGCTGCGGTCGTCGCGGAACGCCAGGCTGGCGTTGAAGAAGTCGTTGGCGGCCTTGAGCTTGCCGGCCTCGTCCTGGCCCCGGGCGCTTTGCAGCAGCTCGCCCCAGTCGCGGATGCGCTGGCGCGCCGGGCCCAGGTCGCCCCAGCGTTGCTCGGCCTTGCGCAGGATGGCGTCGAAGTCCCACTGCGCCTGGATGCCCAGGGCCAGGACGAGGAGCAGCGCCAGGCCGGCCCGGAGGTGGGGCAGGCAGACGAACAGCCGACGGGCTCCTCGCAATGGCTGCATCGCCAGTGCTCCAGGGGGGATGTGGCAAGTCTAGGCGCTGTTCGCCGGCTGTCGATGCCGCCTCAGAGACGGCGGGTCTTCACCTTCAGCAGGATGTACAGGCTGACCAGCACCGCGCTGGCGAGCATGAACACCCGGGCCCAGAGGTGCGGGACCAGGTAGCAGGAGAAGCCGATGCTGATCCACATCAGCCCCACGGTGTAGAGCTTGCCCTTGAGCGGGATGCCGTTGCCTTCCAGGTAGTCGCCGATCCACGGGCCCAGCCTGGGGTGGCTCACCAGCCAGTCGTAGAAGCGCTGCGAACTGCGCATGAAGCAGGCCGCGGCGAGCAGCAGGAAGGGCGTGGTGGGCAGCAGCGGCAGGAAGATCCCGGCCACGCCGAGCGCCACGCTGAGCCAGCCGACGGCCAGCAGCAGGTAGCGCACCCAGGCGTGGCGGCTATGGCGGATTTCCCGCGTTGCCATAGGCGCCGGATCAGTGTTGGCGGGGCTTGAGCAGCGCCGGCTTCTCTTCCGGGGCCTGGCAGAGCAGGAACAGGTTGGTCAGCAGCTCGGGGATCTGCGCGACCATGTCGTCCACCAGGTGGCGGTCGCGGGCGATCTCGTCGAACTCCGGCTGCTCGTCGAACAGCCCGGAACCGACCATGATCGGCAGCAGCAGCTCGCTGACTTCTTCCTCGGCCTGCTCGAACCACACGGCCTCGCGCAGGAACACGCCTTCCATGAAGCCGATGCACCAACCGCGGATGTCGGAGTCGTCCGGCTCGTCGCCCAGGTAGGGCTCGCAGGGCAGCTCCAGCTCCTCGTCGCCGGCCAGCTGGCGGGTGATGTGCGCCTTGAGCAGCAGCAGGCTGCCCTCGATTTCCTCGCGCTCGGCGTCGCTGCGGTAGTGCGGCGGCTCGGCGAAGAGCGCGTCGATCCACTCGCGGTCGGGCACCTGGTCGGGGCAGATCGCCAAGGCGGTCAGGTAGCCGTGGGCCGCGACATAGTCCAAGGCTTCCTCGTGCAGGTCGTCGGCATCGAGAAAGGCTTGCAGGCGGGCCAGTTGGTCGGCGAAGGACATCGGTTACTACCTCGGCGGGGATGCGGGCCTGAATTGTAGTCTTTCCGCGGCTCGCGGGCCAGCCACGGGGCTTGGTGGCCGGCGTAGGGTTCTGCTTTTCGGGAGCGAGCTTGCTCGCGAACCTTGCCCCACTCCTCAACTCAACCTCGTCATTCCCGCGAACGCGGGACGCGGCTCCATCGCGAACAGCGCTCGTGCTGGCCTGAAGGGGAATAACCCAGCTGCCTTGGCTTGGGTGTTTCTGCGTCGCTCCGAGTTTGCCCGACCGTCTTGTTTCGCCCCCCCGGGCGAGTCCCTTTTGTCAAACGCCACAAAAGTAACCAAAAAGGCTTGCCCCGACATACGGGCCCGATGAAGCCGGGCTACCCTCACGAACTCCCCCGCCACGGAGGCCCGCCCCGAGGGTACGTCCCTGTAGCCCATCGGGGCTCTCGCGACATCCATGTCGCATGACCTCCTGAGCGGGGGTTTCGTTCGGCCTTCTGAAGGGGCGTTCCGGTGCGCTCGGATGTTTCATCGTAGGGCGGATAACGCCTACGGCGTTATCCGCCGAATCGCGGACGGAGTCCGCTCCTACGCCTGAACCTTAGGCGTAACTGTCTTGCGCCGAGGTGCTCTTCGTAGGATGGGTTGAGCTTGCGAAACCCATGCGGTGGCGGCGATGGGTATCGCTTCGCTCAACCCATCCTACGGGATTGCCTTGCCGGCCACGCCGTGGGGCTCTTCGTAGGAGCGGACCCTGTTCGCGATAGCCGGACATATCGGCGCGATTCGCGGGTGAGAGCCGCTCCTACGCCGCCCACCCGCACCATTCCCATGTAGGAGCGCGCCCTGCGCGCGAAATCGCGGGCAGGGCCCGCTCCTACAGTTCCGGGAAGGCCGGGCGTAGGAGCGGACTCTGTCCGCGATTGGATTCTCCGGCCACGCCGGACGCCCCGGTGGCACGAACGGCGCTCTCTTCCGTCAGGGAGAGGCGCTCTAATAGAGCAGGTGCCTCCAATCCATTGCGACGGCTGACCCACCCCCATCGCCCCGCTTGCGTATAATGCCCGGCTCGAAACGGAGTCCCCCATGCTCGACCAGGCTCAGCGCATCCTCAAAGACGTATTCGGCTACGACGCCTTCCGCGGCAACCAGGCTCGCATCATCGAACGCGTGGCCAGCGGCGGCGACGCCCTGGTGCTGATGCCCACCGGCGGCGGCAAGTCGCTGTGCTTCCAGGTCCCGGCGCTGCTGCGCGAGGGCCTGACGGTGGTGGTCTCGCCGCTGATCGCGCTGATGGAGGACCAGGTCGCCACCCTCGACGAGCTGGGCGTGCCGGTCGCCGCGCTGAATTCCTCGCTCAGCCCCGAGGCGCAGCGCGACATCGCCGCGCGCCTGCAGCGCGGCGAGATCAAACTGCTCTACCTCGCCCCGGAGCGCCTGGTGCAGCCGCGCATGCTGGACTTCCTGCAGCGCCTGAACGTCGGCCTGTTCGCCATCGACGAGGCGCACTGCGTGTCGCAGTGGGGCCACGACTTCCGCCCGGAATACCTGCAGCTGGGCCAGCTCGCCGAACTGTTCCCCGACGTGCCGCGCATCGCCCTGACCGCCACGGCGGACATGCGCACCCGCGAGGAGATGATCCAGCGCCTGCACCTGCAGAACGCCGAGCAGTTCCTCTCCAGCTTCGACCGGCCGAACATCTTCTACCGCATCGTGCCCAAGGAGCAGCCGCGCAAGCAACTGCTGGGCTTCCTCGCCGAGCGCCGCGGCGACGCCGGCATCGTCTACTGCCTGTCGCGCAAGAAGGTCGAGGAGGTCGCCGAGTTCCTCTCCAACCAGGGCTTCCCGGCGCTGCCGTACCACGCCGGGCTGTCCAACGAGCTGCGCGCCTTCCACCAGAAGCGCTTCCTCAACGAGGAAGGGCTGATCATGGTGGCGACCATCGCCTTCGGCATGGGCATCGACAAGCCCAACGTGCGTTTCGTCGCCCACCTCGACCTGCCCAAGAGCCTGGAGGCCTACTACCAGGAAACCGGCCGCGCCGGCCGCGACGGCCTGCCGGCGGACGCCTGGATGGCCTACGGCCTGCAGGACGTGCTGCTGCTGCGGCAGATGATGCAGAACTCCGAGGGCGACGAGCGCCACAAGCGCGTCGAACGGCACAAGCTCGAAGCCATGCTGGCCCTGTGCGAGGAGCCGCGCTGCCGGCGCCAGGCGCTGCTGGCCTACTTCGACGAGGTCATGCCCAACCCCTGCGGGCATTGCGACAACTGCGTCGACGGCGTCGAGACCTGGGACGCCACCGAGCCCGCGCGCCAGGCGCTGTCGGCCATCTACCGCAGCGGCCAGCGCTACGGCGTCGGCCACCTGGTGGACATCCTGATGGGCAAGGAAACCGAGAAGGTGCGCAGCCTCGGCCACCAGCACCTGGCGGTGTTCGGCATCGGCAAGGGCCGCCCCGAGGACGAGTGGCGCACCCTGTTCCGCCAGTTGGTGGCGCGCGGCCTGGCCGACGTCGACCTCGACGGCTACGGCAGCCTGCGCCTGACCGAGGCCTGCCGGCCGCTGCTGCGTGGCGAGGAGACGCTGGCCCTGCGCCGCGATCCCAAGCCGCAGCGCAGCAAGTCCCCGTCCTCCGGCGGCGCCAGCCCGGCCAGCCAGCTGGTGCGCCAGGAAGAGCGCGAGATGTGGGAAGCGCTGCGCACCCTGCGGCGCAAGCTGGCGCAGGAGCATTCGGTGCCGCCCTACGTCATCTTCCCCGACGCCACCCTGCTGGAAATGCTGCGCAGCCAGCCGACCACGCTCACCGCCATGGCCCAGGTCAGCGGCGTCGGCGCGCGCAAGCTGGAGCGCTACGGCCAGGCCTTCCTCGACGTGCTCACCGAGTCCGAGGCGGCGCCCGCCACGCCGGCGCCGGTGGTCGACCTCAGCCACGAACTGGTCAGCCTGGCCCGCGCCGGCATGACCCCGGCGCAGATCGCCCGCCAGCTCGATTGCAGCGAGAAGAACGTCTACAACCTGCTGGCCGAGGCCATCGCCGCGCAGCAGCTGAGCCTGGAACAGGCCCTGGACCTGCCCGAGGAGCTGCTGGCCGAAGTGCAGGACGCCTTCCTCGAAGAGGACGGCGAGCTGCCGCCGGTAGCGGCCCTGGCCGAGCGCTTCGAGGGCCGCGTGCCACAGGGCGTGCTGCATTGCGTGCGCGCCGCGCTGCAGGCCGAGCTGGAAGTCTGAGACCGGCGCCGGCCATGCTGGCGCTCTGATGGCTGACAGAAAAGTGGCGTTTCGAGGCGACAAACTTGTGACGCGCTTCGCAACGGGCTAAGGTGTGCCCAAGACCTCCACCAGAAGAGGCGGACGTGCCACACCATGCCTGGCTCGACGACGTGCGCGCCAACCCCTACGCCGAACAGCTCGCCCGCGGTTTCCGCCGCCTGCGCTTCGACGCGCCCGTGGAAGGCGAGTACCGCGCCTACCTGCTGGAAGACAACTTCGCCCTCAAGTGCAGCGCCCTCGGCTTCGCCGTGCTGGCCTGGCTGGCGCTGGCGGCCATCGACCTGCTGCTGATCCCGGGGCCGGAGCACTGGAGCATGCTCGCCGTGCGTGCCGCGGTGCTGGTGCTGCTGGTGGTCTGCGGCGGGCTGATCCTGCAACGGCGCTTCGTGCGCCTGGTGGTGCCGCTGAGCCTCGCCTGCATCCTCGCCGTGGGCATCGGCGCCGCCGTGGTGGTGGGCATCGCCCACCGCGTCGACCCCGGCTATCCCTACGAGGGCCTGCTGCTGGTCAGCATGGCCGCCTACTTCCTGGTCGGCCTGCGCTTTTCCGAGGCGCTGGGCTCGGCCTCGCTGATCCTCCTGGCCTACCTGGGCTGCGAGCTCTACGCCGGCCTGGCGCCGGCCAAGCTGCTGAACAACCTGGTGTTCCTGCTGCTGGGCAACCTGGTCGGCGCGGTGGGCTGCTACCTGCTGGAGTACAAGTCCCGCGAGCACTTCCTGGTCAGCCGGCTGATGCGCCAGATGGCCGACCACGACGCCCTCACCGGCCTGCACAACCGGCGCAGCTTCGACCGCCAGCTGGGGCGCCTGTGGCGCCAGGCCCAGCGCGACGGCACGCCGCTGTCGCTGCTGCTCTGCGACGTCGACCACTTCAAGGCCTACAACGACCGCTACGGCCACCAGGCCGGCGACGAGGTGCTGCGCAGCATAGGCAGGGCCCTGGCGGCCAGCGCGCGGCGGCCGCTGGACATGGCCGTGCGCCTGGGCGGCGAGGAGTTCGCCGTGCTGCTCTACGGCACCGACCTGGACGAGGCCCGGCAGCGCGCCGAGGTGCTGCGCCAGGCGGTGCAGAGCCTGGGCATCAGCCACGAGGGTTCGAGCACCGCCGCGGAGGTGACGCTGTCCATCGGCGTTTCCTGCCTGCAACCCGGCGCCGCCTCGGCCCTGCAGGCGATCTACGCCCACGCCGACCGCGCCCTCTACGAGGCCAAGGCGTTCGGCCGCAACCAGGTGGTGGCCTGACCCATTCGGTCCCCCGTCCTGGCGCCGCCGGTGACTGCGCCCGCCGGCACGCCGGTGCTAGGATGCCGCCGACCCCGCAGCCGAGCGCCCGCCATGCAGCGACTGATCCAGGCCAACGGCCAGCCCCACTACGGGGTATTCGCCGATACCCCGCAGGACGTCAACCACCGCGACTTCGACTACCGCTCGCCCATGGGGCGCAAGCTGGGCGCGCTGAGCAAGTGGCGCAACTTCCACCAGTTCCAGTACTTCGGCCTGATCAGCCCGCAACTGATCGGCGGCTGCGCCCTGGCCGAACTGAGCCTGGTGGCCGTCGGCTTCGTCTACCTCTACGAGCCGCGCAGCGGGCGCATGCTCGAACGTCGCTTCAAATGCCCGCTGGGCCTGGGCACGCGCTTCTCGCAGCGCCCGGACGACGGCGCCTGCGAACTGCGCCAGGGGCGCAACCGGCTGCGCCTGGAGAACTCTGCCGGGCCGCTGCGCAAGCGCCTGTTGGTGGAACTGGACGACGGCACGCGCATCGACGCCTGTTTCGACGAGGCTGAACCGGCCTTCCAGCCCATGAGCCTGTGCACGCCCGCGGCGGTGAACGGCTGGGTATACGCACGCAAGGTCGCCGGGGTGCGCTGCGAGGGCCAGGTGCGCAGCGCCTTGGGCGATTTCGACCTGCGCGCCATCGACGCCTTCGCCCACCACGACTGGTCGGCCGGCTACATGCGCCGCGAGACCTTCTGGAACTGGGCCTGCCTGTCCGGCGAAGCGCAGGGGAGGCGGGTGGGGCTGAACCTGTCGTGCGGGGTCAACGAGACCAGCTTCACCGAGAACTGCTTCTGGCTCGACGGCGAGCTGTGCAAGGTCGACAGCGTGCGTTTCGAGTTCGACCGCGACCGGGAGCTGGGCCCCTGGCGCATCCGCTCCTTCGACGGCCAGGTGGACCTCACCTTCGAGGCCCGCGGCCTGCACCGCGAGCGCCTGAACCTGGGCCTGCTGGCGAGCAACTTCAAGCAGATCTTCGGGCGCTTCCGCGGCGAGCTGTGCCCCCATGGCCGCGCGCCGCTGGTCATCGACGACCTCTGGGGCTTCGTCGAGGACCAGTACGCCAAATGGTGAACGGGTAAAGCCCTGCGACAAAATGTCATTGTACGGGCTTGATTAGCCGACTAATAATTAGCCAAATCAATTAGCCTGAAACTGCTGCAGCACAATGACAGATAAAGACAAGCACTACTTCGGCACCCAACTGGCCCAGGCCTCGCGTGCATGGCGCGCCGAACTCGACCGCCGCCTCAGCCACCTGGGGCTTTCCCAGGCCCGTTGGCTGGTGCTGTTGCACCTGGCGCGCAATTCCGGCATCCCCACCCAGCGCGAGCTCGCGCAATCGGTCGGCGTCGAAGGCCCGACCCTCGCGCGCCTGCTCGACGGCCTCGAATCCCAGGGCCTGGTGCGCCGCCAGGCGGTGGCCGAGGACCGCCGCGCCAAGCGCATCTGCCTGACGCCCAAGGCCGACGTGCTGATCGCCGACATCGAGAACATCGCCGCCAGCGTACGCAATGACGTATTGGCCGGCATCGATGAGTCGGACATAGCAATCTGTCAGAAAATCCTCTCCCGCATCCTCTCCAACCTGGAAAAGAACTGAGCGATTCTTCACACTTTTTCGAGTAGAATTGCCAAACTTCTGACGGCTCCTACGGGGGCCGTCATCCGTTCGGAGTGGTACCCAGACCTTTCGCCGGGTTTCCGACGAATTGTCTTGACCTAGACGGGGCCTGCGCCTAATCGTGATAGCAATGAGCCTTTATGGCGTTGCCGGGCCAACCCACGTCCCGGATGGGCGTCTATATTGCATGGACAGCACGACCGATCGCACAGCGAGGTCAAGGATGGCCTGCAGACCTGGACACAACTGGGATGGGACCTATGGCTCGACTCACTCGCTTGCCGCTGGCAATGGCCGTACTCTCGGCACTCATGACTTCCCAGGCCCATGCTCTGGGGCTCGGCGACATCACCGTGCGCTCGGCGCTGAACCAGCCGCTGGATGCGGAGATCGAACTGCTGCAGCCCGGCGACCTGAGCAGTGACGAACTCATCGCCCGCCTGGCCGACATGGCCACCTTCGAGCGCATGGGCGTGGACCGCACCGCCTTCCTGCAGAACCTGCGCTTCACCCCGGTGATCCGTAACGGTCGCGGTTACATCCGTGTGGTTTCCACCCAGCCGGTGCATGAGCCCTACCTGAATTTCCTCCTCGAACTGGAGCGTCCCAACGGCCGCCTGCTGCGCGAGTACACACTGCTGATCGACCCGCCGGGCTATGCCGATGGCAGCTATGCCCAGAGCGCTCCCACGCGCGGCGCCGACAGCGGATCGGCAGCCAGCCGCCCGGCCAAGCGCAGTACGGCAGCGCGCCCGGCACCCGTTCCAAGCGTGCCCGTCGCCGCGGGCGAGGGGCGCTACACCACTGCCGCGGGCGACACCCTGTGGAGCATCTCCGGCCGCCTGGGCGCCAAGGGCGCCGCCCGCCAGGCGCTGATGACCCAGCTGCAGCAGCTCAACCCGCAGGCGTTCATCGGCGGCAACCCGCACCGCCTGCGCCTCGGCTACCAGTTGGTGCTGCCCGCCGGCCAGGTCGCGCCTGCGGCTGCCACGAACACCGCTGCCGCCGCGCCGACCAGCGCCGCGCCTGCCGCGCCGGCGCCGAGCGAGGCGACTGTGGCCCAGGCCCAGGGGCAACTGGCTGGCCTGACCGCCGAGCGCGAGCGCCTGAACCAGCGCATGGACACCCTGCAACAGCAGCTCGACACCCTGCAGAAGGCCCTGGAAAGCCGCGACCAGCAGGTGCAGAGCCTGCAGGCCGAGCTGGCCCGGCGCCAGGCCGAGCAAGCGGCCGCGCCGGCCAGCGCTCAGGTGCCTGAAGCCGCGCCTGCCGCACCCGTGGCTGCACCGGCTGCTGCGCCTGCGCCGACGGCGGAAGCCGCCAAGCCGGCGCCCCAGGCGCCCGCCGCGCAGGATGAAGAAAACGCTTCCCTGAGCCGCTATTGGCCGTGGGCCGCCCTGGCAGCCCTGGTGCTGGCCCTGGGCCTGGTCTACAAGCGCCGGCGCAAGCCCAGCGGCGACGAGCCGCCCCAGGCGCAGCCCGAGGCCGTCAGCCTGCCGCCGCTGGCGCCGGCCCGCCCGGCAGCACCGGCCAGGCCGGTGGTGGCTTCCGCCGTCGAGCCGCTGGCCAGCGTCAACGAAGCCTCCCTGGCACGGCTGCCGGCGGCCAGCAGCGACAGCCTGGAAGGGGCGAACATCTACATCGCCTACGGCCGCTTCGGCCAGGCCCGTGACATGCTGGTCAAGTCCGTCGCCGCCGAACCGCAGCGCCGCGACCTGCGTCTGAAGCTGCTGCTGGTGCTCGCCGAGCTCGGCGACCGGACCGCCTTCCACGAGCAGGAGCGGGCGTTGCAGGCGATGGGCGGCGACCAGAAGCAGATCGACCAGCTCAAGGCCCGCTACCCCGCCATGCTCGAGCGCGAAGACGAGCAGGCCATCAGCGACGGCCTCGGCGAATGGGACGGGCTGGAACTGGGCGACATCGGCGAGCACCCCGCGCCGGCACAGCCGCCGCTGAGCGACGCCGGCGACCTGAACCTGGGCGAACTGTCCCTGGACCTGGACTGGAACAGCCTGGACGCCTTCGATTCGCCCAAGGGCTCGCCGGCCAAGGGCGGCAAGGACCACACCGACGATCTGCTGAAGGATTTCCGCAGCAACCTGCGCGAGTTGCCCGAAGTCACCGAGTTCGACCTGGACGACGAACAGGCCGGCGCCTTCGGCCTGCCGAGCCGTTCCGGCGGCGAGCAGGACAAGTTGCTGGCCAGCCTCGACCAGGCCCGTGCCTGCATCGACCGCGGCGACCTCGACGAGGCCTACCGGATCCTTGAGCAGGTGTTGCAGAAGGGCGACAAGCAGGAACAGGAAGAGGCCCGCGAGCTGTTGGCGCGGATTGCCTGAAGCATCCTGAGTCATCCGGAGCCCGGCCTTGTGCCGGGCTTTTTGTTGCCTGAAGCCGGTGAGGCTCGGCGCTCGGGCTTTCCCCTCACCCCAGCCCTCTCCCGGAGGGAGAGGGGGCAGTACGTGCCGGCTGGGAGTGAGGTTTCAGCCGGAGAATCCTTACTCTCCGGCTAACTCCAATCTCCCCGAGCACACCGAACGGTCCCCTCTCCCTCCGGGAGAGGGTTAGGGTGAGGGAGCCGCAGGCCTGCTCCCTCAATCCCGAGGGGAATGGCGCGGGGGAGCAACTGTCTTGCAGGCCACGCCGGAGGGCTCTTCGTAGGAGCGAGCCGTGCCCGCTCGTACGGTAGGAGCGGATCTCATCCGCGAATCGCGCTGGGATGTCCGGCTATCGCGGACAAGGTCCGCTCCTACAGGGGAAGGAATACCGTGCCTCCCGGCGACCTGTAGGAGCGGGCCCTGCCCGCGATATCGCGCGCAGGGCGCGCTCCTACACCACCACACACCCCGTAGGATGGGTTGAGCGAAGCGATACCCATCACTGTGGCCGCATGGGTTTCGCAGGCTCAACCCATCCTACGAAGAGCGCCCTGGCGCAGTCGGCAAGACAGTCGCTCCTACACCCGCGTCCGACCGTAGGGCGAATAACCGTTCGCGGTTATCCGCCGCCAGCCGGAACACCTGCGCCCGAGGACGGCAGGGCTCCCTCAGAAATTCCGCCCCAGGTTCAGGTACACCGCATGCTCGTCGGCATCGTTGAGCCCATAGCTGAACGACAACGGCCCCAGCGGCGTCTCGAAGCCGAGCATGATGCTCATGGCGTTGATATAGCCGGTGTCGTAGCTGTTGTCGTTGTTCCACACCCGCCCGCGTTCCAGGCTGCCGCCGAGGTAGAAGGGGAAGTCCAGGGGCAGGAACGAACGCTCGGTCATGCGTCGGTAGTAGATCACCCGGCCGAGGCTGTAGTTCTGCCCGGCCAGGGCGTCCTGGCGGAAGCCGGAGAGCTCGCGCGCGCCGCCGAGCAGGAAGCTCGACACCACCACCTCGGCGTCGTCCAGGGTGCGCCCGTAGCCGCCGCCGAGTACCCAGGTGTTCGGCCCGCTGCTCAAGGCCTTGTCCAGGCGCAGTTCCCACTGGCGGTAGCGGTCGTCGTCGCCCAGCGACGGCGTGTGCTCGCGGTAGCTGGCCTGGATGTCCTCGCCCTCGCGGGGGAAGTCGACGTTGTCCATGGTGTCGAAGGAGTACTTCAGCTCGGCGTAGCCTTCGTTGAAGTGGAAGTCCGGCAGGTCCTGCTGGCCCACGCGCACGTCGGCCTTGCCGAAGGCCTGGGCCACGCCCAGGCGGATCTCGCCGTTGTTGGCGATCTGCCGGCCGAGGTTGAGGCCGTAGCCGTAGCGCTCCAGGCGGTATTCGGCGATGGGGTCGTCGTTGTCGGTGGCCTCGACGTTGCGCGCCTCGTTGAACAGGTAGGGCGCCACGAAGTAGCGCGAGCCGGCGTCCAGCGGCTGGTAGAACTCGCTGTAGAGTTCCTGCTGGTCGCCGATCTGCAGGCGCGTCAGCCATTCCGCGCCCAGGCGGTTGATGCCGTTGACGCGGTAGCTGGCGCCGACGTTGAAGGTGCTGTCGCCGCGCAGGTCGTCCGACAGGTTCAGGCCCAGGCGCAGGTAGTCGGTGCCGCTGCGCTTGCCCAGGGCATGGATGACCAGGGCGTTGCCGTCCTTCTCGCGGACCACGCGGTACTGCACCTGGTCGAAGTAGTCCAGGCCGTAGAGGGTGCTCATGTCGCTCTGCAGGCGCTCCAGGTCCAGCGGCTGGCCCAGCGGCTGGCGGATGTAGTGGCGGATCACCTCGTCGCCGACCTTGGAGTCGTTCTCCACGCGGATGCTGCCGATCACCGGGGTGCGCTCGTCCGGCGTGCGCGCCTCGGCCAGGGCCACGGCCTCCTGGTCGCGGGGCTTGCGCAGGGCCGCCAGGCGCGTGGCGAGGATGCTGGTGGCACGGTAGCCGGCGTCGATCAGCTGCGGCACGCGGCCGAAGTCGGTGGAGCTGTAGCCGCTGAGCGGCGGCTGGATGAGCACGTCGTCGGGCTTGAGGGTAGCCAGCTGCGCCTCGGAATTCTTGCGCGTCATCAGGGTGACCGACTGGTTGAGCATGTCCACCACCGTCGTCAGTTGCTTGCGCTCCAGCAGCGGGTTGCCGATGTCGACCACGATGACCACGTCGACGCCCATCCTGCGCGCCACGTCCACCGGGATGTTGTCGACCATGCCGCCGTCCACCAGCAGCTTGCCGTCGACCTCCACCGGGGCGAACACCGCCGGGATCGACATGCTGGCGCGGATCGCCTGGGGCAGGTGGCCGCGGTCGAACACCACCTTCTCGCCGGTGGCGATGTCGGTGGCCACGGCGCGGAAGGGGATGGCCAGCTTGTCGAAGTCGCGGGTACCGCTGGTGTGCACCAGCAGGCTTTCCAGGAGCATGGTCAGGTTCTGCCCCTGGATGGCGCCCAGTGGCAGGCCGAGGGAGCCGTCGTCGCGGAAGCTGAGCTTCTGCTTGACCAGGAAGTCGCGGTCGTCCTGCTTGCGCCGGAAGGGCACGTCCACCCGCGGCGGCGAGTCGGACAGCGCCTGCTGCCAGTCCAGGCCGAGGGCGATGCGCTCCAGCTCCTTGGGCGTGTAGCCGGCGGCGTAGAGCCCGCCGACCACCGCGCCCATGCTGGTCCCGGCGATGGCGTCGATGTGGATGCCCTGTTCGTCCAGGGCCTTGAGCACGCCGATGTGGGCCAGGCCGCGGGCGGCGCCGCCGGACAGCACCAGGCCGATCTTCGGCGGGTGCCCGGCGGCGAGGGTGGACAGCGGAAGGAGCAGCAGCAGGGCGAACAGCAGGCGGCGCATGGGGCGGGGTCCGATCGGGCTTCCAGGCGGCTATTATAGGCATCCCAGAGCAGGAGCCCGGTCGCCATGAGCCAGCCCAGAGCGGAAATCGTCATCACCTATTGCACCCAGTGCCAGTGGCTGCTGCGCGCCGCCTGGCTGGCCCAGGAGCTGCTCAGCACCTTCGCCGACGACCTCGCCCGGGTGAGCCTGGAGCCCGGCACCGGCGGGGTGTTCCGCATCACCTGCGACGGCGAGCAGATCTGGGAGCGCAAGGCCGACGGCGGCTTCCCCGAGGCCAAGGTGCTCAAGCAGCGGGTCCGCGACCGCATCGACCCGCAGCGCGACCTGGGGCACAACGACCGGCCGTGAGTCGGGTGTTTCGTTAGTGAGCTATCTTTTCCTGCCTTATATCAAAGGCTGCCGGCGTCGCGCGCAATAGCCTGTGGGCAACTCATTCTCCCCAGGGGAGGGTTGCCACATGAGCATCATCGTCACCGGGGCGGCCGGCTTCATCGGCAGCAACCTCGTCAAGGCGCTGAACCGGCGTGGTGAAACCGACATCATCGCGGTCGACGACCTGACCGAGGGCGACAAGGTCCGCAACCTGGCCGACTGCGACATCGCCGACTACCTGGACAAGCGCGACTTCGTCGAACGCTACGCCCGCGGCGGCTTCGGCGTGGTCCGCGCGCTGTTCCACCAGGGCGCCTGCTCCAGCACCCTGGAAGGCGACGGCCGCTACCTGATGGACAACAACTACCGCTACAGTTGCGACCTGCTGGAAGCCAGCCTGAAGCTCGGCGTACCGTTCATCTACGCCTCCTCGGCGGCGGTGTATGGCGCCGGCCGCGACTTCCGCGAGCTGCGCGAGTACGAGCGGCCGCTGAACGCCTACGGCTACTCCAAGTTCCTCTTCGACCAGCGCGTGCGCCGCGCCCTGCCGCAGGCGCGCAGCCAGATCGTCGGGCTGCGCTACTTCAACGTCTACGGCCCGCGGGAGCAGCACAAGGGGCGCATGGCCTCAGTGGCCTTCCACTGCTTCGAGCAGTTCCGCGCCAGCGGCAAGGTGCAACTGTTCGGCGAATACGGCGACTACCTGGCCGGCGGCCACCTGCGCGACTTCGTCTACGTGGACGACGTGGCGCGGGTCAACCTGCACTTCCTCGACAACCCCGGCCGCAGCGGCATCTTCAACCTCGGCAGCGGCCGCGCCCAGCCCTTCAACGACGTGGCCCTGGCAGTGATCAACAGCCTGCGCGCGCAGCAGGACCAACAGCCGCTGGACCTGCAGCAGGCCATCGCCCAGGGCCTGCTGGAATACATCGAATTCCCCGACAGCCTGCGCGGCAAGTACCAGTGCTACACCTGCGCCGACATCGCCTTCCTCCACGAGGCCGGCTACCGCGCGCCCATGCTGGGCGTGGAGGAGGGGGTGGAGCGTTATTGCCGGTGGTTGCTGGAACAGGCCGCCTGAGGCCCGCTCAGGCGGTGGGGTCCTGGCCGAGCACCTTGCCCAGCGCCACCCGGGCGTCTTCCAGCTGCACCAGCGAGGCGTGCCGTGCGCCCAGGGCGTCGTGGTTCTTGATCGCGGTGAGTATCGCCTTGTGCCGCGGCAGCGCCAGCTCGTGGAAGTTGGGGCGCTGGTTGGAATAGCGCATCGATTCCCTCAACGCCAGCGACAGCATGTTGCACAGGTAGGCCAGCAGGTCGTTGTGGGTGGCGTCGGCGATGCGCGTGTGGAAGTCCAGGTCCGGCTGCAGACGTTCCTCGTGGGTGCGCGCCGCCTCCATGCGTTGGTAGGCCTCTTCTATGGCCTCCAGGTCTTCCTCGCTGGCGTTGGTCGCGGCCAGGGCCGCGGCGGCCGGCTCGATGACCCAGCGCACGCTGGATAGGGTGCTGAAGAACTCCTGCTGCGGGGTGCACTGCATCAGCCAGTGCAGCACATCCGGGTCGAGCATGTGCCAGTCGCGCTTGGGCCGCACCAGGGTGCCCAGACGGGGCCGCGCGTAGATCAGGCCCTTGGCCGTGAGCACGCGCATGGCCTCGCGGAACACCGGACGGCTGACCGCGTACTCCTCGCACAGGCTGGCTTCGGAAGGCAGCTTCTGCTCGGGCTGCAGCCGGCCGGAAACGATCTGCATACCCAGGTCCTGGACCAGGGTGGCATGCATGCTCTTGCGCGGTTTGGGCTTGCGGTAGTCCATGTGCTCGGGCGGCGATCCATGAGGGCTGGGCGCCGCATCATAGCATCGCCGCCGGCACTGGCGCCCGGCCTGCGCCGGGAGCCCCGGCTTCAGTGGGAGTGGCGGGGCACGGCGCTGCCGCGGCAGCCGACCAGGAAGTCGAAGTCGCAACCTTCGTCGGCCTGCATCACATGGTCCACGTAGAGCCGCGCGTAGCCGCCGCTGATCAGCCTCGGTGGCGGTTGCAGGTCGGCCAGGCGAGCGGCGAGTTCCTCGTCGGGGATGTCCAGGTGCAGGCGGCCCTGGTGGCAATCCAGCTCGATCCAGTCGCCCTCGCGGACCACCGCCAGCGGGCCGCCGGCGGCGGCCTCCGGGGCGACGTGGAGGACCACGGTGCCGTAGGCGGTGCCGCTCATGCGCGCGTCGGAGATACGCACCATGTCGGTCACGCCCTGGGCCAGCAGCTTGGCCGGCAGGCCCATGTTGCCGACCTCGGCCATGCCCGGGTAGCCCTTGGGCCCGCAGTGCTTCATCACCAGTACCGAGCTGGCGTCCACCTCCAGCTGCGGGTCGTTGATCCGTGCCTTGTAGTCCTCGAAATTCTCGAACACTACCGCGCGGCCGCGGTGGCGCATCAGTTCGGGGGTGGCCGCCGAGGGCTTGAGCACCGCGCCCTTGGGCGCCAGGTTGCCGCGCAGCACGCAGATGCCGCCATCGGCCACCAGCGGCTTGTCGATCGGGCGGATCACCTCCTCGTCATACAGAGGCGCCTCGCGGCAGTTGTCCCATAGCGCCTTGCCGTTGGCGGTGAGTGCGGCGGGATGGGGAAGCAGGCCGTTCTCGCCGAGGCGGCGGATCACCGCGGGCAGGCCGCCGGCGTAGTAGAACTCCTCCATCAGGAAGCGCCCGGAAGGTTGCAGGTCGACCAGGGTCGGGGTGCTGCGGCCGACGCGGGTCCAGTCGTCCAGTTGCAGGTCCACACCAATGCGCCCGGCGATGGCCTTGAGGTGGATCACCGCGTTGGTCGAGCCGCCGATGGCGGCGTTGACGCGGATAGCGTTCTCGAAGGCCTCGCGGGTGAGGATCTTCGACAGCCGCAGGTCCTCGTGGGCCATGTCGACGATGCGCATGCCGGACAGGTGGGCCAGCACGTAGCGGCGCGAGTCCACCGCCGGTATGGCGGCGTTGTGCGGTAGCGAGGTGCCCAGCGCCTCGGCCATGCAGGCCATGGTGGAGGCGGTGCCCATGGTGTTGCAGGTGCCGGCCGAGCGCGACATGCCGGCCTCGGCGGAAAGGAATTCGTTGAGGTCGATCTGCCCGGCCTTATAGGCCTCGTGCATCTGCCAGACGATGGTGCCGGCGCCGATGTCGCGGCCCTTGTGCTTGCCGTTGAGCATGGGCCCGCCGGTGACCACGATGGCCGGCACGTCGCAGCTGGCGGCGCCCATCAGCAGGGCGGGAGTGGTCTTGTCGCAGCCGGTGAGCAGCACCACGGCGTCCACCGGGTTGCCACGGATGGCTTCCTCCACGTCCATGCTCGCCAGGTTGCGGGTGAGCATGGCGGTGGGGCGCAGGTTCGATTCGCCGTTGGAGAACACCGGGAACTCCACCGGGAAGCCGCCGGCTTCCAGCACGCCTTTCTTCACGTGCTCGGCGATCTTGCGGAAGTGCGCGTTGCAGGGAGTCAGCTCGGACCAGGTGTTGCAGATGCCGATGATCGGCTTGCCCTGGAACTCGTGGTCCGGGATGCCCTGGTTCTTCATCCAGCTGCGGTACATGAAGCCGTTCTTGTCGGCGGTGCCGAACCACTGGGCGGAGCGCAGGACGGTTTTTTTGTCAGGCATGGGATAGGTGCTCTTATTGTATTACTAATTTGTCGGTGTTTCGGCAATCTACTGCGTGATTTGCGCTTTGTGAAGGGTTGTTGTGATTAATAGTAATACTATATAGTCGATTCTACCGAGCCGAAGGCCTGCCAGAAATGCCTCGGCCGTGCGCAGTTCCCATTACAAGAACAATCGGAGTCCCCGCCATGATTCAGGAACAGCGGCTCGTCCGCCGGATCACGCTGAAACTCATTCCCTTCCTGGTGCTGCTGTACCTGGTCGCCTACGTGGACCGTTCCGCCGTCGGTTTCGCCAAGCTGCACATGGGGGCCGACGTGGGCATCGGCGACGCCGCCTACGGCTTCGGCGCCGGTCTCTTCTTCATCGGCTATTTCCTCTTCGAAGTACCCAGCAACCTGTTGCTCGACCGCTTCGGCGCACGCCGCTGGTTCGCCCGCATCCTGATCACCTGGGGCGCCATCACCATCGGCATGGCCTTCGTCAGCGGGCCCAACAGCTTCTACGTGATGCGTTTCCTGCTCGGCGCCGCCGAGGCCGGCTTCTTCCCCGGGGTGCTGTACTACATCACCCAGTGGTACCCGGTGCGCCACCGCGGCAAGATCCTCGGCTTCTTCATCCTTTCCCAGCCGCTAGCGATGCTGGTGACCGGGCCGCTGTCCGGCGCACTGCTGGGGCTCGACGGTCACTTCGGGCTGCATGGCTGGCAATGGCTGTTCATCTGCATCGGCACGCCGGCGGTGCTGCTCGCCTGGCCGACCCTGCGCCTGCTGCCGGACGGCCCGGACAAGGTGCGCTGGCTGAGCGAACCCGAGCGTGCCTGGCTCAAGGAGCAGTTGCAGAACGACCTGCGCGAGTTCGGCCAGACCCGCCACGGCAACCCGCTGCACGCCCTGAAGGACCGCCGTGTGCTGCTGCTGGCGCTGTACTACCTGCCGGTGACCCTGAGCATCTACGGCCTGGGCCTGTGGCTGCCGACGCTGATCCACCAGTTCGGCGGCAGCGACCTGGTCACCGGCTTCGTCTCGGCGGTGCCCTACCTGTTCGGCATCATCGGCCTGCTGGTGGTGCCGCGCAGCTCCGACCGCCTCAACGACCGCTATGGCCACCTCGGCGCGCTCTACGCCCTGGGCGCCCTGGGCCTGTTCCTCAGTGCCTGGCTGAGCGTGCCGGTGCTGCAACTGGCGGCGCTATGCCTGGTGGCTTTCGCGCTGTTCTCCTGCACGGCGGTGTTCTGGACCCTGCCGGGACGCTTCTTCTCCGGCGCCAGCGCGGCGGCCGGCATCGCGCTGATCAACTCCATCGGCAACCTCGGTGGCTACCTGGGCCCGTTCGGCATAGGCGCGCTGAAGGCGTACACCGGGAACCTGGCCTCGGGCCTGTACTTCCTGTCGATGGTGATGCTGCTGGGCCTGGTGCTCACCGGCGTCGTATACAGCCGCCTGGAGCGGCGCCAGCGCGAAGGCGCGGCGCTGGCCGGCAGTTCCCGTTGAACCCGACAACCGACAAGCGAGCAAGAGCATGCGACTGATCCAATTCGAAACCGCCGCCGGCGAACGCCGGGTCGGCGTGGTGGAGGGCCGGCGCGCCCTCGAGGTCCAGGACGCCAGCAGCGTACGTGTCCTGGCCCTGGCAGCCATCGAGGCCGGCCGGGACCTGACCGGCGAAATCCTGGCCAGGGGCCAGGGCGAAGCCCACGACTACCCGGCGCTGCTGCGCGAGGGGCGCGTCCTGCCGCCGCTGGACCACGAGGACCCGGCGCACTGCCTGGTCACCGGCACCGGCCTGACCCACCTGGGCAGCGCCGCCACCCGCGACAAGATGCACCAGCAACAGGCCGAGGCGGCTGCCGTCACCGACAGCATGCGCATGTTCCAGTGGGGTGTGGAGGGCGGCCGCCCGCCTGCCGGCCAGGCTGGTGCGCAGCCGGAATGGTTCTACAAGGGCGACGGCGGCATAGTCGTGCGCCCCGGCGCCGCGCTGCCGCTGCCGGATTTCGCCGAGGATGCCGGCGAGGAGCCGGAACTGGTCGGCCTCTACGTCGTTGGCCCTGATGCGCGGCCCTACCGTGTGGGCTTCGCCCTGGGCAACGAGTTTTCCGACCACGTGATGGAGCGCCGCAACTACCTGTACCTGGCGCATTCCAAGCTGCGCTTCTGCAGCTACGGCCCGGAGCTGCGCCTGGGCGAACTGCCGCGCCACCTGGAGGGCAGCAGCCGCATCCTGCGCGACGGCCAGGTGCTGTGGGAGAAACCCTTCCTCTGCGGCGAGGAAAACATGTGCCACAGCCTGGAGAACCTGGAGTTCCACCACTTCAAGTATGCGCAGTTCCTGCGCCCGGGCGATGTCCACGTGCATTACTTCGGCACCGCCACCCTGTCGTTCGCCGACGGCGTGCAGGCGCGCCCCGGCGACGTCTTCGAGGTCAGTCTGGGCGAGTTCGGCGAGCCCCTGCGCAATGGCATCGCTCCGGCCGCCGAGACTCCGCGGCCGGGGCTCGTCCGGGCGCTCTGAGCGCCCACCCCCCGCGCGTCGGCCAGGCGCCTATCCGGGGCCTGCAGCGCGGCTTCCGCCACGGCCCCAGGTCCGACCCGCCCCCCAGGGGCCATGCGGGCCCACGAGGCCCGGCAGTTTTTTCCGTAGAACCAGGAGACCCTCCATGTTCGGACACAACTTCATCGGCGGCGCACGCACCGCCCAGGGCAACCTGACCCTGCAAAGCCTCGACGCCAGCACCGGCGAGGCGCTGCCCTACAGCTTCCACCAGGCCACCCCGGAAGAGGTGGACGCCGCCGCGCTCGCCGCCGAAGCGGCCTTCCCTGCCTACCGCGCGCTGCCCGACGCGCGCCGTGCCGAATTCCTCGATGCCATCGCCGCCGAACTGGATGCCCTGGGCGAGGATTTCATCGCCATCGTCTGCCGCGAGACCGCCTTGCCGGCGGCGCGTATCCAGGGCGAGCGCGCTCGCACCAGCAACCAGCTGCGCCTGTTCGCCCAGGTGCTGCGCCGCGGCGACTACCACGGCGCGCGCATCGACCGTGCGCTGCCGGAACGCCAGCCGCTGCCGCGTCCGGACCTGCGCCAGTGCCGCATCGGCGTCGGCCCGGTGGCGGTGTTCGGCGCCAGCAACTTCCCGCTGGCCTTCTCCACCGCCGGCGGCGACACCGCAGCGGCGCTGGCCGCCGGTTGCCCGGTGGTGTTCAAGGCCCACAGCGGGCACATGGCGACCGCCGAGCACGTCGCATCGGCCATCGTCCGCGCGGCGCAGGCCACCGGCATGCCGGCCGGGGTGTTCAACATGATCTACGGCGGCGGCGTCGGCGAGCGGTTGGTCAAGCACCCGGCGATCCAGGCCGTCGGCTTCACCGGCTCGCTCAAGGGCGGACGCGCGCTGTGTGATCTGGCCGCGGCCCGGCCGCAGCCGATCCCGGTGTTCGCCGAGATGAGCAGCATCAACCCGGTGCTGGCGCTGCCGGCGGCGTTGGCCGCGCGTGGCGAGCAGGTGGCTGCGGACCTGGCCGCCTCGGTGGTGCTGGGCTGCGGGCAGTTCTGCACCAACCCCGGCATGGTGATCGGCATCGCCTCGGCCGAGTTCTCCGCCTTCGTCGCCAGCCTAACCGGGCGCATGGCCGACCAGCCGGCGCAGACCATGCTCAACGCCGGCACCCTGAAGAGCTACGAACGCGGCATCGCCGCCCTGCACGCGCACGCCGGCATCCGCCACCTGGCCGGCCAGCCGCAAAAAGGCCGCCAGGCGTTGCCACAGCTGTTCCAGGCCGACGCGCGCCTGCTGATAGAGGGGGACGAACTGCTGCAGGAGGAGGTCTTCGGGCCGGTCACCGTGGTCGTCGAAGTGGCCGATGCCGCCGAGCTGCAGCGTGCCTTGCAGGGGCTGCGCGGCCAGCTCACCGCGACCCTGATCGCCGAGCCGGAGGACCTCTCGTGCTTCGCCGCCCTGGTGCCCCTGCTCGAGCGCAAGGCCGGGCGCCTACTGCTCAACGGCTACCCGACCGGCGTGGAAGTCTGCGACGCCATGGTCCACGGCGGCCCCTATCCGGCCACCTCGGACGCCCGCGGCACCTCGGTGGGCACCCTGGCCATCGACCGCTTCCTGCGCCCGGTGTGCTACCAGAACTACCCTGACGCACTGTTGCCCCCCGCCCTCAAGGACGCCAACCCGCTGGGCATCGCCCGCCTGGTGGACGGCGTCGCTAGCCGCGAGCCCCTCTAGCCGCCCCGACATCGGCTGCATCGCCCGCGCCGGCGGGCGATGTATCGGTTGTTTTGCCTGGTACGGGTAGCTGTTGCCGTACCCGGTGTCGGCCGTCGCAAACTTTGCTTAAGACGCCCCTGCACGCCATGTGATTTATGACTGTTCGGCACATGGGGTGGTAAGGGGAGTGCTGCCCGGGTTTTGTTCATTTCTCTATTGGCTGCGGGATTCTTCCTGAGGCTAGGTTTTGTCCGCGTAATTGATTGCCTTGTGTTAGTTATCGTCGTGGGTGACTGACCGAGGAGGTGAACGTGGCAATCCATGGATATCTGCGTAAGGCAGGCAGCAGCGGCGAAGCGAAGAAAGGTACGTATCGAGGTTGGGTCAGGGAAGCTGGTCGAGCGAATGGCGTGGCAAGCAAGACCGATGCATAGGGAGTGTGCGGATGAGCAGAATATATTGCTATGCGGACGAGTGCGGCTTTACCGCGGCGGATTTGTTTTGGACTGTCGCGATTGAAACTACGTTGGAAGAATTGGGGCTCGATGATGTTGCCGCTGCTTTGGCTATCATTGGCGGTATGAATATCGTGGCACCGCCCCGTGGAAAACTCGCGGGCACTACACCCAATACGAGTTTGCTGTCCTTGCATTTGCGGCGTGTGCTGAAAAAGAAAAAAATTCCGGGTAGCTTGCGATTACCAAGCTTGACTGGCTGGGCGCCACCCAGAATAGCCTATACAAAGAGCGTAGGGGCATTCATCGCTCGAGCTATACCGGTTGTAGGTTGGGCCTATACGGTGGTCGAAATCGGGACGATTGCATATAAAATCGTCACGAAGTACGACTCGCTTGTTTCGACCGAGGACAGGTTCTTTTGAATGTATTGCCCGAACTGCCAATAGATAGAAAGTTGCTGGACGAGGTTGTGATCTTCTATCAGGAGAGTCTTGGCTTCGGAAAAAGAGACTTCGAGACGCTCAGTTTCGCGACCCGGATCAATCAAGACCTGGGCGTCGATGGCGATGACTCCAATGATCTGG
>Ga0180221_1000842_pt1 | contig 23174 bp, 22 predicted proteins | sample eDN5th37CKraftMG_FD_151339 | JGI IMG/M metagenome (GOLD analysis project Ga0180221, IMG submission 151339) | Enriched Miracle-Growth compost microbial communities from Emeryville, California, USA - eDNA 5th pass 37_C Kraft MG (version 2) (version 2) ...
CCGGCCGCCGCGAACGACGCCGTGCGAACCGTGATCACCTTGATGCGGTCCTTCGACCTCACCGTCTGGATGGCGTTGCCGGCATAGACCGGGCGCTCGAACGTGTCCGGCGCCACCACCCGGGTGATCTCCGACACCTGCATCACGTCGAGGAGCGCCGCCGCCCGCGGCATCACGTTCTTGCCCGTGGTCGTCGCCGGCGCCACCAGGGCGTCGTAGTCCTTGGCCAGCGCCGCCAGCAGCGCCGCCACCGGCTCCGCCATCCGGTGCGCGTAGGCCGGCGCGTCGGCGAGGAGCACCCTGCCGACCCCGGCGAGCCTCGCCGCCGCCTCCGCCGCCGGCCGGCAGCCGCTGCCCGCCACCAGCACGTGCACCTCGCTCCCCAGCGCCAGCGCCGCCGTCAGCGCCTTGGCCGTGGCGTCGCGCAGGCTTGCATCGTCGTGCTCGGCAACCAGCAGCGTCGTCACGTCACAGCACTCCGGCTTCCCTGAGCTTGCCCACCAGCTCCGCCACCGAGCCCACCCTGACCCCGGCCTTGCGGCCCGGCGGCTCCGCCGTCCCGAGGACCTCCAGCCGCGGCGCCACGTCCACCCCCAGCGCCTGCGGCGTCGTCTCCGCGATCGGCTTCTTCTTCGCCTTCATGATGTTCGGCAGGCTGGCGTAGCGCGGCTCGTTGAGCCGCAGGTCCGTGGTCACCACCGCGGGCCGCGCCAGCCTCACCGTCTGAAGCCCGCCGTCCACCTCCCGCGTCACCAGCACGTGGTCGCCCTCGACCACGAGCTTCGAGGCGAACGTGCCCTGCGGCCAGCCCAGCAGCGCCGCCAGCATCTGCCCGGTCTGGTTGCTGTCGTCGTCGATCGCCTGCTTGCCCAGGATCACCAGCCCGGGCGCCTCCGCCGCCGCCACCGCCTTGAGGATCTTCGCCACCGCAAGCGGCTCCACCGGCCCGTCGTGCCGCACCAGGATGCCGCGGTCCGCCCCCATGGCCAGCGCGGTGCGGATCGTCTCCTGCGCCGCCGCCGGCCCCACCGACACCGCGACCACCTCCGTGGCCACGCCAGCCTCCCTGAGCCGAAGCCCCTCCTCCACCGCGATCTCGTCGAACGGGTTCATCGACATCTTCACCCCGTTCAGCTCCACACCGGACCCGTCCCCACGCACCCGAACCTTCACGTCCTTGTCAACAGCGCGCTTCACGGGAACCAGGATTTTCATGGCTTGATGGCTCGCCCGGGGATTGCGATTTGAGACTGCTGCTTGGGGGTTGTGACTTAACGGTGGCGCCGCGACGGTGTCAACGCGCCCGTCAGTGACGCATCGCCCACACCGTGATCATGACGACGACGATGGCCACCGCCTGCAGCAGCACGCGCAGCCGCATTAGCTTCTGCGACGTGTTGGGCGAGCCGCCGCGCATCATGTTGATGAGACCGAGGATCAGCACCACGGTCACCGCGCCGAGCGCGATGGGGACGACGATGGTGGCGAGGGTTCCGGCCATGGCTCTCTCGAAAATCCGGCGCGCCCGACGCGGCCCGCGGCGCGGGTCGCGGCCGTTCCGCGCTCTATTTCGCCAGGTGCTTCTCGATCTCGTACACCGGCTGCTTGGTGAGGTCCTTGTCGAGCTCGGCGATGATCCGGCGCTTCACGTCGGGATGGAACGCCTGGCGCAGCTCGGCCAGCGTGCGCGGCGGCGCGGCCACGATCAGGGCCTCGACACCGCGCTCGCGCACGATGCGCTCCAGCGCGGCGGCGACCTCGCGGGCGAAGCGCTGCTCCTCGATGTCGTGCCAGTCGGTCTGGTCCATGGCGGCGCGGCGCGCGCCGACGCTGGCGAAGGTGCGGCCCGGCCGGTCGGCGCCCTGCTCGCGGGTCGGCAGATTGTTGTCCTGGAACACGTCCTCGGTCTTCAGATTGGGGAACTGGGCGTCGCCCTCGTTGCGCAGCACCAGCGCCTTGCGGCCGTCGCCGACGAAGACGTAGGCGTTGTGCGGAATTCTGATGGGTTCCATGGCGTCACCTTGCTGTTCCTGACCATTCGCGTCGGTCCGTTTGGACCGCGAGCCCCGCCGAGCGTTGACCTGGCTCATGATCCTGCTCGAAAAATTCCTCAAGTGCCGGCCAACGCGCCGGGCTCATCGCATGTTCCGGCTACCGCGCCGCTTCCAGAAGCCGCCGGGCCACCACCTGGGCGTGGATTTCGGCGGAGCCGTCGACGATGCCGAGGATACGCGCGTCGCAGAACAGACGCGAGGCCGGCTCCTCCACGGCGAAGCCCGAGCCGCCGTGGATCTGCACCGCGTTGTCGGCGCAGGCCCAGGCCACGCGCGTGGCGAGCAGCGCCGCCATGCCGGCTTCGGCCTCGGCGCCGTCGCCGGAATCCCTGGCGCGGGCGGCATGATAGGCGAGCTGGCGCGCCAGCATGATCTCCACCGCCATCATCGCGATCTTGTCGGCGACCCGCGGGAACGCGACCGTCTTCTGCCCGAACTGGACGCGGCTGATGGCGTAGCCGAGCGCCTCCTCCATCGCCGCCTGGGCGACGCCCACGGCGCGCGCCGCGGTCTGGATCGCCGCGATGCCGAAAGCCTGCATGATCTGCTCGAAGCCGCGCCCCTCGACGCCGCCGAGCAGGTTGTCGGCCTTCACCGCGAAGCCGTCGAACGCGATCTCGTATTCCTTCAGGCCGCGGTATCCAATCACCTCGATGTCGCGGCCGGTCAGGCCCTTGGCGGGGAACGGCTCGGCCTCGCTGCCGCGCGGCTTCTCGGCCACGAGGATCGACAGGCCGCGAGGCCCCGGCTCGCGCGGATTGGTGCGCGCCAGCAGCACGATCAGGTCGGCGCGCGCGGCGTGGGTCACGCGGGTCTTGCTGCCGTGGACGAAATACGTGTCGCCGGAGCGCACCGCGCGCGTCGCCACGGCGGCGAGGTCGGAGCCCACGTCGGGCTCGGTGACGGCCACGGTCGGCAGCAGGTTGCCGTAGGCGATGCGCGGCAGCCATCGCTGCTTCTGCTGCGCGGTGCCGCCGCGAAAGATGATCTGCGCCGCGAGGTCGGCGCGCGCCAGCAGCGCGCCGACGCCCAGATCGCCGCGCGACAGTTCCTCGGCGACGATGCACATGGCCTCGCGGCCGAGCCCCATGCCGGCGAATTCCTCCGGAGCCGCGAGGCTGAACACGCCGAGGTCAACCATCTGGCGGATGACGCCGTCCGGCACGGCGCCGCCGTCGCGGCGCCAGTCCTGGGCGTGGGGCGCGATTTCGGTGTCGGCGAAGCCGCGCATTTCCTCGCGGACCTGGTCGAAGCCCTCGTCGAGGCCGCAGTCGCCGGCCGTGGTCTCGGGGTTCTGGCGCAGCAGCTCGACGAGCCGCGCGCGGTTGACGGCGGTGTTGCCGGACGCGATCAGCCCGTCGAGCGTCGCGGTCCAGCGCGCCGCGACCTCGGCGGGCGCGAGCCCGAGGTCGGCGAGGCGGACGATCTCGTTCTGGCTGATGGGAATGCCGCCGGCGATCTGCGCGAGGTACTCGCCCGCGCCGATGCGCACGATCAGCTCCTCGATCTCGCCGAGCTTGCCGGCGGCGTCGAGCCGGCGCGCGTAGTCGGCCAACTGGCGCAGCGCCTCGACGTAGGTGGCGAACCACGCCAGGCCGTGGGTCGCGCGCTGCTCGCTGTCGAACAGTGTCCTGATGCCGCGGCCCTCGACCGTGAGCCGGCCGGCGAGCTTGCGCCGCGCGTCGTCGAACAGGCCGCCCACGGCAGACGCCGCCCCCTGCACCATGAGATAAAGGCTGCGGCCGGCGTCGGCGCGCGGCGTGGCAGGCGGCATTGCGGACTCCGACACGACGATTCGCGGAAATGTGACGAAAAACCATTATCAAATCGTGCCATGCGATGCACCAAGCTTGCCTTGCCCCGGCGTCTTGGTGCACGAGGGGACAGCAGTCGTCTCATCGCGCCATGGAATGCCCGTGCCGCCGCTCAAGCTGTGGTATCGCGCCGCGCTCAAGGCCTATCTCCGCATGCTCGCGGACGACGGCTGGGCCATTGCCAGCCACATTGCGCTGTCGGCGCTGATGGCGATGTTCCCGTTCTTCATCCTGCTCACCGCCATCGCCGGCTTCTTCGGCACCAAGCAACTGGCCGACGAGGTGGCGAGCCTCATGCTGTCGACCTGGCCCGCGGAGGTCGCGGCGCCCATCGCGCGCGAAATCCACCGCGTGCTCACCACCGCGCGCACCGACGTGCTCACCTTCAGCGTGGTGTCGGCGGTCTATTTCGCCTCGAGCGGCATCGAGAGCCTGCGCATCGGCCTCAACCGCGCCTACGACGAGACCGAGAAGCGCTACTGGATCCTGCTGCGCCTCGAATCCATCGGCTACGTGCTGATCGGCGCGCTCGCCATGCTGGCGCTCGGCTTCCTCATCGTGCTGTTTCCGCTGATCTTCGCGACCGCGCTGCGCTACGCGCCGTGGCTCGCGCCGCTGGAGAGCGCCTTCACCTTCTGGCGCTACGCCATCGCGACGCTGGTGCTCGTCGCCGCGCTGGTGATCGTGCACCGATGGCTGCCGGCGGGCCGGCGGCGGTTCCGCGACATCATCCCCGGAATCGTGGTCACGCTGGTGCTGTGGATGATCTGCGGCGTCACCTTCGGCCGCTATCTCTCCGACTTCGCCACCAACTACGTGACCTATTACGCCGGTCTCGCGTCGGTGGTGATCGCGCTGGTGTTCCTCTATTTCTCGTCGCTGATCTTCGTCTATGGCGGCGAGTTCAACCAGGCGGTCAGGACGCTGCGCGAGTGACGTCGGCGATGGTCTCCGCGAGCGCGCGCGGGCTTACCGGCTTGACGAGGAAGGCGTCCATGCCCGCCTTGCGCGCCGCCGCCGCGGCGTCGCCGTGGCCGGACATGCCGACGATCGGGATGCGCGCGCCGCGCGTCGAGGCGCGGATGCGCCGCGCCGTCTCGATGCCGCTCATGCCGGCGAGGGTCACGTCGAGCAGAACGAGGTCGTAGCGGCGCCTGGCGAGCGCCGCCAGCGCGCGCTCGCCGCCGGCGACGAAGTCGGCGCTGTGGCCGAGGCCGGTGAGGATCGTGTTCATCACCACGCGGCCGAACGGGTTGTCCTCGACGCAGAGGATGTGCAGCGCGCGGCCGCGCCGCCGCCGCGCCCCCTGTCCGGGAACGGGCTTCACCGTCACGGCGAGGGTGAACGTCGAGCCGGCGCCGGGCCTGCTCGTGACCGTGAGGCTGCCGCCCATGGCCTGCGCCATGCGCTTGACGAGCGACAGGCCGAGCCCGGCGCCGCCGAAGCGGCGGGCGATGCCCGCGTGGGCCTGCGCGAACGGGCGGAACAGGCGCCTGATCTCCGCCGGCGTGAGGCCGATGCCGCTGTCGGAGACGGCGAAGGTCAGCCGCACGCCGCGCGCGCGCGTCTCGGCGCCGACGGCGAGGCCGACCGCGCCGCGCTCGGTGAACTTCACCGCGTTGTCCGCAAGGTTCTCCAGCGCCGCGCGCAGCCGCACCTCGTCGCCGATGACGAGAGCCGGCAGATTCCTGGCGATGGACGCCTTGAAGGCGAGGCCCGCGCCCTGCGCCCGCGCCGCCATGCCGGCGGCGACCGCCTGCGCCAGCGCGCGGGGATCGAACGGCTGCTGGCGGACGGCGATGTCGCGCGCGTTCTTCGCCGCATCGACGATGAGCGTGGTCAGCGCGGAGAGATGCTCGGCGCTGTTCTTGAGCGCGGCGACCCATTCGCGCTCGCGCTCACCGAGCTCCGAGGCCGCCAGCAGCTCGGCCAGCGCCAGGATGCCGGTGAGCGGCGTGCGGATGTCGTGGGCGAGCTCGGCGACCACGCGCTCGGCCGCGCTGGCCGGCCGGGCCGCCGGCGCGGATGGCGCGGCCCGGCGCGTGCGGGAACCGTGCTGAGCAGCTTTCCTCTTGGCCATTAGGGGAGCCCCGCGGTCACCATGACATGAGTCCGTAGCCTCACGCGAGACCGATCATGCGCCGCACCCCGGCCGGGGTGACGCCGCTTTTCCTCAATTCCCTCAAGGAGGTGGCTCCGTTGGACTTGGCCAGCTTGCGGCCCGCGGCGTCGGTCACGAGGCGGTGGTGGCCATAGAGCGGCTCCGGCAGGCCGACGAGCGCCTGGAGCAGCCGGTGCAGCCCCGTGGCGCGATAGAGGTCGAGCCCGCGCACCACGTGGGTGACGCCCTGCAGGGCGTCGTCGACGACGACCGAGAGGTGATAGCTCGTCGGCGTCTCCTTGCGCGCCAGCACCACGTCGCCCCAGGCTTCCGGCTCGGCCGGGATCGACCGCGGCGGGCCGGGCGGGACGCCGGTCTCCCGCCAGGCGAGCGGGCCGGCCCGCGCCGCGGCGCGAGCCATGTCGAGCCGCAGCGCATAGGGCCTGTCGCTGTCGCCGACGGACTGGCCGCGGTTGCCACCGGGATAGAGCGGCACGCCGTCGGGATCGCGCGGCCACGACGGGCCGCGCGCCGCGACCATCTGCGCGATCTCGGCGCGGCTTTCGAAGCTCGGATAGACGAAGCCCTCGCGCATCAGCCGGTCGACCGCCCCGCGATAGGCGTCGAAGTGCTCGGACTGGCGGCGCACCGGCTCGTCCCACGCGAGCCCGAGCCACGCCAGGTCCTCGTAGATCGCGGCCTCGTACTCCGGCCGGCAGCGCGTGACGTCGATGTCCTCGATGCGCAGCAGGAAGCGCCCGCCGGCCGCCCGCGCCAGCTCGAAGTTGAGGATCGCGGACAGCGCGTGGCCGAGATGCAGATAGCCGTTGGGCGACGGCGCGAAGCGGAAAACGGGTTGAGCCATGGGCGTGAAAGCGCGGACTTGACCGGCCGGTCCTTCTCCCTTGAATAGCACGGCGATGCCCGCCTTCATCCACACCGAGGCCGACCTCGACGCCGCCATCGCGGCCCTGACCGCGCTCGACCCGCGCATGCAGGCCGTGCTCGCCACGGGCGGCCGGCCCCGCCTGCGCAAGCGCGACGGCGGCTTCGCGGGGCTCGTCGCCATCGTGGTGTCGCAGCAGCTCTCGACCGCCAGCGCGGCCGCGATCTGGGGCCGGCTCGCCGCCGCCTACGACCCGTTCCACGCCGAGGCGATCCGCAAGGCGCGCAGCGACCGCCTCGCCCGGCTCGGCCTGTCGGCGCCGAAGATCCGCACCCTCAAGGCCATCAGCAAGGCGGTCGCCGGCGGCGCGCTCGACCTCGCCGCGCTCGAGGCGCTCGACGCCGACGCCGCCCATGCCGCGCTCACCGCGATCCACGGCATCGGCCCGTGGACCGCCGACATCTATCTGCTGTTCTGCCTCGGCCACGCCGACGCCTGGCCGGCCGGCGACCTGGCGCTCCAGGAAGCGATGCGGCTCGCCTTCAGGCTCAAGGCGCGGCCGGCCGCCAAGGAAGCCCATGGGCTCGCCGAACGCTGGCGGCCGTGGCGCGGGGCCGCGGCCTATCTGCTGTGGTCCTACTACGCCGCGGCCAAGGGGCGCAGCGGCGTTCCCGTCCAGGCTTCCTCGTCGCCGAAAGGAAACAACAATGGCACTCGACGGCCCGCGGCTTGAGCCGCGCTCGCGCCAGGCCAAGCAGCTCGTCGTGTTCCTGCACGGCTACGGCGCCGACGGCAACGACCTCATCGACATCGGCCGCGCCTGGCAGGAGCTGCTGCCCGACGCCGCCTTCGTCTCGCCGCACGCGCCCGAGCCCTGCGGTCAGGCGCCGGTCGGCCGGCAGTGGTTCAGCCTCACCTTCCGCGACCCGGACGAACGCTGGCGCGGCGTCAACAAGGCCGCCCCCGGGCTCAACGCCTTCCTCGACGCGGAGCTTGCCCGCCGCAACCTGCCGCCCTCGGCGCTCGCCCTGGTGGGGTTCTCGCAGGGCACGATGATGTCGCTGCACGTGGGCCTGCGCCGCGCCGTCGCGCCGGCGGCCATCGTCGGCTACTCGGGCATGCTGGTGCTGCCCAACGACGGACCGCCGAAAGCGGTCGCGGCCGAGATCACGTCGCGGCCGCCGGTGCTGCTCGTCCATGGCGACGGCGACGACCTCATCCCGGTACAGGCGATCTTCCACGCCGCCCAAGGCCTTGCCGCGCTCGATGTGCCCGTGCAGTGGCACATCTCGTCCGGCATCGGCCACGGCATCGACCAGGAAGGGCTGCGCCAGGGCGGCGAATTTCTCGCCCGCCAGATGCGCGGACTGCGCTGAGCCTATTTCGGCTGCACGACCGGGCCGCGGCCCTCGGTCTTGCTGCGGTCGGTCGGCGGCGGCACGACCATGCCCTGATCGCCGGTCGGCGGCGGCGGCTCGTGGATGTCGGGGTCCACGTTGTTCCGGGGGCGGATCACCCCGTTGGAGCGGTCGAGCTTGTCGCTCAGCGAGCGGTTGTCCTTGCCGTTGCCGTTATCCTGGGTCGCGGCGGAGGGGGAGTTCTGGCCATTGGTCTGCGCCACGGCCGGCCCGGCAAGCGCCCCGGCGAGGATACCGGCGGCCAGGAGTCCGGTGATCGAAGGCTTTCGTCCACGCATGGCATCTCTCCTGCGGGTTCGGTCGGGAGGGAAACGTTCGCCTCGGGCCGCCTGTTCCGGGCCTGCATGGCCGGCACGACTGCCGCATAAGTGCCGTAGCCGCTTCACAATCCTGTCACCCTGCCTGTAAACTATGCGGCGCAAACGCCGCTCCGGGCGGCGAATCGGGGTGAGCACGTAGTGAACGCACACGTATCGCCTGGCGGGTTTCCCGCGCTGGTGCTGAATGCGGACTTCCGTCCGTTGAGCTACTACCCGCTGTCGCTCTGGTCCTGGCAGGACGCGATCAAGGCGGTGTTTCTCGACCGCGTGAACATCGTCGCCCACTACGACCGCGCGGTGCACAGCCCCAGCTTCGAGATGAAGCTTCCCAGCGTGGTCTCGCTCAAGAATTTCGTGAAGCCGTCCACCCACCCCGCGTTCACGCGGTTCAACGTGTTCCTGCGCGACAAGTTCGTCTGCCAGTATTGCGGGGCGCGCGAAGATCTCACCTTCGACCATATTCTCCCGCGCTCGCGCGGCGGCCAGACCACATGGGCGAACGTGGTCGCCGCGTGCTCGCCCTGCAATCTGCGCAAGGGCAACCTGACGCCGGACGAGGCCGGCATGCACCCCTCGCAGGCGCCGTACCAGCCGAGCGTGCAGCAGCTTCATCGCAACGGGCGGCTGTTTCCGCCCAACTACCTGCACGAAAGCTGGCTCGACTATCTCTACTGGGATAGCGTGCTGGAGCCCTGAGCCGGTTTATTCGGCAGCCTCCGCGACCTCGTCCTCGGCATCGTTGCGCTCCGGCACGTTGAGCGTGACGCCGGCGAGGTTCGGCAGGCCGAAGTGCATGATCTCCATCTCCGCGTCCGCCGCGATGGTGGCCGTCTCGCCGCGATCCACGAACAGCGTGGTGAGCGGCCGCGCCGGATCGCCGCCGATCGCGCCCGCGCCGCGCAGCACGAAATACACGCAGCGCCCCGACACCCGGCAGCTCGCGCCGGGATCGAGCTTGAGGAGCCGCGCCGTGGTCCGCCGCTCGGTGAAGACGCCGAGCAGCTTCTCGTACACGCCCGTCTCGCCCTCGACCGGCACCCAGACGTAGTTCGCCGGGTCCATCATGATCGGCTTGGCGTAGCGCGGCCTGGGGAAGATCAGCGGCCGCTTGTGATGGTGCTCCCAGATCGCCTGGTTGCCGTCGGCGTTCTTGCGGCCGTAGAGCGGCTCGTTGCGGCGGAACACGCCGTTCTTGAACTCGCCGAGGCTGCGCAGCTCCTCCATCGCGGCGCGGGTCTCCTTCTGCGACAGATACCCGCTGCCGCTGGCGCCGCCGAACTGCAGCACCGCCGCTGTCGCCACCATGTCCGGATTCTGCGACTGCGGGCCGTAATAGACGCCCTCGGGGAAATAGCCGACGATGCCCGGCGTCATGGCGCCGTCGCGGCCGTAGTCGAGCGTGCCGTCGAGCTGGACCCTGATCTGCTCGAAATTGTGCCGGTGGCGCGGCGAGTAGAAATCGCCCTGCGACACGCCGATGCCGAGCTGGAAATTGTCGATGGTGCCGGGTTCGCCTTCGATGATGCGGCGTCCGTGGAACATGCCGCCGCGATACTCGAGCGCCCGCACCAGAGGCACTTGATCGCCCTGAACGAGTTTCATGGTTTCCTCCGCCGGGTCGGTTGCCTGTGACGCAACCATACACCGGCGGAGGATAAACCGACATAGCCGCGCAGGCGATGCCGGCATGCGGGATTCCCGGTTTCGGGACCCCGAAATCCAATCGCCCTTGACCTTTGCGGCTTGGGTCAAGGGCGAAGGATGCGCAGAGGCTCGCTGCGCATACGACAACCGGCTTGCGCCGGCGGCCGTTTTGGAAGGCGGAGAGTCAGGCGAGACGCGCGATGCCCCGCATCGTCTGCCGCCGGACGGCGTCGTAAGCCTGCTCCGCCAGCAGCCTGAACCAACGAGCGGCATAACGACCGACGACCATGTTTGGTTCCTCAGCCCGTCGATGATGTTGTCGTGATCAGTAGCGGGCGCGGCCGGCCGCCGCTGTGACCGGCGTCACAAGCATGCCGCGGGGTGGATAACTCGCGGGGAATGCGCGCTCAGGCCGCCTTCGGTACGGCGGCGGGGCCTCGCCATGCCGTCACGGCGGCGACGGCGGCGAGCGCGAGCGAGATCAGCACGTTGTAGCCGGCGAGCGAAAGGCCGAGGAAGCGCCACGCCGCCTCGTCGCAGCGGACGACGCTCGTCGTCTCCATGGCGTGGATGAGGTCCATGGTGGTGCTGATGGGCGGCATCGCACCGCTGCATTCGGTGGGGCCGGGCCACAGCTTCCACTCGATGCCGGCGTGATAGACGCCGAGCCCCGCGCCGGCGAGGAAGATGAGCGCGAGCAGCGCGAACCCGAGGCGCACCGCGCCCGCGGGCTCGCCGCGCGCCGCGCCGAAGGCGACGGCGAGCGCCACCGGGATGCCGACGTAATAGGGCACGCGCTGCTCCAGGCACAGCGGGCACGGCGCGAGCTTGACGACGTATTGGAAAACATAGGCGCCGAGGATGGTCGCGACGGCGACCGCGGCGATCCCGAGCGCCGTCGGGGCCGGACGCAAGGCGGGCGCCGCGCGGCCGTCAGCCTTCACCAGCATCGTTCTGCTGCCGGCCGTAGAACTGCGTTCCGATGACGATGGGCGGGCGGCCGCGGCTCCGGCGGTGGGCGTTGGTGTCGCGCAGCGAATAGACGCAGCCGCAGTATTCCTGCTGGTAGAACTCCTCGCGCTTGCTGATCTCGACCATGCGCGCCGCGCCGCCGCCCTTGCGCCAGTTGTAGTCCCAATAGGACAGGCCCTCGTAGCGCGAGGCCGCGCGTATCCCGCAGTCGTTGATCTGGTCCATGTTCTTCCAGCGCGAGATGCCGAGCGAGCTCGTCATCACCGGGAAGCCGTGCTCATGGGCGTAGAGCGCGGTGCGCTCGAAGCGCATGTCGAAGCACATGGTGCAGCGCGCGCCGCGCTCCGGCTCCCATTCCAGCCCCCTGGCGCGCGCGAACCAGTTGTCCTTGTCGTAGTCGGCATCGACGAAGGGCACGCCGTGCTTCTCGGCGAAGCGCACGTTCTCCTCCTTGCGCAGCATGTATTCGCGCTCGGGATGGATGTTCGGGTTGTAGAAGAAGATCGTGTAGTCGATGCCCGAGGCGAGCATCGCCTCCATCACCTCGCCCGAGCAGGGCGCGCAGCAGGAGTGCAGCAGCACCTTGGCCTGGCCGCCGGGCGGTGTCAGTTTCGGTCGCACGAACTCGGTCATGGGGCTAACTAATCGCGTGTCCCGGGCGAGCGCAAGACCCGCGGGACACCCCTACTCGGCGGCGCGCGGAATGATCGATTTGACGATGGAGGCGTCGAGCGCCTCGTAATCGGACAGCCCGATCAGGCCGTAAAGCTCCGCCCGGGTCTGCATGGCGTCCAGCATGGCCTTGGCGCTGCCGTCGCGGCGCAGCGTGGCGTAGAGCGTCTCCTGCGCCTTGTTGGCGACGCGCAGCGACGACACCGGCCAGATCACCATGCGGAAGCCCATGTCCCGGAACTCCGCCGCGGTGAAGAACGGCGTGCGGCCGAACTCGGTCATGTTGGCAAGGAGCGGCACGCCCGGCAGGCGGCGCGCCACCTCGCGGAACATCTCGGCGGAGGTCAGCGCCTCGGGGAAGATCGCGTCGGCGCCGGCGTCCATATAGAGTTTTGCCCGCGCGACCGCGCCGTCGATGCCCTCGCTCGCCGCCGCGTCGGTGCGGGCGATGACGTAGAGGTGCTTGCGCGCCTTCGCGGCCGCCGCGACCTTGGCCGCCATGTCGTGGGGATCGGCGAGCTTCTTGTCGTTGAGGTGGCCGCATTTCTTCGGCAGCAACTGGTCCTCGATATGCACCGCGCCGGCGCCGGCGTCCTCGAAGGTGCGCACCATGTGCATGACGTTGAGCGCCTCGCCGTAGCCGGTGTCGCCGTCCACCAGCACCGGCAGCCCGCTCGCCCGGGCCACCTGGCGCACGAAGAACGACACCTCGTCGACGGTGATGATGCCGAGGTCCGGCAGGCCCATGGACGCGGTCATGGCCGCGCCGGAGAGATACACCGCCTCGAAGCCCGCGGCCTTGGCCTGGAGCGCGGCCATGCCGTTGTGCGCGCCGGGGATCTGCAGGATGCCGCCGCGCTCGACCAGCGCGCGGAAGCGCCGGCCCGCCGGCTCGGAGGGCAGATCGGCGGAGACGAGATAGGGCATGGAAGCCTCCTTCAAGACTCTCCCGATAGTCCGAGACCATCGGCTCCATCGTTCTCTCCCCCCTTGCGGGGGAGAGACAGAGAGGGGCGTAAGCCGCGAACTCATGCTCTTATGGCTTACCCCCTCCCCAGCCCTCCCCCGCAAGGGGGGAGGGAGCGCGCCGTGGCTATGGCAATCGCTTCAATCAAACATAAATTCACGCCGCCTTCACCGACGGCTTGGCCTCGCCGCGCTTCTCGATCGGCACGAACGCCAGGTTCTCCGGGCCGACGTAGTTGGCCGACGGGCGGATGATCTTGTTGTCCTGCCTCTGCTCGATGATGTGCGCGCTCCAGCCCGAGGTGCGCGAGATCACGAACAGCGGCGTGAACATCGCCGTGGGCACGCCCATCATGTGGTAGGAGACGGCGCTGAACCAGTCGAGGTTGGCGAACATCTTCTTGGTCTCGGCCATCACCGCCTCGATCCGGTCGGCGATGTCGAACATCTTCATCGACCCGGCCTCGCGCGACAGCCTGCGCGCCACCTCCTTGATGATGCGGTTGCGCGGGTCCGCCACGGTATAGACCGGGTGGCCGAAGCCGATGACGACCTCCTTGGCCGCGACCCTGGCGCGGATGTCGGTCTCCGCCGCGTCGGCGTCGGCGTAGCGTTTCTGGATCTCGAAGGCGACCTCGTTGGCGCCGCCGTGCTTGGGCCCGCGCAGCGCGCCGATGGCCCCGGTGATCGCCGAGTAGAAGTCCGAGCCGGTGCCGGCGATGGAGCGCGCGGTGAAGGTCGAGGCGTTGAACTCGTGCTCGGCGTAGAGGTTGAGCGAGGTGTGCATGGCGCGCACGTGGGCGCCGCCCGGCGCCTTGCCGTGCAGGAGGTGGAGGAAATGCCCGCCGATCGAGTCGTCGTCGGTCTCGACCTCGATCCTCCGGCCGTTGTGGGCGAAGTGGAACCAGTAGAGCAGCATGGAGCCGAGCGAGGCCATCAGCCGGTCGGCGATGTCGCGCGCGCCGGCGAGGTTGTGGTCGGCGGCCTCGGGCAGCACGCAGCCGAGCGCGGAGACGCCGCTGCGCATCACGTCCATGGGGTGCGCCGCCGCGGGCAGCGCCTCCAGCGAGGCGCGCACCGCCGCCGGCAGGCCGCGCAGGCTCTTGAGCTTGGCCTTGTAGGCGGAGAGTTCGGCCAGCGTCGGCAGCGTGCCGTGGACCAGGAGGTGCGCGATCTCCTCGAACTCGCAGGTCTCGGCGATGTCGAGGATGTCGTAGCCGCGGTAGTGCAGGTCGTTGCCGGTGCGGCCCACGGTGCAGAGCGCGGTGTTGCCGGCGACCACGCCCGACAGCGCCACGGATTTCTTCGGCTTGTTGGCGGGGGGCGTTGTTTGCTCAGCCATGGTGTCCTCCACGCTATTTATGCCAATCGAAAATGCCGGTCGCCTTCCACGGGCCGAGTTTGGCCGGATCGACGGTGAATGTCAGCCCGACCAGTTCGTCGGCCTTGAGCTGCGGCAGCCGGTCGATCAGCGCCAGGAAGCGGTCCTGCTCGGCCTGCGGGACGACGCCCTCCGCCAGGGTGCGGAACTTGGCGACGTACTGCGGCCGCGCGAACGGCCGCGCCCCGAGCGGATGGGCGTCCGCCACCGCGATCTCGTCGGTGACGGTCGAGCCGTCGTTCATGGTCACCACCACGCGGCCGCCGAAGGCGAGCTCGTTGGGGTCGCGGCTGTGATACCGCCGCGTCCATTCCGGGTCCTCGACCGTGGAAATCTTGCGCCACAGGGCGACGGTCGAGGGCCGGCCCGCGCGCTCCGGCGTATAGGACTTCTCGTGATGCCAGCCGCGGTCCTCCAGCGCCACCGCGAAGATATACATGATCGAGTGGTCGAGCGTCTCCCGGCTCGCCTTGGGATCCATCTTCTGCGGGTCGTTGGCGCCGGTGCCGATCACGTAGTGGGTGTGGTGGCTGGTGTGGATGACGATGCTCTTCACGTTCGAGAGATCGCCGATCTTCGGCGCCATGCGGCGCGCGAGGTCGATCAGCGCCTGGCTCTGGTACTCGGCCGAATGCTCCTTGGTGTAGGTGTCGAGGATGGCGCGCTTCGGCTCGCCCTTCTCCGGCAGCGGCACGTGGTACTCCGCCTTCGGCCCGCCGAGCAGCCAGGCGATGAAGCCATCCTCGCCCTCCCAGGCCGGCGACGGCGCGCCCTCCCCGCGCATCACGCGGTCCACCGATTCGATCGCCATCTTGCCGGCGAAGGCCGGCGCGTAAGCCTTCCAGCTTGAAATCTCGCCCTTGCGCGACTGCCGCGTGGTGGTCGTCACATGCAGCGCCTGCTGCACCGCCTGGTAGATCGTCTCGGTGGAGAGCCCGAGCGCGGTGCCGATGCCGGCCGCCGCGGACGGCCCGAGGTGGGCGATGTGGTCGATCTTGTGCTCGTGCAGGCAGATGCCCTTCACGAGATCGACCTGGATCTCGTAGCCGGTGGCGATGCCGCGCACCAGGGCGTGGCCGTCGAGGCCGCAGTGCTGCGCGACGGCGAGGACCGGCGGGATGTTGTCGCCAGGGTGCGAATACTCGGCGGCGAGAAACGTGTCGTGGAAATCGAGCTCGCGCACGGCGACGCCGTTGGCCCAGGCTGCCCATTCCGGCGACACGCGGCGGCCCTGCGGCATGCCGAACACGGTGGCGCCGGGGACGTAGGGATGGGTGTTGGCCTGCGCCCGCGCGCTGGCCACCGGACGGCGCGCCAGCGAGGCCGCGGCCACCGCCGCGTTGTCGATGATGCGGTTGCCGATCATCTCGATCACCGCCGGCTCGACCGCGACCGGATCGGTCGCGATCTCGGCGATCTTCCAGGCCAGTTGCTCGCCGCGCGGCAGGTTCTCGGCGGACTTGTGCGTGCGGACGGCGTGCAGCTTCACGGCATTTCCTCTTGATCGTTGCGGGTCAGGCGGCGGAGGCCGCGGGGATCGGCACCGGCTTGCCGGCGGCGTCGACGGTGACCATCTCGAACGAGCCGCGCACCGCCAGCCGGCGCTCGCCGGAGAGCAGCGCCTCGGCCATCAGATCGACGGACACGGTCATGGAGGCGCGGCCGACGCGCTCGACCCGCGCGATCAGCTCGACCAGCTCGCCGACCTTCACCGGGAGGTGGAACTCGACCTTCTCGGATTTCGCCATCACCACGCCGCAGCGGGCCCGGCGCGTGGCCGCCACGAAGGCGGCCTTGCTCATCAGCGCGAGCGCGTTGCCGGCGAAAAGTGTGCCATAGTGGTTGCTGAGCTCCGGGAACACCATCTCGACGAAGCGCGTCTCGTCCGCATCGACCGGCCCTGTCGCCTTCGTCATCGTCTCCGCCTGCTCGCTGGGGGATGGCGCGGGCACCATAGCCGCAGGCTCGAACGCCGTTCAAGGCGCGGCCGGTAGCATCCGGCCTGCGCCGGCGGCGGATCGCAAGCGCCCGGCGGCGGTTAACCGTTTGGTAGGGCTGTTTAGAGCGATTGTACCAATAATGGGGTTCAACAGGCGCATAAATACTATATATTGTATTTCACCGCCTGACGGCCGGCGCCCGTCCCGCCAGCAGGGTCCGGCGACCGCCGCAAAAACGGGTGTAGCATTCGCCGGGCAGGCCGGGCCCTGCCCCACCAGAAGGACCGACGCCATGGCTCTTTCCGCCCGCGAACAGGCCGCCCCGCCGCTTCACCTCGTGTCCTCGTCCGACCGCCCGGGGAGCGAGCCGGCCTACCAGATCATCCGCCGCAACGGCGCGGTGACGCCGTTCGACCCGGGCAAGATCTCGATCGCGCTGACCAAGGCGTTCGTGGCGGTGGAGGGCAACAGCGCCGAGGCCTCGCGCCGCATCCACGACATCGTGGCGCAACTGACCGACCAGATCGTGGCGAGCCTGACCCGCCGCGCCGACGCCGGCCGCACCTTCCATATCGAGGACGTGCAGGACCAGGTCGAGCTCGCGCTGATGCGCAACGAGTACCACAAGGTCGCGCGCGCCTATGTGCTCTACCGCGAGGAGCGCGCCAGGGCCCGCGCCAGGGCCGCGGCCGCGCCGCCGGCCCCGCCGTCGCTCCGCATGAAGGCCGCCGACGGCGCGCTCGTGCCGCTCGACGAGCGCCGGCTCGACGCCGTGATCGGCGAAGCCTGCGCCGGCCTCGACGGCGTCTCCGCCGGAGCGGTGATCGAGGAGACCCGCCGCAACCTCTACGACGGCATCGCCCAGGACGAGCTCGCCCTGGCGCCGATCCTCGCCGCGCGCACGCTGATCGAGACCGAGCCGAACTACGCCCGGGTCAGCGCCCGGCTGCTGCTCGACAAGCTGCGCCGCGAGGCGCTGAGCTTCGTCGCCGGCCGGCCCGACCAGGCCACCCAGGCCGAGATGGCGGGCCGCTACGCCGCCTATTTCAGGGATTATGTGAAGGCCGGCATCGCCAGCGAGATGCTCGATCCGGAGATCGGCCGCTTCGATCTCGCAAGGCTCGCGGCGGCGATCAAGCCCGAGCGCGACCTCGCCTTCGACTACCTCGGCCTGCAGACGCTCTATGACCGCTATTTCCTGCACGTGCGCGGCACGCGCTTCGAGCTGCCGCAGGCGTTCTTCATGCGCGTCGCCTGCGGGCTCGCGCTGCGCGAGGTGGACCGCGAGGCGAGAGCCATCGAGTTCTACGACCTTCTCTCGTCGTTCGACGTCATGGCCTCGACGCCGACGCTGTTCAACGCCGGCACGCTGCGGCCGCAGCTGTCGTCGTGCTTCCTCACCACCGTCCCCGACGACCTCGACGGCATCTTCAAGGCCATCAAGGACAACGCGCTGCTGTCGAAATACGCCGGCGGGCTCGGCAACGACTGGACCCGGGTGCGCGGGCTCGGCGCGCGCATCAAGGGCACCAACGGCGAGAGCCAGGGCATCGTGCCGTTCCTCAAGGTCGCCAACGACACGGCCATCGCCGTCAACCAGGGCGGCAAGCGCAAGGGCGCGGTCTGCGCCTATCTCGAGACCTGGCACGTGGACATCGAGGAGTTCCTCGACCTGCGCAAGAACACCGGCGACGACCGCCGCCGCACCCACGACATGAACACCGCCAACTGGGTGCCGGACCTGTTCATGCAGCGCGTCGCCGAGGACGGGATGTGGACGCTGTTCTCGCCCGACGAGACGCCGGACCTGCACGACCTCACCGGCAGGGCGTTCGCCGAGCGCTACGCCTATTACGAGGCCAGGGCCGCGCGCGGCGAGATGCGCGTGACGAAGCAGGTGCGCGCCACCGACCTGTGGCGGCGCATGCTCACCATGCTGTTCGAGACCGGCCACCCGTGGATCACGTTCAAGGACCCGTGCAACCTGCGCTCGCCGCAGCAGCACGTCGGCGTGGTGCATTCCTCGAACCTGTGCACCGAGATCACGCTCAACACCTCGGACACGGAGGTCGCGGTCTGCAACCTCGGCTCGGTCAACCTCGTCAACCACGTCAGGGACGGCCGGCTCGACCACGAGCACCTGGCGCGCACGGTGAAGACCGCGATGCGCATGCTCGACAACGTCATCGACATCAACTTCTACACCATCCCCGAGGCGCGCGCCTCGAACCTCCGGCACCGGCCGGTCGGCCTCGGCATCATGGGATTTCAGGACGCGCTCCATTTGCTGCGCGTGCCTTACGCCTCGGAGGCTGCGGTCGCCTTCGCCGACGAGAGCATGGAGGCCGTTTCCTACTGGGCGATCTCGGGCTCGGTCGATCTCGCCGCCGAGCGCGGCCGCTACGCCTCGTTCGAGGGCTCGCTGTGGTCGAAGGGCATCCTTCCGCTCGACTCGATCGGGCTGGTGGACGAGGCGCGCGGCGCGCCGGTGGAGGTGGACCGCACGAGCCGGCTCGACTGGGAGGCGCTGCGCAGGCGCGTCACCGCCGTCGGCATGCGCAACTCCAACTGCATGGCCATCGCGCCGACGGCGACCATCTCCAACATCTGCGGCGTCTCGCAGTCGATCGAGCCCGCCTATCAGAACCTCTACGTCAAGTCGAATATGTCCGGCGATTTCACCGTGGTGAACGAACATCTCGTCCGCGATCTCAAGGCGCGCGGGCTGTGGGACGCGGTGATGGTCTCCGACCTCAAGTATTTCGACGGCAGCCTCGGCCCCATCGACCGCGTGCCCGACGACCTCAAGGCGCTCTACGCCACCGCCTTCGAGATCGACAGCGCCTGGCTGATCGAGGCGGCGGCGCGGCGGCAGAAATGGATCGACCAGGCGCAGTCGCTCAACCTCTACATCGCCGCGCCGAGCGGCCGGAAGCTCGACGCGCTCTATCGCCTCGCCTGGAAGCGCGGCCTCAAGACGACGTATTATCTGCGCTCGCGCGCGGCGACGCAGGTCGAGAAATCGACGCTCAAGGGCACCGACGGCAGGCTCAACGCGGTCGCGGTCTCCCCGGCGGTGCCGGCCGACGCGGCCGCGGGCCCGGCCTGCGCCATCGACGACCCGACCTGCGAGGCGTGCCAATGAGCGCGCCGGGAGAGATGCGCATGCTGGACTGGTCCGACCCCGCGCCGGACGCGGCGAAGACGAAGCCGGAGGCGCGGGCCGACGCCACCGGGCTCGGCGAGATCGCGCGCGGGGCGGCGCGCGTGCGCGTCGACGACAAGCGCATGATCAACGCGCGCGCCGACGTCAACCAGCTCCTGCCGCTGAAATACCGCTGGGCCTGGGAGAAATACCTCGCCGCCTGCAACAACCACTGGATGCCGACCGAGGTGTCGATGCAGGCCGACATCGCGCTGTGGAAGTCGCGCGACGGCCTCACCGACGACGAGCGCCGCATGGTGAAGCGCAACCTCGGCTTCTTCGCCGCGTCGGAAAGCCTCGTCGCCAACAACATCGTGCTGGCGATCTACCGCCACCTCACCAACCCGGAGTGCCGGCAGTACCTGCTGCGCCAGGCGTTCGAGGAGGCGGTGCATACCCACACGTTCCAATACGTCGTCGAAAGCCTCGGCCTCGACGAGGGCGAGCTGTTCAACATGTACCGCGAGGTGCCCTCGATCACCGACAAGGCGGCCTGGGCGCTCACCTACACCCAGCACCTCGACGATCCCGCGTTCAAGACCGGCACGCCCGAGACGGACCAGGCGTTCCTGCGCGACCTCGTGGCGTTCTACGTGGTGTTCGAGGGCATGTGGTTCTACACCGGCTTCGCGCAGATCCTCTCGCTCGGCCGGCGCAACAAGATGGTCGGCATCGCCGAGCAGTACCAATACATCCTGCGCGACGAATCGATCCACATGAACTTCGGCATCGACGTCATCAACCAGATCAAAAACGAGAACCCGCACCTGTGGACCAGGGCGTTCCAGGACGAGGTGCGCGCCATGCTGAAGGAAGGCGCGGAGCTCGAAGCCGCCTACGGCCGGGACACCATGCCGCGCGGCCTGCTTGGCCTCAACGCGGCGCTGTGCGAGCAATACATGCGCTTCATCGCCAACCGCCGCTGCGCGCAGCTCGGCCTGTCTCCGGTGTTCGCCGAGACCGACAACCCGTTCCCCTGGATGTCGGAGGCCATGGACCTGAAGAAGGAGAAGAACTTCTTCGAGACCCGCGTCACCGAATATCAGCACGGCGGCGCGCTGGCGTGGGATTGAGGCGCCGGCCAGGCGGGGCGGATCGTTCGACGCCTCGATAAAGCGATCGTGAACCGCCGCGCACACGCGATATGCAAGCGCCGTTCCCGGCTTGATAAACGCGGCCGTGCCGGCTATTCCGCGCGGGGTTCCCCTCTTGCATGCTCCCGACGCCGCACGGTCGGGCCGGTCCGGCTTAGCGATGGATATTGCAGACGATCCCGGCCCTCGAAAGAAACCCGCCGCGCCCTCCGAAGATCCCAAGGCCCATACTGCGCCCGCGCAGCATCGCCCGATGGTATTCGCGGCGGCGCTGTTCACGATTTTCATGGCCGCCATCGAAGGCACGATCGTCGCCACCGCGATGCCGACCATCGTCGGCGCGCTCGGCGGCATCGATCTCTTCAGCTGGATTTTCGGCGCCTATCTGCTGACGCAGGCGATCCTCATTCCCATCTACGGCCGGCTGTCCGATCTCTACGGCAGGAAGCCGGTGCTGCTGTTCGGGATCGCAGTCTTTCTCGTCGGTTCCGCGCTATGCGGCCTGGCTTGGAACATGGCTTCCCTGATCGCCTTCCGCATCGTGCAGGGCATCGGCGCCGGCGCGCTGATCCCGGTCTCGCAGACCGTGGTCGCCGACATCTACAGCGGCGAAGCGCGCGCCAGGATGCAGGGCTACATTTCCAGCACGTTCGGCAGCGCCGCCATCGTCGGACCGATGATCGGCGGCCTGATCGCCACCCACATCAGCTGGAAAGCGGTGTTCTGGATCAACATCCCGCTTGGCGTCGTCGCCGCCACGCTGCTGGTGATCGCGCTCAAGGAGGAAGCGAAGGCGCAGCGCCATCCGATCGACTACCTCGGCGCGGGGTTGATGGCGGCCGCCACCGCGATCGCCATGATCGCGCTGGTCCACGCCGACACGTTCGGCATCGCGGCCCTTGCCGGAGCGTTCTGCGCATCCGCGCTGCTGGTCGTCGCGCTGATTGTCCACGAGAGCCGGATTGCCGAGCCGATGGTTCCGGTGCGGCTCTATCGCGACCGCGTGGTTGCGGGCGGCAACTGGATCGGCGCCGCCAACGGCGCGATCTCCATGGCGATCGCCGGCTTCCTGCCGGTCTCCATGGAGGGCCTGATGGGATCGAGCACGTTGATCTCGGGCCTGGCGCTCGGGGCCATGTCGGTGATGTGGCCGGTGGGCGGCTTTCTCGGCAGCCGCCTCGTGCTCGTCATGCCGTATCGTCTCTCGGCCACGATCGGCGCCGTCGCTCTCGTCGCGGGAAGCCTGTTGCTCGTCCTGCTTCATCCCGGCGCCGATCCGCTGCAGCCGATCACCGCGGCCGGGCTGGTCGGCCTGGGCATGGGCATTACGAACATTTCGTCCGTGGTCGCGATCCAGACCAGCGTGGACCGGTCCCATCGCGGCGCGGCGATGTCGAGCGTGTTCTTCTCCCGCATTATCGGGCAGTCATTCGGCAGCGCCCTGTTCGGGGGCATATTCAATGCCGGGCTGGCGGGCCGAAGCTCGGTGAGCGGCAACGAGTTCGTGCACCTGCTCCAGGAGGGGCACCGGCAGATCGCCGGCATTCCGGGGATACACGACATTCTCGCCGCGCTGGCCCGCGCGGTGCATAGCATCTACCTGCTCAGCGGCCTGATCGCCCTGTTGCAGCTGGCGGCCGTCCTGGCTTTTCCGACCACGTTGCGCCTGGTCAAAACGCGCTGATCGCGCCGGACTTTTCTCCGCCCGTCCGCCTGTGGCCATGGCAATGCCGTGCGATGGTGCCCCTAGCCGGACTCGAACCAGCACGACCTTGCGGCCACCTGATTTTGAGTCAGGCGCGTCTACCAATTCCGCCATAGGGGCAGGCGCCGCGCACTATAGCGGCGCGCCGCGGCCGGTCAATTGCGCGCCGCGGCCGGCGCGGCGGCGGCCTCGCGCAGCGCCGGCATCACCTCCTGCGCGATGCGGCTCAGTGACTCGCGCTCCCACGCCGCGTTCGGTCCGGCCCAGTCCACCGCGGTGAGCAGCAGCGTGCCGAACGGCCCGACCTGGCGGCGCAGCGCGACGAGCCGGTCGAGCACGGTCTTCGGCGAGCCCACGATCAGCCGCTGGTCCATGAACGTATCGACGGTGACTTCGTCGTCGCGCATGTCCGGCCGGGTCTTGAGCGTGTGGAGCTGGCCGATGTGGGTGAACACCTTGTGCATGTTGCCGAAGAAATGACGGTAGCCGCTCTCCGGGTGATAGGCGCGGGCGCGCGCCTCCTCGTCGGTGCCGGCGACGAACACGGCGCGGCAGATGCGCCAGTCGTCGCCGTCCGCCGGACGTCCCGCGTCGGCGCAGCCGGCGGAGAAGTTCCGCCAGTGGTTGGCGAGGCCCTCGGCGCTGAGCAGCGCGCTCGAGATCACGCTCAGGCCCTTGCCCGCGGCGATGCGCACCGAGGCCGAGTTCGGCGTCGAGGACGGAATGGCGATCCGCGGCCCCGGCGTCTGGTAGGGCCTCGGCAGCCAGCCGAAGCCGAGCGCGGGATTGATCGTCTTGCCGATGCGGGTGTTGAAATAGTCGCCCGCGAAGTCGTAGGGCGGGCCGTCGGCGGCCCAGATCTTGCGGATCATCTCGATCGATTCGATGAGCATCCTGCCGCGCACCGCGCCGTCCGCGGGCGCGTCGAGCAGCTCGATGTCGGTCGGCGTCGAGCCGGTGCCGATGCCGAGGATGAAGCGGCCCCTGCTCATGTGGTCGAAC
>Ga0180221_1000843_pt1 | contig 23164 bp, 22 predicted proteins | sample eDN5th37CKraftMG_FD_151339 | JGI IMG/M metagenome (GOLD analysis project Ga0180221, IMG submission 151339) | Enriched Miracle-Growth compost microbial communities from Emeryville, California, USA - eDNA 5th pass 37_C Kraft MG (version 2) (version 2) ...
TCATCGGTTACTGAGACAAGCCGCCAACACTGTCTGGCGCGATATCGCTGGCCTGTAATCCGCTTACAAACGGTGCATCAAAGTCTGGGATATGTCCGTAGGCAGGTTAACGTAACGGTGCCTGTCGGTTGCCGCCTTTGCGGTATCTCCAGTCGCGAAAATCTGAGCGTGGCCAGGTACGCGAAGATCCGGTTCCACTATTATACGTCCGAGCTGGTCTCTTTCTGCCTCGAGCTGACTTGTGAGCGGAGAGGCGCGCATGCCTCCCGACCAGATCACTGTCGCCGTCTCGATCCGTTCTCCGTTATCAAGCGTTACTGAATTCTCGTCGAGTCTTGCAATTCCCGTGTTTAATCGGGTCTCTATACCAAGTTCTTTGAGACGCTGCTCAATATATGGACGTGGATTTTCTCCCATTGCCGGAGCGACATGCGGATTCCGGTCCACAATGATGATGCGCGGACGAGCCTTGGAGCCCAGAATACCACGCAGACGCGTTTCGAGTTCGGTAGCGACTTCCAATCCTGTGAAACCCGCTCCGCCTACCACAACTGTGTCTCGTGCGGGGCTTGCCGGATGATCAGCAAGCCTGTGCAGATGCTGGTCCAGTATTACAGCTTCTTCAAGATGGTTGGAGGCAAAGCCGTATTCCTCAAGCCCGGGGATTGGTGGCTGAAAACCGCGACTGCCAGCAGCAAGCACGAGTCTGTCATAGGATTGTAGGACGCTTCGACCGTTGCCATCTATGATCGCAACTTGGCTACCAGCAACGTCGATCTTTTCTACTGTACCAGCAATGAAATTGATCTCAGTAGCGGAGAAGAGATCCCCAAGAGGAGCCGTCATCTTATCGGGCTCGGGTTCATAGAGTCTCGGGCGGATGACCAGCTCAGGTTCGGGGGACACGACGGTGATCTTCAAATCCTCAGCTGACACACTCTTTTCGTGCCTCAGCCGAGAGGCAGCCAATGCTGCCATAACACTGTCCGTCGTCGAATGATTTGAGACTATTTGTGCTTTTGAAGATTGGAGTTTCCGGCTCGGTTTAGGGGTTGAGTTAAGCCGCTTTGGCCTGGTGGTTCAAGCGGCGTTTTTTGATCGTGTCTTGTTTGATCCTTTCGCGTTCGAGCAGGATGGTCTGTCCGCGTCCGAAGTAGACGTCGGCGGGAGTGAGATTGTCGAGGCTCTCATGGTAACGGCGATGATTGTAATGCTCGACGAAGGCCGCAATCTGGGCTTCAAGGTCCTCCTTGAAGAAGTAGTTTTCAAGCAGGATGCGGTTCTTCAGCGTCTGGTGCCAGCGTTCGATTTTCCCTTGCGTCTGCGGGTGGCCGGGAGCGCCGTGAACCTGGTCGATCTTGTATTTCTCCAGCCATTCGCCGAGATCGGAGGCGACGTAACACGAACCGTTGTCCGACAGCAGACGCGGCCGGTGCTCAACCTTGACCTTGTCACAGCCTGAGGCGGCCAATGCAAGATCGAGTGTATCGGTGACGTCATCCACCTTCATGCTGGTGCACAGCTTCCAGGCGATGATGTAGCGGGAGTAGTCATCGAGGATGGTCGATAGATAGAACCATCCCCAGCCGATGACCTTCAGGTAGGTGAAGTCGGTTTGCCACATCTCGTTCGGCCTCGTGGTCTTGTCCTTGAACTCGTCATTGGCCTTGATGACAATATAGGCTGGCGACGTGATCAGGTCGTGAGCCTTGAGTAAGCGATAGACCGAAGCCTCTGATACAAAATAACTTTCCGTATCAGTGAACTTCACCGCCAGTTCACGCGGTGACAGGTCGGCATGATCGAGCGCCAGTGCGATGATGCGATCCCGGATATCGTCAGGGATACGATTCCACACCCGCGAAGGTGCGGACGTCCGGTCTTCCAGCCCCTCGACACCGTAGGTCTGGAAGCGATCATACCATCGATAGAAGGTCGGCCTTGGAATGCCCAGCTTTTCCAGCGTCTGCCCGGCTGGCAAATGCGACTGCTCGACAAGCCGGATGATCTCAAGCTTTTCGGAGGCAGGATATCTCATTCGTCGTCGCCCCCATCCCCGATCATGCTTTTTTTGAGCAGGCGGTTTTCCAGAGTGACGTCGGCCAGCGCCTCCTTCAGGTCACGGCTTTCACGACGCAGCGCTTTTACTTCGTCGCTGGTGGCAGAACGGGCGGTGTCGCCTGCAAGGCGCTTCTTGCCTGCCTCGAGGAATTCTTTCGACCAGCTATAATACAGGCTCTCGGCGATCCCTTCACGGCGGCAGATCGCAGCAATGCTGTCTTCCCCGCGCAGACCTTCCAAAACAATACGGATTTTATCCTCGGCCGAATAATGTTTACGCGTGGCACGACGGATATCTTTGATCGTCTTCTCCGCAGAAGACGTTTGGGGAACGGGTTTCTGTCTCATCTTTGCGTCCTTTGATAAAGCTATGATGAGCCGAAAACCCTCTCTTCTCAATTAATACAAGTTGGTCTCATGGGCGTTGATGTCGGACTGACCTGCCCCCCGGAAGTTCCCTCGCTGTGATGTAGAGTCTGCCCAACCTGAGAAGGAGCAGACGACATGAGGAAAAGCCGTTTCACCGAGGCGCAAATCATCGGGATGATCAAAGAGCAGGAGGCTGGTTTGCCCACCTCCGAGCTTTGTCGGAATCACGGGTTGAGCCCCGCGACCTTTTACAAGCTGAAGGCCAAGTATGGCGGGATGGACCTGTCTGACGCCAAGCGGCTGAAGCAGCTCGAAGACGAGAACGCAAAGCTGAAGCGTCTGCTGGCGGATGCCATGCTCGACAATGTGGTTCTGAAGGATCTCCTGGGAAAACCTTGATGACACCGATGGCGCGGCGGGACGCGGTGCTGCGGGCGATGACGGGTCATCCGATCTCTCAACGCCGGGCCTGCGTCCTGATCGGTGTCGATCCGAAGACGGTGCGGCGGAACAGGCCGCCCGACAACCCGGAAATCCGTGAGGAGATGCACAAGATCGCCGAGAAGCGTCGCCGCTTCGGCTATCGGCGCGTGGGCATCATGCTGGAGCGCAAGGGCATGATCATGAACGAGAAGAAGCTCTACCGGATTTACCGGGAGGAAGGGCTGTCGGTGCGCCGCCGTCGTGGCCGCAAACGGGCACGCGGCAGTCGGACACCAATGCCGGTGCCGCTGCGACCGAACCAGCGCTGGTCCCTGGACTTCCTGTCCGATACCTTCGGGGCCTGCCGCAAGTTCCGCATTCTGGCGGTCAACGACGACTGCTGTCGCGAGAACCTTGCCCTGATCGCCGACACCAGCATATCCGGGGCCAGGGGTGGCGCGTGAACTCGATGCCCTAGTCAGGATTTATGGCAAGCCCGCCTGCATCGTCTCGGACAACGGAACCGAGTTCACCAGCAAGGCCATCCTGAAGTGGGCCAACGAGAACGGCGTCGAATGGCACTATATCGACCCCGGCAAACCGCAGCAGAACGGATACATCGAGTCGTTCAACGGCAGTCTGCGCGACGAATGCCTCAACGAGGAAATCTTCGACAGCCTGGCTGATGCCCGCCGAAAGTTGGCCCTCTGGCGATACGACTACAACAACGTCAGGCCGCATTCCTCGCTGGGCAACCAAACGCCAGCACAAGCGCGCCGGGCGCTTGAGCAATCTGAGAGCTCCGCGCCCGGCGCGCTTGCCACATCCGAAACCGACCACTATCAACCCCAAGGACTCTCGTTATGAACGAGGGACGACCGGGGGGCAGGTCATAGACTTTTTAATATTCGTTGCAGCAGGAACAAATCCTGTTGTATTCGTTATTGTTTTCTTGTACTTTTCACATAATATTTATTTAAATAAGTTTAATTACATTGCCGTATTTAAAAATAATGTATTTATTATAACAATATTGTCCTTATTGCTTGTAGCACTACTTCCGAGAATGGGAGGAACAGGTGGAATTACAAAAAATTTTGTTGCGGACAATCTGTTTGAAGCTGCAATAGCTAGATCCATTATATTCCCCTTTGTATTCCCTTGGTATAGCAAACTGTCTAATATTGTCAGTTTGTTAATTTTTTCCGGGTTTACAATAGTTGTTATTTTTGCAATTGTTGTTTCAAAAAATATACAAGCTCGTAAGTTATCATATGCTTTACTTATAACTGCAATCGTGTACACATTTCTAACAATGCTTATGCGGCCCGGATTAACAGGTATATTAAATAATTATAAGACAACATTTCCTGATCGATATTTCATCGGAATAAATGTATTAATCTCAATGTTAATTGCGCTTGTTGTATTTCATCTTGTAAATAACGCCAAAACAAAATTACTTGGCGTAATCATTGGAGTTTCTGTAGCATTTGTCTATGCATATGGTTGCACTTCAATATTTGAGACACATAGAAGCAAATTGAAAATTCACAAAGAATTACTATTTAAAGATCAAATATGCCTAAGTGAAAAAACGCAAGGTCACTACAAAATACAGATATATCCAGAACTCCCTGGATGGGTTATGGTTGTCCCAGAAAAATATATTAATAAAGATGATTGCGATGCTATACACAAACCTTAGGTTGTCTATGATGGAAATTATTACTTTCTATTACTTATAGAATGAGAGAGGACTGCCTGAGTTCATCGATTTTTTCTTGACTCAGCCCCATAACATACGACGCAAACTTATAAATGATACACCAAGTGCTGAAAGCAATGCGTTTGATACGGCTAGAAAGTTCGTGGGGCTTTCTCGTAACGTGTGGCAATGCCACGATAGTGTTTAATACAGTAGAAGCGGTCCCCAGGTTCCGCGTCGCGCAAGCCATGCGGGGTAGGCTAAGTTTTTCTTGCGGTATGCATTGAAGGAATGTTGACCTAGGCCGCAGACTCATTACGCGTGGCACCAGATTCGCAGTCTGACCAGTTTGACGGCAACGAGGAAGTTCCTGGGATCTTTGCCCTATCGGGTGGTGATCCCGGGAACTGTTTGATCCTGCTGAAGAGACGTTCGGCCAGATTGCGCTGGCGATAAACCCTGGCGGAAAAGGGAAAGAAGCCCTTGCGCTTGCCGGGATATTGGCCCAGGTCTATTCTTCCCGGCCAAGGCCCGAATGACATCGCTGCCATAGACCTTGTCGGCCAGCAGGGTCGCGCGTCCTCAATGTGTCCCAAGCAAGGCTTCGGCTTCGACACTGTCGTGGGCCTAGCCTGCAGTCAGACGCAGGTGACACGGGATGACCTTCCGCATCGACGAGCGCGTGGATCTTGCTGGTGAGGCCCCACGGGAGCGTCCCATGCCGCATCACGAGAGCCCCTTTTCCCGGGCCCCATGCTGGTGAACACGGACACAGGTCGAGGCGATCATGATGATGTCGCCATCATAGGCCTTGGAGACTTCCTCCATGAGCCGGCCCCAGGCGCCCGCCTTGCGCCAACGAACAAAGCGGTTGTAGCAGGTGGTCGGCGGGCCGTAGTGCCCGGGGATTTCCGCCCACGACGGGCCTGTCCGGAAGCGCCAGAGAATGCCATTCAACACCCGGCGGTCATCGACACGGGGCACACCGCGAGGCTTGTTCGGAAGCAATGGCCCGATGATCGACCATTCGTGATCTATCAACTCGTACCGTCGCCGTGCCATCGCCCTCCATCGCTGGGGGGCTTTGAAACACAGCCTGGACGAATGGGAAGACCATTTATGAGTTTACAGCCCAGGCTTGAGGCATCAATAAGCTGCGCGGCCACCCGAGGCATCAAACACGGCACCCGTTGCAAAGCTGCATTCTTCCGATGCCGCCCACAGTATCTGTGCGGCGACTTCATCCACCGTACCCGGACGATTGAGCGGGATTTTTGACGCCGAAAGCGCAATCGCCTCTTCCGACATTTCCTTGAGCAATTCCGTGCGTACCAGCCCCGGCGTGACGCAATTGACCAGAATGCCGGAGCCTGCAAGCTCAAGGCCAAGCGCCTTTGTCATGCCGATCACGCCAGCCTTGGCCGCCGAATAGCCAGCCATGAACGGATTGCCCTGCTTGCCGGCAATGGAAGCAATGGAAACTATACGGCCATAGCCATTGGCTCTCATCAACGGAATGACCGCACGGCTGCACAGGAAAACACTGTCGAGATTGATGTCGATCACCCGCTTCCATTCGGCAAGCGAAAATTCTTCCATCGGCTTGGTTGGGCCGGTAACCCCTGCCGCATTGATCAGAATGTCGATCTTGCCCGTCAATGCCAGTGTTTCTCTTGCCGCCTGTTCAACGGCCGTCTCGGACGTCACGTCAAGCAGCGAATAATGAAAATCGTCCGGTTTGCTTGGGAATGTTCCGTCAGAGACTTCAGGCGCACGCATATCCCAGATCGCAACCCGCGCGCCAGAAGCAAGCAGCCGATCCGCCACGGCACGACCGATACCACGCGCACCGCCAGTAACGATTGCAGTGCGATTACGAAAATCAAACGAAATCATGTGAAACTTTCTGTCCGTCTGTGAATGGAGGGCGGCAGACTGCCCCCCTCCTGATGCACAATTACAGTTTGCAGGCCGGGTCAGCGTTTGGCATTGCCACGTCAGCATCGACCTGGACCTGAATGGTCGGACGCAGGACGCCATCCACTTCCTGAACCTGACCAAAGAAGTTGCCACGTATCAGCTGATGGTCTTCCGGACGCATCTTGACCTTGCCGACAATGGTATCGACTTCAATATCATTCAGTGCTTCGGCAATGTCCTCAGGCGCAATGCTGTCTGCCTTGTCGATGGCAGCAAACAGAACCTGCATGCCAAGATAGGTTTCGCCTTCGAAATTTGCCGGCCAGGTGCCCGGATATTTCTTCGACCATGCATCGACCAGTGACTTGTTTTCAGGCGTATCAAGTGTCGCCGAATAGTTGATGATGCCGTAAATATCCTTGGAGACATCCCCCAGCGTCTTGACCGTATTGTCGGTCACAAAGCTGACGCCTGCGACCTTCATCTTGTCAAGCAAGCCGAACTGCTTGGCCTGCTGGGCAAAGTTGATGGCATCACGACCAGCCAGCGCAACCCACAGACCTTCAGCACCTGAATCCTGGATCTTCTGGATATACGGGGCAAAGTCATTGGTGCCGAGACCGGCATAGCCTTCGGTCATGATCTGTCCGCCAAGGCCCTCAGCCGTCTTGGTAAAGCTGGCACCCGAATTGCGCCCCCATGCGGTGTCGGAACCCATGATCGCCCATTTCTTTTCCGGCTGCTCTTTCAGCCACGTGCCAACCGTCGCAGCATCGGCATAGTCCGGAATATTGACGCGGAAATAGCGCGGGCTGCATTCAGCGCCCGTCAGCGCATCGGCCTTGGAAATCGTGCCGACCATCACGGCATCCCAGCGTTCCAGCATCGGCGCAATGCCCAAAGCCTCGCCCGATGCAATCGAGCCAGTCAGGATGTTGTAGCCGTCATTGACGAGCTTTTCCGCCTGCTGACGGGCAATATCGGCCTTGGCCTGCGTGTCAAGATACTGAACCTCAACCTTGCGGCCATCAATGCCGCCCTTGGCATTGACTTCCTCAACGGCAAGATCGACGGCGCGGCGCACCTGTTCGCCAAGATCGCCATAAGCACCGGTGAGCGCCGTGGCGACACCGATGCGCACCGGATCTTCCGCCTGTGCGGATACAGCGCCAAACATCAGGCCCGCCAGAGCAACACCTGCCAAAAGTTTCATTTTCCTGTTCATGGTCTTTCCTCCCAAACGGCAAAATGCCAGTCTTCAAACAGAGACATGTGATTTGAGTTCTTCATTGCTGAGATCGGCCAGACGGCCCTGATCAACAACCGTTCCCTTCGACATGACGTAGTACCGGTCTCCCACGGCACGGATCAGGCCGAAATTCTGTTCAATCAGCAAAATTGCGGTGCCCTGTTCGGCAAGCCGCACCAGCGATTCACCAAGCTCATCCACGATCACCGGCGCCAGACCTTCGCTCGGCTCGTCAAGGATCAGAAGATCCGGATTGGACATGAGCGCGCGACCTATCGCCAGCATTTGCTGCTGCCCCCCGCTCATCGCCGTACCCAATCCGTCGGCGCGCTCGCGCAGGATCGGATACATGTCGAAAACCGCTTCCATATTCCACGGGCCCGGACGATCGGGAGCGGAGCCCAGAATGAGATTTTCGCGCACGGTAAGACCCGGCACGATGCGCCGTCCCTGCGGCACGATGGAAATGCCGCTGCGCGCCGCATTATAGGCACGGATCGGATTCTGCTTGCGCCCCATGAAGGAGATGGCGCCCTGCGTGAGCCGTGCTGCGCCAATGCAGCTGTTGACCACCGTGGTCTTGCCCACACCGTTGCGGCCGATGAGAGCCACCCGCTCACCGCGTTCAATCTTCAACGACACGCCGTGCAGCACACGCGCGGAACCATAGGCTGAATAAACATTGTCGAGTTCGAGCAGCGTCATGCAAATGTGCTCCCCAGATATGCGCGGATGACTTCAGGATTGGAACGCACCTCATCGGGCAGGCCTTCCGTCAGCACTTCGCCGAGATGCAGCACCGTCAATCGGTCGCAGATGGCAAAGATGACCTCCATATCGTGCTCGACCAAAAGCACCGTCAGTTGCCAGCGTTCGGCCAGAGAGCGCAGATGCCGTGCAAGAGAAAGCGACTCCTCGATCGTCAGCCCCGCAGCCGGTTCATCGAGCAGCAGCACTTTCGGACGCCCGACCAGCGCCAGCGCCAGATCCACCCGGCGTTGATCACCATAGGACACATCCGAGGCTGGACGATCAGCAATGGCCGACAGCGACAGTTCTTCGAGAATCTCCTCACTGTTGTTCATCTCGGCGCGACGGGCTGCCAGCTCCACCTGCTGACGAATGGTGAGTTCCGGGAAGATGTTCGTCTTCTGGAAGGAGCGTGACAGGCCCGCAATACGGCGTTCGCGCTCCGAAAAGCCGGAAATATCCTGCCCATCCAGCTTGACCACGCCTTGCGGATTGCGCCCACGGCCGGTGAGCACATCCATGCAGGTGGACTTTCCCGCCCCGTTCGAGCCGATCAGCCCGCGGATTTCTCCCTTTTTCAGGCGGAAACTGACATTGTTGAGCGCGGTGAAGCCACCATAACGCCGGGTCAGGCCGGTTGCTTCGAGCATATAGGTCTCAGACATTGCGGCCTCCCTTTTGCTTGGCAAACAGACGGGTGAAGGCACCACTGACGCCATTGGGCAGCAACAGGACAACGGCGATCAGCACGAGGCCGACAATCATCTGCCAATGGGTGGTGTAATTGCCGGCAACGTCGCGCAGGATGACGAAGATGAAAGCGCCAAGTGCCGGCCCCCAGACGGAGCGCGTGCCACCAATGATGGCGATGATCAACGCCTCACCAGACAGGCTCCAATGCAGAAGGCCCGGCGTGACATAGCCATTGTAGAGCGCAAAGAACGTACCGCCGATGGCCGCAATCAAAGCGGAAATCGCAATGATGATTGCCCGTGGCATCAGGGTGCGATAGCCGATGAAACGCGCGCGCTCCTCATTGTTTTTGATGGCAAGCGTCAGCGTGCCGAAATGCGAGCGCGTGAGAAAGAACAGCGCAATCACGATCAGCACCAACCCCGTCCAGCTGACGAGAAACATCGTGTCAGCCTTCTGGAAGAAGCTGAGCTTCACGCCAAAGATCTCGCGCGGCAGACGCAGGCGCAGACCATCCTCACCATTGGCGATTTCGCGCCAGCGCATCATCAGTTCATAAAGCGCCTGGGCAATGGCAAGGCTGAGCATGGAAAAGGCGACACCCGATGTGCGCAACAGCACGAAAGACAAGGAGAAGGCTGCAATGGCAACAAGAATCGGAGCCGACAGGATAATCACCTCGCCGGGCAAGGCGGTATAGACGCTCATCAAGGCAATCAGATAAGCCGCCCCGCCATAGAAGGCGGCATGGCCAAAACTGCTGAAGCCGCCCTGCCGCACCAGAAAACCAACACCCGTTGCCAGAATGGCCGTGGTCGTGGCCGAGGTGAGCAGCGACAGGATATTGCGCGGCAGGCCGATGAACGGCAGCACAAAGCCAAGCACGGCAACCACAAGGCCAAGCACCAGCATGGGTGCATTGAGACTGCCCGCACGTACGGCAGTTGCCGAAGGTGAAGCGGTGGAAAGCGTGGAAATCTGGCTCATGCGTGTGACCTCGCAAAACCGGATGGCTTCCAGATCAGGACAGCAACCATCAGCAGAAGCGGCAGCATCGAGGCGACATTGGGCAGATAGACAATGCCCATATTGTGCACCTGCCCAATGATCAGCGCGGCAATGAAGGCGCCGGCAAAGGATCCAAGGCCGCCCGTGACCACCACGATGAAACTTTCAATGAGAATTGTTGCGCCCATGGAAGGCGAAAGTGCCAGAAGCGGCGAGGCAATCACGCCGGAAAGACCAGCCAATGCCGTGCCAAGGCCAACGACTGCGAGGCTGAGGCGTTCCGTATCAACGCCCTGCATGCCGGTGGTCAGCGCATCGACGCTTGATGCACGGACATAAAGTCCGGCGCGGCTGTAGCGCAGCCACAGCGTGAGACCTGCAGCAACCGCAACCGCAACCGCAATCACCAGCAGGCGGTAGACGGGGAAGGACGTGTCACCAAGCTGGATCGTGCCATCGAATGGATAGGGCGCTGGCGTGGAGATGGAATCCATACCCCAGATCATGTGCACGACATCTTCAAACACCAGCAGAATGCCGAATGTCACCAGCACCGTCACCATGTGATCGGCATTTTGCAGCGGGCGGAACACCATATGGTCGAGCGCAACGCCAATGGCGGCAAGAATGACGATTGCCGCAGCAAGGCCGACCCAGAAGCCGAACATGGTCGCCACGGCATAGCCTGTATAGGCGCCAAGCATGTAGAAACCGCCGTGAGCGAAGTTAACGACGCGGCGCAGGCCGAAGATCAATACAAGGCCAACCGAAACAATATAGAGCAGGCCGCCATAGACCAGCCCGTTGAGGATCTGAATCAGCATCGGCTCCTCCCAGATCGAAACGCCTGCAACAGGCGTTGGCTGTCACGATAAGTCATGTTTCTCCTCCGGCATTTCCGTATTGCGCGTGGCGGGATGACCGCTTGCGCGCATGTTCTGTCTTGCGTCCCGAAAGGGGCGCGAAATTCTCATTGCCCCAGGACTTCAATGCGCATTCCCCAGTGCGTTTTTCACCGCACGCCATGCGAACACTACTGCAGGTCCAAGCGTGGTGCCGGGCCCCGGATAGGAATCGCCCATGATCGAGGCCATGTCGTTGCCGCAGGCATAAAGGCCGGGGATCGGATGCTCATCCATGTCAACAACACGCCCATCCTCATCGGTCGAAATGCCGGCGCTGCAGGCAATTTCCGCCGGCCACACCTGCACGGCACAGAGATCACGCAGCGCAATCGGTGCAACACATGGATTTGGCTTGACCGTCGGATCACCATTGAAGCGGTTCAGCGCCGAATGACCACGATGGAAGTCTTCATCCACCCCGCGCGCGGCCTGTTCATTGTAGCGCTCAAGCGTTGCGCGCAGCGCCTTGGCATCAACCCCGATCCTTGCTGCAAGCTCTTCCGGACTATTGGCTTCCACCAGATAGCCGTCCTGAACAAAGCGGCGCAGATTGGTCGTGCCCGGATAAATATTGCCAAGACCATATTTGCGGATGAAATCGCGATTGCAGACAAGCCAGGCGGGGATCGCCTTGCCGTCGCCAGAGCGATACATTGCCTCGACAAAATCATGATAGGAATCAGCCTCGTTGCAGAAGCGCTTGCCATCCTGATTGACGGCAATCACACCCGGCTTGGCGCGATCAAGCGACAGATGCGGGAAAAGGCCCTGAGAGCCATCAGCGCGCTTCGTCACCGAAACCGGCGTCCAGAAACCGCCATTGCCGTTTTCCTGCTCATTGATGCGTGCTCCGAGCGCTTCGGCAGCCGTTACTCCCTCGCCCTGATTGGCCGCATTGGCGAGCGAAAATTGCGGCGTCGGCTTGGGCATCAGCCGTTCGCGGTAAGCCTTGTTATGGGCAAAGCCACCCGTTGCCAGAATGACGCCACGGCGTGCTGCAATGATTTCCCTGCCATTGGGCCCGTTCAGGCTTGCCCCCGTCACACGGCCGTTTTCATAAATCAGCCTGTCGAGGCTTGTATTGAATTGCGGACGCACGCCAAGCTGCAACAGCGTGTGATACATGCGCCCCACCAGCGCATTGCCCATGACAAGACGTGTGCCGCGTGAATAGCGCAGCCGGTCGGTGAGATAACGCAGGAAAAGGCCAGCCGAATAGATGAAATTGGAGATGGACCTGTAGCGCCCGATCAGGCGCGGAATATCCATCTTGCCAACCATCATGCCGCCAAAGACCATGAATTCCTTGATCGGCGGGCGAACGCGTTCAAACTCCTTACCCAATACGCGGCCATCAAAGGGGGCTGGCACAATGGCGCGGCCGCGGATCGCCGCACCCGGTTTTGCGTGATAATCGGGATGTTCGCCGCAAGGCAGAAACTTAACATCCGTATTATTGTGCAGAAAATCAATCGCCTCCACGCCGCTTTCCATATAGGCGGCGCGCTGGCGATCCGTGCGCGGCGTATGAATGGCAATCAGATCAGCCAGATAGGAAGAAGCCTCGGCAATGCTGTCCTTGTCACCAATGGCCTTGCCCTGGCTGTTTTCCGGGATCCACAGCGTTCCGGCCGACGTGGCCGCCGTGCCGCCAACCTGATCGGTCTTTTCAACGAGCAGGACATCCAGCCCCTTCATCTTGGCAAAAATGGTTGCCGCCATGCCAGCCGGGCCTGCGCCGATCACCAGAAGATCAACGGTACGGGAGGCTTTTTGCGTTGTAGTTGAATTGGTCATCTGTTGCATCGTTCAAACCGCTTCCGTTCAAACCGCTTCCATGAGCGATGCGCGCGCCAGAGTGGCGGCGGTTTCGCCTGCTATCATTCCGAATGTGGCTGATTTCGACAGACCGCCGGAATATCCGCTGCGGCTGAAACCTTCGAGACCGCCGGTACATGCACCAACAGCCAGAAGACCAGGGATCGGTCTGTCATCCTGATCCAGAACCTGTGCTGCCGCATTGGTGAGAATGCCGCCCATCGTATAGGTAATGCCGGCACAAAGCGGCAGAGCATGGAACGGCCCCTGACGAATGGCATGCGGCTTGTAGGCCGGATTGCTGCGGTGAGGTGAAAATGCCGTTTTGCCTTCAACCGCAGCATTCCAGCTTTCGACCGAAGCCTTGAGCACATCCGGCCCAAGGCCGATCTTGTCTGCAAGTGCTTCCAGCGTCGGCGCGGAAATCAGCTTGCCGCCAGCCTTGATGAGATAGGGATTGGCGGGCAGAAGCCAGTCACGCCCCGGGCCCTGCCAGATCGCCTCGTCAAACACGACATGGCAACCATGCGGATCGGCAAGACGCGCCATTGCATTGGTGACATGCACGCCGCCCAGGCTTTCGTCACAGAAGCGCTTGCCTTCCGCATTGATGAGAAGCGCTGAAACACACAGCGAATCGAGCACCGGATAGGGCCAGAAGCGGCCATCGGTCATGGCATCGCGATACTGGATATGGCCATAGAAGGTACCCATGCCGACCAGCTTGGCACCGGCTTCCTCGGCCATGAGAAGGCCATAGCCCAGACCCGTTTCGGCATTGCGCATGAGCAGCCGTTCCGGCGCGGGCGAAATATATTTGCCAACCAGCGCCCGGTTACCCTGAAAGCCGCCATCGCAAATGGCAACCACTGGCGCATCAAACCGCTCCGTCCTGCCATTGCGCTCGACTTCCAGCCCGCGGACGCAGCCATTTTTCATGATCAATCTGCGCGCCGTAACACCCTGATCGAATGTCACACCCAGATCACGCAAACGCTGGTTCAGCGTGCGCAGCATGACATCGCCGGCACGCCAGCGCCAGTTAAGCCCCGTATTGCGCACGCCGGGAGGGGCAAGCGAATGCTGGCGCAATCCATCCGGCCCGACCCGGATCAGACCAACGCCCTGCGCGCGCAGCCAGGCAATGGCGCGCTTTGCGTTGCGCGCCAGCGTTGCCGCAAGCGCCGGATTGCCTTCGCCACCCGTCACACGGGCAAGACGTTCGATGATGTCTTCCGGGCTTGAGCCCATATCGTCCATGCCGATATGGAACAGCCCGCCCGTATAGCGACTGTTGCACAGATAATGCTGGCCGGTGCCGCGCTCGAATACACGGACATGCAGGCCAAGCTCTGCCGCACGGATGGCAGTGCTCATCCCGGCCAGCCCACCGCCCACAACCAGCAAATCATGGGATATGGCGTTTGCACCCATCAGCCTGTCCTCAACGCGGCATCAATGTGTCGGACAGGATCCGCAACACTTCGACATAGCTGCGCAGGATGAGCCAAAGCCCTGTGCCCACCACGATGGCAAACGCCATCCAGACCCATGAAAAGCCGGATGCAAGCCCCCAGAAGCCCAGAAGGACAGGGATGAGCGCAGCAAGCACGGCCAGAAGATCGCCCTTGGCAACAAGAAAGCGGATGGTCGGATAAACAGGAGGCTGGTTCGACATCGACATAATGGCCTCTTCAATCTCGTGGGTTAAGCTTTTTCGTTCTTCACCGCCGACTGGGCAGCAAGACGTCCCGAGGTGAAAGCCCAGGCCAGATGGTGGCCATGGCCTTCCAAAAGCAGACCGCCCTGCCCGGCGGATCCGGCGGCATAAAGCCCCGGCACAACCGAGCCATCCGCGCGAATGACCTGATGCCTGGTATTGACCGTCAGGCCGCCATCGGTGAGGATGATCCAGCTCTTGACCGACCCCAGCGCATGGAAGGGGCCCTTGCGTACCGATGGACGGCCGGCAGCGCGCGCCTCTGCATCATGCTTGCGGATTTCGGCTTCAAGCGTTGCGGCAGGCACGCCGATCTTTTCGGCAAGACCGGCAATCGTCGGCGCGGTTGAATAAAGATCAGGTCGTGTGCGCTTGTAATCCGGCAGATAGGCATAGGCGACACCCGGTGCCGTCGAGATAAAGTACGGCCAGGCGCTGAATTTCCTTGCCACCTCATCGTCAAACACGATGAAGGCCTGCTTGCCCGGCTGCTGCCCGAATGCATAATTCGGCTTGTCCAGCTCATCGGCGAACCGCCTGCCCTCACGATTGACCAGAATGGCCCCTTCACGGAACATGGTTGGTTCCGGCGAAAGATAGGTCGTCACGAAGGACAGGATGAACGGGCGTAAGATCCATGATGGCATGGTGTTGAGCGACCAGCGCATCAGCCGGGTAAACCATGGCCACGGCGGCAGTTTTTGCAGGAAATTCGGCTTCGGTGGCGGCATGAAGCGCAGGTTTGGCCCATAGACTACCTGACCATATTTGATCTCGGCGCCCAATGCCTCGCCCATGCGCTGGCCATCGCCCGTATTGGTGGTGTTGACGCCGTCAATATCGCGCACCGGCGGGTTGAACCGGCCCTTCCATTCCGGACTTGAAGAATAGTCGCCGGAAGCCAGAATGACCGCCTTGCGTGCGCGCAGCACCTTGCCGCCATTCTTCAGCTCAACGCCAATGACGCGCTCGCCTTCGAGGACAAGATCCTTCACTTCCGAATTGACGCGGATATCAACACCGACGCGGCGCGCTTCACGTTCAAGGAAATAGATATAGGCGCGCGAGTTCGGCAGGATATTGTGCATGCGCGGCAGGCGATGCGGCGGCTCGGGCATCGGGCCGTAGAAGGTGACGCCCAGGCTTTCGAGCCATGCCACGCTGTCGGCAACATTCTCGACCAGAATGCGACGCAATTCCTCATTGTCGTCCTTGGCAAGCTCAGGCGCAAATTTCGGCATATCCTCGAAATGCCATTGCGGATTGTCGACAATGCCTGCCTTTTTCTGCAGGCGCGTGCCGGTCGCAGTGATCGAGCCGATGGACAGTCCCGTGCTGCCGCGCACTTCCGTGTGTTTTTCAAGCAGAATGACACTTGCACCAGCCTTGCGGGCGAAGATCGCGGCTGTCAGGCCGGAGCCACCGCCGCCGACAACAATAATGTCGGCATCTGGAACCTTGGGGGATGTATTCATTTCAGTCTCCGGAAATCTGGCGCGTCACTCGCCAGCAGTGAGATCAATGCCCGCCTCAAGCGAAATGCGTCGCGCAGCACCGGCCGCAAGGAAGCCACCGTCAATGGCAATGTCTTCGCCGGTAATGTAGCCAGCCTCATCGCTGAGAAGGAAAAGCACGAGATTTGCCGCTTCCTGCAAGGAACCAAAACGGCCAAGCGGCGTGGCGCGGCGCCAAGGCTCAAGATGGCTGCCGCCAGCATTAAGCCCCGTCACGATAATGCCGGGGCAAATCGCATTGACGCGGATATTCCAGTCGACATATTCGGCTGCCGCCGTGCGGGTAAGCCCCAGCACACCGGCCTTCGACGCCGTATAGCCCGGATCATTATGGCCAACATGCGAGGCGACCGAGGCCATGTTCACCACCGCGCCGCCGCCCGCATCACGAATGGCCGGGCAGACATGTTTCATGCCAAGAAACACGCCGGTCAGATTGACGCCAATGATGCGCTGCCATTTTTCAAGGGATGTTCCCGTAATGCCCGTGCGGTTGACGATGCCGGCATTGTTGACAAGGCTGGTGATGCGGCCATGACGCGCAACGACCGCCCTGACCAGTTCGCGCCAGCCTTCCTCGCTCGTGACATCCAGATGATGATAGTGAACCTGACGCCCCGCGGCCTGAAGCTCGGCTGCCAGCGCCTCGCCTTCGCTGTCGAGCACATCAGCAATTGCAACCGCGGCACCTTCCTCGCTCAGCCGGCGCACATCAGCCTCGCCAACCCCGCGCGCTCCTCCGGTTACGATCACCACCTTGTCTTTCATGCGCCCCATTTTGCTTCCTTAACTCCAAGCATTTTGCCCATCCTGTTGATGGGACTGGAACTTCGATAAAACTCAGCATACAACATATCTGAACACATCAATCGAAACAGGCTTTACAGAAACCATGTCCATTGAAGAGCTTTACGCCCGTCCCGCACATCTCATTCGCCGCGCGCATCAGATTTCATGGGCGATATTTCTCGATGAATGTGCAGAATTTGCCCTCACTCCTGTTCAGTATGCTGCGCTTGTGGCCATCCAGGCCTATGACGGATGCGATGCAACCCGCCTATCCAGCCTGATAGCCTTTGACCGCTCCACAATCGGCAGTGTCCTCGACCGACTGGAGAAACGAAATCTGATCATACGTCGCCCAAGCCCGACGGATCGCCGGCAGCGCCTGATTTCACTGACACAGGAAGGGAAAGATCTTCTGGAAAACTGCAAGGAAGCAGTCGAACGCGTTCAGAACCGCATCGTTGGCGTGCTGAGCCGGGAAGAGCGCGAAACTTTCCTCAAACTCATGAAACGGATCGTTCACCTCAATAATGACGTGACATCCGCCCCGATCAGGCCCATGCCTGAATGACAGCCAGACTATTGCAAATGCTGAAATCCACCCAGATTTCCTCCCATTCCAATGATCAGTGCGCCTTGGCGGTCCACCTCCCGGCTCAAGCCGCATATCATCAGATTACATTCATTATGTATTCATACTAAAATTGCGCTGTCAACTCGACAGAGCGCATTTTTTTGCCCCATACCAACTCCACGCAGAACACGGGGAGAAAAATTTCGACGCAGGAAAATGTATTACTATTTAACATATTGAAATAATTATACAATATTGTGAAACATCTGCGTGCGACCCTTGATCAGAAAAACTCCCAGATCCTGAATGACAGCCAAGCCACCTTCTTTTTTGCTTCGAAAACAGGCTTTTTCCTATATTGACAGATACAACATTGAAAAGCAGGCCTGTTTGCTATCATTCACAGTAATTTATTGTTTTTAATATATATTTTAAGTCGCATTCACCTTTGAAAACCACATCTGATTGCAAAAAGAAAACCGGGTTGACACAAATAATTATTCAGCATACTGATTAATTAGAGCTTGGGAGGCTCGCATCAAAATCTCACAGATTGCACGCCTGCGAGCACGAAAACCATCAGGTTTTCAGGGAGGAAAATTATGGACGCTCACAACAGCCAACCCGAAGACACTGCCGAACTGCGCCAGCTTTATGCTGATTTCGAACGCACGCATATCAAGCCGCTGTGGACACAGATCGGCAATCTGATGCCGCGTCATCCCATGCCGCAGGCAGTGCCCTATCTTTGGAAGTGGTCTGAACTTTATCCAATGGCCAAGCGCTCGGGCGATCTTGTTCCGGTCGGTCGTGGTGGCGAACGCCGTGCGCTGGGGCTTGCCAATCCTGGCCTTGGCGGCAACGCCTATATTAGCCCGACATTGTGGTGCGCGATCCAGTATCTTGGTCCGCGCGAAACCGCGCCAGAACATCGCCATTCGCAAAATGCCTTCCGCTTTGTCGTCGAAGGCGAAGGTGTGTGGACGGTGGTCAATGGTGACCCTGTGCGCATGTCGCGCGGTGACTTTCTGCTCACCCCCGGCTGGCATTTCCACGGCCACCACAATGACACCGACCAGCCAATGGCCTGGATTGATGGACTGGACATTCCTTTCAGCTATCAGAACGATGTCGGCTTCTTCGAATTCGGCTCCGACCGCGTGACCGACTATGCCACACCGCAATATTCCCGCGGCGAACGCCTGTGGTGCCATCCGGGTCTGCGGCCGCTGTCGGGCTTGCAGAATACCGTTTCCTCGCCCATCGGCGCCTATCGCTGGGAACATACCGACAATGCACTGACGCAGCAGCTTCTGCTCGAAGAAGAAGGCGTGCCGGCCACTGTCGGCCCCGGCCATGCTGCCATCCGTTATATCAATCCGACGACCGGCGGCGATGTGATGCCGACCATCCGTGCCGAATTCCATCGTCTGCGCGAAGGCACCAAGACACCGCTGCGCCGTGACGTTGGTTCGACCGTGTTCCAGGTGTTTGAAGGCCGTGGCAATGTCGTCATGGGCGACAAGACCTATCGCGTTGAAAAGGGTGACATTTTCGTCATTCCATCCTGGGTGGCCTGGTCGCTGGAAGCCGAGACCATGTTCGACCTGTTCCGCTTCTCCGATGCACCGATCATTGAGCGCCTGAACTTCAACCGCAGCTGGGTGGAAGGGCAGGATGGCAATGAGGGCAAAAATGGCTGAGACAGCCGATATGCTCGAAACCGCGCGCGCGGAACTCAAGCGAAGACAGGGACTTGGCGCACGCTATGATGCGGACAATGCGCCAGCCCGCGAACTGGACTGGGCACGCCGCGGCACGGCCTATTTCGCCCGCAAGCTCAATGAGCTTGACGACAGGGCACTGTGGCGGCCAAGTCTGGTGCCGGGCTGGAGCAGGCGGCATGTCATTGCCTGCACGGCCTATCACGCCCGCATGCTGACGCGCGCCACCGAAACGGCGCGCACCGGCCAGACCATTCCGCTTTATGCAAGCGAGAGCCAACGGGTGGAAGAAATCGAAGATGGCGCAACATTGCCGGCAGGCGCCCTGCGCCATCTCGTTGCCCATGCCGATGTGCATCTGAATGTGGAATGGCGTGATCTTACCAATGAACATTGGGACATTACCCTTCCCTATGGCAAACCTGCAACTGCGCGTGAAACCGCATGGATGCGCGCCAAACAGGTCTGGCTGCGTGCCATTGATCTTGGCAATGGCGCTTCATGGCGTGATCTGCCGCTCGATTTTCTGACTGCGCTACTGCAGGAAAAGCTGAACATCACCTCTATCGATAAAGCCCCCCACGTCCTGGCTAAAGAAGTGCTGCTGCCTTCGCAGGATGATTATTGATCCCAAATACCGGAGTTCTCTGATGGCGAACCGCCTTTTCCCCGATCCGTCCTACCCGGCCGTAGCGATTGCAGGCGAAAGCAATCTGTACCCCGTTCACCGTATTTTTTGCGTTGGCCGCAACTATGCTGAACACGCCAAGGAAATGGGCGTGGAGGTGGATCGTGAAGCGCCATTCTACTTCCTGAAAGATGCGCAGGCCTTTGTGGAATCGGGCGCAACCATTCCTTATCCGTGCGGTACGGAAAACTATCATTATGAAATGGAACTGGTGGTAGCCGTTGGCACGCCCCTGTTCCGCGCCAGCGTTGAGGAAGCGCGCAATGCCGTCTTTGGCTATGCCTGCGGCCTCGACATGACCCGCCGCGACCTGCAGCTCAAGGCGCGCGAAACCCGCCGCCCATGGGATCTCGGCAAGAATTTCGAGCATTCGGCTGTTCTGGCCCCCATCGTTCGTGCCGAACAGGCCGGTGAAATCGGCCCGCAGCGCATCATGCTGGAAGTCGATGGCGAAACCCGTCAGGACGCACATTTGTCGGATCTGGTCTGGAAGATCGACGAACTGCTTTCGCATCTGTCGCATTATTACCATCTGAAACCCGGCGATCTGATCTATACCGGAACACCAGCCGGTGTCGGCTCCGTCCTTCCGGGCGCAAAAATTGCCGGCCACATTACGGGCCTGCCCTCGGTTTTCCTGACCATCGGTGAGGCGGAATAATGATCTTTTACGGTTATTTTCGCAGCTCTGCCGCATGGCGCTGTCGCATTGCCTTCAATCTGAAAGGCGTGGAACCGGAATTCCGTCCGGTTCACCTGCGCCGCAAGGAGCAATCGCAGCCTGATTATCTGAATCTCAATCCGCAAGGGCTGGTGCCTGCACTGGTTGTTGGCGATCACACGCTTACCCAGTCGCTTGCCATTATCGAATGGCTGGATGAGACCATCAGCCAAGGCCCGCCTCTCCTGCCGGAAGACACCATTCTGCGTGCAGAGGTGCGTGCCTTTGCCCTTGCAATAGCCGCCGACATTCACCCGCTGCAAAATCTGCGTGTTCTGAACTATCTGGAACAGACCTATGGCGCGGATCAGGCAGCAAAGGATGCCTGGTGTGCCGCATGGCTTCGTCCCGGCCTTGAGGCTTGTGAAAAGCTGGCCGAACGCCATGCCGACAAGGGGGCTTTTGCCTTTGGCGACGCACCAACGCTGGCAGACATTTGCCTTATTCCGCAACTGGCATCGGCAGACCGGTTCAATGTCGACATATCGGATCTGACCCGCCTTGCCTCCATCCGTGAGGCTTGCAACCGGCTTGAAGCTTTCCGGAAAGCCGCTCCGAACGCTCAGCCAGACGCCGAATAAAGCGGCGCGACAGATGAAATCATCAGCATGTGGAAGCCTGCTTCCGCGTGAATGGGGAACTATTGCCACCGCCAAAGCGCGGTTAGCCTAACGAGGAAACGACCATGTCTCAAACTTTACCAATCTTGATTGCAGGTGGCGGCATCGGCGGATTGGCCACCGCCATCGGACTTGCGCATCGCGGGTTTCGCAGTCTCGTGCTTGAAAAGGCGCCGGAACTGGGCGAAATCGGCGCAGGCATCCAGCTTGGACCAAATGCATTCCATGCCTTCGACGCCCTTGGCGTTGGTGAAGTTGCGCGCAACATGGCCGTTTATATCGACAGCCTGCGCATGATGGATGCAATGACCGCAGAAGAAGTCTGCCGTATCCCGCTCGGAGATGAATTCCGCAAGCGTTTTGGCAATCCTTACGCCGTCATCCATCGCGGCGATCTGTTCAGCGTTTTCCTGCGCGCCTGTCAGGAACATCCGCTGGTGGAACTGCGCACCAGCGCGGAAGTCGTCGATTACGACCAGGACGAAAGCAGCGTGACGGCCATTCTGGCCAATGGCGAGCGCGTCAGGGGCTATATGCTGATCGGTGCCGATGGCCTGTGGTCGAATGTCCGCCGCAAGGTGACCAATGACGGCAAACCGCGTGTTTCCGGCCACACCACCTATCGCTCGGTGATTCCGACCGAAAACATGCCGGAAGATCTGCGCTGGAATGCAGCCACCCTTTGGGCCGGACCAAAATGCCATCTGGTTCACTATCCGCTCTCCGGCTGGAAAGTCTTCAACCTCGTTGTGACCTATCACAATGACGCGCCGGAACCTGTCGCCGGCCTGCCGGTCAGCAATGAGGAAGTCATGCGCGGATTCAGCCATATTCACCCGATGGCGCAGCAGATCATCGAGCATGGCAAGAACTGGAAACTGTGGGTTCTCTGCGACCGTGATCCGAACCTGAAATGGCAGGACGGCCGCGTTGTACTTCTGGGAGATGCAGCCCATCCGATGCTGCAATATTTTGCTCAAGGCGCCTGCATGGCCATGGAAGATGCCGTGTGCATCGGCGTCGAAATGGAAGCTGCTTCTGGCGATTCGGAACGCGCCATTGCAAACTATCTCACCAAGCGTCAGATGCGCACCGCACGCGTACAGCTCCAGTCGCGCTGGATCGGTGAAAACATCTATCACCCATCAGGCGCACATGCCGAACTGCGCAACACCATCATGCGGGCAAAATCCCCGGCTGACTGGTATGACACGCTTGAATGGCTCTATGGCGGCCAGGAAAACAGCGCAGGCGAAAAGCTTTATGAAAAGGCGAGGCAGGTTGCCTGATCCGTGAAGCTGGCAAAGTGAATGGGCATTGGCCGGATCGGCGTGTTTGACGATTTGATCGCAAGCGCTCCGATCCGGCTGCATCAATGATTTTGCATTGCAGCCACTCTGACTGACCGCGTTGCCCCGAGGTGAAAACTTGCTTTATCGTTTGGGTTTCCCATGCCACCGGCGCTATGGACGAATCCGGACGGCATCTTCCCAGTCTGGCTGCACTCGTGGATAAAGCGTTACAACATCCGGATCGTGACCGGGCAGGATGGAGCCTTCTTGCCGCCATCACCCCGTTCGCGCGAAGCACGGGAACTAGGCTTTGCGGCCACGGTTCAGGAACTCCTCAAACGGATCGCTCGTCTCGGCGGGTTCGGCCATGCGGATGCGCGAGCGGCTCGACGGCGTCAGTCCGAATTCGCTCTCGATCTGCGCCATCTGCGCCAGGCACTTGTTGGCCACAGCCAGGAACGGGTTCTGGATGATGTTGTCATTCGACGTTTTCACCACAGGGCCACGGCGCTTCACTTCCTGCTCCGCCTCCAGCCAGCGCCGCCAGATCACGACGTAGCGGGCGAGTGCGTGCGTATCCAATTCGGTCATGACGCCGTGGCCGGCCAGCAGCTCGGCCAT
>Ga0180221_1000847_pt1 | contig 23150 bp, 21 predicted proteins | sample eDN5th37CKraftMG_FD_151339 | JGI IMG/M metagenome (GOLD analysis project Ga0180221, IMG submission 151339) | Enriched Miracle-Growth compost microbial communities from Emeryville, California, USA - eDNA 5th pass 37_C Kraft MG (version 2) (version 2) ...
TCACTATGTCTTCTGCCTTCCGCGTGACGACGCGCCCGCCCTCGTGGTGGCGATTTTTCACGAGCGCATGGACCTGATGGTGCGACTGGCTGACCGGCTCGAATAGATGCCTCGCGCTCAATCCTCCGTAGTCGGCAAGCGGCGCCTGCGGTTTGAAGCCGCTCCCTCGGGAAGGCGAGACATCTTTTGCGTCGTCGGTTAGGAAGTTGGGATCGGGGGACGAATGGACTCGCTCAATTTCGGTTTTCTGTCCACGCATGATGGACGATTGGTAACGCTGGGAGGACTCGCGGAACGCTACTTCCGTGACGATCCCTCCACGGCCATCGTCAAGCTGCGCCAGTTCGCCGAGTTGATGGCCAAACTGATAGCGGCCCATCACGCCGTCTATCGCAACGAGCGGGAGAGCTTTGAGGAAACCCTGCGGCGGCTGTCCTACGAACGCTATATCCCGAAAGAGGCCGCGGATATCTTCCATGCCATCCGCAAGGCCGGCAACACCGCCGTGCATGAAGCCAAGGGCAATCATGCCACCGCTCTGACGGCGCTGAAGTTTGCCTGGTCGCTCGGTATCTGGTTTCATCGCACCTATGGGCGGGACACCGCCTTTTCTGCGGGGGCGTTCGTCCCGCCGCCCGAGCCGGTCGATGCCACGGCCGCGCTTCGCGAAGAGATCGAGGCGCTCCGCCGGAAGGTCACTGAAACCGAGGACGCGGCGACCCGCGCACGCCGTGAAGCGGAGGAGCAAGCCCGTGCCCGCGAGGCGATAGAAGAGCGGCTGGCACGCGAAGCCGAAGAGCGGGCGACCTGGGAACAACTGGCTCAGGATGTCGAGGCCGAAAAGGCGGCGATCGCGGAGAAGCTCGCCGCCCTCCAGGCCGAGGCGGAAGCAGCGCCGCGCATGGAGCTTGCAACGCTCGTCGAGCTTGGGACACAGGCGGCTGCTAAGATCGATCTGGACGAAGCGGAGACCCGCGCCCTTATCGACCAGCAGCTTCGCGATCGAGGGTGGGAGGCCGATACGGGCGCTTTGCGCTACAGTGCCGGCGTGCGCCCGGCCAAGGGACGCAACATGGCGATTGCGGAATGGCCGACGGCAAGCGGCCCGGCCGACTATGCGCTGTTCGTGGGAACGACGCTGATCGGCGTCGTAGAGGCCAAGCGGCGGCGCAAGAATGTGTCGGCAGCGATCGATCAGGCCGAACGCTATTCGGTGGGGATCAAGGACAGCGTCGATTTCGCATTCGCTGGAGGACCTTGGGGCGAGCACAAGGTGCCGTTCGTGTTTGCCGCGAATGGGCGTTCCTATCTCAAGCAGATCGAGACCGAGAGCGGCATCTGGTTCCGCGATACGCGGCGCGCCGCCAATCACCGCCGCGCGCTGGTCGATTGGCCGACGCCCGATGGCCTGTCCGGGCTGCTTGAGGTCGATCAGGACGCAGCCGATGCGGCCCTGAAGGCTCAGCCGTTCGAGTTCGGCTTTCCGCTGCGGCACTACCAGGAAAGCGCAATCCGGGCGGTCGAAAAGGCGCTGTCGGCTGAACAGCGCGCCATGCTGGTCGCGATGGCAACGGGCACCGGCAAGACCAAGCTCGCCATCGCCATGCTCTATCGCCTGCTGACGGCCAAGCGGTTCCGCCGCATCTGCTTCGTCGTCGATCGCAGCGCGCTTGGCGATCAGACCGAGGGTGAGTTTTCGACCACCAAGGTCGTCTCGGGCAAGACCTTCGCGGAAATCTTCGGGCTGAAGGGCTTGGGCGATGTAGCGCCCGACGTCGAAACCAAGGTCCACATTTGCACCATCCAAGGGCTTGTGAAGCGGGTGCTCTTCGCCGCCGACACATCCGAAGCGCCGCCCGTCGACCAATATGACCTGATGGTGATCGACGAGTGCCACCGGGGCTATCTGCTCGACCGCGAGATGTCGGATGCGGAACTGAGCTTCCGGGGGCAGGACGACTATATCTCCAAATATCGCCGCGTGCTCGACTATTTCGATGCGGTGAAGGTCGGCCTCACCGCCACGCCCGCGTTGCACACCACTGAGATCTTCGGCGATCCGATCTTCAAGTATTCCTACCGGGAAGCGGTCATCGACGGCTATCTGATCGACCACGAGCCGCCGATCCGCATCGAAACCGCCCTGGCGCGCGCTGGCATCAAGTTCGAGAAGGACGAAGAACTCGAGCTGTTGAACACCCGGACGGGCGAAGTCGATCTCGCCCATGCGCCCGACGAAATCCACTTCGAGGTCGAGGCGTTCAACAAGAAGGTCATCACGCCGGAATTCAACCGGGTGGTCGCCGAGGAACTGGCGCGGCACATCGATCCGGCGCTTCCCGGCAAGACGCTGATCTTTGCTGCGACCGATGCCCATGCGGATATCGTGGTCGGCGCGATCAAGAGGGCGTTTGCCGAAGCCTATGGCGAGATCGATGATGCGTCGGTCAAGAAGATCACCGGCAGCGTGGACAGGGTGAAGAACCTGATCCGCTCGTTCCGCAACGACGCTAATCCGCAAATCGTGGTTACAGTCGATCTGCTCACCACCGGCATCGACGTGCCCAAGATCACCAACCTGGTGTTCCTGCGCCGGGTCAACAGTCGCATCCTCTATGAACAGATGATCGGGCGGGCGACCCGCCGTTGCGACGAGATCGGCAAGGAGGTGTTCCGCATCTTCGACGCAGTGGACCTCTACCCGCATCTCCAAAATCTCACCGACATGAAGCCGGTGGTGGTCAACCCGTCGATCAGCTTCGAGCAGCTCGTCCGCGAGATGACCGAGGCGACCGAAGATGCCCAGCGCGAGACGATCCGCGAACAGCTTGCCGTGAAGCTGCGCCGCCGTCTCGGGAGGCTGACCGAGGAAGCGCGGGAGCAGGTCGAGGCGGTTGCAGGCGAAACACCCGAAGCGATGTTGCAACGCGTGCTGTCCGGCGATGCGCCCGGCCTTGCCGCATGGCTCAGGGATCGCGCGGGGATCGGACCGATACTCGATTGGGAGGCCGATGGCGACAATCCGCGCTTCGTGCCGATCTCGCATCATGATGATGAGATCATCGGCGTGACGCGCGGCTATGGCGAGGCGGAAAAGCCGGAAGATTTCCTCGACAGCTTCGCGGCCTTCGTGCGCGACAACGTGAACAAGATCGCTGCGCTGAAACTCGTCGTCCAGCGGCCCCGCGATTTGACCCGCGCCGACCTAAAGGAACTGCGCCTTGCGCTTGACCGCGAAGGCTATTCCGACGCCAATCTGCGCCGTGCATGGGCCGATGCCAAGAATGAGGATATCGCCGCATCGATCATCGGTTTCGTGCGCCAGGCGGCGCTTGGCGATCCGCTGGTCCCATATGACGACCGGGTCCGCGCCGCCATGCGCGCCATTCTCGCCAGCCGCCCTTGGACCGATCCGCAAAAGCGCTGGCTGGGCCGCATCGGCGAGCAGGTCGCGAAAGAGATTGTCGTTGACCGTGAGGCCATCGACAAGGAACCGTTCGTCGCCGATGGCGGCTTCAATCGCCTCAACAAGGTGTTCGGCGGGGAGCTTGAAAGCATCCTTGCCGGAATTAACGAAGAATTATGGAAGAAGACCGCGTAAATGACCACGACCACCGATATCGTCGCCAAGCTCTGGGGCCTATGCAACGTCCTGCGCGACGACGGCGTCACCTACAACGAATATGTTACCGAACTCACCTTCCTGTTGTTCCTCAAGATGCTGGAAGAAACCGGCAAAGAAGATCGCCTGCCGGAGGGCTGGCGCTGGGGCATCCTCGCCAAGCGCGAGGGGATGGAGCAGCTTGATTATTACAAGGCCATGCTGCTCGAACTCGGCAAGGCCAAGGACGGTCTGGTCAGCGCCATATTCATCGACGCGCAAACCCGCCTTCGCAAGCCGACCAACCTCAAGGCGCTCACTTCCAACATCGATCAGCTTGATTGGTTCTCGGCCCGCGAAGAAGGACTGGGCAACCTCTATGAAGGGCTGTTGGAAAAGAACGCATCAGACAAGAAATCGGGGGCGGGGCAGTATTTCACGCCTCGTCCCCTCATCGACTGCATCGTGCGGTTGATGCAGCCCCAGCCGGGCGAGGTCGTGCAGGACCCGGCGGCGGGAACGGCGGGTTTCCTTGTCGCGGCTGACCGCTACATCAAGGATCACACCGACGACCTCTACAAGCTGCCGGAGGCGCAAGCCTTCTTCCAGCGGCACAATGCCTTCGTCGGGGCGGAACTGGTCCCCGACACCCATCGCCTGTGCATGATGAACCTGCTGCTGCACGGTATCGAAGGCGGCGTCGACAATATCGATACGCTGTCACCTGATGGCGAGGCACGGCCCAAGGCCAATCTCATCCTCACCAATCCGCCGTTCGGCACCAAGAAGGGCGGCGGCCGTCCGACCCGATCCGACTTCTCGATCACGGCGGATACGTCGAACAAGCAGCTTGCCTTCGTCGAGCATATCGTCCGCGCGCTGGAGCCGGGCGGCCGCGCCGCCGTCGTGGTGCCCGACAATGTGCTGTTTGAGGACAACACCGGCCGCCGCCTGCGCACATGGCTAATGGACCTGTGCGACCTCCACACCATCCTGCGCCTGCCGACTGGCATTTTCTACGCGCAGGGAGTCAAAACCAACGTGCTTTTCTTCCGTCGCGGCAAGACCGACAAGGGCAACACCAAGGCTGTTTGGGTTTATGATATGCGGGCGAACATGCCCGCTTTTGGCAAGACCCGCCCGCTGACCGTCGCGGACTTCGCGGATTTCGAGGCGGCCTATGGCACCGACCCCAATGGGGGGGCCGAGCGGCGGGATCAGGGCGAGGATAGCCGCTGGCGCAAGTTCGATCGGAAGGCCATCGCTGACCGTAACGACAATCTCGATATCGCGTGGCTGCGCGATACCGAGGCGGAAGCTGAAGAGGCGTTGACCGAGCCGGAGGATATTGCCGCCGCCATCATCGGGCACCTCAAAGCTGCGCTGGAAGAAATCGAAGCGATCTCGGAGGAATTGGAACCGGATAGCGTTGAAGAGGCTGCTGCCATCGCAGAGGCGGCGGAATGAGCGAGTTGCCAGCGGGCTGGACGGAAGCGACGATCGCGGATGTTACGACGGCATTCGTCAGTATCGACCCCGCGAAGACGCCGGATCAATCATTCCGTTACGTGGATATCGGCTCTATAGATAATAAGAGCCAGACGATCACCGACCCCAAGACCTTTCTTGGTCGTGACGCGCCATCCCGAGCACGGCGGGTTATCCAGGTGGGCGATACCCTGTTTTCCACTGTTCGGACCTATCTGAAAAACATTGCGCTTGTCCCCGATGAACTGGATGGCGAACTGACTTCTACAGGTATCGCGGTTTTGCGGCCAAATAGGCTTGTTGACCGCGATTATCTGTTTCGTTGGGCGTCTTCGGACCCATTCGTCAGCGAGCTGTCAGGCGCGCAAGATGGAACCATGTATCCCGCTGTATCTGACAAGGATGTCGCCAGCGCGGCCATTCCACTCCCGCCGCTCCCCGAACAGTGCCGGATCGTAGCGAAGATCGATAGCCTCGCCGGCAAATCCGGCCGCGCCCGCGACCACCTCGGCCACATCCCCCGCCTCGTCGAGAAATACAAACAAGCCATCCTCGCCGCCGCCTTCCGGGGTGCTCTGACCCGTGAATGGCGGCACAATCATGTGTCTCTAGCGGCGGTTCAGCCTCGCGATCCCAGCCAAATCAGAAGCAAATATGCGGTATCTGGCGACTTCCTTCCGCCCTATGATGTACCAGCCTCATGGTCATGGTTGCGCCTGCCAGAACTAGGGGAACTCGATCGCGGCAAATCCCGTCACCGCCCCAGAAATGACGCGAGATTGTTTGGCGGACCATACCCCTTCATTCAGACGGGCGAAGTGCGGCAAGCTGAGCGGTTCCTGACCAGTTACAGCGAAACTTACAGCGATTTCGGCCTCGCGCAGAGTCGACTATGGCCGGTTGGAACCGTGTGCATTACGATTGCCGCAAACATCGCGGAAACCGCTATACTCGAAATTGAGGCATGCTTCCCGGATAGCGTGGTCGGCTTTCTTCCCGATCGCGAGCGAGTTGATGCGAGTTATGTCGAATTCTTCTTGCGAACGGCGCGAGAGGAACTGGCGGCCTTTGCTCCGGCCACGGCTCAGAAGAATATCAATTTGGACACGCTCGCCAGTGTGCGACTTCCCATTCCTCCACAGGAAGAACGAGCGGAAATCGTCCGCCGCGTCGAATCCGCTTTCGGCTGGATCGACCGCCTCGCCGCCGACGCCACCAGCGCCCGCAAACTGATCGATCACCTCGACCAGTCCATTCTAGCCAAGGCCTTCCGGGGCGAACTCGTCCCCCAGGACCCAAGCGACGAACCCGCCAGCGTCCTTCTGGATCGCATCCGAATAGAACGCGCCGCCACACCCAAGCCGAAGCGCGGTCGCAGAAAGGCGGCGTGAAATGGGCGCAGCAATGTTACAGCCGTGGAATTCATGACTATTGCCTAAAATCACGAAATTACGTGACTCTGCAAACTGAGAAACAGTGTCGCGGTAGATGGTGCGTGCATCGGCATGGGCTTTCGGTCCAATGCACCCCCGGTTGTAGACTATAAGCATTGTTGCATTCCGTGTCAGGATGAACTTTTCTGCATCATGCTGTCCACGGCAGATTATTTCTTTGAGATATGCGGAAATCGGTGATTATTAGGTTGCCATCGAAAGGATGGCGACGGTGCGAAGAGTATTATCGAACAGGTTCTTGGAGACGGCGAAAGCAAGTGTGAAGCGCCTCGATGTCCGTGATGCGAGCTTTCCAGGCTTCGGCGTGCGGATCACGACGCGGGGGCGAAAGACCTTCGTTTACAACTATCGCTGGGGCCTCGAACAGCGCCGCGAGGTCCTCGGGACATTCCCCGCAACGCCGCTGGCGAAAGCCCGCGAGAAGGCGATGGATATCCTGCGGCTGATCGAGGAGGGCGTTGACCCCACCCAACAGCGCCGACGGTCGATCACCAGCGTTGAAGAGGCGGTTGCGGATTTCATCCGCAGCTATGCCAAGCCCCGCAATAAGAGCTGGCGAGAGGCGGAACGCATCTTGAACCGCGAACTGGTCACCGTCCTTGGTGAGCGCGATATCCAATCGATCACGAAGGCCGACATATTGGGGATCGTCGATGCCGCCAGCGAACGCGGCGCGCTCTATCAGGCGAACCGCATCCACGCCCATACGCGCAAGTTCCTCAATTGGAGCGCCCAGCGGGGCTTGATCGACGCCAATCCGATCCTCGGTATCAGCGCACCCACCCGCGAACGCGCTCGCGACAGGGTTCTGTCGGATGATGAGGTTGCGCGCATCGTCAAGGCCGCGAAGGCGGAGCCGTTCCCTTTCGGGCCGTTCGTTCTGCTTCTGCTCGCAACAGCCCAACGGCGCGGCGAACTCGCGGAAATGCGTTGGAGCCACATCGACCGTAATGCGGCGATCTGGGAAATACCGGCGGAATATTCGAAGAACGGCAAGGCGAACACCGTGCCGCTGACGCCCTTTGCCATACGTGTTCTCGAAACGGTGCCGGTGTTCGATGGGTGCGACCTTGTGTTCAGCACCAACCGCCGAACGCCCGTCAGCGGTTTTTCGAAGATGCTGCGACGCATTTCGGAAGCGTCGGGCACATCGGGCTGGCGCCTGCATGACCTTCGCCGCACCGCTGCCTCAGGCATGGCGCGTGTGGGCGTTGCGCCACATATCGTCGAGAAAGTCTTGAACCACATCAGCGGGGAGATTTCCGGAGTAGCTGCGGTGTACAACCGCTATGGCTATACTGACGAGAAGCGCGTGGCGCTGGAGAAATGGGGTGAGTGGCTTGAAATGCTATGAGCGGAAAATGTCGACTGAGGTTCGCGCGGACATGCGCGAACGTATCCACTCTGATCCGGTCATGCCGCGCGCCCTCGGTTTTCTGCGGGCAAAAGAACTCAATGATATCAGCAACGCATTAGGAGGCGTTGAACCGCGCAGTCTGGTCGATCTCCGATATCGTCTTGCCGATGCATTCATCGAGCAGGTCCGCACCATGCGCGGGGACAGGCCGAAACCTAACAGAACAGAACGACGCGAGGCGCTGCGGCGTTTGGTACAGAAGGCCCAAGACTTGAAAGAAGAAGCCGAACACAACATGCCTTGGCTTCGGGACGAACATCATGCGGCATTGTTCTTTGGCGCGTCCGGTCCCGATTGGTCACCTTTCGACGATGACTATGTTTCACTGCTCAATGCAATCGAGCGTCTGGAGGCGGTCGCAGCAGCCATCCTCGACGCCCCACCGATCGGCAAGGGCAAGAAGACTAGTCCGGTTTTCGCGGGATTTCCGAGTGATCGGCTGGAAAATCCGGGCACATGGGCGCGGATGGCCTTCGCTCGGCGCATGGGCTGGATTTACTATCATCTGACAGGCAGGCCTCCCGGTGTGAGCAAGGAGCAGGACGGCCCTTATCAACGTATGATTGTTGTGATCTCAGCGGTATTCATGAGTGCTTACAAGGAAATAGGAAAGCCATTCGGCGCATGGCGACCGCCTAGCAGAGCGGACATGCAGAAAGCCTGCAAAAACATAGGGCGAAAAAGCACCTGATCCGGACACCTTTTTCTGCCCTGCGTTCGGCTCAATCCCGCCTGTACTTATTCGAACCGTTCCAAACTGAAAGGACGGTTCAATATGCAACAAAATCCACTTGTTATCGACACTGACGGGCTGCGGCGCTGCGGCATTCGCGTGGCACGCTCCACGTTAATAAATTGGGAAAAGAAGAATCTCTTCCCCCGCCGTTTCCGCATAGGTCAAAAAAATTACTGGAATCTTCGGGATGTCGAAGAGCATCTCGCTCGTCTCGCTGCGGAGGCGAACCGATGAGCAAGAAACAGCGCAAGCGCGAAATCAATAAGCCTCGCTCCGCGACCGAGGTGGAAATTGAGTTCAAGGTAACTTTGAAAGAGGTCCACTCCCGAACCGGCACGCAATGCGATGAACGGCTGGAAACTTTTTCGTTCACACTGGAACATGATTTTGAAATGGCCGCCGCATGGTTGAGGACTGAAACGGCGGAAACGGTATTAGACGAGTTGTGCGGAGAGATTGGGCATTGCCTCGCTCTGGAATCGAGGGACGGACGATGAGCGCCCAGACCGTGCACATTCACTTTGATCGAAGCGCCAGCATGCTGGCAATGATGCAGCGGTTCGCAGGGCAGGACATTCCTGTCCTGCCTATTCATGGCATTGTCGATGGTGCGTGCGCTTGTGGAAATGTTGGTTGTCCAAGCCCTGGTAAGCATCCGATCAGTTCTCTGGTGCCTCACGGCGTCAAGGATGCAACGACCGACCTGAAAACGATCCGGCGTTGGCACCGTAAGCACCCCGACATGAACTATGCCGTGGCCACCAATGGGCTGACCGTGATCGATTGCGACAGCAGGGAGGCGTGGCAAGCCTTTCGCGCTGAATGCGATCCACCCCCAACCTTGCTCGTGAAAACGGCCAGAGGGTTCCATTGCTATCTCCGGGGGGAAATGTCTCCCCGGATCGGCATTCGGACCAAACTGGACATCAAGAGCAAGGCAAACAGCTATGTCGTCGGGCCGGGTTCACGGCACCTATCCGGTGCGATCTATGCGGTGTGGGAGGATAAACCCATCGCGGATTTGCCGGATAACATCTCCAGCATTACGGCTGAACGTTCTCAAGAGGAAACCGTCAGTGACAACGCCCTGATCCCAAAAGGTCAGCGCAACACCATACTGACGGGCTGGGCGGGATATTTGCGGCGTCTGGGCGCGCCACGAAAGGCCATATTGGCGACCTTGCGAGCGGCAAATGACGTTCTTTCGGACGACCCGTTGCCAGACAGCGAATTGCGATCCATCGCGCGCAGCATATCGAAGAAGCCCGGAAAGGAGTGGCCAACCGTCATTCCCTTCTCGGACATCCCGGAGGAGGAACTGGATTGGATATGGTATCCCTATATCTGCGCCGGGACCGTGGGGCTGCTCGACGGCGATCCGGGTGAAGGCAAGAGTCAGCTTTGCGTCTGGGTCTGTGCCCGCGTCAGTAGAGGCGATCTGCTGCCCAACGGCGATCCGCTTCCGCCTGCCAACTGTTTCTTGTTCAATTTCGAAGATCTGCCCGGTGCAGTGATCCGAAAACGGTTGGAGGCGAACGGGGCCGACCTGTCACGGGTGTTCATACAGTCGCGGCGCTTTCAGTTGACGCAGGAAATGGTCGATTGGTTGGAGGCGCAAATCGCGCAGCATCAGCCCCGGCTGGTGTTCTTGGACCCGATACAGGCTTTCATGTCGGGTGTAGATGCCAGCAACAATATTGAGGTCCGGGGCTTCATGGAAAAGCTGGTCGAGATCGCCGAACGGCAACGGTGCGCGATCATTACCGTCCGGCATTTCGGCAAGGGCCCACAAGACAGGGCGATGAAGAAGGGCATCGGCGCAACCGACTTCGTCGGCATTGCTCGCAGCCAATGGGGACTGGCGCGGCGCAGGGACGGTGTGCGCGGCTTTGTCGTGTTTCACTTCAAGGCAAACTCGGAGAAGGGGCAGGCCATGCTGTTCACGATGGGCGACGCCGATGGACGCAAGGGTGAACAGCCCAAGATCGCGTTCGACCGTTTTGAGGACATCGACGCCGATACCTTTTTTTCCGAACCAGCGGCCAAACGTGGGCCGGTCCAGAACGAGCAGGAAGACGCCAAGGGCTATTTGTCTGAACGCCTCGCAGACGGGCCCAAGCCGGTGAAGGCGCTCAAAACAGACGCTGAGGCACGAGGGATAGGGTCTTCCACGTTGAACCGCGCAGCGGACGCTTTGGACGTCATTAAGACCAAGGGCGAGGATCGCCGGTGGTACTGGTCATTACCGTCTAAGGACTGATCATCTTTCCAAGATTCCAAGTTTTCATGCCGGAGCGCGCGCAAATCGTTTTTACGCGATTACGTGCGACTCCGGCATTAATTTTTCCGTCATCGTCGGCGGTGAAAACTTGGAATCTTGGAAAGTGGGCGTCACACCGCAGGGGTGGGCGAGAGGGCTTTGCGGGCTTCCTCAAGCCCCTTTGATCCCGGTGTCCACTGCCACGGCTGCCTCGCGACGTGATCCTTGCCCAATGTCGGATAGAGTTTGGTCTGCTTCGCGGCGAGCCGCAGCAGCATCCGGGCATCGCGTGGGGGCATCTTCATTTCGCGGGCGAGCTGGTCGAGCGTGACCATGTTTGGGGTCTCTTTGCCGCCGGTCGCCTTTTTCGCGGCTTCAGGTTGCGCCTTGTTGGTCGGGGCAGGGGCGGTCGGGGTCGTAGTATTGGTCAAGTCGTTCACTCCTTGGTTGTTGAACGACATTTCCATTAAGGCGGGTCGGGAAGGCGTGTCAGGAGAAATCCTAGAAATCCCAGTCGATTTCCATCAGCGGGATCGTGAAGGCGGCTTTTCCGTCGGTGAAGACATACGCGTCGTCATCGCTGCCGATTTCGAAAGTGAAGCGGTGGCCGTCCACATCAAGATGGATAATCTCGTCGGGCATGTGGATTACGTCAATCACTGCGCCGGGAAAAAGCGCCTGGGCATGGAATAACAGGTGTGACCGGTCGAGTGGTTCATCGTTGGACATGATGGTCTCCTTTCGTTGACCATCTTCCCAATAAGATCATGGGCGGAGCCGTGTCAGGAATATTCCCACGCGAAACCCGCTGATTTCTGTGCCGGGTGCCGGTGCGCTAAATCTCGCAATTCGGGCAGGACCCGCTGATTCCAAATCAGCCTATAGGCGTTTCGAGATGCGCGGAAATCGGACTCTCGGGCGGGTTATTACCTGTCGCTGGGCATCCAACGGGAACCAGACCGATCAGTAAGGGCGCGTAGCCGATCAAAGTATAGCGCCTTCGCCTCATACTCCGCTTCGCGAAGACGGCTAACGGTATCGATGCGATTGCGTCCACGCTGGCGCGGCTGACCACCCGACCCGCGCAGGCGGCTACAAAGCTTGGCGGCCTTGCGTCTGGCGCGGGACAGGTCGTTCATGCCTTGCACGACATAACTCAGCCTCTGTGCTTCACGGGATGCGAACCGTCCTCCGGCATAATAGAGCACCTCGCAACGCCGGGCGCTCACCGGGCAGACGAAATAGCAACGATGGCCGCCAAAAGGCGATGGCACCATTTCGATGGCAACATGCTGTTTGATAGAACCATCGGGCATATCGCCGGTGATCGTCGCGCCACCGCCGCGTTCAATGTCGCTGAGATCGACGCGAAGGCGCGCGCAGGACGTTCTGAGGCTGCCGATTGACCACTGCACCGTGTCACATGTGCATTCGCCAGCGCGAACGACGCCTAGGCGCCGCAATTTACGAATGTCGAGCGCCAGCATTTGCTCGACGTTGCCGATATGCGTTGAACGCCGTGCGCCTGATCCGATGCCGCCCATGAAAGCCTCCTGCGTCTCAGACGGCATTATACGTCCAGAGACGCAACATCTCAGGCCCAACCTCCGCTCTCCGGACGGCGGCTCTGTGCCTCAAGCTGGCTATTCAACGAAATACTGTGGCTTGGGGTAGGTCCGGTCCTCAGTCGAGTAGCTGCCCCGGCGTCACGCTCAAAGCCTTAGCGAGCTTGTCCACCACGGTAATCGTTGGGTTTCGCGCGCCGCGCTCAAGATCGCTGATATAGGTGCGGTGCAAGTCCGCCTCATCCGCAAACGCTTCCTGCGACCAACCCTTTTCCTGCCGCAACAGGCGCAGATTCCTCGCGAGGCGTTCCCGAATATCCATCGCTGCGACATGGACCGCGATGTAGTCAATCAGTCTACAGACAATCGGTGACAATTCGCTTTGCCAGACCGCCGCCACTTTCTTATCGATGTCACCGATCGACTACAGCGAGAGGTGGCTATGCATCGCCAGACATACCAATGCCGTTAGGCACGCTTCACACGGTGCGAGGTATCGTGCGCCGCGAGCCGCGCCGGTTCATCCTTGCGGTTCATGACGGCGGGGAATGGGAGCTTGAGCCAGATCGGCATGTCAGGCGGCATGTTGATTGTGCGGTCGTTATCGAAGGTGTCCGAACAGGCTTCGACAGGCTGGAAGTGGTGCGAATCAGACGACAAGGTGAAGAATGGCGGCCCGAGCAAACCTGGACGGCATGGTTCGATCGTTGGAGGAAAAAGCGATAAGATCGACACTGCAGGGAGATGCTGCTGGATGTGCCGAACGAGGGGAAACTCCCATTGACCTGCGCCGCAGCCGAGTAATTTGACCTCGCCGTTGTGCACGGAAGGGTGCCCCTTGACCTCCGACTAATCATCATTATCTTCACTTTCGTAAGTGAGGATAATGATGATTCGATACCATATACTTTCTATTGCAGCGCGTAAGGCAACCTTGGCGGGCACCGCCATGGGACGGCAGATGCTTGCCAAATTGATAGCCGAAACCAAACCCGTAACCGCGCCCACGCTGGCCTATCTGGATTTCAGCGGCGTGGACATCGCGACGGGCTCATTTCTTCGCGAGGCCGTTCTAGGCTTTCGTGATTTTAGCCGCAACGCCATCGGCACGCTCTATCCCGTTCTGGCTAATGCGAATGCCGTCATTGAGGATGAGTTATCGGTCTATCTCAAGGGCCGTAACGACGCGATTTGGGCGTGCGCGCTGAGCGAGGATGGCGCGGTCCTAAATCCCCACATCCTCGGTGAACTCGATGCAGCGCAGATGAGCACGCTGCAACTCATCGCAGAACATAAACCTATTTCTGCGCCGGAACTAGCGAAGCTTCGGCCCAATGAGGGGATCGGCACGACCGCTTGGAACAATCGCCTCGCAACATTGGCAGCAAAGGGGATTCTGATGGAATTGAAACAGGGAAAGACCAAGATGTTCGCGCCCGTGATGGAGACTGTCTGATGGGCGTCGATTTTATTCGCGAGCAGTCGGGCAAGCCTTGGCGGAAGCGGTGGGACAAGGGGATAGACCGCCTTAAGCTCCCGGGCCTATTCGATGTTCAGTTTTCCAATCAACAGCGCACCGTGACAGCCGACATCAAGAGCGGCGCGTCCCTGAAAATCGGCGATCAGTTGGTGGTCCAATGCGATGGCTCTTCGGCTATCGTCTGCAGTGGCCACCAGCGGGTGGGCGAAATTTCCGGCATCCCAGCCGACATGCGCGCCGCCATTTCCAATTGCGGCGGTGTCGCATTGGGGACGGTTGAGCGCGTCGGCCTCTTTGGCAACAACGCGGAGTTGAGTATCCGATGAATATTCCGACACCGTTATCGAGGCCTTATCGCAACCCGCAGTCGCTGTGGGACGATGCCGCGACGGCTCCCGGTTCGCTAGGGTGCCAGGACTGCGTTGATCGCGGTATCTGCGGTGGGGCGCACAAAGGGGCCAGTTTCTTTGATTGTAATGACTATTGCCGGTGCCCTGACAAGACCACCTGCGATCTGGTGTGCCGGGGCAATCCGGCGATGTATGTCGAGCGCCTGCGCGAAGTTGGCGGCCTCGATCTCATGGCCGCTCCGCGCGCACCCCTGATCGACATTGCAGCGTTGCCGGGTATGGTCCCGCTCATCGAGCACAATTCGGCGCGGAGAGGGGCGCTTCATTTCCCTATCATCGCGGTTTCGCTCTATCGCCTTATCGACCTCAATACGGGGGCGTTGCGCTTTCCCGACCGGGATGCGTTGGCAAAGCAACTCAGGATTGACCCCGACGCTCGCCTCGTGGTGTCCGGCGTTCACCGCGACCGCAAGATTGAACGCTATTGGGCGCTCCCCAATCGGCCCGAGATGCTCGCGCGGCTTCAACAGCTAGGCGTATGCCTTGTCACACCGCCCAATTTCAGTGTGCTGACTGACGTTCCCCGCACCGACAATTTGCACGCCATGAAGCGGATCATGTTGGCGTTTACGGAGATGGCGCAGGCCGGTCTGCCGACTGCGTTGCACGTGAATGCGCGTACCGAGCGTGATTACAAACGCTGGACCGAGGTTATCGCCGCGCGGGAAGAGATTTCGTGCATCGCCACGGAGTTCGCAACGGGTGCTGGACGGGGCCATCGTATCGAATGGCACGTGGACCAGTTACAGGAACTTGCACACTCCATCGGGCGTCCGCTCCGTTTGGTCATGCGCGGCGGCAATCGCGCGTTGGAGCCGCTGCGCGGCGCCTTCGACACTGTGACGATGATCGATACCGATGCCTTCAATAAGACTCGCTGCCGTAAGGAAGCATCGTTCACGGAAGCGGGGAAATTGGTGTGGCGCGCTCATCCGACCGCCACGGGGCAGCCGCTCGACGACCTATTGCAGCACAACGTGGCTACCCTCCACAGCCATCATACATATTTAGAACGGCTGCATGCCGATCATCGCCTTGCGGAATCATCACGTCCCATTAGCGCGGTAGAAGACGGAAACCGCAAAGCCTTGCAAGGCCGCTACCTGCGCTAATATCGCTTCTCCATGTAGCGCATCGCTAGTGGGTCGCATGGTCAACGCATGATCCCCACTACGAAACCGTAGCTCGGCGTTTTGTCCGACAAGCGCACGAAAGAGCTGATTAAAGCCTTGCCCCCGGCCGGTTTCCGAAGGGAACCGAGATACGCCGTCCTTAATAACTTCCTCCAGCGCGGCCCCAGTATCGGGAATATCGGCATAACGCGGGTTCTGGCGAAGGGTTTGAAGGACGCCCACACCCCGATCAGCGACGACGAACTCGAATGAGTTTGGCGTAACGGCATAGGCGACCAGTCCCGTTTGCGGTGCGCCGCTATGCTCATAGACATTATCCTGAATTTCTCCCATCGCTCCTATCAGCGATGCAACCACATGTGGGTTCAACCCTTTAGATTTGGCGATATTCTCGGCATGAACCGTCCATTGGTCCCATATCGCCGTAGCGTTGGTGACGGGGTTGTTCTCTCCGAGCGGAAATGCTCCCGCTACGTCGTGGTAGCCGCCGCCGAACGGCTGGCCTGATTGCAGCGCTCGAAAAAGATTGGCCGCAAAACCCCCTTGAACAGTGACCGAACGATATTGCTGTACAAATTGAAGTGAAGCCAAAGTCAGCTCTATTATTGGCCCGATACGCCCCGATCTCTCAATAACTATAGGTCCATGGCCCGCCAGCCGTTCACGCATTGCTTCCTGCAACATGTCGTCAGCAGAAGTAAAATCAGCCCGAGCAGTTACCATGCGCTATCCCGACCTATAATCAAGCATGCATTTTTGATCCTGGGCAACAGAGAAAATGATGAATGACATTGCCGCAGAAAGTCAATTGGCTGCGCTGTGGATTTCCATTCAATAGCCGCCATGGTCGGCGCCGGAAGGCTCCCATTCTTTCGGCAGTTCCTGCTTGTCGATTTCGCTTATATTCCAGCTTCGCAGCGCAGAAACATGGCGCACAGACGCATTTGGCGGAAGTCGAGCAGGATCAATAATCAGACTGAACTTTCGAGCTTGGTTAGTCGATAAAAATGGCGGCCACAGTGAAGTTATCTTCCGGGCCTCTGGCATTGACTAGGCCCACAATCTCGCGAACCGCGTCTTCCGGGTCGGCCGAGCGGACAGAAATGTCGCGGATTTCCCGCAGGTAAACCTTGGAATGCACTCCGTCGGATGTGAAAAACATGCGGTCGCCCGGCATTATGTCGTGAACGCCTACATCAATTCTGGGCGTCTCGGAAACGCCCAAGGCGCTCTCGAGCACATTCTTCCGGGGGTACGACGCGTACTCTTCGCGTGTGATTGCCCCCGCTTCGAGCAGGCGCTGGGCCTCCGTATGATCCACAGTGAGGCGGCGGATGCCATTGTTCCTCTGCAGCACGATACGGGTGTCTCCGCAGTGCACGAAATGGACCTGCCCGGCGATGAGAACCGCACCCGAAAGCGTGGTTGCCATCCCCCGAACTTTGGGGTCGGCCTGTTGCTCCTGCCGGATAGCTTCGTGGATCGCCAGAGCCAGCCCTTTGAGGTCTACATTCGTCTCTTGCCCTATCGCGCCACCGAACATCCGAATGGCAATATCAGAAGCCTGCTGCCCCCCGTGATAGCCACCTAACCCATCCGCGATAGCCGCAGCTAAACGGCCGCCATCGCTGGGCCATACCGCAACGGCATCTTCGTTTGCAGAGCGAGGTCCTGCATCTGTCGCAGTGGCGAACCTAAACCTCATCGGCATATCTCTGCGAGTGTCTGATGCAGAACGGGATGAAGGCCCGAGCGGTTGACGCTGATAGAAAGCTCCAAATGGTCAACGGCCTTGCATACCTTCGCACCGGCAGCCCGAAACTCAATGGCGACGCGCTTCGCCAAGGCTTCGTCCATGGTTGGGCCGCAAAGCGAGTAGAATTTCCGCTCCACATACCAACGATTGTGAGAGGTTCCCAATTCAAGCAAAGCCATAAGAGCGTCAGATTTCGCTTCAAATGAGCAACGAGCAATAAATATCTCAAGGATATTTGCGAGGGAATCGCAGCGTTCAAAGGGGAACGGCGTATTGTATATCCATTGAGAGTATGGAAGCGCCAAACGGTCGGCGAGGCTTAGCCAATTGCTGCAAAGGCTAATAATCTGGTCCAATTGTAAGCGCGCCAGCACCCCATTGGCATCGTCTTGCCCCTCGTTATCCTCGACATAGGTAACAAGAGCGCGCCACGATGCTTCGTCTAGGAGCTCGCCCGAAGCCAGTTTGTCGGCAAATTCCGATGCCGCTGCTGTGGTTACAGGCGGCAGACCAGATGCCACGGTGACAATGGCATCAAGGACAGAGCGAACCGAACCAAAACGTCTGGTGGGGTCACTTCGTGTACAGTTGCGAAGGATCGCTCCATATGGACCGTCTTCTTTAATCTCGTTGCATGGTATCCTTGGGCTTTGGCCGACCATTTCATGGAGAATGCACCCAAGCGAATAAATGTCCGACTGCTCCGATGCCTGTCGCAAGTCCGAGGTTATCTCAGGGGCTGTGTAGTAATCCGTTCCCTTCGCCATGCCCGTCACAGTCAGCACCGACACCCGTGTTTCGTTCATGGCAATCAGCCCGAAATCGCTAACCGCGTAATAAAACTCCGGGCCGTTCATCCCTTGGCGAATATATTTTAGGACGTTCTGGGGCTTGAGGTCCCGATGATAAATGCCTGCGCTGTGCAATTCATCCAACGCCGCCACAATATCATTTATGGCCGACAACCAGTAGCCGCCCAGTGTACGGTCAGTAGAGAGATCGTCTTGCAGGCTACAGACGGCTTGCGGCATCAAGTAGAAGGGCGGATCAGCGGTTACGTCCGCATACATGACCGGAACGATGTTCTGGTGGTTGATGCCTGACTGAATCTTGGCCTCGCGCGCAAACCGCTTTTTGACGTTCTCGACTAGCTGATCTGGGAGAGGCTGAGAAACGGAAAACGTCTTCCGAGCGAAGGTGTTTCCCTGCTGATCCTGCACGAGGTCGACTACGCCAAAGCCACCACCGCCAAGATTCTCGATGAATTGAAGATTCAATGTGGCCTCTCATTCGACTAAACTCGTAGCCGCATTTCAAACACCCGCCGGCCACGCTGCATACTGATGCTCTACCGTCGAATATGTTGACCGGAAAGGGCGCAACATAGGCCAGCATGAATTCGAGCTTTTATGAGGTTGCTGGACCGCGCAGCGAACTACCTCGATTTCGAGAAAGCATGCGTTCCCCTGCGCTTCCAAACCTGCGCCACGGGCCATCATAAATCCAGAGCTGCACCTGCGGCGATCGCGGCCGCATAGGCACATATCGCATGGATTATCGATTAATTCGATCTGATGCCCCGTTGATGCCCCGCATCAAGGCGCCACCGCAAATCCGCACCTAAGTCATTGAAAAAATGGTGGACGCACTAGGGCTCGAACCTAGGACCCGCTGATTAAGAGTCAGCTGCTCTACCAACTGAGCTATGCGTCCATCATCGCGTGGAGCGGGTCGGGTTGGGCCGTCCCGCAGGCGAGGCGCGCCGTTAGCATGGGCGCTGAGCGGATGTAAAGCGTTATGGAACATCCCATCGTCACTTTTTCGAAAGGCCGCGAACGGCCTCAGGCGGGGCCGTGGGCGCTGCGGTCGATGGCCATCAGCAGGCCCAGGCAGAGCAGCACCGTCATCATCGCCGATCCGCCGAACGACACCAGCGGCAAGGGGATTCCGACGACCGGCGCCAGCCCCATCACCATCATCAGGTTGATCGCGACATAGAAGAATATCGTCGTCGCCAGCCCCGCCGCGGTGAGGCGGGCGAAGCGCGTCTTCGCGCGCAGCGATACGCGGATGCCCCAGTTCACCACCAGCAGGAAGGCGACGATCAGGAACAGCCCGCCGGCCAGACCCCATTCCTCCGCCATCGTGGCGAACACGAAATCGGTGTGGCCCTCGGGCAGATAGTCGAGGTGGCTCTGCGTGCCGTTCAGGAAGCCCTTGCCGAAGATGCCGCCCGATCCGATCGCGATCTTCGATTGGCTGATATGATAGCCCTTGCCGAGCGGATCGCTCTCCGGATTCAGGAAGATGAGCACGCGGTTGCGCTGATATTCGTGCATCATGCCGAGCGCGATCGGCATCGCCGCCCCCAGCGCCAGCAGCCCGCCGACATAGAGGCGCAACGGCAGGCCTGCGAGGAAGGTGACGGTTATGCCGCCCATCACGATCATCAGCGCGGTGCCCAGATCGGGCTGGAGCAGCACCAGCGCCGCCGGCACCCCCATCAGCACGGCCGCCGGCCAGATCGCGGTGAAGCGGCGCGTCTCGCTGGCTGGGAGCTGGTCGTAGAAGCGGGCGAGGACGAGCACGATCGTCGGCTTCATCAATTCCGACGGCTGAAGGCGGATGAAGCCCAGGTCGAGCCAGCGCTGGCTGCCGCCGCCGACGAAGCCGAACGCCTCCACCGCCATCAGCAGCAGGACGAGGATGATATAAGCGGGAAAGGCGACCTTCCTGATCTGCTCCTCGCGCACCCGCGACAGCGCGATCGCCGCCATCAGGAAGACGACGAAGCGCAGCCCCTGCGACCACGCCCAGGGCTTCAGGCTGCCCCCCGCGGCCGAATAGAGGACGACCAGGCCGAAGCCGCCGATCATCGCGACGAGCAGGATGAGCCGCCAGGGTATCTGCGCGAGGGGTACGGGGATCAGCGAATCGCGCAAGGGCCTGTTATCCGAATTGTCCGGCGGTCATAGGAAGGGGCGAGATGGCGTGATGCAAGGGGGAGCCTAGTCCCGCAAGGCGGGATCGGGCGGATCGGGCCGGTCGGGATCGGTGGTGGGGGCATTGGCGGCATCGTTTCCCTTCCCGCCTCCCGCCGTGTCGGTCGTCGCGGCGCCCGTGGCCGCGTCCTTGCCCGTGTCTCCGCCATGGTCCGGGGCGCCGTCGCCGTCGGCGGGACTGCCCCTGTCGGTGCGCGCGCGCCAGGCGCTTGCCTGCGTCGCCATCCGCGCGGCGATGTCGCCCCCCCAGTCGGCCTCCAGGGCGAGCAGGCTGCGCATCGCCTTGTCCTTGTCGTAGAGCCAGGTGATCGTGTCGCGCGCGATGGGGGCGGCGACGGCGGCGCCGAAGCCGCCATGCTCTATGACGACGGCAGCGGCATAGCGGGGATTGCCGACCGGCGCGAAGCAGATGAACAGCGAATGATCGCGATATTTCCAGGGCAGCGCCTCGTTGCGGATCACGCCGCGCGCGCGTTCGGCCATGCTGATCCGGCGCACCTGCGCGGTGCCCGTCTTGCCGGCCATCAGCACGCCTTCGATCGGCAGCCTCGCGACGCCGCCCGTGCCGCCGCCGTTGATGACCCCGCTCATCGCGTCGCGCACGAAATCGAGATGCTCGACCGTCACGTCGAGCGGGGGCGGGGCGGCGATCGGCTTCCCGTCGCGGATCAGGCGCGGCGTCACCGACCGGCCGCTCGCGATTCGTGCCGCCATCACGGCGAGCTGGAGCGGATTCACCAGCATATAGCCCTGGCCGATCGAGCTGTTGACGGTGTCGTAGGTCGACCACGCCTTGTGATATTTGCGCTCCATCCACGCCGGGTCGGGGACGGTGCCATAGCGTTGCGAGGCGACGGGCAGGGGATATTTGGAGCCCAGGCCCATCCGGCGCCACATCGGCGCGAGCGCGTTGATCCCCGCCATCTTGCCGAAATGATAGAAATATATGTCGCAGCTCTGGGCAATCGCGCGATGCATGCTGATCGGCCCGTGGCCGCCGCGCTTCGAGCAGTGGAAGAGGCTGTTGCCCACGCGATAGGCGCCGGTGCAGTTGACCGTCGCGTCGGGATCGATCCCCGCCTCCAGGAGCGCGAGCGACGTCATCGGCTTCGACGTCGAGCCCGGCGGATAGAGGCCCTGGAGCACCTTGTTGACCAGCGGGAGATGATCGTCGGTGGACAGCATCTCCCATTCGCTGTGGCTGATCCCGTCGGAAAAGCTGTTGGGATCGTAAGACGGCATCGACGCCATGGCGAGCAGATCGCCCGTCAGGCAATCGATCACCACCATCGATCCGCTGTTGGGCCCCAGCCGCCGCGCGGCATATTCCTGAAGCCCGGCATCGATCGTCAGATGGAGCGTGGAGCCGGTGACGTCGGGCCGCGTCTCCAGATTGCGCACCAGCTTGCCGCGCGCCGTGACCTCGGCGCGCCGCGCGCCCGGCCGGCCGCGCAGCATGGGCTCCATAACTTTTTCAAGGCCTTCCTTGCCGATCTTGAAGCCGGGTGTGATCAACAGGGGATCGTGCGTCTTCTCATAATCGGCCGACGATGCCGCGCCGACATAGCCGGTCAGGTGGCCGACCGCCGCGCCTGCCGGATAGAAGCGGGCGTTGCCGCTGGCCGGGGCGACGCCCGAAACCTCGGACATCCGCACGGTGACGGCGGCATAATGCTCATAATCGATATTCTCCGCGACGGGCACGGGCTGGTAGCCCGCCGCTTTCGCCAAATCGTCGTTGATCCGTTCCATATCCTCGTCCGACAGGTCGAGGATGCTGCGCAGTTCGGCGAGGATCGCCCCGCGATCCTCCTTGCGAAGCTGGTCGGGAATGAGGTCGACGCGGAAGCTGGTGCGGTTGTTGGCGATCGGGCGGCCGTAACGGTCGACGATCCAGCCGCGACGCGGCGGAATGAGGATGAGCTGGACGCGGTTGCTTTCGGCCAGCAGGCGATAGCGCTCATTCTCCGCGATCGACAGCCACGCCATCCGCCCGGCGAGCAGCACGCCCACGCCGGCCTGCGCCGCGCCGAGGAACAGGGTGCGGCGGGTCAGGGTGAATCCCTGCGTCTGCTCGGTAGCGATACGGGTGGAGCGCTTCATGCCTGCATTCGTTCCGGAAGGGTTCGGCCCCGCGTGGAACCTCCCCTGATCTCGCCCTGACCTCGATTGCCGCGATTTTACGAGCCCGGTGCCTGATTCACACGGCGAACCGCTCTAGAGCGGTTTCCGCCCGCACGGAACCGCTCTTGTCGCCCGGCAGCCGCATTTTCCGCCCCTTCGGGCGAGCCCCTTCCGCTAATGCGCGAGGCGATAGCGATCGAACCGTGCCGCGAGGCGCATCGCCATCGGCATGCAGAGCAGGCTCAACACATATTGCGGCGCCAGCGTCAGGATATTGCCCGCGCCCGACGCGAAGGCGACCACAGCCCAGCCGCCCGCCAGGCAGAAGGCGATCGCCACGCCCGCACTCAGCAGATCGTGCCAGTAATCGCGCCAGACCGCGCGATTGTCGGTCATGTCGAGGACCAGGAAGATGATCGTCCAGAGTGTCATCGCGCTGCCCAGCGGCTGGCCGCTCATCAGATCGTCGAAGGCGCCGAGCGGCAGCGCAACCCAGGCCGGCCACAATTCCGGCCGCAGCAGCCGCCAGGCGAGCAGCATGAGCAGCCCGAAAGGGGGCAGCAGCGGCGCCTGCGCGACATAAGGCAGCGTCGCCAGCATCGATCCCGCCATGGTCGACACGACGGGCACGATCCGCGCGCGGGGGGGAAGGAGGACGCGCTCTTCGGACGGGGCGGCGATGCGGGCCATGGCCGCGCTCAGGGTCCTCTGGGGGCGGGCGGGG
>Ga0180221_1000849_pt1 | contig 23102 bp, 18 predicted proteins | sample eDN5th37CKraftMG_FD_151339 | JGI IMG/M metagenome (GOLD analysis project Ga0180221, IMG submission 151339) | Enriched Miracle-Growth compost microbial communities from Emeryville, California, USA - eDNA 5th pass 37_C Kraft MG (version 2) (version 2) ...
CGACGTCCAGGTGGCAGGTGTCGCCGCGGGTCGCGCCCGTCGCATCGGTCTCGAGCCCGTCGCCGTTCAGCGGCGCGGCCGCGGGCACGACGACGGTCGGCTCGCCGACGCCCGCCGCGGCGCCGCCGGTCGGGGCCCCGGGCAGCGCGGCGGCCGGGACGTCGGTGGCGTACGACGTGCGCAGCGGCGGGAGCGACGGCCTCGGCCGGCCCGGGACGTCGCCCGGGCGCACCTCGTGGGACGCGCGGTCGCCGATCAGCGCCCGGCGTCGCGCGGCGTACTCCGCGGAGAGCAGGACGTCGAGCGGCACGCCGGCGCCCTCGTCGTCGGGCCCGTCCCCGAACCAGGTGTCGCGGTCGGCGAGGGCCAGCTTCAGCGCCTCGAGCACCGTGTGGGCGCCGGCCTCCGTGGAGGGGTCGAGCCGCGCGTCGTCGAACCCGTCGAGGATCCGCAGCGCCTGGAGCAGCGCCGGGCCCTGCCCCCAGGCCCGCGTCTTGGCGACGGTGTACCCGCGGAAGTCGACCGTCGCGGCGTCCTCGAACGACGCCTCGAACGCGGCGACGTCGGCGGCGGTGAGGACGCCGGCGTGGTCGCGTCCGTCGGCGTGGCGGTGCGGCGTGCGCACGAACTCCTCGACGGCCTCGCCCACGACGGTGCGCCACGTGGTGCGCGCGGCGTCCACGGCGTCCGCGCGCCCCGCGCCGTCAGCCACCGCGGCAGCCTCGGCCGCACCCAACCGTGCGAGGAGGTCCGCGAGCTCCGGGTTGGTGACGAGCTCGCCGGGCCGCGGGGCGCGCCCGCCGGGCAGCCAGCGCTCCGCCGACGTGGGCCAGTGCTCGCGGAACAGGTCCGCCACGCCCTCGATCGTGCGGCTCACGGCGGCCAGCACCGGGTGGCCGTCCCGGGCGTACCCGATCGCCGGGGCGAGGACGTCGGCCACCGTCCACGTGCCGTGGTCGCGCAGCAGCAGGAGCCACGCGTCGACGGCGCCGGGGACGGCGGCGGCGAGCGCTCCCGAGCCGGGGACGAGGTCCAGGCCCTCGACGTCGCGGTAGTGGGCGATCGTCGCGCCCTCCGGCGCCGGCCCCTGCCCCATCAGCACGCGGGGCCGCGCGGGCTCCTCCGCCGTGGCGAGCACCGCCGTCATGTCCCCGCCCGGGCCGTTGAGGTGCGGCTCCACGACGTGCAGCACGAACGCGCCCGCGACGGCGGCGTCGAACGCGTTGCCGCCGCGCTCCAGCACCGACTGCGCGCTCGCGCTCGCCAGCCAGTGCGTGGACGCGACCATCCCGAACGTGCCGCGCAGGTCGGGGCGCGTCGGGTAGGGGCTCGGGGGGACGAACGTCATCGAGGATCCTCCGTGGTGTGTCCGAGTGCGGCGACGAGGAGCGTGAGCGCGGCGCTCACGCCCACGCCCCACGCCAGGTGGAGCTGCAGCAGCAGCGCGCCGGCGGCGGCCCCCGCGCAGATGAGGGCGATCGCGGCGAGGCGCCGCCCGGAGTGCGTGCCGTGGCCACCCGCGAACCGGGAGTCGGCGGCCAGGCCGGTGATGGTCGACGTCACGACGACGGTCGTGACGTCCTTGACGGACAGGTGGCGGGCCGTGGCCGCCTGGGTGCCCATGGCCAGCGCCAGCAGCCCGGTCACGGTGAGCTGGACGGCGCGCGGCAGGTCGTCGGGGGAGAGCAGGAGGACCACCGCGATCGACGCCAGCACGATCCCCACGACGCCGAAAAGCACGGTGGTGCGCGGCGCCCACCCCACCGGCACGGGCCGGAGCACGACGCCGCCGAGCGCCGCCCCGGCCATGAACGCCCACGGCGTCCGCGATGCCGGTGGAGAACGTCAGGGCGAGCATGAGGACCAGGTGCAGCCGGTCGCGGTCGCGGCCGAGCGGCCCGGGGAACCAGGAGGGCACCGGGTCACCGTACCGACCCGGTCAGCCAGGGGCCGGTAACGCGACGACGCGACGGCCCGGACGGCCCCCGGCGTGGGGGCGTCCGGACCGTCGCGTCTCGCGGGTCCGCCGCGGCTAGCGCGGCGTCGCGGTCACTCGGCGGAGGCGCCGCCGGTGACCTGGTCGACGAAGTCGGGGTTCGCCTCGAGCCACGCGTCGACGGCGGCCTCCGGGTCGTCCGCGTACTGCTCGTCGTTGAACATGAGGTTCTCCAGGGAGAACAGCTGCTCGTCGTCGAGCGTGAAGTCCTGCAGCCAGCCGGCGAGCTCCGGGTAGCGCTCGGCGAAGTCGGCGGTGCCGTAGGTGTGGATCTCCTCGGCGTCGCCCATCGTGCCCTCGGGGTCCTCGAGGTCCCGGATCGGGTACTCGTCGTAGGCCCAGTGCGGACGCCACAGCGTGACGGCGATGTTGTTGCCCTTGTCGACGGCGCCCTTGAGCTCGGCGAGCATCGCCGGCGTCGAGGAGATGGTGTAGTCGAGGCCGTCCAGACCGTAGGTCGGGATGGCGTTCTCCTTGGTCACCTTGGTGAGACCGGCGCCCGCCTCGATGCCGACCAGCTTGTTGCCGTAGTCGTCGGAGTACTTCGCGAGGTCGCCGATGGTCTGGGCGGGGGAGTCCTCGTTCACCGCGATGGTGAGCTTGGCGTCGTCGTACCAGGTGCCGAGGTCGGAGATGTCGTCGCCGAACTTGTCGACGTAGTCGGCGTGGGTGATCGGCAGCCACGTGTCGAACAGCACGTCCATGTCGCCGCCGGCGAGGCCGGTGAAGACCACGCCGATGTCGGCGGTCTTGGTGTCGACGTCGTAGCCCTTCTCCTCGAGCACCTTGGCCCAGAGGTTCGACACGGCGATGCCCTCGTCCCAGCCGGACGGGATGCCGATCGTGATCTCCTTCTCGTCACCCGAGCCGTCGCCCGAGCCGGACCCCTCGTCGTCGCCCGACGCGCAGGCGGCGAGGGAGACGGCGAGGGCGAGGGTGCCGCCGGCGGCGGCGAGACGGCGGGTGTGGCGTCCGAGATTCATGCGGATGTCCTTCCTGACAGGGCCCGCGCGGCGTCGCCGCCGCACGGGCAGGAGCGGGTCAGCGGGCGGCCTTGAGCGCCTTCGCGACGGGGGAACGGTCGGCGAGAGCCGAGGTGACGCGGTCGAGGTAGATCGCGAGGAACACGACCGCGAGGCCGGCCTCGAAACCGAGCGCGATGTCGACGCTCGACAGCGCGCCCACGACGTCGCCGCCGAGGCCGCCGGCGCCGACCATGCCGGAGATGACCACCATCGACAGGGCCAGCATGATCACCTGGTTGACGCCCGCCATGATGGTGGGCATCGCGAGCGGAATCTGGATCTGCCGCAGGATGCGGCGGTCGGTGGAGCCGAACGCGCGGCCGGCCTCCACCACCTCGGCGTCGACCTGACGGATGCCGAGCTCCGTGAAGCGCACGCCGGGGGCGAGCGCGAACACGATGGTCGCGATGATGCCGGGCACGGGGCCGGTGAGGAAGATGACGACCGTCGGGATCAGGTAGACGAAGGCGGGCATCGTCTGCATGAAGTCGAGGATCGGCCGCACGACGCGCGAGACGTGCTCGTTGCGCGCGGCCCAGATGCCGAGCGGGATGCCGATCACCAGCGCGACCGCGGACGCGAGCAGCACGAGGGCCAGCGAGTCCATGGCGTTGTCCCACTGGTCCATCGCGGCGATGAGCACGAAGCCGACGAGCGACCCGATGCCGAGCTTCCAGCCCTTGGCCCAGAACGCGATCGCGGCGAGCACGATCGCGACGACGAAGAACGGCGGCGTGCTGAGCACCCAGTCCAGGCCGTCGTAGATCGTCTCGAAGAACGTCTTGATCGCGTCGAACAGGGGGTCGAACGTGTCCGTGACCCAGTCGATGGCCGTCTCGATCCAGTCGCCGACCGGGACGCGGGGCACGAGGGTGTCGTTGGCGGCGGCGATCATGCCGGGGCTCCTTCCGTCGTCCCGGCAGGTTCACCGTCGGCCGGACCTTCCTGCGCCTGCTGCTGCGTCTTCTCGGGCGTGGAGACGTTGCCGTTCTCGACGGACTCCCCCGCCATCGCCTCGAGCAGCGTCACGCGCGGCACGACGCCGACCAGGCGACCCTCGTCGTCCACCACGGCGAGCGGCACGGCGGACTCCGCGGCGGGCGCGAACAGCTCCGCGAGCGGGGTGTCCTGGTGCACCGACGTCACGTCGGTGTCGATGATGCCCTCGAGCTTCTCGACGCCGTCCTTGGTGGCGCGCACGGCGTCGTCGGCGCGGACGAGGCCCTTGAGCACGCGGCGGCGGTCGACGGCGAAGGCGCCCGAGACCTCGGCGTCGCGCATCTCGCGGGCCGCCTGCCGCGGCCCGCCCCCTGCCGGCACCGTGAGGCGCGGGCGCTGCATGACGGACGACGCCGTGAGCACGCGGGAGCGGTCGACGTCGGCCACGAACTTCTCCACGTAGGAGTTGGCCGGGTCGGACAGGATCTGCTCGGCGGTGCCGATCTGCACGATGCGGCCGTCGCGCATGACGGCGATCCGGTCGCCGAGGTGCATGGCCTCGTTGAGGTCGTGGGTGATGAAGATGATCGTCTTGCCCAGCTTCTCCTGGAGCTCCAGGAGCTGCTCCTGCATCTCCGAGCGGATCAGCGGGTCGAGGGCGCTGAACGCCTCGTCCATGAGGAGCACGTCGGTGTCGGCGGCGAGCGCGCGGGCCAGGCCCACGCGCTGACGCATGCCGCCCGACAGCTGCGACGGCAGCGAGTCCTGCCAGCCGGACAGGCCGACCATGTCGAGCGCCTGCTGGGCCTTCTCCTGGCGCTCGGCCTTGCCGACCCCCTGGATCTCCAGCGGGTAGGCGGCGTTGTCGAGCACCGTGCGGTGGGGCAGCAGCGCGAAGTGCTGGAACACCATGCTCACGCGGCTGCGGCGCAGCTGGCGCAGGCGCTTGCCGTCGACCGTGGCGAGGTTGGCGTCGCCGAGGAGGACGTCGCCCGCGCTGGGGGCCCACAGGCCGTTGAGCATGCGGATGAGGGTCGACTTGCCGGAGCCGGACAGACCCATGACGACGAAGATCTCGCCGGGGGCGACGTCGAAGGTCGCGTCGATCACCGCGGCGGTGCCGAGGTTCTTCACCTCGTCGCGCGAGGCGCCGGCCTCCAGGCGGCGGACCGCCTCGCCGGGCTTGGGGCCGAAGACCTTGTACACGCCTCTCACCGAGACCGCGGGGGTGACCCCGGGCGCCTCGGCGGGCGTCGTGGTGGTACTGCTGTCTCCCGTCATACGGGCAGGACTCGCCACCTTCCATCACGTTCGGATGCGCCCACGGATCGCCGGGCGGCGCGTCGAGCGCCGGTCACGGGTTGCCGTGCGTCCGTGGTTCCAGTGGGCACAAGGGCATGCAGCACCCTCCTATGTCGACGGGTGCCGTGGCCAACCGGGGCGGCGAGCCCCTTCTGCACGGTTCTTCCGTGTTGTCCTGGGGGTTTACGGGCTTCGGGCTGGTCAGCGGGGTGCGGCGATCGTTACCCGAATGTGACCTGGAGCGTGGCGCGCGTCACGAACCGGGCCCGTTCAGTGTGGCTCGGGCCACCTCCGGCCGCCACTCGACGGTCGGGTGTTGGTGAAGCCTTCGTCGGGATTCGGCAAGCCGGCCGCGGCAGGACGCCGAACCCGTCCGAGGCGGGCAGCGCGGATTTCACCCGCGACGCGCCGGGTGAACACCGCCGCGGAGCCGTCGTGCCGGGGCTGGGCGCTCACATACTTGACGGCGACACCCGTCGCCCGGGGCGAGCGGCCCTCCAGGCCCCCACGGACGCGTGGGGGTCGTCCGGCCCGCACCCGCCGGCCGTCGTCGGCGCTACCCAGGAGAAGCCCGTGAAGGACACCTCGACCCCGCGTCGCGGCGGACGCCTCGTCGCGCTCGTCACCGCCGTGACGCTGCTCGCCGCACCGCTCGCCGTCGTCCCCGCGACGTTGTCCGCGCCGACGGCGTCGGCGGCGACCACGACGTCGGTGACGATCAAGAAGATCGGCACCCGGACCGCGCCCTACAAGAAGAAGGCGACGGTCAAGCCGCGCGTGACGGCCAAGGGGCACGTCTCCGTGAAGTCGAAGACCCTCACGGTGAAGAAGTCCGGCAGGACGATCGCGAAGAACAAGAAGTCCGTCGGCCTGAAGGCCGGGACCTACAAGGTGACGACGAAGGTCACCTACAAGACCTACAAGATCAAGAGCACGACGAAGACCGTCACGAAGAAGAAGGTCGGGGTGCCGGCGAACACCGACGTCAAGGTGAGCTGCACCGCGACCTCGGTGGAGGACCTCGGATGGGGCGACTACCGTCTGTCGGCCGCCTGCACCTCCTCGAAGTACGACGGGGCCCGCAAGGTGAACCTGGACGTCTACGACTTCGGCGACGACGTCTGGGGTGTCGCCCACAACTGGGACGAGCTGACCATGGCGGCGGTGCCCCGGCAGGGCAAGACCTTCTCGGCGACGCTCAACCCCGGCACGGACCTGAAGAAGTCGTACACGGTCAAGCAGACGACGAAGAAGAAGGTCTGGTCGGCGACGAAGACCAAGAGCAAGACGCAGACGCTGGTCGTGAAGCAGGGCAAGAAGCCGTCGCGCACCACGCCGGTCAGCGCGTACCACTGCCCGAGCTGGGCCCCGGTGAAGGGCAATCGTTCGAGCAGCGGCGACTGGATCTACCACGTCAAGGGCGGCCGCTGGTACGACGTGACGAAGCCGGAGGAGTGCTTCACGACGACGGCGGCCGCGCGCAAGGCCGGATACCGCGCGTCGAAGAACGGCTGACGACGCGCCGCCGTCCCCCCACGACGGACGCGCCGCCCGGCGCGAGGCCGGCATCCGACGGGTGCCGGCCTCGCTGCGTCCCCGACGCGCCGCGGTCTACCCTGGGTGCTGGCCCGCCACGTCGACGACCGACGGCGGGCCGCGCGCAGACGGGAGCCCCCAGCGCACACGGCTCATACCGCAGACCCCAGGAGGGCGACCATGTCCACGACCGCTGAGGCACCCGGCACGACGGGCTTCGACGAGGTTCCCGGCCGCTACAAGGTGCGCTCGCTCGCGCTGGCCGAGGCGGGGCGGCACCAGATCCGCCTCGCCGAGCACGAGATGCCCGGCCTCATGGCGCTGCGCGAGGAGTACGGCGAGGCGCAGCCGCTGGCCGGCGCCCGCATCGCCGGCTCGCTGCACATGACGGTGCAGACGGCCGTCCTCATCGAGACCCTCGTGGCGCTCGGCGCCGAGGTGCGCTGGGCGAGCTGCAACATCTTCAGCACGCAGGACGAGGCCGCCGCGGCGGTCGTCGTCGGCCCGCACGGCACTCCCGCCGACCCGCAGGGCGTGCCCGTCTTCGCCTGGAAGGGCGAGAGCCTCGAGGAGTACTGGGACTGCACGGAGCAGATCCTCGTGTGGCCCGGCGCGGAGAACGGCCAGGGCGGGCCCAACCTCATCCTGGACGACGGCGGCGACGCCACGATGCTGGTGCACCTCGGCCTGCAGTACGAGCGCGCCGGTGTGGTGCCGCCCGACACGCTGCCGGGCGAGCCCGACCACACGCACGAGATGAACGTGGTGCGGGGCGTGCTGCGCCGGGCGCTCGACTCCGACCCGCTGCGCTGGACGACGGTCGCGCAGAGCATCGGCGGCGTCACCGAGGAGACGACGACGGGCGTGCACCGGCTCTACCACCTCGCGGAGGCGGGCGAGCTGATCTTCCCGGCGATCAACGTCAACGACTCGGTGACCAAGTCGAAGTTCGACAACAAGTACGGCATCCGCCACTCGCTGCCGGACGGCATCAACCGCGCCACCGACATCCTCATCGGCGGCAAGGTCGCGTTCGTGTGCGGCTACGGCGACGTCGGCAAGGGCGCGGCCGAGGCGTTCCGCGGGCAGGGCGCGCGCGTCGTCGTGTCCGAGGTGGACCCGATCTGCGCGCTGCAGGCGGCGATGGACGGCTTCCAGGTCGCCCGCCTCGACGACATGGTCGGCGAGGCCGACTTCGTCATCACCACCACGGGCAACAAGGACGTCGTGCGCACGGAGCACATGCTCGCGCTCAAGGACAAGGCCGTCGTGGGCAACATCGGGCACTTCGACAACGAGATCGACATGGCGGGGCTCGCGGCGGTGCCGGGCGTCGTCAAGACCGAGATCAAGCCCCAGGTGCACGAGTGGACGCTGCCCGCCGGCGTCGGCCCGGACGGCGTGGAGCGCCCCGAGCGGTCCATCATCGTGCTGTCCGAGGGCCGCCTGCTCAACCTGGGCAACGCGACCGGGCACCCGTCGTTCGTCATGTCGAACTCCTTCGCCAACCAGGTGATCGGCCAGATGGAGCTGTTCGCCGACATGAACCGGCCGGCCGAGGAGCGCCGGTACGAGCGCCAGGTGTACCGCCTGCCGAAGGTGCTCGACGAGAAGGTCGCGCGCCTGCACCTCGACGCGCTCGGCGTCCGGCTCACCGACCTGAGCAAGGAGCAGGCCGAGTACATCGGCGTGCCGGTGGAGGGCCCGTACAAGGCGGACCACTACCGCTACTGACCGGCACCGACCGGCGGTTCGGCACGACGGGGCCACCCCGCTGCGCACGGGGGACAACCCCACCGCGCAGGGTGGCCCGCCGGTTATCGGCTCGGCGGTGGGGACGGCAGCCTGGAAGCATGACCCGCATGACGTCCACCGACGGCCCCGCGCCGGTGCCCGCGGACCGGCCCGCGCCGGCGGTGCCGCGTGCCGCCGCGGTCGGGCCGCCGTTCCTCCTCGCCCCGTTCGACGGCCGCACCTGGCGGGCGTACGGCTTCCTCTGGCTCGCGCTGCTGCTCGCGCCGTTCGCGTTCGCCTACGCCCTCCTGACGGTGTCGCTGCTGGCGCCCGCGGCGCTGACGGTCGTCGGTCTCCTGGTGGGGGGCGGCCTGCTCCTGGGGGCGCGCGGCTGGGGGTCGACGTACCGGCGGATGGCGGTGCGCTACCTCGGGGTCTCGATCGCGGAGCCGATGCCGCGTCAGCCCCGCAAGGGGTTCTGGCGCCGGGTCGGGAGCATGTTCGCCGACGCGACCGCCTGGCGCGCCCTGCTGTACATGGCGGTGACGTTCCCGCTGGCGATCGTGGGGTTCGTGGCGAGCACGGTGTTCCTCGCCGTGGCGCTCGGCGGCATGACGCACTGGTTCTGGTCCCGCTGGCTGCCGCTGCAGCAGGCGAGCGACGGCACGTGGCACCGGGGTGCGTCGTTCGGCCCGGACTGGTTCATCGACACGCCGCCGCGCCAGCTGCTGCTCGTCGCAGGAGGCGTGGTCGTGCTGTACCTGTGGCCGCAGGTACAGTCGCTGTTCGTCGGCCTGTTCCGCCTGCTGTCCGAGGGGCTGCTCAGCCCCACGCGCGCGAGCCTGCGGGTGGCGTACGCCGAGCGGGCCCGCGCCGTGACGGTCGAGGACGCCGACGAGCGCCTGCGCCGCATCGAGCGCGACCTGCACGACGGCACGCAGGCGCACCTCGTCGCCGTCGCGATGCAGATCGGCGAGGCGCGCGAGCTGCTGCGCGACGGGGCCGGCGAGGCGGAGCTCGCCGCCGTCCTCGAGACCGCCCACGCCAGCACGAAGGACACGCTCGCCGAGCTGCGCGAGCTCGCCCGCGGCATCCGCCCGCCCGCGCTCGACGCGGGTCTCGCCGTCGCGCTCGAGACGCTCGGGGCACGCGCGGCGCTGCCCGTGCGGGTGCACGCCGTCGGGCTCGACGACGCCGGCCTGCCGCCCAGCGTCGTCGCGATCTCCTACTTCGCCGTCGCGGAGCTCGTCGCCAACGCCACCAAGCACGCCCGCGCGTCCGGGGTGGACGTCGTCGCGGGCGTGGAGCCCGTGGCCGACGCCGCGACCGGCGCGCCGGTGCGCGCCCTCGTGCTGCGTGTGCGCGACGACGGGGTGGGCGGCGCCGCGGTGCGCGCCCCGGACCCGTCCGGCCGGGGGAGCGGGCTGGCGGGCCTCACCGACCGGCTGTCCGGCGTGGACGGGACGCTCGGGGTGGTCAGCCCCGCGGGAGGGCCTACGGTGATCACCGTGACGATCCCGCTGCCCGGCCCGGTGGTCCGCCGATGACGCCCGACACCTCGCCCCCTCCCGCGTCCGGCCCCGCATCAGCAGGACACGGCCCGCGCGTCGTCGTCGCCGAGGACTCCGCCATCCTGCGCGACGGCCTCGTCGCCCTCCTGTCCCGGCGCGGGTACGACGTCGTCGCGGCCGTGCCGGACGGTGACGCCCTGGTCCGCGAGGTCACGACCCTCGCCGCCGCGGGAGCGCTGCCCGACGTGCTCGTCGCCGACATCCGCATGCCCCCCACGCACACCGACGAGGGCCTGCGGGCCGCCGAGGCCCTGCGCGCCTCCCACCCCGGGCTGCCCGTGCTCGTCTTCTCCCAGTGGGTCGAGACGCGGTACGCCTCGCGACTGCTCGAGGGGGACCCGCGCGGCGTCGGCTACCTGCTCAAGGACCGGGTCGCCGACGTCGGGGACTTCGTCGCTGCGCTGGCCCGCGTCGCGGCGGGGGAGACCGTGCTCGACCCCGAGGTGGTCCGCCAGCTCATGGGCGCCCACCGCTCCCCGGAGGACGGCATGGCCCGCCTGACCCCGCGCGAGACGGAGGTCCTGGAGCTCATGGCGCAGGGTCGCTCCAACGGCGCCATCGCGGAGCAGCTGTACCTCTCCTACGGGGCCGTGGAGAAGAACGTGGCGTCCATCTTCACCAAGCTCGACCTGCCGCAGGACTCCGCCGACCACCGGCGCGTGCGCGCCGTCCTGCGCTACCTCGGCGTCGACGCCTGACACGCGGGGGTTGTCCCCCGGACGGCACCGGGGGGAGCGGTGCGGCGGCCCGGGGGCCAGGCCCATGTCGGACGTCGCCGCAGGTCACGAGGCTGAGAGGGTCATCATCGCCCAGCCTCTGGAGCCATCGTGGCCGTCCTCGACGCCCCCGCCCCTCCCGCGTCGCTCGCGCGACCGGGTCCCGTCGCCCCGGCGACCACCTCCCCTCCCGCCCGGCCGCGCCGGACGCGCGACCCCTTCGTCGACGCGGTCCGCGCGCTCGGCACGCTCGGCGTGGTGCTGCTGCACTGGCTCATGGCCGAGGCGGCCTGGGACGGCCGCACCCTGCTGGTGGGCAACGCGCTCGGGCACGGCGCCGGCTGGCTCGTGACCTGGCTCCAGCCGCTCGCCCTGCTCTTCTTCGCGGCGGGCGCGTCGGCCGGGTACCAGGGTGGTGGGAGGGCGGTCGCCGCGGGCCGCGGCTGGGGCGCGACGGTCGCCACCCGCCTGCGGGCGACGCTGCGGCCCGTCGCCGCCTTCGTCGGGGCCTGGGTGCTCGCGATCGGCGCGCTCCTCGCCCTCGGGGTGCCCGACGCCGCGGTGTGGCGCATGGCGCGGATGGCGCCGCAGCTGCTGTGGTTCCTCGCGGTGTGGGCCGTGCTCATGGCGCTGACGCCCGCGCTCCGCGCGGCCTGGCGGCGCTGGCGCTGGGGCGCCCTCGCCGTGGCCGTGGCGCTGCCCCTCGCCGTCGACGCCCTGCGCTTCGGCCTCCCCGGCGAGCTCACGGGCGGGCTCGCCTGGGCCAACGTGCTGCTCGCCTGGGCGGCGCCCTACCTGGCCGGGATCGCGTACGCCACCGAGCGCCAGGCACCCCGGCGGCCGGCCGTGGAGCCGGTCGCCGGCACCGCCGCCCGGTGGCTGCTGGCCGCGGGGGCGCTCGCGGCGGTCGCGGCGACGGCGGCGCTCGTGGCGTGGGGTCCGTACCCGCTCAGCCTCATCGGGATGCCGGGCGACGAGATCTCCAACCTCGGGCCGCCCACCGCGCCCGTGGTCGCGCACGCCGTCGCCCAGGTCTGCCTCGTGCTGCTGTTCCGCGCGGCGCTCGTGCGCCGCGCCGCGAGCCCGGCGGGGGCGCGGGCGGTGCACGGGCTGGCCAGCCGGTCGATGACGGTCTACCTGTGGCACCTCACCGCGATGTTCGCCGTCGTCGGGGTCGCGCTGCTCGCGCTCGGGGAGGAGCTGCCGGCCGCGTGGAGCGCGGACTGGTGGGCGTCGCGCCCGGTGTGGTTCGGCGCGTACCTGCTGGTGCTGCTCGGGCTCGTGCGCGTGTTCGGTCGCTTCGAGTCCCGCCGCACCGAGCCCCGCCGCCGCTGAGCGGCGCCTGGATCAACGGGGCGGGTCGGGGACGGCGTACGGGAGCCGGTGCAGCGTCGTGGCGCGGGCCTCGGCGCGCTCCTGCTCGGCCCGCCCTCGCTCGAGCTCGCGGTCGCGCCGCTCGTGCAGGACGGCGTGCAGGAACGCCTCCGCGGGCGTCCCCGGGGGAGGCCCGGGGGCCACGAACGGCTCGACCCGGCCGGCGAGCTCGTCCGCCAGCCCGGCCCGGGACGCCGGGGCGAGACGCGGCGCCCGGTCGAGGAACTGGCGTGCGGCGAGCGCCAGGCCGTCGGGCAGGCGGCGGATGTCGGTGGTCCGGGCCCACGCCGCGAGCTCCGGGGGCATCGCGAGCGGGGCGGTGCGGGCCCGGGCCCCCCGCACGCGGATGACGTAGGTCCCCGCCAGCAGGTCGCCGAGCCGCTTCCCCCGGGAGTTGGACAGCGAGGCGATGAGCGCGACGCTGCCGAACGTCAGCCACAGCTCGCCCACGCCGACCAGGGCGCGCACGAGCGCGTGCCGGAAGCGGACCGGCCCGCCGTCGTCCCGCACGACGCGGGTCCCGGCCGCCAGCTTCCCGAGCGAGCGCCCGCGCGACAGCGTCTCGACGGTCACCGGCAGCACCACCATCACGACCACCGCAGTGGCCACCGACGCGACGGCCGTCCACTGCTGGTCGAACGACACGTCCCGCAGCGCGACCACGACGAGCAGCGCGATCCCGACGAACGCGAGCGCCGCGAGGTCGAGCAGCGCGGCGAGGGCACGGCTGACGAACGACGCCGGGCGGGCGTCGAGCACGACGCCCTCGCCGATGACGATCCCGTCGTGGATCCCGTCCCGTGTCCCGTCTGGCATGTGTGCATCCCCCGCTCGTCCGGCCGCTCCCGTGTGGAAGGCTATCGGCCGTGGACCTCGACGCCTTCACCGCCGTGCACAGCCCGCAGTGGGAGCGGCTGCGCGCCCTCACCCGCAAGCGTCGCCTGGACGGCGCGGAGGCCGACGAGCTGGTGCGGCTCTACCAGGCCGTCGCGACGCACCTGTCCACCGTGCGGTCCGCGGCGCCCGACCCCGCGCTCGTCACCCGGCTCTCCGACCTGCTCAGCCGTGCGCGCGTCCGCGTCGCGGGGACGCACGAGCCGGCCTGGACGGACGTCGTGCGGTTCGTCGCGGTGACGGTGCCCGCGGCGCTGTACCGGGTGCGGTGGTGGACGCTCGGCGTGGTGGTGGTGTGCCTCGCCCTCGCCCTGGTCGCGGGGTACCGCGTGGCCACGGATCCCGAGGCGCTCGCGCAGATGGGCACGCCCGCGGAGCGCGAGGCGTACGTGCACGAGGCGTTCGCGTCCTACTACGACCCTGGCGCGTCGTTCGCGGCCATGGTCTGGACGAACAACGCCTGGATCGCCGCGCAGTGCGTGGGCCTCGGTATCACGGGCGTCTGGCCGGCGTACGTGCTGATCCAGAACTCCGTCGGCGTGGGCGCCACCGGCGGCATGATGGCGGCCTACGGCGAGCTCGACCTGTTCCTGCAGCTCATCGCGCCGCACGGGCTCCTCGAGCTCACCGCGGTCTTCGTGGCGGGGGCCGCCGGGCTCAAGCTCTTCTGGACGGCGGTGTCGCCCGGCCCCCGGCCGCGCTCGGTCGCGCTGGCGCAGGAGGGCCGTGCGCTGGTGACCGTCGCGATCGGGCTCGCGGGCGCGCTCGCCGTCTCCGGCCTGATCGAGGGGTACGTGACCGGCTCCGCGCTGCCCTGGTGGCTCAAGATCGTCGTCGGCGCCGTCGCGCTCGCCGGCTTCTGGGTCTACGTCGTCGTGCTGGGCCGCCGCGCCACCGCGGCCGGGCTGACCGGGGACCTGGACGCCGACCGGGCCGGGGAGGTCGTCCCCACCGTCGGGTGATGCCCGGAGACGGGTCCCCGGTCCGCAGGGCGGGTCAGAGCCGGCCGGCGGCCTTCAGCGCGAGGTACGTGTCGGCGAGCCGCGGGGCGAGGTCGTCGGGCAGCGCCTCGACCACCTCGACGCCGTGCTGGCGCAGCACTGCGGACACGGCGCCGCGCTCCAGGTCGGCGCGCGCCGCGGCGGCCGCGTCGTAGACGGCTGACGTCGACGACCGGTCCGTGCGCAGGCGGGCGGCGTCCGCGTCGGACACGGACGCCACCACCACCTGGTGGGTGCCGGAGAGCCGCCCGACCACGGGGAGCAGGCCCGTCTCCACGGCCGCCGGGTCGAGCGACGTGAGCAGCACGACCAGCGCCCGCTGCGACACCCGCTGGCGCACCTGGCCGACCAGGCCGGGCCAGTCCGTCTCCAGCAGGGCGGGCGCGACCGTCGCCAGCGACCCGGCCAGCGCCGGGAGCAGCCGCGGCCCGGACGCCCCCGCGACGCGGGCACGCAGGCGTCGGTCGTAGGCCAGCACCTGGACGCGGTCGCCGGCCCGGTCGGCCAGCGCCCCGAGCAGCAGCGCCGCCTCGATCGCGGCCTCGAGCCGGGTGCCGCCGAGCGACGACGTCTCGTCGTCGACGCCGTCCGAGCCGTCGGTGCTGCCCAGGGGCCGCTCGGCGTCGGCGGCTGCCGCCGTCCCGATCCGGGCGGCGGACGTGCGCCCCGTGTCGAGCACGATCACCACGCGGCGGTCCCGCTCGGGGCGCCACGTGCGCACCACGACGTCGCCGCGGCGCGCGGTGGCGCGCCAGTCGATCGACCGCACGTCGTCGCCCACGACGTACTCGCGCAGGGAGTCGAACTCGGTGCCCTCGCCGCGCACCTGCACGGCCGCGCGACCGTCCATCTCCCGCAGCCGCGCCAGCCGGGAGGGCAGGTGCCGCCGGCTGGCGAACTCGGGCAGCACCCGCAGCCGCGCCGGCACGGCGACCGACGCCTGGCGGGCCGCGACCCGCAGCGGCCCGAAGGAGCGGACCGTCACCGGGCCTGCCTCGCGGTCGCCGCGCCGCGTGGGGCGCAGCGGCGTGCGGACGCGCACGGACTCGCCGGGCGGCAGGTCGACGTCGTGCCGGGCCGAGGCCGCGACCACGGGCTCGCCGGCCGCGGCGCCCTCGGTGCGCACCGGCGCATCCACCACGAGCGAGGGCGGCCAGGCGTCACGGACCACGGCGCGCAGCCGGCGCCGGGCGGCGTTGGTGACCACGAGCTCCGAGCGGGTCGTCGTGCCCAGCCGCACCGAGCGCGGCGTGCGGCGCTGGAGCGCCACCGCGCGCGGCGACGCCGCGAGGGCCACGTCGACGGCGCACACCGCCGCCACGACCAGCGCCCACACCACCACCGTCCCGGGGACGGGGAACAGCGCCACCGGCACCACCCCGAGCGCCGCCAGCACGACGGCACGCCACGTCAGCGCCATCTCGCCACCCGGTCGTCGCCAGCCGTCGTCATCCTCGTCACCGCGCTCAGCGGGGGACGGGGACGGTCGCGAGCACGGTGGTCAGCACGCTCTCGGCCGTGACCCCCTCGAGCTCGGCCTCCGGCCGCAGCTGGACGCGGTGCCGCAGCGTCGGGTGGGCGAGCGCCTTGACGTCGTCGGGCGTCACGTACGCACGCCCGGACAGCCACGCCCAGGCGCGCGAGGTCGCGAGCAGCGCGGTGGCGCCGCGCGGCGAGACGCCGAGCGAGAGCGAGGGGGAGCGGCGGGTGGCGCGGCACAGGTCGACGGCGTAGCCGAGCACCTCCGGCGCGACCTGCACCTGCCGCACCTCGGCGCGGGCGGCGGCGAGCTGCTCGGGGCCCGCGACCGCCCGGACGCCCGCGGCGCCCAGGTCGCGCGGGTCGAAGCCGGCCGCGTGCCGCGAGAGCACCTCGATCTCCTGGTCGCGCTCCGGCACGGGGAGCACCACCTTGAGCAGGAAGCGGTCGAGCTGCGCCTCCGGCAGCGGGTAGGTGCCCTCGTGCTCCACGGGGTTCTGCGTGGCGATCACGACGAACGGGTCCGGCAGGGGGCGCGGGCTGCCGTCCACCGACACCTGACGCTCCTCCATCGCCTCGAGCAGCGACGCCTGCGTCTTCGGGGGCGTGCGGTTGATCTCGTCCGCGAGCAGCAGGTTCGTGAACACCGGGCCCTCGCGGAAGGAGAACTCCGCCGTGCGGGCGTCGTACACGAGCGAGCCGGTGACGTCGCCGGGCATGAGGTCCGGCGTGAACTGCACGCGCTTCGTGGACAGGTCGAGGGACGCACCCAGGGCCCGCACCAGCAGGGTCTTCGCGACGCCGGGCACCCCCTCGAGCAGCACGTGACCGGAGCACAGGAGCGCGATGAGGAGGCTGGTCACCGCGGAGTCCTGGCCCACCACGGCGCGGCCGACCTCGGTACGCACCCCGGCGAGCGCGCTGCGCAGCTCGCGGGACGGGGAGCCTGCCGCCGGAGGCTCCGGGGATTCCGGGGCCGGGGGAGCGGCGGGCGGCGCCGGTGGTTCCGTGGGAGCCGCGGGGGGCGCTGCCTGCGGGTTCTCGTCGGGGGTGGTCACGATCGGTGGACCTCGCTCTCCAGGGTGTCGAGCCGGCGCGCGAGCTCGGTCAGCGCGTCGTCGTCGTGGGGTGGTGGGCCGTACAGCAGGTCGGCCACGTCGTGCGCGGGCCGTCCGGTGGCGCGCGCGACGGCGTCGGTGAGGGCCGTCGGGTCGGCGGACCGTGCCACGCCCAGGCGGCGCGCCACGGTCTCGGCGGTGGCGGCGCGCAGCCCTGCGGCCGCGTGGCCGCGGGACCGGGCGCGACGGTAGAGGCGGCCGCGGCCCCGGGTGGTCTCGGCGGCGCGGACCACGACGGGCAGCTCCTCGGCCACCAACGGGCCCAGACGCCGCGCCCGCCACACGGCGGCGACCAGCACGACCAGCAGGGCCCAGAGGCCGACGACGCCCGCCCACGGCGGCAGCACCGACCCGCTCGGGGCGGGCGTGCCGCCGTCGTCGAGCGCGCTGGCGTCCAGCGGGTCGGGCACCAGCCACACGAGCCGTCCGTGCGCGCCGAGCAGGTTCAGCGCGAGCGCCGCGTCGCCCTGCTCGAGCACGGTGTCGTTGCGCACGACGGCGGGGTCGTCGACCGCGGTCACGGTCCGCGTGCCGTCCGCCGTCGGCCGCTCGACGTGCGCGAGCGCCGCCGCACCGTCGACCGGCCAGCAGAGGGTGACGCCCGAGGCCCCGGGCTCGGCCCGCAGCCCCGGCGCGAGCGCCAGGGCGCCGGCACGGGCGGCGAGCGGGAGGTCGCAGGCCGGCTCGACGGCGAACGCGGGCGCGACCGCACCGGGCGTCCGGCTCACGTCGCCACCCGTGGCGGCACGGACGAGCTCGTCGTCGGCGCCCAGCAGGACGAGGTCGGCGTCGACCCCGGCGAGGGCGTCGACCTGCTCCGGCAGCAGCAGCGACCCGGGCGTCACCACGAGCGTGGTGCCCGCGGTCGCGGCGGCGACGGCGTCCGCGACCCGGGAGACGTGGTCGACCTCCACGCCCTGGCGCTCCAGCACCTGCGCCACGGCGCGGGCGCCGTCGGGCTGGGCGTTGTCGGGGGCGTAGGGCATGGTCGAGGTCGCGGGCCGCAGCACCGCGAGCACGGCGACCACGAGCACCAGCACGCCGAGCACGAGCAGCGCCCAGCGGGTGCGCCGCCAGCGCCGGGCGGCGCGGTCGAGGCCGGTCGTCCCGTCGCCGGTCACCACGGCCGACGCGACGGCGTCCATGGTCGTCACGCCCGGGGCGGTACCCGCCGGCGTGCTCGCCGAGGTGCTCATGGTGCGCCCACCTCGCTCGGGACGGGCGTGGACGCCTCAGGCCGCAGCTGCCGCACCCGCTCGTCCAGGTCGCGCAGTCGACTGTCGTCGCCGGGCCCGGCGGGGAGCGTGCCGTAGCAGACGTCGTCGAAGAGGCCGGCGGCGTCGTGCAGCTCGCCCGCGACCGCGGGCAGCCGGACGGCGGCGTCGTGCGCGGCCTCCTGCGCCGTGCGGCCGGGGCGCTCGTCGATGACGACGCGCTCCTCCAGGGAGCGCACGAGCGCGCGGAAGCGGTCGAGCACCGCGGCGGACCAGTCCCCGCGAGCCGCGGCCGCGTCGGCGGAGTCGCGCAGCTGCGCCGCGGTGCGCTCGTCGCCGTCGAGCACGACGACCGAGCGGCGGCGCCGCCGGGTCAGGCGCACCGGCCCCGCCACCCACCAGGCGACCGCGGCGACGACCACCACGAGGACCACGATCACGAACGCGAGCGGGAAGCGCCCCTCGCCGAGCGTCAGGCCGTCGAACAGGTCCTGGAACCACCGCAGCAGCCGCTCCAAGAGCGACGGCGCCGTGGAGTACTCCGGCCGGGACAGCTCCTCCAGGAGCCAGCGGTGCGCCGTCTCCCGGTCCGGGTCCACGGGCACGCCGGCGGGCAGGGCGGCCAGGGCCCCGTGCACCACCGCCGACGCGCCGCTCACGCGAGCATGCCGGGCGGCGGGCCCGGCCGAGGCCCCGGGCCCTCACCGGGCCGGCCGCCCTCGCGCGCCTGGGCCGCGGCCGCGAGCTGCACGTCCAGCCCCTCGCGGCGCATCCGCACGTCGATGTAGAGCAGCGCGACGACGGACGCCATGAAGATCGTGGTGATCGCCGCGGAGATCACCGACGTCAGGATGCTGCCCACGACCGTCGCGGTGCCGAAGGCCGCGGTGCTGCCGCTGGTCCCCCCGATGGCGCCCGCGACCAGGCTGATCGGGATGGTGATGATGTACGTCGCCACGCCCACGATGATCATGGCGAGCAGGTAGATGCCGAACAGGCGCCAGAAGGAACCCCGCGTCAGGCGCCACGCCCGGGCGATCGTCGTCCCCAGCCGCTGGCCCTCCAGCGCGAGCGCCGGGGCGACGAGCCCCACCCGGACGCCGAGCCACACGAGCACGGCGACGAAGCCGAGCCCGAGCACGAGCGCGGGGACCACCGCCACCCCGCCGGCACGCTCGGCCACGAACGCGACCAGCAGCACCACCAGGAAGAACCAGACGAACGTCAGGACGGCGCTGGCGAGCGCGCGCAGCAGTGCCCAGCCGATCAGCCGGCCCACGCGGCCCTGCAGGCGTCCCCAGACCTCGCCCAGGCTGAGCTTGCGCCCGATGACCGACTGGCTCACCGACACGGTGAGGAGCCCCTCCACGACCGGCTGGGCGAGCAGCATGGTCAGGCTGATCCCGAGAGAGGAGGCGATCGACTGGGCGAAGAGGTTGTCGAGGCCGAGCTCGGCGAGCTCCGGGTCCGTCTCGGACAGCGTGCCGAACGACGACGCCAGCGCCGGGACCAGGAGCTGGGCGACGAGCACGCCCAGCACCGTCGCCACGAGCAGCACCAGCGTGGCGGCGCCGAGCATCACCTTCGGGTTGTGCCGGATCGCCGTGAACGCGCCGTCGTAGATCTCGCCGAGCGACAGGGGGCGCAGCGGCACGACGCCCGGCTTCGTCGCCGGCGGCGCGTACGGCCCGGGCGCGCCCTGCCCGTACTGGCCCTGCCCGTACTGACCCTGCCCGTACTGACCCTGCCCGTACTGTCCGTACTGACCCTGCTGACCGGGCTGCCCGTACCCGGGCGGCGGCGGGGCGCCCTCCGGCGCGCGCTGGCCGTAGCGCGGCGGCTCGGGTGCGTCTCCCCAGCCGGACGGCGGCTGGGGCTGGTCGGGCGTGCTCATCGCGGCCTCCCGGGCTGCAGGGCGGTCGGGTCGTGCCGACGCGTCGTCTCCGGACGTCGGCGGACGGGGCGGGTGGTGACCGGCGGTGACGCCGGTCGCACCGACCCTAGTACGGCGCGCCCGCTCGCTCACGCGCCTTTCCACCGGACCACGCCCCGTGCCTGGCAGAATGGCCGCATGAAGTCCCGTGTCCTGGTGGTCGACGACGACACCGCGCTGTCCGAGATGATCGGTATCGTCCTGAAGTCCGAGGGGTTCGAGCCGACCTTCTGCGCCGACGGCGACGGTGCCCTCGTGGCGTTCCGCGACGAGCAGCCCGACCTCGTGCTGCTCGACCTCATGCTGCCGGGCAAGGACGGCATCGAGGTGGCCCGCGAGATCCGCGCCGAGTCCGGCGTCCCCATCATCATGCTCACCGCCAAGACCGACACGGTCGACGTCGTGCTCGGCCTCGAGTCCGGCGCCGACGACTACGTGACGAAGCCCTTCAAGCCCAAGGAGCTCGTCGCGCGCATCCGCACCCGCCTGCGCCGCACGGACGACCCGGGTCCCGAGCGGCTGCGCATCGGCGACGTCGAGATCGACGTCACCGGGCACAACGTCGTGCGCGACGGGGAGCGCATCAGCCTCACCCCGCTGGAGTTCGACCTGCTCGTGGCACTGGCCCGCAAGCCCTGGCAGGTCTTCACGCGCGAGGTGCTGCTGGAGAAGGTGTGGGGCTACCGGCACAGCGCCGACACCCGGCTGGTCAACGTGCACGTGCAGCGCCTGCGCTCCAAGGTCGAGCGCGATCCCGAGAACCCGACGGTCGTGCTGACCGTGCGGGGCGTGGGCTACAAGGCCGGTGCCCCACGCTGAGCCCACCGTGCGCCGCGTCCGTCGGGCGTGGCGGCGGTGGCGCGCGTGGGCCGTCTCCCGGACCCGGTACGTCGTCCGGCGGTGGCGCTCGTCGCTGCAGCTGCGCGTGGTGACGTCGGCGCTCGCGCTCGGCGTGGTCGCGGTCGCGCTGCTCGGCCTGTACTTGTCGGTCTCGATCCGGGACGGCCTCTTCGAGCAGCGCGTGGACCGCATCGAGCGGGAGAACGCCTCGATGACCGAGCAGGTGCGCACCTCGTTCTCCAACTCTCCCGCGACGTCCCGCTCGGACCTGCAGCTCCTGCTCACCCAGATGGTGCAGACGCTCGCGTCGAGCGCGTCGAGCGCGCAGGACTTCCTGCTCCTCAGCGCCCCCGACCAGCCGCAGAGCCTCGCGGACACGGGCACGCAGCCCGGCCTCAAGGACATCATCAGCGCGGACCTGAGGGAGGCGACCCGGGCCACGGACGGCCAGGTGCTCCAGTCGGTGCGGGTGCCCGGCCAGTACACGGAGTCCGAGGTGGCGGAGCCCGGCGTCGTCGTCGGCTCGACCGTCGAGGTCCCGTCGCTCGGCACCTACGAGCTGTACGCCGTCTACTCGCTGCAGGCCGAGCAGGAGACCCTGTCCTTCGTGCAGCGCACCCTCGCGATCGGGGCGCTCGCGATCCTCGCGCTCCTCGGGGTGCTCACGTGGGTCGTGACCCGGCAGACCGTCGCCCCGGTGCGCCGGGCCGCCACGGTCGCGTCCCGCCTCGCCGACGGGCACCTCGACGAGCGGCTGCCCGACGCCAAGGGCCAGGACGAGATGGCGACGCTCACCCGGACGTTCAACGAGATGGCCGGGAACCTCGAGGACCAGATCGCGCGGATGGAGGAGCTCTCGGCCGCGCAGCGCCGCTTCGTCTCCGACGTCTCGCACGAGCTGCGCACGCCGCTGACCACGATCCGCATGGCGGGCGAGGTCATCCACGCGTCGCGCGACGAGCTCGACCCCGCCGCCCGCCGGTCCGCCGAGCTGCTGTACACGCAGCTCGACCGGTTCGAGATCCTGCTGACCGACCTGCTGGAGATCAGCCGCTTCGACGCCGGCGCGGCCGTGCTGGACGTCGAGCAGCGGGACCTGCGCGACATCGTCACCGCCGTGACCGACTCGGCCATGCCGCTGGCGGAGACCAAGAGCGTCTTCCTGTCGGTGACCCTCCCGGACGAGCCCGCCACGGCCGACGTCGACCCGCGGCGCGTGGAGCGCGTCGTGCGCAACCTCGTCGTCAACGCCGTCGAGCACGCGGAGGGCAAGCCCGTGGAGGTCACCGTGGGCGTGGACGCCGACGCCGTCGCCGTCGTCGTGCGCGACCACGGCGTCGGCCTCGCGCCGGACGAGATCGAGCGGGTCTTCCACCGCTTCTGGCGCGCCGACCCCGCCCGCGCCCGCACCACGGGCGGCACGGGGCTGGGCCTCGCCATCTCCCTCGAGGACGCCCGGCTGCACGCCGGTCGCCTCGAGGCGTGGGGCCGCCCCGGCGAGGGCGCGAGCTTCCGGCTCACGCTGCCCCGACGGGCCGGGATCCGGCTCCAGGGCTCGCCGCTGCCGCTCGAGGGACCGTCGAAGGGCGTCGCGGCGCCGCCCACCGGGCAGCTGCCGGTCCTGAACCCGCCCACCGGGCCCACGCCCACCGCCATCCCTGAGCTCGGCGTCGTGGACGTGGACGGCGTCGACATCGCCCACGCGCCCGTCCCGCCCGCCCGCCCGGACGTCGACGAGGAGGCCCGATGACCACCGCGCGCACCCCCGGCCGCCGCCACCCGGTCGCCGCCCTCCTGGCCGCGCTGCTCACCGTCCTGGCCCTGCTCGCCGTGACCGTCGCGTGCGCGCGCATCCCGGTGAACGGGCCGGTGCGCGACGGCGACACCGAGCTCGAGAACATCAGCGAGATCGGCTACATCGCGTCCGGGCCGGCGGTCGGCGCCAGCCCGGACCAGGTCGTGCAGGGCTTCCTCAGCGTGGCGCAGCTCGGCCCCACGTCCACCTCGTCGTTCGCCGTCGCGCAGGAGTACGTGACGGGACCGGCGTGGGAGGGGTGGGACCGGTACGCGCGCGTGCTGGTGCTCGAGGAGGACCCGGAGCTCGAGGTCGGCGACCTCCCCGACGACGCCACGGAGGCCACCGTCGAGGCGACCGTGCGCGTGGTCGCCACCCTCGACGAGCGCGGGATGTACACCGAGGAGCCCCGGACCTCGGAGTTCACCGTGGAGTTCGGGCTCACCCGCGGCGAGGGCGGGGAGTGGCGGATCTCCCGGCTCGAGGACGGGCTGATGCTGCCGGCGGCCTTCTTCGGGCAGGCGTTCCACCCGACGACCCTGTACTTCCCGACGCCGGACCTCGCCTGGTGGGTGCCCGACATGCGCTGGTTCCCGCGCCAGACCTGGCGCACCGACGCGACCAGCGAGATCCTC
>Ga0180221_1000850_pt1 | contig 23091 bp, 18 predicted proteins | sample eDN5th37CKraftMG_FD_151339 | JGI IMG/M metagenome (GOLD analysis project Ga0180221, IMG submission 151339) | Enriched Miracle-Growth compost microbial communities from Emeryville, California, USA - eDNA 5th pass 37_C Kraft MG (version 2) (version 2) ...
CGCCGTGGAAGCCGGAGAACTATGAATCCGGCAAGTTCTTCGGCCCGCAGACCCTGCGCTTCGGCATCGAGCACTCGCGCAACGTGATGACGGTGCGGCTCGCCCAGGACATCGGCATGCCGCTCATCACCGAATACGCGCGGCGCTTCGGCGTCTACGACAACCTGCCGAACTATCTCTCCTACGCGCTCGGCGCCGGCGAGACCACGGTCATGCGCATGACCACCGCCTACTCGATGTTCGCCAACGGCGGCAGGCGCGTGGTGCCGACCTTCATCGACCGCATCCAGGACCGCTACGGCCACACCATCTACAAGCACGACCAGCGCGAATGCCGCGGCTGCGACGCCGAAAGCTGGCAGAACCAGCCGGAGCCGACGCTGGTCGATCACCGCGAGCAGGTGCTCGACCCGATGACCGCCTACCAGATCACCTCGATGCTGGAGGGCGTGGTGCAGCGGGGCACCGGCACCGCGGTCAAGGCGGTCGGCAAGCCTGTGGCGGGCAAGACCGGCACCACCAACGACGAGCGCGACGTGTGGTTCATCGGCTTCACGCCGGAGATCACCGCCGGCGTCTATATCGGCTACGACAAGCCGCGCCACATCGCGCGCGGGGCGAGCGGCGGCAACACCGCGGCGCCGGTGGTGCGCGACTTCCTCATCTCCGCGCTCGCCGACAAGCCGGCGGTGCCGTTCCGCGTGCCGCCGGGCATCAAGCTCATCCGCATCAACCCGAAGACCGGCCTGCGCGCCGGCCCCGGCGATCCGGCGATCCTCGAGGGCTTCAAGCCCGGCACCGCGCCGCCCGACAGCAACTCCATCATCGGCGTGGTCAGCAGCGCGTCCGACAACGCGCCGGCCCCGATCACGCCCGACGTGGACCGCGCCGTGCGCTCCGGCAACGGGCTGTATTAGCCGCCTCGCAAACGCAGTCCCACGCGCGGCGGGTTGCGCGGCGCGCCCGCACTCGCTACATCCACGGCACACCGAATCCGAACCGGCCATGCGCGCAGAAACCGAAAAGCTCGTCGAAGACATCAAGCGGTCCGTCGGACTGCTGAGGAGGCATCTTTGACGTCCCGAAAGCGCGCGAACGGCTCGGCGAGCTGAACAAGCTCGCGGAAGACTCCACCATCTGGAACGATCCGCAGAAGGCCCAGCGCCTGATGCAGGAGCGCACCTCGCTCGAGGACAGCCTCGCCGCGCTGGAGAAGATCGAGCGCGAGCTCGACGACAACGTCGGCCTGATCGAGCTCGGCGAGAGCGAGAACGACCCCTCCGTCGTCGCCGAGGCCGAGGCGGCGCTGCGCGCCTTGCAGGCGGAGGTCGGCCGCCGCGAGGTCGAGGCGCTGCTGTCCGGCGAGGCCGACGCCAACGACACCTATCTCGAGGTCCACGCCGGCTCCGGCGGCACCGAGAGTCAGGACTGGGCCGCCATGCTGCTGCGCATGTATACGCGCTGGGCCGAGCAGCACGGCTTCAAGGTCGAGTTCCTCGAAGAGTCCCCCGGCGAGGAGGCCGGCATCAAGTCGGCGACCGTGCAGATCAAGGGCCATAACGCCTACGGCTGGCTCAAGACCGAGAGCGGCGTGCACCGGCTCGTGCGCATCTCGCCGTTCGACGCCAACGCGCGCCGGCACACGTCGTTCGCCGGCGTCACGGTCTATCCGGTGGTGGACGACCGCATCGTGGTGGACATCAAGGAGTCGGACGTGCGCGTCGACACCATGCGCTCAGGCGGCGCCGGCGGCCAGCACGTCAACAAGACCGAATCCGCGGTGCGGCTCACCCACATCCCGACCGGCATCGCCGTGGTCTGCCAGCAGGACCGTTCCCAGCACCGGAACCGCGCCATGGCCTGGGACATGCTGCGCGCCCGGCTTTACGAGCGCGAGTTGAAGCGGCGCGAGGACCAGGCCGCCGCCGACCAGGCCGCCAAGACCGACATCGGCTGGGGCCACCAGATCCGCTCCTACGTCCTGCAGCCCTACCAGATGGTCAAGGACCTGCGCACCGGCGTGCAGACCTCCAACACCGCCGCGGTGCTCGACGGCGATCTCGACCCGTTCATGGAGGCCACGCTGGCGCAGCGCGCCTTCGGCGGCGCGCCGGCCGAGGTCGAGGACGTGGAGTAATTTGATCAGGCCTCCGGCGTTCTCCGCGTTGACGGGCCGCCCGGCAGCGCCGACACTTTCCGCATAACGGGCCGCGCCGCGGCGCAGGCCCTTGCGGGAGGAAGCCATGATGCCGTTGCCTCGTGCCGCCGCGGCGGCGCTCTGTGCCGCGTTCGTTGCCCTGGTCGCGCTGCCGGCCCGCGCCGACGACTACCCGATCCGGCCCGTCCACATCATCGTCGGCTATCCCGCCGGCGGCTCCACCGACATCCTCGCCCGCATCTTCGGCCAGTGGCTCTCCGATCGGCTGCACCAGCAGTTCGTTGTGGAGAACCGGCCCGGCGCCGGCAACAACCTCGGCACCGAGGCGGTGGCCAGCGCCGCGCCCGACGGCTACACGCTGCTGCTCGTCAATCCCGCCAACGCCATCAACGCCACGCTCTACCGCAATCTCAAGTTCGACTTCCTGCGCGACATCGCGCCGGTGGCGGGCTTCATCCGCGTGCCGAACGTGATGGAGGTCAATCCCAACGTGCCGGCGAGGACCGTGGCCGAGTTCATCGCCTATGCCAAGGCCAACCCCGGCAAGATCAACATGGCGTCGTCGGGCAACGGCACCTCGATCCATCTCTCCGGCGAGCTGTTCAAGATGATGACGGGCGTGAACATGCTGCACGTGCCGTATCGCGGCTCGGCGCCGGCGCTCACCGACCTCATCGGCGGGCAGGTGCAGGTGATGTTCGACAACATGCCGTCGTCGATCGAGCACATCCGCGCCGGCAAGCTGCGCGCGCTGGCGGTGACCACCGCCGTGCGCTCGCAGGCGCTGCCCGACGTGCCGACCGTGGCCGACACCGTGCCGGGCTACGAGGCGAGCGCGTGGTTCGGCCTCGGCGCGCCGAAGGGGACGCCCAAGGCCGCTATCGACACGCTGAACAGGGAGGTCAACCTCGCCTTTGCCGACGCGGCGATGCAGGCCAAGCTCGCGGAGCTCGGCGGCATCCCCATGCCCGGCTCGGCGGAGGATTTCGGCAAGGTCAACGCCGCCGAGACCGAGAAGTGGGCGAAGGTGGTAAAGGTGTCCGGCGCGCGGGTGGATTAGCTACGGCACCTGCGCCAGTCCGAGCTTGCTGCCCGCGCGCAGGAACTTGGTTGGATCGACGGCGTCGCCGTCCACCCGCGTCTCGTAGTGCAGGTGAGGGCCGGTGGAGCGGCCGGTCGAGCCGATGCGGCCGATGATCTGTCCGACCTTGATGCTCTGGCCTTCGCGCACGTCGATCTCGGAGAGGTGGCCGTAGCGGGTGGCGAGCCCGTTGCCGTGCTCGATCTCCACCATCTTGCCGTAGCCGCCGTTCCAGCCCGCGGTCGTGACGGTGCCGGCCGCGGTGGCGCGCACCGCATCGCCGATCTCGCCGCGGAAGTCGAGGCCGGTGTGCATGGCCGGACGGCGGAAGAACGGGTCGGTGCGCACGCCGAAGCCCGAGCTCTCCTCGAGCTCCGGCAGCGGCTGGCGGATCGGCACCGTGACGAGCCTGCGGTTGAGCCTGTCGACGCTGGCGCGGATTAGGCTGATGCGGTGCATCTGGCGCTCGAACGTGTCCGGTCCCTTCACCGGGACGAACGGCCCGCCGACGCCCTCGGGCAGCGCCTTGCCCGGCGCGAGGCCGAGCTCGGCAAGCACGCCGTGGATGCGCCGCGCCTTGGCGCTGGCGTCCTCCTCGACATTGGCGAGCGCGATCGACTGGCGCTTCTCCACGCGCTCCAGCGATTCGTCGAGCTGCGCCAGCGTCGCGTTCAGCCCGCCCTCGGCGGGCTTGCGGCCGGCGATGCGGGCGACGAAGTTCGTCAGGCCGCGCAGGTTGAGCTGCGCGCCGCGCCGCGGCGCCGCGTCGTCGCCGAGCGGCGCCGGCTTGCCGGCGGCGTCGCGGGCCGACGCCTTGATGGAGCCGGTGACGGTCGGATCGGCGAGGCTCGCGATGGCCCGGGTGCGCTGCTCCAGCAGCGCCTGGCGCTTGGCGATCTGGTCGAGCTTCTGCTCGAATTGCTCCTGGTCGAGGAGCTGCCGGCTGGTGACGCGGTCCACCTGAGCGCGCATGTCCGCGAGGCGGTCCTCGTAGGCGTACTGCATGGCGGCCTGGTGCGCCAGCACGCGGGCCAGCACGTCGTCCTTGAACGTGAAATAGGTCGCGGTCATCAGCGTCCAGCCGGCCATGATGACCAGCGTGCCGACGCAGATCCAGAACGCGACGGGACCAATTCGAATCTGCCGGCGACCGTGCACGAATGCGTAGTCGTGAGCGTGGAGTCTCTGGACTCCGGGCCGATTCGGCTTGGCCGGGCGGGGGGCGGGATGGGCGGCCGGCGCCGGCCGCCGCTGCGCCTGAGTGGTGTACCCGTAAGACATCAACGCTCCCGCGTCGGCGCGACCCGGGCCGACGGGGGCCGATTAGAGGCAGGCGTGGTTAATTTTAGATAAACTTTAGAGGGACTTGACGGCGTCCAGCACCGCCTCGGCGTGGCCCTTCACCTTCACGCTGGGCCACACCTGCGCGACCTTGCCGTCGGGCCCGATCAGCACCGTGGAGCGCACGATGCCCATGAACTTGCGCCCGTACAGCGAGCGTTCGCCCCACGCGCCGTAATCCTCGATCATCTTGCGCGTCGTGTCCGCGCCCAGCGGTACCTTGAGGCCGTGCTTTTTCTTGAACTTCTCCTGGGCCTCGACCGGATCGGCCGAGACCCCGAGCACCACCGCGTTGGCCCTGGTGAAGGCCGCCTTGAGCCTGGAGAAATCCATCGCCTCCGTGGTGCAGCCGGGGGTGTCGGCGCGCGGGAAGAAATAGATCACCAGCGCCTTGCCTTTGAAGTCGGCCAGCGACACGGTGCTGCCATCGTCGAGAGTGAGCTTGAAGTTCGGCGCTTTGGCGCCGGGCATCAGTTTTGCCGCCACATGCCTTCCTTTCGTCGCTTTCGCACGGTCATTGTGATGCGGTGGGGCCGCGTGCTCAAGCCGGGCATGAGGGTGGGACATCGCTATGGCCGGCTGCTGCGCCGGCGGGGTCGGCGCCGCGGATCCGGCACGAGGAACGGGTTGGCGCAGAGGGAACGACCGACGGGAGCATGACGGTCAACGACATCAGCTCCAAGCTTGATGCCTTGCGGGGCCTTGAGGCCAGCCTGGACGAGCATCGCCGCGGACAGACGCCCGAGGCGCCGCCGCGCCGGCGCTATTCATTCGGATGGCCGGTCCGGCTGCTGCGGCCGCTCAACCGGCTCCGTCACAGCGAGTTCGCGCGTCGCCACCACCTGCGCCAGCGGCTGTCCTTGGCACGGCCCTGTCTGCGCTGGGCCGGCATCGTGCTCGGCGCCATGGTCCTCGTGCTGGGCATCGGCTTCGGCGCGCTGTGGTGGCGGCTGTCGTCCGGGCCTATCGCGCTTGACATCGCGACGCCGTGGATCACCGCCGCGATCGAGCAGAATTTCGGCGCCAGCCACAGGGTCGAGGTCGGCGGCACCGTCCTCGAGCGCGACGAGCACGGCCGCACCGCCATGCGGCTGCGCGACATCGTGGTCCGTGACGCCGACGGCAAGGTCGTCGCCAGTTCGCCGCGCGCCGAGGTCGGACTCTCCGGCGCGAGCCTGCTGACCGGGCGACCGCGCGCCGAGAGCCTGAACCTGGTGGGCGCCGAGGTCTCCATCCGCATCAGCCCCAACGGCCAGTTCTCGCTGCTGTCCGCCGACAGCGCGCCGGTGGCCGCGGACGCGAAGGTCGTGCCGGCGACGCCGACGGCGGTGACGGAAGTGATCGCCACGCCGGCCAAGGGCTTCCTGCGCGACGCTCCCAAGAACTTCTCCGCCTTCCTCGCCTGGATCGACAGCCTAAGCGCGCTCGGTCTCGACGGCTACGACCTCAACGAGATCGGGCTCAAGAACGGCCGCGTGGTGGTCGACGATCAGCGCAACGGCCAGCGCTCGATCTTCGAGAATATCACTTTGAGCATCACCCGCCCGCATCCCGGCGAGGTGGTGTTCAGCATCGGCTCGGAGCAGAAGGAAAAGCCGTGGCTGCTGATGGCCGGCGTGCGCGGCATCGGACATGGCCGCCGCGCGGTGAGTATCGAGGCGCGCCAGATCGCGCTGCGCGACGTGCTGCTCGCGATGCGTCTGGGTGACGGGCAGCTCGACGCCGACGTTCCGGTTTCCGCCGCGGTGCGGGCCGAGATCGCGCCGGACGGAATGCCGCTCACCGCCAGCGGACGGATCGCGGTCGGGCCGGGGGCCATCCGCCTCGGCGGCGAGGACGACGACAAGCTCGGGATCGAGCGCGCGGAATTCTCGTTCGACTGGGACGCGGCGCACCGCCAGTTGTCGATCCCCCTTCAGATCGTGTCGGGCGGCAACCGCTTCACCCTGGCGGCGCGGGCCGAAGCGCCGCGGGAGGCGGGCGGGCCTTGGCCGTTCGTCGTGTCCGGCGGCTCGATCGTCATACCGCCGCTCGAAGGCTCCGACGGCGACACCATCACCTTCAACCGCATTGCGTTCCGCGGGCGTTTCGATCCGGCGCAGCAGCAGCTCGTCATCGACCAGGGCGACGTCGGCGGCAGCGGCATCGGGTTCGCGGCATCCGGCCATCTCGACTTCTCCGGCCCCGTGCCGCGGCTCGCCATCGGCCTCGCCGCACAGAAGATGCCGGTTTCCGCGTTCAAGCAGCTTTGGCCGACGATGATCAATCCCGGCGTGCGTCAGTGGGTCATCGACCACTTCCAGGCGGGGTCTCTCGACCGCGCCGAGATCGCCACCAACGCTCCGGTCAACGCCATGCAACCTGGCGGACCGCCGATGCCCGACGACGGGCTTTCAGTCGAGATCGTCGGCTCGGATGCCGTGGTGACCCCGATCGCAGGATTGCCGGCGATCCGCGACGCCGACCTCGTGGTGCGCATCTCGGGACGAACCGCGACGATCGCGCTCGGGCGCGGCACCGTCGATCTGCCGTCGGGGCGCAAGCTGACCTTGACGGATGGCCTGTTCGAGGTGCCCGACACCTATGAGAAGACGCCGCCGGCGCGCGTGCGCATGCGCGTCGATGGACCGGTGCCGGCCGCTGCCGAACTGCTCGCCTCCGACCGGCTGCGCGACTTTTCGGGCACGCCGATGGATCCGGCGACGAGCCGCGGCACGCTGACGGCGCAGGTCGCGCTGTCCTTCGTCATCGACCCCAACGCCCCGCCCGGCTCGACCGACTATTCCATCACCACCGACCTTACGAGCTTCGCGGTGGACAAGTTCGTGATGGCGCAGAAGCTCGAAGCGCAATCGCTGCATATCGTCGCCAACAATCAGGGCTATCAGGTCAAGGGGGACGTGCGCATCGGCGGCATGCCGGCGAGCGTCGAGTATCGCAAGCTGCGCGACGATCCCGACCCGCAGCTCCACCTCCAGGCCACGCTGGACGATGCGGCGCGCAACCGCCTCGGCTTCGATCTCAATGGCGCGGTGTCCGGCCCCATTCCGGTGAAGCTGGCCGGCAAGGTCGCCTCCGCCGCCGACCAGGAAAGCCGGTTTTCGGTCGATGCCGACCTGACGCAGGCAAGGGTCGACAACCTGATGCCCGGCTTCGTCAAGCCCGCGGGCAAGCCGGTGCACGCCGCCTTCACCTACATCGGCAAGCCGAAATCCACCCGCTTGGAGGACATCGTGGTCGAGGGCTCGGGCACCTCGGTCAAGGGCACGCTCGAGATCGACACCAACGGCGACGTCATGTCCGCCAACCTGCCGACCTTCGCGCTCTCCGACGGCGACAAGGCCTCGATCAGGGCCGACCGCATGCCTGACGGCCTATTGAAGGTCGTGGTCCGCGGCGACGTGGTGGACGGCCGCGGCTTCATCAAGGCCTCGATGGCCGGGCCGATCCGCGATGCCAAGGGGCGCGGCATCGCCGATCTCGACGTCGATGCGCGGCTCGGCGCGGTGGCCGGATTCAACGGCGAGGCGCTGCGCGCCGTCGAATTGAAATTCACCCGGCGCAACGGCGCCCTCCGCGCCTTCAGCCTGTCCAGCAAGATCGGAGTCGATACCCCGTTCAGCGGCGACCTGCGCAGCGCCGCCGGCGCCGTCCATCGGCCGCTGCTCTATATCGAGACCAAGGATGCCGGCGCGCTGTTCCGCTTCACCGACACCTATCCGCGGATGATCGGCGGCCAGATGTGGATGGCGATGGATGCGCCGACTTCGGGCGGAGCGCCCCAGGATGGCGTCCTCAACGTGCGCAATTTCACCATCCGCGGCGAGGCGGCGCTGGACCGCATCGTGGCCGGCGGCGCGCCCGGCGCGCTGCCCGACGGCGTCGCGTTCACGCGCATGCGTGTCGAGTTCAGCCGCAGGCCGGGCAAGCTGATGGTGACCGACGGGGTGGTGAGCGGGCCGGTGGTCGGCGCCACCATCGAGGGCACCATCGATTACGCGGCCAACGATGTGCGCATGCGCGGCACGTTCGTGCCGCTCTATGGCCTCAACAACGCTTTCGGCCAGATCCCCATCGTCGGCCTGTTCCTCGGCGGCGACAAGGAAGGACTTCTCGGCATCACCTACGAGGTGAGCGGCCAGCCGGGCCATTCCATCCTGCGGGTCAATCCGATCTCCGCGGTGGCGCCGGGCCTGTTCAGGAAGTTCTTCGAGTTTCCCGGCGGCCCGGACGCCTTCGCGCCGCTCGACATGCGGCAATAGCGGCGGTCATACCGGCCGTATCAGCACGTGGCGCTTGCGGCCGAGCGACAGCTTGATAACGCCCGCAGGCGTCAGGTCCTTGCCGGTCAGCCGCAGCTTCTCGTCGGCGACGGCGACGTCGTTGACCTTCAGGCCGCCGCCCTGGATGTGGCGGCGCGCTTCGCCGGTCGATGACGCGAGCCCCGCCTTCACGGCGGCGGCGAGCACGCCGTAGCCTTGGTCGAGGCTTTCGCGCGGGAACTCGATGGTCGGAAGGGTCTCGGCCAGCGCGCCTTCCTCGAATGTCTTGCGCGCGGTCTCCTCCGCCGCGAGCGCCGCGGCGCGGCCGTGGACCAGGGCGGTGGCCTCGGTGGCCAGCGTCTTTTTCGCCTCGTTGATCTCCTGGCCGCGCAACGCGGCGAGCTTGGCGATCTCCGGGAGCGGCAGCACGGTGAACAGCTTGAGGAAGCGTTCGACGTCGCCGTCCTCCGTGTTGCGCCAGTATTGCCAGTAATCGTAGGGCGACACCATGTCGGCGTTGAGCCATACCGCGCCGGCCGCGGTCTTGCCCATCTTGGCGCCCGAGGCGGTGGTGATGAGCGGCGAGGTGAGCGCGAACAACTGCGCGCCGTGCATGCGCCGACCGAGCTCGATGCCGTTGACGATGTTGCCCCACTGGTCCGAGCCTCCCATTTGCAGCACGCATCCGGTGCGCTTGTGGAGCTCGACGAAGTCGTAGGCTTGCAGGATCATGTAATTGAATTCGAGGAACGACAGCTCCTGCTGGCGGTCGAGCCGCATTTTGACGCTGTCGAACGACAGCATGCGGTTGACCGAGAAATGGCGGCCGACGTCACGCAGGAAATCGATATAGTTGAGCTCGTTGAGCCAGTCGGCGTTGTTCGCCATTACGGCATCGCCGGGACCGTCGCCGAACTGCAGGAACTTGGAGAAGATCGAGCGAATTCCGGCGAGGTTCTCGTTGATGATCTCGTCGGTGAGGATGCGGCGGCTCTCGTCCTTGCCGGACGGATCGCCGACGCGCGTGGTTCCGCCGCCCATCAACGCGATCGGGCGGTGGCCGGTCTGCTGCAGCCAGTGGAGCATCATGATCGGCAGCAGGGAGCCGACGTGCAACGACGGCGCCGTGCAATCGAAACCGATGTAGGCGGTAATCCGCGACGCTGCCGCGAGCGCGTCGAGCGCTTCCGGCTCCGACACCTGATGGATGAAGCCGCGCTCCGACAGGACGCGGAGAAAGTCTGATCTGAACGGTTGCATTGGCCTGGTCTCGCCGGGTGGTGTATCAGGTCCGGCGACGGATTCAACACGGCAGGGAATGAGGCTTCGTGCGAGCGATCGGACTGATGAGCGGAACATCGATGGACGGGGTGGATGTCGCCCTCGTCGACACCGATGGCGAGCGCGTGGCGGGCCTCGGGCCCACGCATTATCGGCCCTACAGCGACGGCGAACGCGATCTGCTGCGCCAGGCCGTGGCCGAGGCGACGACGCTCACCGACCGCGCCGCGCGGCCGGGCGTGCTCGCCGCCGCCGAGACCATGGTCACCGACGCGCATGCCGAGGCGGTGGAGAATTTCTTCGCCGAGGAGGGCATTCAGAAATCCGACGTCGCGGTGATCGGCTTTCACGGCCAGACGGTGCTGCACCGGCCCGAGCGCAAGCTGACGGTGCAGATCGGCGACGGCGCCGCGCTGGCGAAGCGCATCGGCGTCACCGTGGCCTATGATTTCCGCGCCGCAGACGTGGCGGCGGGCGGGCAGGGCGCGCCGCTGGTGCCGGTCTTTCACCGCGCTCTGGTCGAGATGCTGGGCGGCGAGCGGCCGGTCGCGGTGCTCAACGTCGGCGGCGTCGCCAATCTCACCTATTGCGACGGCGATGCGCCGCCAGTCGCCTGCGACACCGGGCCGGGCAATGCGCTGATCGACGATTTCATGCGCGCGCATGCGGGCCAGCCGTTCGACAGCGACGGCGCGGCGGCCGCGGCCGGCAAGATCGACGAGGCGTTCCTGGCGCGCGCGCTGCGCGATCCGTTCTTCGACCGTCCGCCGCCCAAGTCGCTCGACCGCAACGACTTCGCCGCGCTCGATCGCAACTTGCCGAACTGGTCCGTGGAGGACGGCGCCGCGACCCTCGCGGCCTTCACCGCTGCGACGGTGGCGCTGGCCATGGACCACTTGCCGCGGCCGCCGCGGCGCTGGATCGTCTCCGGCGGCGGCGCCCGCAACCGGGCGTTGATGGCCATGCTGGAGAAGCGGCTGGCGCCGGCCCGGGTCGAGACCGCGGACTCGGTCGGCTGGTCGGGAGACGCCCTGGAGGCGCAGGCGTTCGGCTATCTCGCCGCGCGCACGCTCAACGCCCTGCCGATCACGTTTCCGACCACCACCGGCGCGCCCCGCCCCATGACCGGCGGCCGGGTCGCCCGTCCTTAGCCTTCATCCGACGGCGGGGCCCAAGCCGCGGCCGCAGGGCTGCTGCGGCGCTTAATGCTACTTTTACGTGTATTTGATATTCTGTTTAACCTAGAATTATGGCTGCGCGAGTCGCGCGCCACGACGTGGAGACGGTCTCATGGGCATCCTGAAGGGTTTGGCGCCGGCGAGGGCGGAGGGGATCGATGCCCTCAAGGCGGAGATCGCGGACAAGGTCTCGGCGGCGATCATGATGGTCGACCGCGACTTCATCGTCACCTATGTCAATCCGCCGACCATGACGCTGCTGCGCGAGCATGCCGATGCCTTCCGCAGCCTGTGGCCGGGCTTCGACCCGGAGAAGATCGTCGGCACCTGCATCGACTCCTTCCACAAGAGGCCCGAGCACCAACGCAAGCTGCTCTCCGACCCCTCGAAGCTGCCGTACCGTACCGAGATCACCGTCGGCGCCCTGAAGATTTCGCTGCTCGTCAACGGCTCGTTCGACCGGAAGGGCAATTACGTCGGCAACATCCTGGAATGGCAGAACGTCACGGCGCACCGCACCAACGAGGGCATGCTGGCCGCGCTGAACCGCGCCCAGGCCATCGCGGAGTTCACGCTCGACGGCCGGATCGAGAGCATCAACGAGAACTTCACGAGAACGATGGGCTATGCCCTCGACGAGATCAAAGGCAAGCATCACTCCCTGTTCGTCGAGCCGGACTACGCCCGCAGCGCGGACTATCGGGCGTTCTGGGACAGGCTAGGGCAGGGCCAGTACGACAGCGGTCAATACAAGCGGATCGCCAAGGGCGGGCGCGAGGTGTGGCTGCAGGCGACCTACAATCCGATCCTCGACATGAACGGGCGGCCATTCAAGGTCGTCAAGTTCGCGACCGACATCACTGCGCAGATCGAGAGCATGGCGCTGGAGAAGGTGGTGCGCGAGCAGCAGCGGGTGATCGAGGCGGCAAAGGGCAACGACCTGACGCAGCGCATCGCGATGGAAGGCAAGACCGGCGACGTCGCCGTGCTGTGCGGCGGGATCAACGGATTGCTCGACACCATGGCCGGCGTGATCGCCCAGATCAGGCTCGCGGCGCGCGAGGTCTCCAATGCCTCCTCGGAGATTTCCACCAGCAGCGTCGACCTGTCGCAGCGCACCGAGGAGCAGGCCGCGAGCCTGGAGCAGACCTCCGCCTCCATGGAGCAGATCGCAGCCACGGTGAAGAAGAATGCCGAGAACGCCGCCGAGGCCAAGACATTCGCCCTGGCCACGCGCGACGTTGCCGGCCGCGGCGGCCAAGTGGTGGCGGAGACCGTGAGCGCCATGGCGCGGATCGAGGAGTCCTCGCGCAGGATCTCCGACATCATCGGCGTCATCGACGAGATCGCGCGCCAGACCAACCTGCTGGCGCTCAACGCCGCGGTCGAGGCCGCGCGCGCCGGCGATGCGGGCCGCGGCTTCGCGGTCGTCGCCTCCGAGGTGAGGAGCCTGGCGCAGCGCTCGTCGCAGGCCGCCAAGGACATCAAGGACCTCATCACCAACTCGAACGGCCAAGTGAGGGAGGGCGTGGACCTGGTCAATCGGGCGGGCGCGTCGCTGACCGAGATCGTGGACTCGATCAAGAAAGTGGCGGACATCGTCAGCGACATCGCGGCGGCGAGCGCCGAGCAGGCCTCCGGCATCGACCAGGTCAACAAGGCGCTGGCGCAGATGGACGAGGTGACGCAGCAGAACTCCGCGCTGGTGGAGGAGAACGCCTCGACGGCGAAGACGCTGGAGGAACAGGCTCAGGCCATGAACGAGCAGGTGTCGCGGTTCGTGCTCGGGGACGAGGACGCCGGGGAGACGGCGCGCGGGCCTTCCAGGCCGGCGCTGGTTGCTCCGTTGCCGCGCCCGGCCGTGGCTGCGCGCGGCGCCCGCCGCGTGCAGTCCGCGCTGGCCGCCGCCGTGCGCGAAAAGGAATGGAAGGAATTCTGACGGCGGACGGGAACTCTCTTATCCCGTTCCGCTGCGGCGGCCGCGGGGCTCCGGCTTGGCCGGGCTGCCGGCGGCGAGACGCTTGTCGAGATAGGCGCCGATGTCGGTGATGAGCGGCTCGATCTTGCCCTCGAAGAAGTGGTTCGCTCCGGGCAGCACGCGCTGCTCGATGACGATACCCTTCTGCGTCTTCAGCTTCTCGACCAGCGCATTCACGTCCTTCTGGGGGGCCACCATGTCCTTGTCGCCGTGGATGATGAGCCCCGACGACGGGCAGGGAGCGAGGAACGAGAAGTCGTAAAGGTTCGGCTGCGGCGCGATCGAGATGAAGCCCTCGATCTCGGGCCGCCGCATCAGGAGCTGCATGCCGATCCACGCACCGAACGAAAAGCCCGCGATCCAGCAGCTCCGCGCCTCCGGGTTGACGCTCTGCGCCCAGTCGAGCGCGGAGGCCGCGTCCGACAGTTCTCCCGTACCGTGATCGAACGAGCCCTGGCTCCGGCCCACGCCACGGAAATTGAAGCGCAGGACCGCGAAATTGCGCGCCGCGAAGGCGTAGTAGAGCTGATAGATGATCTGATGGTTCATCGTCCCGCCGAACTGCGGGTGCGGATGAAGGATGATGGCGATCGGGGCGTTGCGGGTTTTGGCCGGGTGGAAACGGCCTTCGAGCCGCCCGGCGGAGCCGGTGAAAATCACTTCGGGCATGGTTTTGGAACCTCTTGCGGCTGTCCTGGCCGCGCTGGCCGCGTCGCGCGCTTGACGGCGCCTGCGGGGGGACGTACCTAATTTAGAACCATTCCAATGCTTTAGAAGGGTTCTAAAACAAAAGGTGCGCTATTCGACCGCAGGCTGCCGGGTCCGGCGCGGCGGAGCTTTCTAACATGGCAGGCCATGCAAAAAGCAAGTGTTTTTCATGGTTTGCGCCGGCAGTTGGACCGGACAGCGGTGGCTTGAGACATGAGCGGTAGGATTTACCTCGACTGGAATGCCACGGCCCCGCTGCGGCCGGAGGCGAGGGCGGCGCTGCTGGACGCGCTCGATGCCGCCGGCAATCCGTCCTCGGTCCATGCCGAGGGCCGGCGGGCGCGCCAAATCATTGAGGAGGCGCGGGAAAGCGTCGCAGCGCTGGTCGGCGCCGACCCCCGCAACGTGATCTTCACCTCCGGCGGCACCGAGGCCAATGCGCTGGCCCTGACGCCGGAGATCGCCGACGGCGACGACCGCCGGCCGCGCGACGCACTGCTCATTTCGGCCGTGGAGCACGCCTCGGTGCGGGCCGGCGGACGGTATCGGCCCGGGGCGATCCGCGAATTGCCGGTCCATCTCACCGGCCGGCTCGACCTCGAGGCGTTGCGCGCCGCGGTGGCGCCGCTTGGCGATGCGGGAACCGGCTTCCTGGTGTCGCTGATGCACGCCAACAACGAGACCGGCGTGATCCAGCCGGTCAGGGAAGCGGCGGAGATCGTCCATGCGGCGGGCGGGCTCCTCCACGTCGACGCGGTGCAGAGCGCCGGCAAGATCGGCTGCGACATCGGCGCGCTCGGTGCGGACCTCCTGTCGCTGTCCGCGCACAAGATCGGCGGCCCCAAGGGCGTCGGCGCGCTCATCAAGGCGCGCGAGGCGCTCCATGTGGCTCCTCTCCTGGCTGGCGGCGGCCAGGAGCGCGGCGCGCGCGGCGGCACCGAGAACGTCGCTGGCATCGCCGCCTTCGGCGCGGCGGCGGCGGCCGCGCAGCGCGAGCTTGACGGCTTCGCCGGCTTGGCCGCGGAGCGCAACGCGCTGGAGCAACGCCTGATGGCGCTGCACCGCGATGCCGTGATCTTCGGCGCGTCGCAGCCGCGTCTGCCCAACACCACGCTGTTCGCGGTGCCCGGCATCAAGGCCGAGACCGCACTGATCGCGCTCGACCTCGACGGCGTGGCGGTATCGTCGGGCTCCGCCTGCTCGTCGGGCAAGGTGGCCGCCTCGCATGTGCTCAGGGCCATGAGAGTGCCGGCCGATCTTGCCGCCGGCGCGATCCGCGTCAGCACGGGCTTCGCCACGAGCCGGGCCGACATCGGAACGTTCCTGGCTGCTTGGGAGAATCGTATGGCGAAACTATCTAAGGAGAGAAGCGGTCTCGCCGCCTGAATCCGTGAGGTGCCCCGCCAAGCACCAGTTCGAGTTAGATCCAACCCGCGGTCCTTGAAACCGCAGTGGAGGGAATGAATGCCGGCCGTACAGGAGACCGTCGAGCAGGTTCGCCGCATTGACGTCGATCAATACAAGTACGGGTTCGAGACCGTCATCGAATCCGAAAAGGCCCCGAAGGGCCTGAGCGAAGACACTATCCGCTTCATCTCGGCGAAGAAGGGCGAGCCCGCCTGGATGCTCGAATGGCGGCTGTCGGCCTATCGGCGCTGGCTCACCATGCGCGAGCCGACCTGGGCGCGCGTGCATTACCCGAAGATCGACTACCAGGACCTCTATTATTACGCCGCTCCCAAGCGCAAGACGGCGCCGAAGTCGCTCGACGAGATCGACCCGGAAATCCTCAAGACCTACGAGAAGCTCGGCATCCCGCTGCGTGAGCAGGAGATTCTCGCCGGCGTGGTGCGCGAGGACGGCTCGGCGCCGTCACGTGTCGCCGTGGACGCGGTGTTCGATTCCGTCTCGGTGGCGACCACGTTCAAGGAGGAATTGAAGAAGGCCGGCGTGGTGTTCATGCCGATCTCCGAGGCGATCCGCGAGCACCCGGATCTGGTGAAGGCCTATCTCGGCTCGGTGGTGCCGGTGTCGGACAATTTCTTCGCCACGCTCAACTCGGCGGTGTTCTCCGACGGTTCGTTCGTCTATGTGCCGCCGGGCGTGCGCTGTCCCATGGAGCTGTCCACCTATTTCCGCATCAACGAGAAGAACACCGGCCAGTTCGAGCGCACCCTCATTATCGCCGACAAGGGCTCCTACGTGAGCTATCTTGAAGGGTGCACTGCGCCCATGCGCGACGAGAACCAGCTCCATGCCGCCGTGGTCGAGCTCGTCGCGCTCGACGACGCCGAGATCAAATACTCGACGGTGCAGAACTGGTATCCGGGCGACGCCGAGGGCAGGGGCGGCATCTTCAATTTCGTGACCAAGCGCGGCGACTGCCGCGGGCCGCGCTCGAAGATTTCCTGGACCCAGGTGGAGACCGGATCGGCCATCACCTGGAAATATCCGAGCTGCATTCTGCGCGGCGACGACTCGCGCGGCGAGTTCTATTCGATCGCCATTTCCAACGGCCGCCAGCAGGTGGACAGCGGCACCAAGATGCTGCACCTCGGCAGGAACACCACGAGCCGCATCATCTCCAAGGGGATCGCCGCCGGGCAATCCAACAACACCTACCGCGGGCTCGTCTCGGCCCATCGCCGGGCCCAGGGCGCGCGCAACTTCACCAACTGCGACTCGCTGCTGATCGGCTCGCGCTGCGGCGCGCACACGGTCCCCTATATCGAATCCAAGAACGCCTCGGCGGTATTCGAGCACGAGGCCACCACGTCGAAGATTTCCGAGGAGATGCTGTTCTACTGCATGCAGCGCGGCCTCTCGGCGGAGGAGGCCACGGCGCTCGTGGTCAACGGCTTCGTCCGCGACGTGCTGCAGCAGCTTCCCATGGAATTCGCCGTCGAGGCGCAGAAGCTCATCTCGATCTCGCTCGAAGGCAGCGTGGGATAAGGAATGTCAGGCGTGCCGATGCTCGAAATAAGGAATCTCTCCGTGAAGGTCGGCGATCGTCCGATCCTCAACGGCCTCGACCTCGCGGTGAACGCCGGCGAGGTGCACGCCATCATGGGACCGAACGGCGCCGGCAAATCGACGCTGGCCCATGTGCTGGCCGGCAAGGCCGGCTACGAGGTCACCGGCGGCGAGGTGCTGTTCAACGGCGAGGACCTGCTGGCGCTGTCGCCTGACGAACGCGCCGCGCGCGGCGTGTTCCTGGCGTTCCAGTATCCCCTCGAAATCCCGGGCGTCGCCACCATGACGTTCCTGCGCACCGCGCTCAATGCGCAGCGCAAGAAGCGCGGCGAGGCCGAGCTGACCACACCCGAATTCATGAAGCGCGTGCGCGACAGCGCGGCCAGGCTTGGCATCGAGCAGGAAATGCTGCGGCGTCCGGTCAACGTCGGCTTTTCCGGCGGCGAGAAGAAGCGCAACGAGGTGCTGCAGATGGCGCTGCTGGAGCCGAAGCTCTGCGTGCTCGACGAGACCGACTCCGGCCTCGACATCGACGCGCTCAAGATCGTCGCCGACGGCGTCAACCGCTTGCGTTCGCCGGATCGCAGCTTCGTCGTCATCACCCATTATCAGCGGCTGCTCGACCACATCGTGCCCGACGTGGTGCACGTGCTCTCGAAAGGCCGCATCGTCAGGACCGGCGACGCCTCGCTTGCGTTGGAGCTCGAAGCCAAAGGCTACGCCGCGTTTCAGGACGAGGCCGCGTGAGCAGGGACGCCCGATGAACGCCGAGGTTGCCCATATCAGGACGGCGGCGGAGACCGCGCTGATCGAAGCCTTCGCCAAGGCCGATCTGCCGGGCGGCGGCACGGTCGCGCGCGAGCGCGCCGCCGCGCTCAAGCGCTTCGAGCGCGAGGGCCTTCCCCACCGGCGCATCGAGGCGTGGAAATACACCGACCTGCGCAGCCTGATGCAAGAGGCCAAGCCGCTCGCGCCGCCGCCCGACGCGAAGGCCATCGCGGCGGCCCGGACCGCCGGCGCGGCGCTGGCGGGCGTGCCGGCCTATCGGATCGTGTTCGTCGATGGCCAATACGTGAAGGAGCTTTCGGACGTGGCGCTGGAGCCTGGCGTGACCGTGACGCCGCTCGCCATGGCCCTCGGCGGGGGCGACGGCGACCTCCTGTTCGCTGAAAACCTCGGTGCGGCCGTGGACGATCCGGTGCTGGCGCTCAACACCGCCTTCATGGCCGACGGGGCGCTGATCCGCGTGGCGAAAGGCGCCGTCGTGTCGAAGCCGCTGCATCTCGTGTTCGTTCACAGCAGCGGGACGGCGAGCGCGGTGTTCACGCGGTCTCAGTTGATCGTCGAGGAGGGCGCGCGGGTTGCGCTGCTCGAGAGCCACGAAGGCCCCGCCGCTCTCGAATATCAGGTGAATGCCGCGCTCGGGCTGATCGTACGCGATGGCGCCCATGTCAGCCACGTCAAGCTCGGCGCAGAAGGCGATGGCGCGCTGCATGTCGCGACGGCGGTGGCGGAGATCGGCGCGCGTGCCGAGTATCGACACCTCACTCTGACGCTCGGCGGAGCCGTGACGCGCAACCAGATGTTCCTCGCCTGCCGCGGCGCGGGCTCCGACGTGACTGTCGCCGGCGTCAACCTGCTGCGCGACAGGCAGCACGCGGATTACACGCTGGTGCTCGACCACGCCGTCGGCGGCTGCGCCAGCCGCGAGATTTTCAAGTCCGTGCTCGACGACGAAAGCCGCAGCGTGTTCCAGGGCAAGATCGTGGTCGAACCCGACGCCCAGAAGACCGACGCGCGGATGATGACGCGGGCGCTGCTGTTGTCGGACCGCGCCGAGGCCGATCACAAGCCGGAGCTCGAGATTTTCGCCGACGACGTGCAGTGCGGCCACGGCTCGACCGCCGGCGCGCTCGACCCGGAGCTGAAGTTCTATCTCATGGCGCGCGGCATCCCGGCGCCGGAGGCCGAGGCGCTGCTCATCCAGGCGTTCGTCGGCGAAGCGGTGGAGACCGTGCGCCACGAGGGCCTGCGTGACGCATTGATGGCGGCGACCTTGCGCTGGCTTGCGGAAAGGGGAAGGTGATGGACCAGAGGACCGACGGCGCCTACGATGTCGCCCGCCTGCGCGCCGACTTTCCCGCGTTGGGCTTGCAGGTCTATGGCAAGCCGCTCGTGTATCTCGACAACGCCGCCTCGGCGCAGAAACCGCAGGCGGTGCTCGAGCGCATGCACAAGGCCTATGTCTCCGAATATGCCAACGTGCACCGCGGGCTGCATTACCTCGCCAATGCCGCCACCGAAGCCTACGAGGCGGCGCGCGAGACCGTGCGCGCGTTCCTGGGCGCGTCGCGGCCGGAGGAGATCGTCTTCACCCGCAACGCCACCGAGGCGATCAACCTCGTCGCCTATACGTTCGGCCGCGACGCGGTGAAATCCAAGGACGACGAGATCGTCCTGTCGATCATGGAGCACCATTCCAACGTGGTGCCGTGGAACTTCCTGCGCGAACGCCACGGCAACCCGATCAAGTGGGCGCCCATCGACGAGGACGGCAACTTCCTGCTCGACGAGTTCGAGAAGCTCCTGACGCCGCGCACCAAGCTGGTCGCGCTTACGCATATGTCGAACGCGCTCGGCACCGTGGTGCCGGTGAAGGAGGCGGTGCGGCTCGCCCATGCCCGCGGCATCCCGGTGCTGATCGACGGCTCGCAGGCCGCGGTGCATCTCGACGTCGACGTCAAGGACATCGACTGCGATTTCTACGTCTGCACCGGCCACAAGATCTACGGGCCGACGGGCGTCGGCGTGCTTTACGCCAAATACGGGCACCTGGAGACGATGCGGCCCTTCAACGGCGGCGGCGAGATGATCCGCGAGGTGTTCGAGGATCGCGTCACCTATGCCGATCCGCCGTACAAGTTCGAGGCCGGCACGCCGCCGATCGTGCAGGCCATCGGCCTTGCGGCCGCCATCGACTACATCAACGCCATCGGCAAGGCCCGCATCCGCGCCCACGAGACAGCGCTGATGCGCTACGCCCACGAGCGCCTCTCCGAGATCGATTCGCTGCGCATCTACGGTCACGCGAAGGACAAAGGGCCGATTGTCTCCTTCACCATGAAGGGCGCGCATCCGCACGACGTGGCGACCGTGATCGACCGCGCCGGCGTTGCGGTGCGCGCCGGCACTCACTGCGTGATGCCGTTGCTGGCGCGCTACGGACTGACGGCGACGTGCCGGGCCTCATTCGGGCTCTACAACACCCGCGAGGAGGTCGATGTGCTCGCGGAAGCCCTCGTCAAAGCGCAGAGTGTGTTCGCATGACCGACGATCCCAAGAACATCGCGCCGGAGAACATGGCGCCGGACGTTCCGCAGGAGCCCGCATCCGCTGCATCCACTGTCTCTGCTTCTCAGGATCTGTCCCCGGAGCTCGCGAAGCTGACCGACGACGTGATCGCCGCGCTCAAGACCGTGTTCGACCCGGAAATCCCGGCGGATATTTACGAGCTCGGCCTCATCTACAGGATCGACATCGGCGACGACCGCGCCGTGACCCTCGACATGACGCTGACCACGCCCAACTGCCCGGCGGCGCAGGATTTGCCGCAGCAGGTGGAGAACGCGGTCTCGAGCGTTCCGGGCGTGGGCCCGGTCAAGGTCAACGTGGTGTGGACGCCGCCGTGGGACCCGAGCCGCATGAGCGACGAGGCGAGAGTGGTTCTAAACATGTGGTGAGGCGCTTCCCCTCCAGGGATTCGTTGTTATTTAATAGGCAGGGTTTCACCGGGCTTTTGAACCCGGGTGGAGACAGACGATGGCAACAGCTTCTCCCCGTCCGCGGCCGCAGGTGATGCGGCTCACGGAAGCCGCCGCGGAGCATATCCGTGGCATCCTGGACCGTGCCGACCGGCCTTTCGTGGGCGTGCGCGTCGGCGTCAAGAACGGCGGCTGCGCCGGCATGTCCTATACCATGGAATACGCCGAGGCGAAGAACCCGCTCGACGAGGTGGTCGAGGACAAGGGCGTGACCCTGCTGATCGATCCGAAGGCCGTGCTGTTCCTGCTCGGCACCGAGATGGATTATCGGGTCGACAAGCTTTCGTCCGGCTTCGTGTTCAACAATCCGAACCAGACATCGGCTTGCGGCTGCGGCGAGTCCGTCGCCATCACGCCCGCCAGGGAATATCCCGAGCACGCGGGTTGAGAGGTTTCGCGGCAGCGGCGACTTCGGGCTGACTTGGGAGGCCGCTTGTCATGGATGCCGATTTTCTCCGCGACCTGTTCTCGCAGTTCCGCCCGGTCACGGTGCGCCGCATGTTCAGCGGCGCCGGCATCAGCGCGGACGGCGTCACCTTCGCACTCTACTTGCGCGGCGCGCTCTACCTGAAGGGCGACGAGACGACGGCCGCCGACTTCGCCCGCGAGGGCTGTTCGCCATTCAGCTACACGCGCTCGGGAAGCGGCAGGACAGTCACGGTGACATCCTACTGGAAGATGCCCGAACGGCTTTACGATGACTCGGAAGAGCTTGCGGTCTGGGCGGCGCGCGCCTTCGCCGTTGCGCAGCGCGCCAAAGCCGCGCCGCGTCGCAAACGGTCTGCGGCGAAGCTGAAGCGGCCCAAGGCTCCAAAACGCAACTGACGGAAACGGTCTCGGCGATCGGAGGCCGTGTCAGGCCACACGGCTTTTTGGCCTTTTCACGTCGGTTTGCGACGCGATCTCGGGGTCGACCTCGGAGATCACGCGGTTGCGGCCGGCGCGCTTGGCGGCATAGAGGCAAGCGTCGGTGCGCTCGATCAGCGCGCTTGCGCTCTCGTTGGCATGCAGCGACGCGACGCCGACGGACATGGTGATGCGGCCGAGGTTCTCGCCGGTGGAGCGGCGCATCAGCTCGCGGCCCATCACGGCGCGGCGGATCTGGTCGGCCACCGTCGCGGCTTGGCGCAGCGACGTATCCGGCAGCACCACCGCGAACTCCTCGCCGCCGTACCGCGCCGCGAGGTCGCGGCCCTTGACGTTGTCGCGGAGCGTGACGGCCACCAGCCGCAGCACCTGGTCGCCGACCGAGTGGCCGAAGGTGTCGTTAAAGGTCTTGAAGTGGTCGATGTCGGCAAGGAGCAGCGACAGGTGCTCGCCCTTGTCGCGCGCCTCGGCGATGGCTTTTCCGAAAGCGAGATCGAAGCACTTGCGGTTCGCGAGCGTCGTCAGAGGATCGGTCAGGCTCTCGGCGCGGATCGCCTCCATCTGCGCATGAAGCTGGGCGATCTCCTGCTTGGAGCTGGTGAGCTTCTCCTCGAGCGCGCGGTTGTTGTCTTCCATTCTCTTGGCGGTATGGGCCAGGCTTTCCACGATCGTCTTCAATGCGGCCCGGTCGGTGGTCTCGCCGAGACGATTGCTCATGTTGGCGAGGTCTTGGCTGTGCTGGTTGGCCGCGTCCGAGACGTTCCCGATGGCGGACATCACCGTCTCGATCTGCTCCAGGAACCTCGCGGCCGCTCCGTCCACCCTGTCGGCCTGGCGCAGCGGCGAGAAATACTTCTCGTAGATGCCGTCAACGTCGCTTTGCGACAGCCTGCGGCCGGTTTCGATGATGCCGTTGATGAGATGGTTGACCGTCGGATGGTGGCCGGTCGCGTAATGGTACCAGACTTCGTAGTTGCGCGGCGTGGCCGGCTGGTTCAGCGCCCTGATCTGGTCGAGCGCCACCTTCGCTGCGGCGAACGTCGCATCGGGATCCTCAGTCTCGCAAGTCATGCGCATTCAGCCCGATCAGGCGCCCCAAAAAGGCGCGTCGGTGCAGGACGCGCCGGATAACGGCTCTGCTTGCTCAGGCAAGCGGCCGTGCCGGGCGTCCCCGTAAGGCATACCGACGACCGTATGGTAGCGGGTGCTCCGTTAACGTCGGCTTATTGCCGGCTATTCGCGCCCTGCGTCACGCCGTGCGGCGCAACCGCGCGGGATCAGGCCTTCACCGATACGGGGCGCAACAGGAAGGCGGGGAGGTGCGAGACGTCGGGTTCCATGTCCGGTTCGGGCCGCCGCGGCGCGCGCGGCTCGGACCGCCGGGCCGCCGGGCCGGCAGGCGCGTGACGGTTGCGATCGTGACGCTGGGGGCGGTCGCGATGG
>Ga0180221_1000851_pt1 | contig 23088 bp, 22 predicted proteins | sample eDN5th37CKraftMG_FD_151339 | JGI IMG/M metagenome (GOLD analysis project Ga0180221, IMG submission 151339) | Enriched Miracle-Growth compost microbial communities from Emeryville, California, USA - eDNA 5th pass 37_C Kraft MG (version 2) (version 2) ...
CACAACCAACATCCAAGAACAAATGCCTCCGATCGATCCGGAGGCATTTTGATGACCCCACGTTAAGGGGTCCCGTTTGGACGAAAATTACCCCTTAAACAGGGTCCTCTTTCCATGAAAAATCACAGCCCATGTCTCCTGAAACTGTAGGTTGGATCGGCATCGCTGCCATGCTTGTCATGGTCGGAGTAGGTGTACCGGTCGCTTATGCGATGGGTATTGTCGGCTTCCTGGGCTCACTGGCTCTGCTGGGCTCCGGCGCGACGCAGGGTCTCATGGAGCTCGTCCCGTTTGCGACTGTCGCTTCCTATAGTTTCGGCATCGTGCCGCTCTTTGTAATCATGGGTTATCTTGTCTATTACGCCGGATTTGCCAATGGAGCATTTGCGACCGCCAGGATCTGGATCGGCCATCGGACCGGCGGCGTTCCCATGGCGTCGGTACTCGGTTGCGCCGTCTTTGGCGCCGCTTCGGGTTCTGGTTTGGCCTCCACCGCAACGCTGTCACGAATAACCATTCCCGAGATGATCGCGTCGGGGGTCGACAAGCGTCTCGCTTACGGCGTCGTCGCTGCGGCAGGACCGCTCGCGCAGATGATTCCACCAAGCATACTGATGATCATCTATGCAATTATTGCGGAGCAGCCGGCTGGCAAAATGTTGATTGCCGGGATTGCCCCGGCCTTCATCATTGTCGTCGCTTATATGGTCACGATCTACATTCGAGTCCGAAGGGATCCGAGCCTTGCACCCTCGTTACCTCGTGCGGGGTGGTCAGAAAGATTCCTATCCCTTCGTGACACATGGGGCATAGCTGCCTTGGCTGTGTTCGTGATCGGGGGGATCTATACCGGGTTCTTCACGCCAACCGAAGCCGGGGCAGTTGGAGCGAGCTGGGCACTCTTCCTCGCCATAATCTCGCGCAAGCTTACTTGGCCAAAGCTTCGTGAGAGCATTCGCGAGACGATCCAGACCACAAGCATGGTGTTCCTGATCGTGATCGGCGCGTTCATCTTCGGTCAATTTCTAGCCGTTACCCGGCTGCCCACATCGATCTCCTCCTGGATTGTAGACCTGCCAGTCGCGCCGATCGTCGTCATTCTTGGAATAGTCGTTTTCTATCTAATCCTGGGACTTTTCATTGACATGGTTGCGGCTATGTTCATCACGCTGCCCATATTGTTGCCAGCCATTGTTCAACTTGGGTACGATCCAATCTGGTTCGGTGTATTGGTCGTATTCCTGGCGGAGATCGCGCTTGCAACGCCACCCTTTGGTCTGGGGCTGTTCATCATCAACGGCACAATAGAAGGCAGCAAGCTGTCGGACATCTGCATCGGTGCAGTCCCCTTCATCATTGCTGATTTGCTCATCTTGGCAGTGTTGGTCTTGTGGCCGGAGCTGGTCATGTTCCTCCCCAACCTGATGTAAAATGTGCGGGTACAGTCTTCTTCCGACCGTCGACAATTGAACTAAGACCCAGAATACCTTTTGCGTTTAGAAATTGCGCACGGAAACGCTCCAGAGCGGTCGATCTCCCCTCCAGCAGGAGGTGTCAAGTCTCGGCGCATGAGCCACCCGGTATCGCCAGGTCTCGGCTCCGGCAACAGCCTCCAGGTTCGGCGGGCGTGCACGAGGGTGTGCGGAAGTTCCTTTCGGGGGCGACTTTCCCGTCTATGACCCGCTTGTTCGTCAGCGCCAGCTCCTCGGAAGCGCCAACATCCGGTGCGTCTCTCCGCACTGCGTGACATCCTGGAGCACGGCCTTCGCCTCGTGCGATCCTCGATCGCTTCAGTGCTATAAGTTCGGAAGGCTTGGGCTTGTCACGGCGAAGATGAACAACGTCGATCCGCACGCCGGGCTCACCCAAACCCTTGAGCGTATCGCCGAAGGCTAGCCAGTCAACCAAATCAACGCACTCGTGCCACAGAACAACACAGCGGCATCAGCTTGCCGTTAAAGCAGGAAGGCCAATGAAAGCGCGATGGGTAGGTATCTCCGGCGAGCTAGAAAAGATGACGTCCCAAAGCCGAATATATCACTCGGAAATCGAACGCTTCCCTCCAGTGCCTTCAACGGGACTTTGGAAACACCTTGAACGAGATGGGCGCATCCATGGGCAGCCCCCCGGCCTCATAACCTCGCCGGAAGTCCTGGATGTGCTTCGCCATCCATCCTCGCGCTCCTGGCGCGTCATGCCGGACAACCGCTTCAGCAATGGCCCTGTGCGCTTCCAGCAGACGATGCCGTGCGCGGGGCACGTTGCGGTAGAGATCCTCGGTTGCAGAGAAGAGCAGCATCCCGATCGGTGCGGCGGAAAGGCAAAGCGCCCGGTTACCTGTCGCATCGGCAATGAGATTGTGGAAGGCAATGTCGTGCTGGATTACCGCTTCGTCGTTCTCGAGATTGTCTTCCAGCTCCGTGATCGTCGCCAGAAGCCTGTGGGACTGGTCCTCGTTAATTCGCTCGGCGGCAAGCTGTGCCGCAAAGGGTTCCAGCTCCATCTGCAGCTCCCACAGTTCCTGGAAGGTAACGCGGTTGAGCCCCATGGCGCGCGAATTGGCCCGCGCGATCATCGTTGCGTCGGGTGCCGCAATCACCAGACGTTTTGCTTCGACGCGCCGAAGCAGCCCGGAATTCTCAAGAGCGCGGATCCCTTCGCGGATGGTGGACCGGTTGACGCCGAGCTGCGCGGCGAGGTCGCTTTCGATAGGCAGCAGGTCACCGACCTTCAGGTTACCCTTGAGGATCTCGCCTTCGATGGTCTCGGCCACCTTGCGATAGCTGGGGGTATTGTTGACGCTCGGAAGCACATGACCTTTTGAGTTCAGATTCATTCCCAACCTTCTTTACGTCACCTGAGTCCCGGACCGCTCGGATAGCATTTCCGAACCGCTGCTCAAAGATACCAGTTGACGTTATCCGATTGTCGGACAATGATCCAGCTTACAGATTGCTAGGAGGAAAACGAGTGCCCGAACTGGGAAGCATCGCCGGAAAAACCATTCTCGTTACGGGCGGTTCGAGCGGCCTCGGCCTGCATTTTGCCCAGACGCTCAGCTGGAACGGCGCTGAGGTCATTCTGGCCGCGCGCCGGCTGGACGCCGTCGAGGAAGCTGCCGAACAATTGCGAGCTGAAGGCGGCAAGGCCACCGCCGTCAGGATGGACGTCACCGACCCGGATTCCGTGGCAGAAGCCCTGGAGGGCCTGACGCTGGACGGCCTGGTCAACAACGCGGGCGTCACCACGACCACTCCGGCGATGGATATTTCCGCCGAAGAATTCGGCTCTGTCATCGACACGAACCTCAAGGGCGTTTTCACTGTTGCACAGGCTGCCGCTCGCAACATGAAGGGTCGCGGCGGTTCGATCGTCAACATCGCATCGATCCTCGGGCTTCGCGTTGCTGGAGCCCTGTCAGCTTACGCAGCCTCGAAAGCAGGTGTCGTCCAGCTGACAAAGGCACTGGCACTCGAATGGGCGCGCTACGACATCCACGTCAACGCACTCTGCCCCGGCTATATCGAAACGCCGCTCAATCGCGATTTCTTCGCCACGCCAGCTGGTGAAGCGCTAATCAAGCGCATCCCGCAAAGAAAACTTGGGCAGCTTTCCGACCTCGACGGTCCGCTGCTTCTACTTCTCTCCGACGCCTCCCGCTACATGACCGGCTCGGTCATCGCGGTCGATGGCGGCCATCTCGTTTCAAGCCTCTGAGGTTCACCCATGGATTTCAACATCTCTCCGGAAGTCGAAGCAACCCGTCAGAAGATTGCGGCCTTCGTCGAACGCGAGCTCCTTCCGCTGGAAAGCCAGAAGGAAGCCTACGACGCGCACGGCAACATCGCGCCGTCCTATCTTGAGGCCATGCGGGCAAAGGCAAGGGCCGAAGGTCTCTGGGCGCTCCAGCTGCCGAAGGAAATCGGCGGAGGCGGGCTCAACAAGCAGGGCATGGCCGTGTGCTACGAGGAGATGAACCGCTCGATCTTCGGGCCTGTCGTTTTCAACTCCGCCGCGCCTGACGACGGCAACATGATGGTGCTGGCGCAGCTTGGCACCGAGGCGCAGAAAGAAAAGTGGCTGATGCCGATCATGCGCGGCGAGGTTCGCTCGTCCATCGCCATGACGGAACCGCATCCGGGCGGCGGCTCGGATCCTTCCATGATCCAGACCAGGGCCGAGACGAAGGGCGACCATTACGTAGTGACCGGCCGCAAGTGGTTCATTACAGGTGCGGAGGACGCTTCACACTTCATCCTGATCGCGCGCACCTCCGATGACCCGCGCCACGGCCTCACGTCCTTCCTCTACCACAAGGATCAGCCCGGCTGGCGCATCGTCCGCCGTATCGGCATTATGGGCCCGGAAGAGCATGGCGGCCATTGTGAGCTCGAATTCGACGGGCTGGAAATCCCCGAGGAGAACATCCTTGGCGGCGTGGGCCGTGGCCTCAAGGTCACGCAGACGCGTCTCGGACCGGCCCGCCTGACGCACTGCATGCGCTGGCTGGGGCTCTCCAAGCGCTGCGTCGAGATCGCCCGTGAATATGCCGAACGGCGCGAGGGCTTTGGCGTGCGCCTTGCAGACCGCGAGACAGTTCAGGTGATGCTGGGCGAACTTGCCATGGGCATCGAGATCGGCCGCCTGCTGGTGATGAAGGCTGCCTGGGAGCTCGACCGTGGCGAATACGCTCAGAAGCAGATTTCCATGGCCAAGGTGCACGTGGCGAACCTTCTGCACAAGGCAGCCGACACCGCAATCCAGATCAATGGCGCGCGTGGCTATTCCACCGACACAGTGCTTGAATGGATCTACCGCTACGCCCGACAGGCCCGCATCGTTGACGGCGCGGACGAGGTTCACAAGATGGTGCTGAATCGCGCGATGGCGAAGGAAGACCGCGGCTTCTGGTCGTGGAACGTGGCCTGACAAGAAAGCGTCTTGGGAGGAGAAGCATGCACGTTGAACCGCATCTTGGCCCGCGTGGAGCGAACTACTCGCCCCTCTCGCCGGTGGATTTCCTCGACCGGGCGGTAAGCGTATTTCCGAACCGTCAGGCCGTCATCTGGCGTGACCGCCGCTTCACCTACGGCCAGTTCGGTGCGATCGTGCAGCGGATGGCAGACTTGCTTGAAGCCCGCGGCATTGGCTCGGGCGACGTTGTCTCCATCATGTGTCCGAACCGCCCTGAGATGCTGGCAGCGCATTACGCGGTGCCACTCCTCGGCGCGACGCTCAATTCCGTCAACACGCGGCTCGATGAAAGCACCGTCTCCTACATTCTGGAACATTCGGAAAGCCGCCTGCTGATCTGCGACGAGACCTGTGAGGGTATCTCGTCAGCGTCGGCCAGGAACGCCAACGTTCCATTGCTGGTGCTTTCCGACGAGCCCACCCATGAGGGTAAAAAAATCTTCCTTCTCGATGGTCCCACGCCTCCCGTTCGGCCCTTCAAGGCGAGGATCGAAGACGAGTGGCATCCGATTGCGCTGAACTACACCTCCGGCACCACGGGAAAGCCGAAGGGCGTGGTCCTGCACCATCGCGGCGCCTACCTGAATGGCGTTGGCAACACGTTGGCGCTTGGCTTCGACAAGCAGACAGTCTACCTCTGGACCCTGCCGATGTTCCACTGCAATGGCTGGTGCCACACCTGGGCGATCACAGCGGCCGGCGGCACTCACGTCTGTCTGGAGAAGGTCGATCCTGAGCTCATCTTCGAGCTGATCGGCAAGCACGGCGTCACGCATATGTCCTGTGCGCCAGTCGTGCTCTACATGTTGATCAACCATCCGGCCCGCTCAAGCTACCAGCCGACGAACCGTGTTTCCGTGGCCACGGGCGGAGCCGCCCCGACGCGCACGCTGATTGCGGAGATGGATGCGCTCGGCTTCGACTTCATCCACCTCTACGGGCTGACGGAAAGCTACGGCCCGTCTTCGATGCGGGAGCTTGAGGCGAGCGAAACAGCGCTTCCCCTCGAAGACCGGGCTTCGCTGCTCGCGCAACAGGGTTCACGCCATCCAACCTCCAATATCGTTCGTGTAGTGGACAAGAATCTTGAGGACGTGCCGTTCGATGGCGAGACGATCGGCGAGATCGTCCTCCAGGGCAACACGCTGCTGGCCGGCTACTACCGCGATCCGGAGGCGACTGAAACGGTCTTCGAAGGCGGCGTATTCCACACGGGCGACCTCGCCGTGCGCCATCCAGACGGCCATGTGGAAATCAAGGACCGGTCGAAGGACATCATCATTTCCGGCGGTGAAAACATCTCGAGCCTTGAGGTGGAAGGTGTGCTGCACCAGCACCCAGCCGTGCTCCTTGCAGCTGTGGTAGCCCTGCCCGACCCCAAGTGGGGCGAAATCCCCTGCGCGGTGCTGGAATTGAAGCCCGGAGCATCCACAACGCCGGGGGAGCTGGAAGCCTTCTGCCGAAGCAAGATCGCGGGGTTCAAGATCCCCCGCCGCTTCATCTTCCAGGAACTGCCCAAGACTGCCACGGGCAAAATCCAGAAATTCAAGCTGCGCGAAGAACTGAGCGGGAAGGCATCCGGTTGAACATGACAGTTGCAGTAAGCACCGGAACCATCGACTTCGATCCGGAAAAGCTCCAGGCGTTCCTCACCGAAGCGCTTGGTCCGGCGGACGGACCATTGAACATCCAGCGCATAAGCGGCGGGCAGTCGAACCCCACCTACTTCGTGGATTTTGGCGCACATCGCATGGTGCTTCGCAAGAAGCCCAATGGCCCGATCCTTAAAGGCGCCCATGCGATCGAGCGAGAATACCGGGTCCTGAATGCGCTAAAGGACACGCCTGCGCCGGTTCCCGCAACCATCCTGCTGCAGGAAGACGACAGCATCATCGGCACGCCCTTCTACCTTATGGAGCGGGTTGAAGGCCGCGTCTTCTCCGACTGTTCGCTGCCCGACCTCTCACCTGACGAACGGCGCGGCATCTACCTTGCCATGGCCGAAGCGCTGGCAGCGCTCCACAGCGTTAACCCGAACGATGTTGGCCTGTCCGACTACGGCAAGCCCAGCAACTATTTTGAACGCCAGTTCTCCCGCTGGAGCAGACAGCTGAAGGAGTCCCCCAGCGCACCCATTCCGGAACTCTTCCAGCTCATGGACTGGCTGGAACAGAACATGCCGGCCGACGACGCGCGTCTGGGCATCGCCCACGGCGACTTCCGGCTGGGCAATCTGATGTTCCACCCGACGGAGCCACGCGTCGTCGCCATCCTCGATTGGGAGCTTTCGACGCTTGGCCATCCGCTGGCCGATCTCGGCTTCTGCTGCATGACCTGGGTCACCGCGCCGGAGGAATATGGCGGCATTCTCGGGCTCGATCGGGAAGCCCTTGGCATCCCCTCGCAGGCGGAATTCGTCGAGCACTGCCAGCGCAGTCTGGGCGACAGCTCACCTTTGCTTCCCTTCCACATTGCCTTTGCGCTGTTCCGTTTTGCTGTCATATGGGTGGGCATTGCCGACCGCGCGGCAGCTGGCACGGCAGCCGATCCGAATGCCGCGAAACTCAGCCCTCTCGCCTTTGCCCAGCGTTTTGCAATTCGGGGATTGGAATTGTTCTGACAATGACGTCGTGCACCTGCCGAGGGGACAGCTACCAGAAGTGCGGCGCTCAGGCCAATCTGGATCAGCATCGGCGAAAAGCCCAATGACGCCCGCCGGCTAGACCTTTCCGACCGCTGCCGGCTCTGTGCAGCTTCAAGTGCGGCGGTTCCCCTGAAACTCTACTCTCGGGGCAAGGGCAGGGTAGAACGAGTGACGATGCTCTTGATCGATGTTGGGGTCGAGATCGCCAAGTGAGGGATTGTCCGGTTGCTGATCAGCTACGTGGAGGGACTATCTAGGGAAGATGCCTCCCCGGGTAACTGGGGCAATTTGGTTGCGCTTTACGAGTCCTGTTGCAAGCAACACCGAATGCGAGAAACTTGCCAGTTTCTGAGTGCCACTCAGAATTCCATTGGCGCTGAGCTGAAATGAGCCCGTCTGCTCGTCCTTAGCCATCCAGAGACGGTGTACTAATCGAAGCCTGAGGGTGTGCACCACAGCTTGGGCAGCCCGCAATAAGTTGCGCCATCTCTATGTCAGACAAGATCGTGGAAGGAAACCGGCCGTCGCGAGCTACATCCCGACTGCCGACGGGATCGTTCGGACCTTCAAAGTTCTGGATCAGATGTGACGGCCATATGGTGGCGGATCTCGTAGCGGTACGCGTTATCCGCACCAGACCGCGGCACTGACAAGGTCTGAAGGAAATGGCATGGCGGGCGACCCGAGAAAGGCAGAGTGGCGTGTTTCTAGCCCGGATCGTACTCGAACCGCCACTCGCCGTTGAAGGTTAGCTGGGCGATGAGCAGGGTTTTATAGAAGATCGTCGTCATCGGTCGTCGCCGATGATCGGGACGTAGTCGAGATCATCATCTGAGGCAGAAGAAGCTGTTTCGACTGATTTCACAACCTCTGAAATCAGCGCGGTTTGCTCTTAGATGTCGAACAGCATCTGATTCTGAATGTCCGATTAGACTGGCAGAGGATATTCGTTCTCACCTATTCTAATCCCCATCGTTACACAAAAGGTTCATAGAACTTTCGACTGGCTGTCACATGGGTGCGCTAGCTCTGTCGCATCGCAACTCGGTCAACGATCGACTGGAGACAAGATGGGGCAGCCATGAAGATCAACCGTCGTCAAACCCTCGGATTCCTGGGCGCAACTGCAGCGATTTCGCTCATCCTGCCGCGCCGTCTCATGGCGCAGGGCGCGCGCCGCTCAGTAACGATCGCGGTCCAGAAGATCAGCAACAACAACACGCTCGACAACTGGCACGAGCAGTCGAATGTCGGCGAGCGCATCTTCTACCCCAACTTCTGGGAAGGCCTGATCGGCCGCAACTGGATGGGCAACCAGGGCCCGGTGCCTGAGCTCGCCACGGAATGGAAGCGCATCGATGACAAGACCATCGAGTTCAAGCTGCGCCAGGGCGTAAAATTCCACAACGGCGACGAGATGACCGCCGAGGATGTCGCCTTCTCCTTCTCTGACGAGCGCCTTTTTGCCGGAACTGAGCCCGTCGGCGGCACCACGCTCTATGCTGAAAACTTGAAGCCGAACACGGACAAGGAACTGCCCGCGAGCATTCCCGGTACGGCACGTCGCTTGTGGCCCGCACTGCGAGGCGTTGAGGTCGTCGACCGCTACACCGTGCGCTTCCACAACGCCACCCCGGATGTGACGCTGGAAGGCCGCTTCTTTGCAGCTGGTCCGCAGATCACCTCCAAGCGCGCCTGGGATGAGGCGAAGTCCTATGCTGAATGGGCCCGCCAACCCGTCACCACCGGCGCCTACAAGGTTGAGGAATACAAGCCCGACGTATCGCTCACGCTCGTTGCTCATGATGAATACTGGGGCGCACGCCCGCCACTCGAGCGCATCCGCTTCGTCGAGGTGCCTGAAGTGGCAAGCCGGGTGAATGGCCTTCTTTCCGGTGAGTACGATTTCGCCTGCGACCTTCCGCCCGATCAGATTGGCGCCATAGCCAATACGCAGGGCCTCGAAGTCCAGTCGTCGACGATCTGGAACCATCGGGTCATGGTCTTCAACATTCAGAACGAAACTGTAGCCAACCCGCTGGTGCGCCGCGCCATGACCCATGCGATTGACCGTCAGGCGATCGTTGAGGCGCTCTGGGCTGGCGAGACGGTAGTGCCAAAGGGCCTGCAGTTTGACAGCTACGGTGCCAGCAACATGCTGATCGAGGACTGGAAGGTGCCGGAATACAACCCCGAACTTGCTCGCGATCTGCTTCGTCAAGCCGGCTACAAGGGCGATCCGATCCCCTATGTGCTGCTCAACAACTACTACACCAACCAGACTGCCACAGGACAGGTGCTCACCGAGATGTGGCAGCAGGCCGGACTCAATGTCGAGATCCAGATGAAGGAGAACTGGTCGCAGATCTTTGCTGAAACCGGTCGCGGCGTACGTGACTGGTCGGCATCGAACCTGATCAACGACCCCGTCACCCCGATGGTGAACCAGTTTGGTCCGAACGGTCAGGCACAACAGAACAGGGAATACGCCAACCAGGAGCTGAACCAGCTCTCCGTCGTGCTCGAAACCTCCACCGATCACGAAACCCGGCGCAAGGCCTTCCGCCGCATGCTGGAAATCGCCGAGCGTGAGGATCCCCTCTACACGCTGCTGCACCAGAACGCCGTCTTCACCGGCATGAAGTCGGAGCTGAACTGGAAGGCTGCTCCCGCCTTCGCAATGGATTTCCGTGGAGACAACTGGAACGCGTGACCTTCAGGGGCCGGGCGTAAAGCCTGCCCCAAGCGATTCTGAACATGGAGAACTGGCTATGTCTCTCATCTCGATCAAGGACCTGCGCGTCTCGTTCGACGGAGTACAGGTGCTGCATGGTATCAATCTCCAGGTTGGCAAAGGAGAGTCGATCGGCCTGGTCGGCGAAAGCGGCTGCGGGAAGTCCGTCACCTGGCTTGCGGCCCTGGGCCTTCTGCCGCAACGGGCGCAGTTTAGCGGATCGGTAACGCTCGAAGGCAGGGAGCTGGTCAATGCTTCGCGGGGTGAGCTTGAGCAGGTGCGTGGCGGCCGCATCGCCATGATCTTCCAGGATCCATCATCCTCACTGAACCCGGTCCAGCGGGTGGGCAAGCAGCTGGATGAAAGCCTCCGCCTTCATCGCCGCCTCAGCGGTGCCACAGCCCGGGCTGAAGCGATACGCTTGCTGGACCTGGTGGGCATTCCTTCCGCCAAAACCCGCATCGACCTCTATCCGCATGAGTTTTCGGGGGGACAATGCCAGCGCATCATGATTGCGATGGCGCTGGCCGGCGAGCCCGACCTGCTGATCGCTGATGAACCGACCACTGCGCTCGACGCGACGATCCAGGCCCAGATCCTCGATCTTCTGGCCACAATCCGCCATGAAACCGGCATGGCCATGGTGTTCATCAGCCATGACCTCGGAGCGGTTTCCGCGGTCTGCGACCGTGCGGCTGTCATGTATGCGGGCCGTGTCGTCGAGCAGAACCACATCGGCGAATTGTTCGACAACCCGCGGCACCCCTATACGGTCGGCCTGTTCGAGGCCATACCTGAGCTGCAGGGTCCCCGCAGGCGTCTCCAGCCAATCAACGGCACGGTTCCCAATCCACGCCACTTGCCCCGTGGCTGCGCTTTCTCACCGCGTTGTGCCCATGCCAGTGATTTCTGCCGTTCCGCGCAGCCGGCGCTTCTCCTGCAACCAGACGGTGGCCAGGTTGCCTGCTTCCACCCGGTACGGGAGAGTGCCCTTACCCCCCGCCGCACCTTTTCTCCAGCAAGCGCAGAGCTGGCAGCCTGATGTCTGTTCTTCTGCAAGCGTCAGGTCTCTGCCAGCAGTACACAACAGGCACGACGCTGTTCAAGCATCCGACAGTCGTTCGGGCAGTCGACAGCATCGATCTCGAAATCCGCGAAGGAGAAATTGTCGGCATTGTCGGGGAATCCGGGTCAGGGAAATCGACCCTTGGAAGGATGCTCCTCGGCATTGAACCGCCATACAGGGGCGAACTGACCTGGAGGGGTGCGCCCATGCCAGCCCCCGGTACACCTGAGTGGCGCAGGCTGCGCCGGGAAATGCAGCTCATTTTCCAAGATCCGCTTGCAGCCCTCGACCGCCGTATGACCATCGCCGACCAGATTGGTGAACCATTCGAGATTCATGGCCTTGTACCGCGTGAGGCCATCAGGGACAGGGTGTCGGAACTCATGGGCAAAGTTGGTCTGAGGCCCGACCAGGCCGGGCGCTACCCGCACGAACTTTCCGGAGGGCAACGTCAGCGGGTGGTGATAGCCCGGGCGCTGGCCATGGCGCCGAAATTCCTCGTTTGCGACGAGCCTGTTTCAGCGCTGGACGTATCGATCCAGGCGCAGGTGGTGAACCTCCTCTATGATCTCCAGCTGGAGGAAGGCCTGACAATGGTCTTCATCAGCCACGACCTGAAGGTCGTGCGGAACCTCTGTGACCGGGTCGTGGTGATGTATCTCGGTCGTATCGTTGAAGAAGGACCCGCCGACGAGATCTTCGCCAATCCGCGCCATCCGTATACGCAGGCATTGGTTTCGTCCGTGCCGAGCGCGGGCAGGGGACATGCCAAGCGCATCCTGCTGCAGGGCGACCCCCCCAATCCGGCGTCGCGGCCCTCCGGCTGCGCCTTCCATCCCCGCTGCCATCTTGCAGATGCGGCGTGCAAGGCCAGGGCGCCAGCCCTGATCCGAGATGGGCATCGCCTGGCCGCCTGCCTGAAACTTCGAGCAGCACCCAATCAGGATCAGATCCGGGAAATCCATGCTTAGGCACATCCTGTCACGTCTCGTCCGTTCTTTCCTGACACTCATGCTGGTCATGACCTTCGCCTTCCTGGTCTTGCGCCTGTCTGGCGACCCCGCACTCATCCTGCTTGGCCCCGATGCACCACAGGACGCCATCAACGCGTTTCGCGAACGCTGGGGCCTCAACGATCCGATCTGGAAGCAGTATCTCGCCTATCTTGTCCAGCTGCTAACCCTCGACTTCGGCGTATCGATGCGCGACCAGGTGCCGGCGCTTGACCTCGTCCTGTCGCGCATTCCCGCAACACTGGCGATCACGCTTCCCGCGCTCCTGCTCAAGATTGGGCTTGGCATTCCGGCAGGAGTCTATGCAGCCTTGCACAGGCAGTCGATTGCCGATCGTGGGGTCATTACTCTGTCGATCCTGGGTTTCACGGTGCCCTCCTTCGTGCTCGGGCTTCTCCTTGTGCTGGTCTTTGCCGTGCAACTCGGCTGGCTTCCCTCCGGCGGGCAGGAAGGGGTGGAGCATGCGCTTCTGCCGATATTAACGCTTTCGGTCGGCGGGATTGGCATCATGGCGCGCTTTGCCCGATCAGCCATGATCGAGGTTCTTGGTCAGCCCTATATCCGCACTGCCATGGCCAAGGGATTGAGCTGGCGCAGCGTCGTCTGGAAACATGCACTCCCCAATGCCGCCGTGCCGATCGTCACGCTGCTCGGTTTCATGATCGGCTCGCTCATCGCTGGCGCAGCGGTGGTGGAGAGCATCTTCTCCTGGCCCGGCGTCGGCAGGCTGATTGTCACAGCTGTCGCCAACCGTGACCTTGCCGTTGTTCAGGCCCTCCTTCTCGTCATCGCAAGCTCCATGATTGTCGCGAATTTCCTGGTCGATCTGGCTTATGGGCTGCTCGATCCAAGGCTGCGCTCCAGGCGCGCCGCTCACTGAGGATTTGAAGGTCATGACTTCTGTTGAAGCCACACTCGAAAGTTCGGCGAAGCGCAGCCTTCTGTCCCGCCTGCGCCTGAACCTACCCTTCCTGATATGGGTGTCGCTGCTCTGGCTCATCGCCATGCTGCTGGTCGCTGTCTTTGCCGACCAGATGCGCCCCTACGCGATCACGAAGATGGATCTCAGTGCAAGGATGGCCGCTCCAGGCACACCCGGACACTTGCTTGGAACCGACGATCTCGGGCGCGACGTGCTTTCGCGGCTCATGCAGTCCATCCGGGTCTCGCTTGTCATCGCATTTGGCGCGACACTCCTGTCGGCAGTCGTCGGCACCGGCCTCGGCTTCCTTGCCGCGCAGTTCCGCGGATGGGTCGAGGGAGCCGTGATGGCGCTGGCCGACTTCCAGGCCGCGCTGCCGTTCCTGATCATGTCGCTGGCCGTGCTCGCCTTCTTCGGCAACTCGATGGTTCTGCTGGTCTGCCTCATGGGCTTCTACGGCTGGGAACGCTACGCACGCATTGCCCGTGGCCTTGCCATCTCCGCCTCGGCGCAGGGCTATGCCGGAGCCGTGTTGCAGCTGGGAGCAACGCCCGCGCGCGTTTACCTCCGTCATATCCTGCCGAACGTGGCCTCCACCCTGATCGTTTCGATGACCCTTACATTTCCCGAAATCATCCTGATGGAATCCGGTCTGAGTTTTCTTGGCCTCGGTGTCCAGCCTCCCCAGAGTTCACTGGGCAACATGGTGGGCTTTGGACGCGAATATCTCACGCAGGCTCCATGGATCATGCTCGCACCATCCTTCGTCATCGTCATGACCACTCTTTCAATTTCGCTGCTGGGCGACTGGCTGCGCGACCGCCTCGATCCAACCCTTCGCTAAACCTGGGAAAGAACAGCATGTCCCGCATCATGGCGCACCGCGGTGCGCGCAACCTCTGGGCCGAGAATTCGCTTCTTGGCTTCCGCAAGATCCTCGAGCATGGCTTCGAAGCCGTTGAATTCGACGTTCATCTGACCGATGCCGGCGAACTGGTCGTCATCCACGACGCCACACTGGAGCGTACGACCGATGGCACTGGGCCGGTGCGCAATCTGAGGCCTGAAGACCGTCGGCGACTGCGTCTTCGTGGTCCGGATGGCCAATTGATCGATGAATGCCCGCCGACACTCGAGGACGTGCTTGCGGTCATCGCAACCGATCCCGCGATCGAACCGTGGGTCGAGTTGAAGTCGGATCCCGATGGCCGAGCCTACGAAGGAATGGTCGAAAAGGCGGCCGCGGCGATCCGCGCCGCGGGTCTCGCCAATCAATCGGCGCTGCACAGCTTCGACATCGACGTTGTGGCCGAGGTTCGGGATGTCGCGCCTGAAATGCGCCGCCTCGTCTCCGTTCACGCGCCGTCCGCAGAAAAGCATGGCGGCCTTGCTGCCCTCATCGAAAAGGTCCGGGGGCTCGTTGACGTTCTTGGTGTGCATCACGCGTTGTTCGAGGCGGAATTCGACCTCATCGCCCGCGAATGGGGCGTTGAGAACTGCTCGGTCTGGACGATCAACACGACCGAACTCATGCAGAAGTGGATCAAGGTCGGACCTGCCTTTCTTGTCTCCGACGATCCGGTCACGCTCAAGTCCCTGCTGCGCCAGGACGCAACGGCGGCATGAACAGGATCAAGGCTTTATTGTTTGACTGTGACGGTGTCCTGCTCGACAGCGAACCTTTTGGGTGCCGCGCTCTGGCAGAGGCTGTGACCGCCGCTGGACGGCCCATGACGTTTGCCGAAGCGCGCCAGGTTTTCTCTGGATGTGCGGCCGAGGACAGCCGTGCTTGGATGGCCCGTGAGGGTCTTGAGGCTGCGGAAGTCTTCGCTGAGAGCGACGAGATCCTTTTTCGCATGTTCGCGTCCTCGATCCCGCTCATTCCGGATATCGAAACGGTCCTCAGGGATTTTTCGCTCAAGATGGCGATCTGCTCGAATGCGTCGCATCGCAGGCTCGCGGTTTCCGTCTGCCGCACGACAATTGCTTCGCGCTTTGGCCCTCACATCTATTCGGCGGACCACGTTGAAAAGCCGAAGCCTGCACCGGACCTGGCGCTGCATGCCTGCCGCCAGCTGGGAGTGGCGCCGCACGAAGCCTTGTTCATCGATGACAACGTCCACGGCATCCACTGCGCCAAGGCTGCGGGCTGCCTTGCCGTCGGCTTCGTTGGTCCTTCAGACGACAGGCCCGGACACGACCGGGCTCTATGGGAGGCCGGTGCGGACCATGTGGCTCACGGCATGGCCGAGTTTCACAACCTTCTAAAAACTCTCACAAGCAAAATTCTAGAGGATGCATAGTCACCATGAATGATCTTCCATTGCTCGGCGCAGCCATGACGGTTGCAGAACTTGAACAGATGCAGGACTTCATCCTGAATGAACACCGTGACCTGGAGCTGCAGGACTTCTGCGTCCAGGGAGCGCTCGACAGGGACTGGAGGCCCGCAGCCGAACGGGCGCGGGTGCTCTTGTCCGGTTACCGAGGCCGGCTTGGTATCCATGGCCCATTCTGGGGCCTTCATATTGCCAGTTCGGACGCTGAGATCCGCAAGGTCGTAAGACGCCGGATGATGCAGGGTCTTGATGTCTGCGAGTTCCTTGGCGCGAGCCAGATGGTGATCCACTCGCCTTACACCTCCTGGGACTACAACAACCTCGACAATGCGCCGGACCGCCTGTCCTATCAGTCGGTGCTCGATTTTGCCCACGCCACGCTCGATGAAGTCGTTTACCGGGCAGAACAGATTGGGGTGACGATGGTGGTCGAGAACATCATGGACAAGGATCCCGACATCCGGCGTATCCTCGTGGATGCGTTCAGCACGCCTGCAATGGCTGTCTCGGTGGATACGGGCCATGCCCACTATGCCTGCGGCTCCACGGGCGCGCCACCGGTTGACTATTTCATCCGTCGCGCGGGTAATTCCCTGCAACACGTCCATCTGCAGGATGCCGACGGCTATGCGGACAGACATTGGGCGCTCGGCGAAGGCACCATAAGCTGGCACGCCGTTTTCCGCGCCATCGGCGAACTCACCTCTCAGCCGCGCCTGATCCTCGAACTGCGCGATAAGAGCGGCATCCTTCCCTCTGTCGAATGGTTGCGCGCCCGCTATCTGGCTCGTTGAGCCTTGCTATCCAACCGGCATAAGCCTCCTGGCGCCTCGATCCATATGCTCAGTGGGATTGTCGATCTCCAATGTAGCGAGGTTGATCAAGCGCGTTTCGGGCGCATAGCAGATGCCGTCTTCCTGGCAGCCTTGATAGGTGACTTCGACCTCATCGCCGATCGCTTGCTCCAGCGTCGCAATGGCCTGTCGGTAGTAGACCTCTGAGGGACCGAAGTTCGGATCGTCCTTGATGGTGCCGGCCTCGGTTACCAGCGCCAAAGGTGATTTATCCGCCGCTTGCGCCACTACCCGATCGCGATAGAGATAATAACCCTCGGCAATCCTCCAACTGATCTCCACCGTTGTCTCGCTTGGCGAGCAAGCGACATTTTGAACGCTATGTCAGGTTGGAGCGGCGCGTCAAACGTGGCCGACGCAGGTGCCACCTGTGCGAAGACGAACAGCAGAAGTTTAAGATTTGCCCGTATCACCGCACCCTCCGTTCGCGATTGCTTGGCTGACGTCCAGGAGTGGGTGCTTCGATCCTTGTCCCAGCTTAAGGCAGCCTTAAGCTAGCGAGGATGGATGGCCGTCACATACCATCGGAAGGAACTCGTATGGACCGCCTTCAAGAAGATGAAACCCTCGCGTCAAGCGCATTCCCGCTCGCACGTCGCGCTGTGCTCTTGGGCATAGGTGCGCTTGCACTATCGGGCTGTGTGTCCACAGCAAAGCAGCCAGTGCCGGCGCCACGGCAAATCGCATCGCAGCCACCGGTCATTCCCGCCATGTACCAAGCCATGCCGAATGAACGCTTTCCTATCCCCGCGGTGAAAATCGCTCAGTTGAACCAGAAATTCTGGCGAACCGAGGTGGACTATCCCACCAGCGAACGTCCTGGAACTCTGATCGTCGACACCCCAAACAAGTACCTCTATCATGTGAAGCCGAACGGACGTGCCACTCGCTACGGCATCGGCGTTGGGCGCGACGGCTTTTCGTGGGCAGGTCGTGCGATCGTTGCCTATCGTCGCCAGTGGCCACGCTGGACCCCGCCAGATTCCATGGTCGCACGTCAGCCAGAGCTTGAACCCTACAGCATCGCCAATGGCGGCATGGGCCCGGGACTGAACAATCCGCATGGAGCGCGCGCCCTCTACATCCACCAGAACGGCAAGGACACGCTGTACCGCGTCCATGGAACGCCGGAAGCGGCCAGCATCGGCAAGGTGGCTTCATCCGGCTGCATCCGCATGGTGAATCAGGACATTGTCCATCTGCATGACGAAGTGCGGGACGGAAGCCCTATTGTTGTCATCCCCGATCCCTCCATGGAACATTTGCTTGTGACCTGATCGCCTTAGAATTGGCGTGATCCGGTGGTCATCAGCGGCTTCAGATCAGGACAGCCCATATGCGCATACTCGTAGTTGAAGACGATCCGGTGCTGCTCGACGGCCTTTCGGCGGGGCTGGGGCTCGCGTCGTTCACCGTTGACGCAGTGTCGAGTTGCGAGGATGCGCATGCAGCTCTTCGTGCAAACGAATATCGTGCGGTTGTCCTCGACCTGATGCTGCCGGACGGCTCTGGTCTCGACGTTCTGGCAGCGCTTCGAAAGCGTCAGAACGCAACGCCTGTGATCCTTCTGACGGCCCGTGATCAGGTGGAGGATCGGATCGTCGGTCTGGATGGCGGGGCGGACGATTATGTCGGAAAGCCGTTCGACCTTGATGAACTCGCCGCGCGTGTACGCGCGGCGACACGTCGGGGCGCAGGTCTGGCGTCTTCAAGCCTGCAATGGAACGGCGTCGAACTCGACACGGCACAGCAGAGCGTCAGCGTCGGCGGTCGCGCGATTGCCGTGACGCGCCGCGAGTTCGCCATCTTGCGCAAGCTGATGGAGCATCCCGGCTCGGCAGTGTCGAAATCGACCCTCTAGGACACGCTTTATGGCTGGCAGGAAGAGGTGGAAAGCAACGCGGTCGAGGTTCACGTCCATAATCTACGCAACAAGCTCGGCTCCGGTTTCATCAAAACCGTCCGAGGCCTTGGCTATCGCTTGGCGGAGGAATGCGCGTGACATCGATCCGATCACGCCTCCTTAGCATCCTGATCGTCTCTACCGGACTCATCTGGATTTCGGCCGTGGCGTGGATTTATCTCAGCACGCAGGCTGAGGTTGAACGCGTGCTGGATGCGCGCCTTACCGAAGCCGCGCGCATGGTCAATTCGCTGCTTGCCGAGCGACGCATAGAGCTTGCGATGGCGAGCGACAGTGGGTCCGATACACCGGCTCCGTTTGCGTTCGAGGACCCGTCTTACGAGCGGCAGCTGTCGTGTCAGATATGGTCGCTGGACGGCAAGCTCCTGGGACGCTCGGAACATGCGCCAAACGGCCAGTTAACTGAAGCATCGACCGGGTTCTCTCAGAGCGTCATCAATGGCGAGACCTGGCGAGTTTATGCCATCGAGAACGCTGAACTCGGGGTTCGCGTGATAGTCGGCGACAGCATCGCGGTGCGCGACCGACTGGTTGGTGACGTGGTCAAAGGCCTGGCCTTTCCGGCTGCACTGATCTTGCCGTTTTTGGCAGGCGTCATCTGGATCAGCGTAAGGAAGGGCATGCGCCCACTCAGCGACATGGCGAACGCCTTGTCGTCGAGGGCGGCAAACGACCTGCGGCCATTGCCGCAGACGAACCTGCCTGACGAAATTGTGCCTGCGGTACATGCCCTCAATGGGCTCGTCCAGCGAGTTGAAGACGCGCGCGAACGCGAGAAGAACTTTACGGCCTTCGCCGCACACGAGTTAAAGACGCCGCTGGCTGGGCTGAAAACACAGGCGCAAGTTGCTCTCGCAAGCCAGGATGGCGACGTGCATGAGAATGCGCTACGCCAGATCGTGGCTGGCGTCGACCGGACGTCGCGCTTGGTACGCCAGCTGCTGGACCTTTCGTCAGTCGAGGCGTCGGCGCGAAACAAGCATATTTGCAGCGTCAACGTCGCGGACCTAATCGCCAGGATTTGTAATGAACTGCCTTTTGGGGCTGACCGTGTTACGGTGACGGGAGCGGCAGATACCAGCCTACACACCGACACGGTTCTCTTCACGCTTGCGATGCGAAACCTCATCGAGAACGCGCTGATCCATTCACAAGGTACAGTTCAAGTCGGTGTCGAGGCGCGTGAAAACGTGATCTCGGTCATCATCGAGGATGAGGGTCCGGGCATTTGCCAGGATGAGTTGCCGCGCGTGACGGAACGGTTCTTTCGTGGCCGAGCAAAGTCTCCAGCTGGCAGCGGCCTTGGCCTGTCGATCGTCAAGGAGGCCGCTGAGCGGCTCGAGGGCACGCTGATCCTGGAGAACCGCAGCCCCTCTGGTCTACGCGCGAGCTTCACTATCCCCGCTCAGGCCCAATGATCGTCCATCGCCGTGGGGTGCTCGCAGGTCTGTCTGCTACCGCGTTCCTGCTCGGTGCTGGGCCTGTTGACACCAAAGTCAGCCTAAAAGATGTGGCTTACAACCCGACGCAGACTGTCCTTGGAAACCCCAATGGCGACCTGACGATTGTCGAGTTTTTCGATTACGCCTGTCCCACCTGGAAGGCGCTGCATCCGCATCTCAAATAGATCGTGGCGGACGACAGCCATATCCGCCTGGTCATGAAGGATTGGCCGATCAACGGCGAGGTCGTGCTCTATGCGGCACGAATGGTTCTCGCTGCCGGATACCTTGGTCATTACGCGTCGGCGCATCTGGCTGTGATGGGAATTGCTGGAACGCTGACACATAGAAGCGTCGATGACGCACTGCGTCGGTCGAACATCGATCCATCTGAGGTCAGAGATGCGCTCGACCTCCATGTGCCAGCGATCGATGCTCTGCTAGAACGAAACCGCGAGCAGGCAAAATGTCTGAGCTTAATCGGAACCCCATCTTTCCTGATCGGGAACTGCCTGTATGGCGGCCCCCTTGGCCCTGGTCAGATCCGAGAAGCCATCACGCTTACGCGTCGGCGCTAGCGAGGCGCGCCGCAGCCTCGTACTGGCTAAGGAACACTTTGCCGCTCAGGTCCTCGAGGAAGGACGAGCGCTTCAGGCGATCCATTACCGGACCCTTCACCTCCGACAGGTGCAGCGCGATACCTGCGGCCTTGAGGCGGTGATTGATTTCCTCGATGCTTTCCAGCGCCGACGCGTCGATCATGTTGACCGCCGAGCACATCAGCACGATGTGCTTGAGTTCCGGCTGCTTCGCAACGAGTGCGGCAATGCGATCTTCAAGGTAGCGCGTGTTGGCAAAATAGAGGCTCTCATCGACGCGGATCGACAAAACGGTCGGCGACGTGATCACGTCATGCCGCTCGATATTGCGAAAGTGTTCCGAGCCTGGGACCTGTCCCACCACTGCCATGTGTGGACGTGACGTGCGATACAGGTGGAGCACCAGCGAAAGCACGACCCCCATCACAACACCCGTCTCGACACCCAGGAAAAATGTGCCGAGGATGGTCGCGGCCATGGCCGAGAAATCGGAACGCGAATAGGTCCAGACGCGACGGATGGCCTTCAGGTCAACGAGCGACAGCACTGCAACGATGATCGTCGCTGCAAGCGTTGCCTGCGGAAGGTTCTCAAGCAGCGGGGTCAGGAAGAGCGTCGCAAGCGCGATGCCAACGGCAGTGTAGATGCCAGCTGCCGGGGTCTCGGCACCCGCATCGAAGTTGACGACCGAGCGGGCGAACCCACCCGTGACCGGATAGCCAGCCGATATCCCTGCCGCGATGTTCGCTGCGCCAAGTCCGATCAGTTCTTGGTTCGGCACGATGCGCTGACGGCGCTTTGATGCCAGCGTCTGCGCGACCGATACGGATTCGACAAAGCCGATCAGGCTGATGAGCAACGCAGGACCTGCAAGCGCCTTGAGCATGTCGAGATCGACCGCAGGGACCCCCAGAACGGGAAAACCTTGCGGGATCTCGCCGACGAGCGCAACACCCTGACCACCAAGGTCGAGTGCGGTTGCTGCAAAGATCGTTGCTGCAACGGCCGCGACCGGGCCCGCCTTGGTGATGACGTCTGCCGTCCGCGGGCCAAGCCCCAGCTTCGTCAGCAAGGATTTGAGCTTCAGCCGCACGAAATAGAGGAAGACAAGCACGCTGGCACCAATCGCAAGCGTCGCCACATTGATGTTGTTCAAGTTCCCGAAGACATCGACAACGATTTCATGCAGCGTGTTCCCGCTCACCTGAATGCCAAGAAGGTGCTTGAGCTGTCCCGCGGCTATCAGCAAGCCGGACGCGGTGATGAACCCCGAAATGACCGGATGGCTCAAGAAATTCGCCACGAAACCGAGCTTGAGCACACCCATTGCAATCAGCATCACGCCGGACATTAGCGCGAGTAAGGTCGCGGCAACGAGGTAGGCATCCGTGCCCTGTGCCGCGATTTCACCGACCGCGGTAGCCGTCATCAGCGAAACGACAGCTACGGGTCCAACGGCCAGCGTGCGACTGCTGCCGAAGATGGCATAGGCGACGAGCGGCAGTACCGACGCATAGAGGCCCACTTCTGCTGGCAGGCCTGCCAGCATCGCATAAGCCAGCGACTGCGGGATCAGCATGATCGTGACGATTACCGCTGCGACCATGTCGTTGGTAAATGTCGAGCGCTGGTAGTGCCGACCCCAATCAAGGATCGGCAGGGCGCGTGCCAGCCGTGTCATGGTGGATACCTCTATACTTTCAGCGAAGGAGAGCTATGCGCGTTTTTCGGCAAGCAGGCGCGCTGCCCACATGCCAAGGATCATCGCCGGCACAAAAGCGAGCGTGCCAGTTGCACCAAGGCCGATCGCGGCAAGCGCCGGACCAGGGCAGAAGCCGCCAAGTCCCCAGCCGATGCCGAAGATTGCCGGACCAGCGACAATGCGTGCGTCGATATCGCTGCGGGTCGGCAGGTGGAAGGTCTTGCCGACCACCGGTGCATCGCGGCGCAAAACGAGGCGATAGCCGATGAAGGCGACGACCACAGCGCCGCCCATCACGAAGGCAAGCGACGGGTCCCAAGTGCCGAAGAGGTCGAGGAAGTTCAAAACCTTGGCAGGATCGGCCATGCCCGAAACGACAAGGCCTGTGCCGAAGAGAAGCCCGAGGGCGAGATTGACGAGGAACGACATCCGGTTAACCTCCGATCACGTGACGGACGACGAAGACGGTGATGAAAGCCGTCGCCATGAAGGTTGAGGTTGCCACCATCGAACGTGGCGACAGGCGCGAAAGCCCGCACACGCCATGACCGGACGTGCAGCCGTTGCCCCAGACAGAACCGAAGCCAACGAGGAGGCCGGCAATGACCATCAGCGGAACATTGGACGATATCGTCTGCGAAACTGGCGTTCCGCTGGCCAGCGAGATGAGAAGCGGTGCTGCGACTATGCCGCCGATGAAGCCGAAACGCGATAGGAATGCGCCGTCACGATATGGCGGCAGCAACCTTCCTGCGATGCCGGAAATTCCGGCGATACGGCCTTCCCACAGCATCAGGAGCACGGCCGATAGGCCGATCATGGCCCCGCCTATCAGCGATGCCCAAGGGGTGAATTCGGTCATTGTTTCTCTCCAT
>Ga0180221_1000852_pt1 | contig 23081 bp, 30 predicted proteins | sample eDN5th37CKraftMG_FD_151339 | JGI IMG/M metagenome (GOLD analysis project Ga0180221, IMG submission 151339) | Enriched Miracle-Growth compost microbial communities from Emeryville, California, USA - eDNA 5th pass 37_C Kraft MG (version 2) (version 2) ...
CGCCGGCTTGGGCTTGGGCGGTGCGGGCGCGGGTTCCGGCGCCGGGGCAGGCTCCGGCTCCGGCGCGGGGGCAGGGGCGGCGTCCTCCGTCGGCCCTTTTTCCGGTGCTTCGCTGGGCGGAGGCGGCTCGGCCGAGATGCGGGGGGCGGCGGATTTCAGCGCCACCTCGTCCACCAGGCTCACGTCCATGGGCGGGGAATTGAGCTTCAAGGGATTGGGCGTGGCCAGGAATCCGGCGGACAGCAAGCCGAACAGCAGGACATGTCCTGCCGTCGCGACGCCCAGGCCGATCTTTTCCGCGCGCTCCATCCCCTGAACCTATGAACCTTATTCTGAACTGTCGCTGACGTCGCTGGCGGCGGCATCGCCATTTTCCGCGCCGGTGCTGACCAGCGCGACCTTGTTGAGGCCCGCGCGGTTGAGTTCGCCCATCACCCGCATCACCCGGCCGTAATCGAGCGCGGTGTCGGCGCGCAGGAATATCTGCGGCGGCTCGGGCTGGCCTGCATGAGCCGACATGATTTCGGCCAGGCGGCCGGGCAGGTCGGCATCGCCGATCTGTTCCTCGTCGATATAGAGGCCGCCGTCGCGGTCGATGGATACCACGGTGGGCTTGGCGTCCTGATCCAGCCCCTTGGCGCGGGTCTCGGGCAGGTTCACCGGCACGCCCGTCACCAGCAGGGGGGCCGTCACCATGAAGATGATGAGCAGCACCAGCATGACGTCCACCAGCGGCGTCACGTTGATGTCCGCCATCGGCGCGCGGCCGCGGCCCCGGCGACCGGAAGGTCCGGACATGGCCATTATCGCGCTCCTTCCCTGACGAAGGCGGAGAGCAGCCTTCTCACCGCTGCGCCTCCAGTTCGCGGCTCAGCGTCGAATAAAAACCGTCGGCGAAGCGCGACAGGCGGGTTTCGAGGCGGTTGATGCCGTGGCTGAAGCGGTTATAGGCGATGACCGCCGGGATCGCCGCGAACAGGCCGATGGCGGTGGCGAACAGAGCCTCCGCAATGCCCGGCGCGACGACGGCGAGGCTGCTCTGCTGCTCCGCCGCGATGGCGGTGAAGGCGCGCATGATGCCCCAGACCGTGCCGAACAACCCGACGAAGGGCGCGACCGAACCGATGGTGGCGAGGATGTTGAGCCGGTCGGATAATCGGTCCACCTCCGATGCGATGGTGCTGTTCATCGCGGTATGGAGGCGGTCGCGCGTGCCGTCGCGGTCGATCACCTTCTGCGCGGTGGAGCGGCGCCATTCGGACACGCCCGCGGCCATCACCTTGGCGGCGGGAAACTCCGCCTTGCCGCGCGCTTCATAGAAGCGGTCGATATCCTCCGCCTTCCAGAAGTCGCCCTCAAAGGCGCTGCTCTGCTTGCTCGCTTTCCGCAAGGTGAAGCTGAAGCCGATGATCATCGCCCAGGTCCAGATGCTGGCCAGCAGCAGGCCGATCATCACGCCCTTCACGACGATGTCGGCCTGGAGGAACAAATGGAGCGGCGAAATGGCGGCGTTGGCGGTGACGGCGCCCATCGCGCCGACAGCGGGCATGGCAAGGCTCATGGGTGGATGTCTTCCCCTCTCATCAGGCGGCTGAAAATGTCGATCCAGGGCTTGGGCTGCCTTCGGGGCCGGCCCTGGGGCGTCAGGAAGGCGACGGTTATATCGCCCTGCGTCAATATGTCGTCCCCGCGCATGACTGTCTGATGAATGGCGCAGGTCGCGGCGCTGACCTGCGCGACGCGGCTCACCACCATCAGGTCGTCGTCCAGGCGGGCGGGGCGGCGGTAGCGGATATGGAGATCGGTGACGGCATAGACGCCCTTGCCCTCTTCCAGCGCCGCCCGCTGGCCGATGCCCGCGATGCGCAGCATATCCGACCGGGCGCGCTCCATATAGCGCAGATAATTGGCGTGGTAGACGAGGCCGGACAGGTCGGTATCCTCGAAATAGACGCGCAGGGGGAAGCGATGCTCCCCGGCGGCGAAACGGCCGGACGCAGGTGCAGGCAGGAAAGGCTCTGAGGTCGCGTCGGAAAGGGCCATGGCAAGCCTTTAACCATCATCGGCGGGCGGCGCAAAGCGGGAAATGACGCCGCCGGGCCCGTCCTGCCCGCGCCATGGGGCTGTCCGTCCCGCTTCCTTCGCGCTAGGGGGAGGCAAGCGAGCTGATTCATGCGGAAGGACTTGGGCTATATGACTGATATTCGCACCGTGGGCGTGATTGGGGCCGGGCAGATGGGCGCGGGCATCGCGCAGGTTTCGGCGCAGGCGGGCTATGACGTGATCCTGTCCGACATCGACCAGGCCCGCGCGGAACAGGGGCTGGCGGGGATCGCCAAGCTGCTGGCCAAGGGCGTGGAGAAGGGCAAGATCGAACAGGCCGACGCCGACGCCGCGCTCGCCCGGATCAGGCCGGCGGGCGATGTCGCGCCGTTGGCCGACGCGCAACTGGTGATCGAGGCGGCGACCGAGCGCGAGGACATCAAGCGCACGATCTTCGGCAATGTGGGGCCGCTGCTGGGCGCGGACGCGATCCTGGCGTCCAACACATCGTCCATCCCGATCACGCGGCTGGCGCAGGCGGCGCCGGATGCTTCGCGCTTCGTGGGCGTGCATTTCTTCAACCCCGTGCCGGTCATGGCCCTGATCGAGATCATCCGCGGCCTTGCCACCGCGCCCGAGACCGTGGCGGCGATCGAGGCCTATGCCGTGAAGCTGGGCAAGCAGGTCGTCCATGCGTTCGACGCGCCGGGCTTCATCGTCAATCGTATCCTGCTGCCGATGCTGAACGAAGCCTGCTTCGCGCTGGGCGAGGGCGTCGCCAATGTGAAGGATATCGATACGGCGATCCAGTTGGGCCTCAATCACCCGATGGGGCCGCTGACGCTGGCGGATTTCGTGGGGCTGGATACCTGCCTTGAGATCTGCAAGGTGCTGTATTCGACGACCGGCGATCCCAAGTTCCGCCCCGCGCCGATGCTGGTCAAATATGTCGAGGCGGGCTGGTATGGCCGCAAGACCGGCAAGGGATTTTACGATTATTCGGGCGCGGAGCCGGTTCCTACGCGGTGACGGTCATCATCTCGAAAGTCGGTTGGCCCAGCATCAGATGGGTTGGGCGGAAGTCATACCGCTCCGCGCGGACCCATTGCCTGGCTCCTTGCCCGCAATCGACAGAGTTGAAACAGGTTGGGTAAACGTGGCCCGCGTCCTTCGACACGCTCAGGACGAAAGGATGTGGGAAATAGGAGTATGACCCATGCGGCGTGAGGGGGAGCCATGCCGCATGGGTCGCGGCGCTCAGGCGTCCACGTCGATGACGCCGCGCCGGATCTGGTCGAGTTCGATGCTTTCGAACAGCGCCTGGAAATTGCCGTTGCCAAAGCCCTCATTGCCCTTGCGCTGGATGATCTCGAAGAAGATCGGGCCGAACATCGGCTCGGTGAAGATCTGGAGCAGGATGCCCTCGCCCGTTTCCGCGCTGCCGTCGATCAGGATGCGGTTCCTGCGGAGCCGCTCTAGATCCTCGCCATGGCCGGGGACGCGCTTGTCGACCAGTTCGTAATAGGTTTCGATGGTGTCCTGAAGGCGCACGCCGCGCGCGCGCAGCCGCTCCACCGTGGCGTAGATGTCGCTGGTGGTGAGGGCGAGGTGCTGGATGCCTTCGCCATGATAGTCGCGGATGAATTCCTCGATCTGGCTCTTGTCGTCCTGGCTTTCATTGAGGGGGATGCGGATCGCGCGGTCGGGGGCGATCATCGCCTGGCTGAAAAGGCCGGTCGCCTGCCCCTTGATGTCGAAATATTTCTGCTCCTCGAAATTGAAGAGGGTGCGGTAGAATTCGCTCCACACGCGCATCTGGCCGCGCCGGACATTGTGGGTGAGGTGGTCGAGCAGGTCGAGGCCGACGCCGTTCGCCGCCTCCGCCTCGCGCCAGTCGGGAAATTCGGCCCAATCGGCATAAAGGTCTTCACCGTCCGCGATGAAATAGAGGTAGGAGCCGCCGATGCCTTGGATGACGGTGTCGTCCTCGTCGGTGGGTTTCGCGCCATGGTCGAGCGCCCATTGCATCGCGGCTTGCGGGTCGGCGACGCGGAAGGCCATGGCGCTGGCCGAAGGACCATGCTCGCCCCGGAAGGCCGCCACGCGCCCGGCATCGTCGCGATTGAGCATCAGGTTGATGCCGCCCTGCTTGTAGCGGGTGATGTTCTTGACCGGGTGGCGGTGGGTGGGGGTGAAGCCGAGCTGTTCGAACTGCGCCGCCATCGCTTGCGGATCGGGCGAGGTGAACTCGACGAATTCGAAGCCGTTGAGACCCAAGGGATTGTCCGGCGTTGCGGTCATGGGAGGCGGTCCTCTTTTGTGAAGCGGCCACGGGCATAGGCCTGCGTGCCGAGGGTGTAGATGCGATCTTCGGGGAGGATGGTGTCGACCTCCAGATCGGGGGCGCCCTCCAGCGCGTGGTAGAGGGGCGCGAAGTCCGTCTCGACCGTCTGGCGCAGCAGATCCTCGAAGCTGTCGATCACGAAATAGCTCTGCTGATAGTCGTCGATGCGATATTTGGTCCGCATCAGACGCTTGAGATCGAAGCCCAGGCGATTGGGCGAAGGGTCGTCCAGCGCGAAGATCGACTCGCCATGGGAAGACACGATGCCCGCGCCGTAAAGGCGCAGGTCGCCGCCCTGCCGGATCAGCCCGAATTCGACTGTATACCAATAGAGGCGGGCAAGGCGGTCGATGGCGCCCATGCGCTCGGCGCGCAGGCCGCCTTCGCCATAGGCCTGCATATAATCGGCGAAGACCGGATGGGCGAGCAGGGGGACATGGCCGAACACGTCGTGGAAGACGTCCGGCTCCTCCAGATAGTCGAGCTGCTCCGGCGTGCGGATGAAGCGGCCCGCGACGAAGCGGCGGTTGGCCAGATGCTCGAAGAACAGGCGGTCGGGGACGAGGCCGGGGACGGCGACGACCTGCCAGCCGGTGCGCTGCATCAGGCGGTCGGACAGTTCGGTGAAGTCCGGGATGCCGGGCTTCGTCATGCGCAGGATGTCGAGGCCCTCCATGAACTCCGACACTACGCGGCCGGGGAGCATCGCCGCCTGCCGCGCGAACAGACGATCCCACATCGCATGGTCCCGGGGCGTGTAGGCGCTCCAGTCCTGCGGGATCGTCCAGTCTGCGGCGGCGCCTTCGGGCGGGCGCTCATGAATGTGGGTCATGATGAAGATTATTCCACGATTTTGCCTGAAAGGCGTTTCAATCTTCAGCAGAAAACCGCTTATCGTGAAATATGATTTCCGATATAGTTACATCATGAAACAGGATCGTCATCTTGATGCGGTCGACCGCCGCATCGTGGAACTGTTGCAGGCCGATGCGTCGATCAGCCATGCGGAACTGGCCGAGAAGGTGGGCGCGTCCAGCGCGTCCTGCTGGCGGCGGATCAAGGCGCTGGAACAGGCGGGCGTGCTGCTCAAGGCCGTGCGGCTGGTCGATCCGGCGCGTGTCGAGCGGCAGGTCAATGTGCTCTGCAACATCCGGATGCGCAGCCATGCGCGGGATGCGCGGGCCTCGTTCGAGGCATTTGTCGACGGGCGGGCGGAGATCGTGGAGTGTTTCTCCATGTCCGGGGAATGGGACTATCTGCTGCGGATCGTCGTGGCGGACGTGGCGGATTATAATGATCTGCTGATGAATGTGGTGCTGTCGCACCCTTCCGTGCGGGGGGCTGCTTCGCATTTCGCGCTGTCGATGACGAAATATACGACGGCCTTGCCGGTATGAACGGCGTTAACCTGCCGACAGCCCGTGCTTCTTCATGCAATGGCGTAGCTGGTCGTAGCTGAGGCCCAGACCCCTGGCGGTGGCGCGCTGGTTGTAGCGGTAGCGGTCCAGCGCGGCGCGGACGATGGCGGCTTCATGGGCTTCCACGGCGGCCTTGAGGTCGGTGACGGCTTCGAAGCCGGGCGCGGGGGCGGACGGGGCGGTTTGCGCGTCGGTTTGCGCCGGTATCGGCGGCTGGGGCTTCCACGGGGAAGCGAAGGGGTCGAAGGTGATGCTGCTCACCGGCCGCGCCGGGTCGTCCCAGCGGTAGACGGCGCGCTCCACCACATTGCGCAGTTCGCGGACGTTGCCGGGCCAGCCATGCGCTTCCAGCTCGGCCATGCAGGCGGCGGAGAAACCCGGCCATTGCGGCCATTCCAGCTCCGCCGCCATGCGCCGCCCGAAATGGTCGGCGAGGACCGGGATATCGCCTTCGCGGGCGCGCAGCGGCGGCAGGGTGATGACCTCGAAGCTCAGGCGGTCGAGCAGGTCGGGGCGGAAACGGCCCGCCTGCGCGGCGGCGGGCAGGTCTTCGTTGGTGGCGGCGACGATGCGGACGTCGACGGTGATCGGGCGGGACGCGCCGATGCGGGTGACTTCGCCATATTCGATGACGCGCAGCAGCCTTTCCTGCGCCGCCATGGAGAGGGTGCCGAGTTCATCGAGGAAGAGGGTGCCGCCGTCCGCTTCCTCGAACCGGCCGGGGCGCGCGCGGGTCGCGCCGGTGAAGGCGCCCTGCTCATGGCCGAACAGTTCCGCCTCGATCAGCGTTTCGGGGAGCGCCGCGCAGTTCATGACGATCAGCGGCTCGCCCCAGCGGCGGGAGAGGTGATGGAGGCGTTCGGCGACCAGTTCCTTGCCGGTGCCGCGTTCGCCGATCACCAGCACCGGGCGGTTGAGTTCGGCGGCGCGCCCGGCCAGTTCGACCGCGTCGAGAAAGGCCAGCGACTGGCCGACGAACTGGGTGTTCTTCTCCATTCCCAACTTATGGGGAAATTTCCCAACTCTTCGCAAGAGGAATTTGGGGTGGTCTGCCAAAAGCCGCGTTTTCCGTGCTTTCCGCAAATTGGCACGGCTTCTGCAATGCATGGAGGGAAGCCGCTGCCTGGAGGCAAGACGGCACCTTTGAAGGCCAGAGTTCAGGGAGTAAGACAATGGAAAAGCAGAGCAACCCAGTCCGCGAAATCGGCCAATTGCTGTCCGTCGCCATCGCCGCCGTGCTGTTTGGATCGACCCTGATCCTTTCCGCCGTCGGCCCGGCCCGCGCCAGCGAAGCCCCGATGCTCGCGACACAGGATACCCCCGCGGCCCTGCGCTATCTGGCGTAAGGATCGCAAGCCCCGGCCGGGGCGGGAAGCCCCCCTCGCCCGCCCCGGCAAAGTTTTGACCAGGAGTGACGTTCAAATGGGTATTTTCTCCCGCACCCGCGACATCATCGCCGCCAATGTCACCGACTTGCTCGACAAGGCGGAAGACCCGGCGAAGATGATCCGCATGATCATCCTCGAAATGGAGGAAACGCTGGTCGAGGTGCGCGCGTCGGCCGCCCGGACCATCGCCGACCAGAAGGAGATGCGCCGCCATATCGGCAAGCTGAACGCGCTTCAGGAAAGCTGGACCGAAAAGGCGCAACTGGCGCTCAGCAAGGATCGCGAGGACCTGGCCAAGGCCGCGCTGGTCGAAAAGCAGAAGGCCGCCGACATGGCCGAGCAGATGGCCCATGAGATCGAGACGCTGGATGAGGCGCTGAGGGCTTCGGAGGAGGACATCGCCAAGTTGCAGGCCAAGCTGCGCGAGGCCCGCGCCCGCCAGAACAGCCTCGTCACCCGGATGCAGAGCGCCGAAAACCGCCTGCGCGTCCGCGAAGCCTATGCCGGCGAGAAGGTGAACGAAGCCTTTGCCCGCTTCGACATGCTGGAACGCCGCGTGGACATGGCCGAAGGCCGCGCCGACGCCATGGCGCTGGGCCAGCAGCCCAAGACGCTGGAGGAAGAGATCGCCGAACTCAAGTCCGCCGACAAGGTGGACGCCGAACTCGCCGCGCTCAAGGCGTCGATGAACGCTGACAAGACCGGGGAGTGATGCCATGGAAGACATCCTTGTCCCCATCGCCATCGTCGGGATGCTGTTCATCGGGATGCCCTGGCTGATCTTCCACTATGTGACCAAGTGGAAGCAGGCGCCCAAGATCACTGACGAGGACGAGAAGCTGCTGGACGAGCTTCACCTGCTCGCCCGGCGGCTGGAGGAACGGTTGCAGACGGTCGAACGGATCGTCGCCGCCGACAATCCCGATTTCCGCCCCGCCCGTCCTTCGCAGGACGATGGCGATTATGCATTCGACCGGAGGAACTGAGATGACCGCCCGCCGCACCAAATTCTATCTCGACAAGCAGAACGGCAAGTTCATGGGCGTCTGCTCCGGCATCGCCGACTATACGGGCATCGACGTCGTCTGGGTCCGGGTTGCCATGGTCCTGTCCTTCTTCATCATCGGTTGGACGCTGCTGGGTTATTTCCTGATCGGCTTCATCGCCGAAAACAAGCCGATAGGCCTTTATGCAGATCGCGACGACGCGAAATTCTGGCAGGGCGTGCGCGCCAATCCGGCGCGCTCCACCCGCGACGTGCGCTCCAAGTTCCGCGACATCGACCGGCGCCTGGCCGATATCGAAACCTATTATACCAGCCGCAACACGCGTCTGGCGGATGAGATCGAGAGTCTGCGCTGATACCGTTCATCGAACGGCGGATGCCGCCGGTCGAAAAATCGGCCGCGCGCGGGCCAAGGGAAGGAAATGGCGATAGCGCGCCGTCCTGACAGGCAAGGGGAAAAGCCATGAATCCATTTGAAATGGTCGTCGCCATCGTCGCGATCACCGCCATCGCCAGCGTCATCCGCGCGAAATACGGCGTCCTGCGCCGCGACAAGGGCGAAGCCTTCGCCCATCGCGGGCCGGACCCGGAGGCCGAAAGGCTGCGGGCCGAGGTGAAGGCGCTGAAGGAGCGGGTGGCGGTGCTGGAGCGGCTCGCGACCGACAGCTCCACCGCGCTGGAGCGCGAGTTCGACAAATTGAGGGACCGCGACTGAAAGCGGCCCGGACGAACCACAGGGAGGACAATATGCAGGACCCCCTTTTCTATCTGACCATGGCGGCGGTGGGCCTGACGGGCCTGATGATCGTCGCGGTGACGGCGCTGCGCGGCTGGAACGGCTGGCTGGAGCTCAAGCGCGCGGAACTGGCGCGCGGGGTCGGGGAAGCCGCCCCGCCGTCCGCCGCCACGCGGATCGAGGTCGCCGACCTCAAGGAACGCATCCGCAAGCTGGAAGCCATAGCGGCGGGCGTCGATCTGTAAAGCCGATGGGAAAAGCGGGTTTCGCCGCCCGCTTTTCCCCCTATATGGGCGGGCATGACACAGATGCGCGCCATTGCCGATCTTCACGAAGAATATGCGTTTCTCGACGCCGACGACCGCTATCGGCTGTTGATCGATCTGGGCCGCGAACTGGAGCCGATGCCCGACGCGCTCAAGACCGACGCGACATTGGTGCGCGGCTGTTCGGCGGCGGTGTGGGTCTATCCCACGGTGCTGGATGCCGATCCCGGTCATGGGCAGCGGCTGCATTTCCTGGCCGACAGCAATGCCGCGATCACCAAAGGGATCATCGCGCTGGTGCTGCTGACCGTGCAGGACCGGACGCCCGAGGAGATCGGCGCGGCGGATATAGAAGGGGCGCTGGCGCCGTTCGACCTGCGCAATCAGCTCAGTTCCAACCGGACGCAGGGGATTCCGAACATGATTGCCCTTATCCGCGAAACGGCTCGTCGCTACGGCGGTTGAGCCTCGCAACCGCTGTTTCCGCACGGACGTTGTCCTTCCGTAACATGATATATGGAAGGAGAGAGGCGATGCGCGCCATCCTGACTTTGACGGCCCTTGGGCTGATCGCGGCCTGTTCGTCGGGCGAGAAGGACATGACCCAGCGCGAGCAGATCGGGCAGACGTGGAAATATGAAGGCGGCGGGACCGGCGGCAAGGCGAAGGTCGCCTATATCGGCAGCGCCAACACGGTGCAGACGATCACCGCGCCCGACACCTTTTCCGTGATGCTGGTGCAGCCGATGGCCAATGGCGAGAAGGACGTGACCGTCAAGTTGGTCGGCGCGCCGTTCCGCTGCGACCTGTCCGACTGCGCGGTGACGGCGGTGACGGACGACGGCAAGGAACATCGCTGGAAAGGCCGCATGGCCGACACCAATGACGGGATCGAGATCATGCCGTCGCAAAATGCCTATGAGGCGATTGCCAAGGCGAAAACGGTGAAGGTCAATCTGGCCGTGGGCAAGGACGACCGGACCTTCCCGTTCCAGTTCAATGTGGAGGGGCTGGACCTGAAAAGCTGATCCTCACTCCTGCAAGGACACGCCGGGGCTGCGCGGATCGGCGGCCCCGATCCAATGGCCGTCGGGCAGGCGCTCGGCGGCATTGGCCTTGAGGCCCAGGCGGGAGACGGCGACGCGGTGGCCCAGCCTTTCCAGCGGCGCCTTCATGGCTTCGAGCGATGTGCCCTGTTCCAGCACGAGGCCGTCGCCGTTGAAGAATTCCAGGCCCAGCGCGATGGAATCCTGCGCGGACAGGCCCCAGTCGAAATGGGCGATCAGCGCCTTGGCGACCTGCATGATGATGGTCTTGCCGCCCGCCGCGCCCACGGTGAAGATCGGCGTGCCCGCCGCGTCATAGACGATGGTGGGCGACATGGAGGAAAGCGGGCGCTTGCCCGGTTCCACCCGGTTGGCGACGGGCGCGCCGTTCCTTTCCGGCGTGAAGCTGAAATCCGTCAGCTCATTGTTCAGGATGACGCCATTGGCGACAAGCTGGCTGCCGAAGAAGCTTTCGATCGTGGAGGTCCAGGCGGCGATGTCGCCATTGCGGTCCACGGCGACGAAATGGCTGGTGCCCGATTCGGGCTGGGGCCGGGATGCGGTGCGCGGCTGCGCGCCCTGCGGCTGGCCCTGCTGGTAGTCGTTGCGGGCCTTGCGGAGCGAGATGAGGGCGGAACGCTTCTTGAGATAAGCGGGGTCGATCAGGCCCGCCAGCGGCACGGCCACAAAGTCGGGGTCGCCCAGCCATGTGTCGCGGTCGGCATAGGCAAGCTGCATCGCTTCCCCGATCACATGCCAGGACCGGACATCATCCTTGCCCCACCGGCCCAGCGGGAAGCGTTCGACCATGCCCAGGATCTGGAGCACCGTGACGCCGCCGGAAGAGGCCGGTCCCATGCCGCACACGGTATAGACGCGATATGTGCCGCAGACGGGCTTGCGGGGTTTCGCCTGATAGGCGGCAAGGTCGGCCTGCGTCATCGGCATCGGATTTTTCGGCGCGTTGGTGACAGCGTCCGCGATCGCCTGTGCATTGTCGCCCAGATAGAAGGCGTCGGGTCCTTCGGCGGCGATGCGCCTGAACAGGGCGGCGAGCGGCGGATTGTGGAGGATGGTGCCGATCGGCGCGGGCTTGCCGTCGATCCAGAAATATGTGCGGATTTCCGGGAAATCGGCCCAGATCGGCGCGACGGCGTTCATCGCGGTGTCGAGCCTTTGGCGGACCTCGAACCCGTCCTCGGCCAGATGGATGGCGGGCTGGAACAGGTCGGCCCAGGGCAGCTTGCCCCATTTGCGATGCGCGTCCCATGCCAGGCGCACATTGCCCGGCACGCCGACCGAATAGCCGCCCGGCCATGCATCGCGGAAGGAAAGCGGCTGGCCGTCCGGTCCCATGAAGCGGTCGGGCTTTGCCGCGGCAGGGGCGGTTTCGCGGCCGTCGATGGATTCGAGCACGCCGGTCGCGCCGTCATGATGCATCAGGAAGCCGCCGCCGCCGATGCCGCTATTGTGCGGTTCGACCACGTTCAAGGCCAGCATCATGGCGATGGCGGCGTCGGTGGCGCTGCCGCCCTTGCGCAGGATGTCCTGACCCGCCTGCGCCGCGCGCGGATCGGCGGCGGACACCGTGGCGTTGAGCGCAACCGGCTCGCGCGCCGATAGCGGCGCGGGAGACAGGGCGAGAAGGGCGAGGGGCGCCAGCAGGGCAGGGAAGCGGAATGTCATGGCGGCCACCCTATCGCCCGCACCGCTGGCTGCAAGCCCGCCTGTCCGGATCAGGCGTCGATCCCGACGGCCTGACTGATCGTCCGCAAGCCGTCGCGTTGCAGCAGGGCCTTCAATCCGGCATTGATGCGCTTCGCCAGATACGGCCCTTCATAGACCAGAGCGCTGTAGAGCTGGATCAGGCTCGCCCCGGCGCGGATGCGGGCATAGGCCTGTTCGGCGCCGGATATGCCGCCCACGCCGATCAGCGGCAGGCGCGCGCCCAGCAGGCGGCGGAAATCGCGCAGCCTCTCCAGCGAAAGGTCGTGCAGCGGCGCGCCCGACAGCCCGCCTGTCTCGCCCGCATGGGCCGAACGCAAGGGCGGGCGCGAAATGGTGGTGTTGGACACGATCAGCGCGTCGATGCGGTGGTCGAGGCAGGCGGCGGCGATGTCCTCCACATCCGCCGGTTCGAGGTCGGGGGCGACTTTCAGGAAAATGGGGGTGCGGTCCGCGCCCCGCGCCGTCATCACCGCGCCCAGCAACCGGTCGAGCGCCGCCCGGTCCTGAAGTGCGCGCAGGCCGGGCGTGTTGGGGGAGGATATGTTGACCGTCAGATAATCGGCCAACGGCGCCATGCAGGCGATGCCCGTGGCATAATCCGCGATGCGGTCCGCCGCGTCCTTGTTCGCGCCGATATTGATGCCGATGACGCCGCCGCCGTTCCGCCGCCGCTTCGCGATCCGTTCCGCCGCCGCCGCCTGACCGCCATTGTTGAAGCCCATGCGGTTGATCACCGCCCGGTCCGCCTCCAGCCGGAAGAGACGCGGCAGGGCATTACCCGGCTGGGGCAGGGGAGTGAGCGTCCCCAACTCGGTAAAGCCGAAGCCCAGTCCATGCATCTTGTGCGCGACCAGCCCTTCCTTGTCATAGCCCGCCGCCAGGCCCACGGGATTGGGGAAGGCGATGCCCGCGACCGTCTGCGTCAGCATCGGATCGGATTGCAGCGCAGGCGGCGTAGGCATCATCCGCAGCAGGGCGATGGACAGATGATGCGCGCGCTCGGCGTCGAGGGCGAAGAACAAGGGACGGATCCAGCGGTAGGCCATGGCGGCCGCTATGCCAGCGCCGGGCGCGTTCGTCGAGTCGCTGTTGCGATTCGGCAACAGATGATCTGGATCAAATTTTTCAGGGGAAATCGCCTCATTTTAGGGCATTTTCCAGGCTGGAATGTCCGATCCATCCAATAAACTTTCCCCTATTCCAGCGTAAAGCAGGTCCGCGACCCGAAGGCTCCAAGGCCATATGGCCGACGAGACCTTTTCCTGGCCCGGCGATGAGAATCGTCGGGCCATTTTTATGCCTGTGTCTTGCCTGCGACACTGAATTGTTTCCCGATTTTAACCAATTTTCTTGCGCCGCCAGCGCGAAGGGAGATATTGGATAGCGGGGGTCATAATATATGGGGTCATATCCTCGACACACGCCTGAGGGGGCAGGGTCTGTTACCGCCGATCAGGAGACGCCGCTTTCCTATAGGGTGGAAGCGGAGCATGGCCCGGTCAGTCTGCGCTATTTCGCTCCGCCCGAATCGTTATGCGCCTATTTCGGTTCGCTCTACATCTTCAGCGTTACCTCTTCCGGCTATGCGGACGTGACGCGCGCAGATGTGCCGCAACTCCGTTTCCGGCTGGAAGGGCAGGGCGGCAACTATATCTTTCAGGGTGGCATGGTGTTGTCCCCGCCGGATGTCTGCCTGTTGGGACCGACATTCGGCGCGACACGCTTCGAGCTGGACCAGCCGGCGCGCGTGCTGGGCACATCCCTGCTGCCTGCCGGCTGGGTGGCGCTGTACGGTGACGATGCCAGCGCGATGGCCGACAGCGCCTTCGACATGGCGGCATATGATGCCGACTATGGGCTGTTGCTGCAAAAGTTGCAGTCCATGGAGGATGCGGATGCGATGGCGTCCTTGTGCTGGGCGTTTCTGGAAGAGCGGATCAGGCCGTTCGCCGATTCGACCTGGCGGATGCTGGAGGCGGTGGACGGCTGGCTGATGGACGAAGGATCGCCGCGAATCGAAACGCTGGTCGAACGCACGGGGCTTTCGGCCCGGCAGCTCGCGCGGCTTACCAACCGCTATTATGGCGCGCCGCCCAAGCTGCTGGCGCGCAAATACCGGGCATTGCGATGCAGCGCGCGGATCGCGCTGGACCGGGAAAGCTGGCAGGTGTTGTGCGAGGATGGCGGCTTTTACGACCAGTCCCACTTCATTCGCGAGATCAAGCATTTCATCGGCCTGACCCCGCAGCAGTTGCAGAACGAGCCGTCCGCCATCGCGCAGCTAACGCTGTTGCGCCGGTCGCTGGGCGGCGACGTGGCGGTCATCAATCGCATGAGTTGAACGCGCTCATGCAAGAAAAGCCTTGATAATCCGCCCTCGCGCGACCACATGCCTAATCGGATTGATTCGATCCGATTTGAGAATGGTTCGCAACTGGACGCGCAATGAGACTGTCGAGCTTCGCTGACTATGCCGTGGTGCTGATGTCCGCCGCCGCGCGCCATTGCGGCGCCGCCAAGATGAATGCGACGACGCTCAGCGCCGAAACCGGCATTCCCCTGCCCACGGCGCAGAAGCTGGTGAGCCGTTTGTCGGCGGCGGGCCTGCTCGAATCGAGCCGCGGCACCGGCGGCGGCGTCCGGCTGGCGCGGCCTCCCGCCGCGATCACGCTGGCCGATGTGGTGGAGGCGGTGGAAGGCCCCATCGCCATGACAGCCTGCGCCGAACATGGCGCGCATGACTGCACATTGGAGCAGGACTGCCCCGTCCGTCCGCATATGAACGCGGCGAACAATGCGATCCGGTCCGCGCTTGCCGGGGTGACGATCGCGAGTTTGACACGAGAAATGGCATGACCGAGGAAAGCACCACTATCCGCAATCTCGAAGCGCATGAGGCCGCCGAGCGCGCCTCCACCTATGAGCATGGCTGGTCGTCGGCCATCGAGCAGGACTTCGCGCCCAAGGGGCTGAGCGAGGATACGGTCCGCTTCATCTCCGCCAAGAAGAAGGAGCCGGAATGGCTGCTGGAATGGCGGCTGAAGGCGTTCGCCCTATGGCGGAAGATGGAAGCGCCCGATTGGGCCAAGCTCAACATCCCGCCGATCGACTATCAGGACGCCTATTATTACGCCGAGCCGAAGAAGAAGGCGGAACTGGAGTCGCTCGATGAGGTCGATCCGGAAATCCTGGCCACCTATCAGAAGCTGGGCATCCCCATCGCCGAGCAGGAAGTGCTGGCCGGGGTCAAGGGCAGCCGCAAGGTCGCGGTCGACGCGGTGTTCGACAGCGTGTCCGTCGCCACCACCTTCCGCAAGGAACTGGAGGAAGCGGGCGTCATCTTCCGTTCCATTTCCGAAGCGGTGCGCGAATATCCCGAGCTGGTGAAGAGGTGGCTCGGCAAGGTCGTGCCGATGCACGACAATTATTTCGCGACGCTCAATTGCGCGGTCTTTTCGGACGGCACCTTCGTCTATGTGCCCAAGGGTGTGCGCTGCCCGATGGAACTCAGCACCTATTTCCGCATCAATGCCGAGAATACGGGGCAGTTCGAGCGCACGCTGATCGTGGCGGACGAGGGCAGCTATGTCAGCTATCTGGAAGGCTGCACCGCGCCGATGCGCGACGAGAACCAGCTTCATGCCGCCGTGGTCGAACTGGTCGCGCTGGACGATGCGGAGATCAAATATTCGACCGTCCAGAACTGGTATCCCGGCGACGAGCAGGGTAAGGGCGGCATCTATAATTTCGTGACGAAGCGGGCGCTCTGCCAGGGCCGCAACAGCAAGGTGAGCTGGACCCAGGTGGAAACCGGCTCCGCGATCACCTGGAAATATCCCAGTTGCGTGCTGAACGGCGAGAACAGCGTCGGCGAGTTCTACTCGGTGGCGCTGACCAACAATATGCAGCAGGCCGACACCGGCACGAAGATGATCCACAACGGCAAGGGGTCGCGATCGACCATCGTGTCCAAGGGCATCAGCGCGGGCCGCAGCAACAACACCTATCGCGGGCTGGTGCGCGTCGCGCCGGGCGCGGAGGGCGTGCGCAACTTCACCCAATGCGACAGCCTGCTGCTGGGCGATCAGTGCGGCGCGCATACCGTGCCTTATATCGAGGTGAGGAACCCCAGCGCCCAGATCGAGCATGAGGCGACCACCAGCAAGATCAGCGACGACCAGCTTTTCTACGCGATGCAGCGCGGGCTGGATCAGGAAAGCGCGGTGTCATTGATCGTGAACGGCTTCGCGCGGGAGGTGTTGCAGCAGTTGCCGATGGAGTTCGCGGTCGAGGCGCAGAAGCTGCTCGGCATTTCGCTTGAGGGTAGCGTGGGGTGATCGACAAGGGGCAACCCTTGGGCTTTTAGAGGACCAAGAATTTTGAGCGACGAAGACGATATTCAGGATGCCCTCGCCGATTTCGCGGAGGATGTCGGCAACGGGCAGGCATGGACCGCCGCCATCCGTATCCTGACCGAGGATTATGAACTGGAAGAGGGCGAGTTGCAGGCCCGTGCCGCCAAGGATTTCGGCGACCTCGACGCCTGGCAGGCCGAATGCCGCGCCGCGCTGGAAGCAGGCGACAAGGCGATGACCGAGCGCCTGCGGACCGACAAGGCGTTCCACAAGGCCAAGGCGCCCAATCTCGCCCGCATGGGGCCGGTCAGCGAATTCGTCGTCGCGCTGCTGGAAAAGGGCGCGCCCGAGCCGGATGCCGACTGGTGGCCCTATATGCCGATCAAGCGCCATATCGACACGCTGTTCCCCGCGCCCGGCGACGTGCGGGACATGGCCTTCTGGACCGCGCGGACGCTCCAGCGCGCGCATAAGGGATAAATGATGCTGACCATCGAAAACCTCTCGAACGAGATTGACGGCAAGGCGATCCTCAAGGGGCTGTCGCTTTCCATCAATGCGGGCGAAGTCCATGCGATCATGGGACCGAACGGCGCGGGCAAGTCGACGCTGGCCTATACGCTGGGCGGCCGCCCCGGTTACGCGGTGACGGGCGGCGGCGCGACCTTTGACGGGCAAGACCTGTTCGAAATGGAGCCGCATGAGCGCGCCGCCGCCGGGCTGTTCCTGGGCTTTCAGTATCCGGTCGAGATTCCGGGCGTTTCCAACCTGCAATTCCTGCGCGAAAGCCTCAATTCGCAGCGCCGCGCGCGGGGCGAGAAGGAACTGAACGGCGGTGAGTTCATCAAGCTCGCCAAGGAGAAGGCCGCGTTGCTGGGCCTCGACATGGAAATGCTCAAGCGCCCGGTGAATGTCGGCTTTTCAGGCGGCGAGAAGAAGCGCGCCGAAATGGTGCAGATGGGCATACTCGACCCGAAGCTGGCGATCCTGGACGAGACGGACAGCGGCCTCGACATCGACGCGCTCAAGACCGTGGGCGCCGGGATCAACGCGATCATGCGGCGCCCCGACAAGGCGGTGCTGCTCATCACCCATTATCAGCGGCTGCTCGACTATGTGAAGCCGGACTTCGTGCATGTGCTGGCGGGCGGGCGGATCGTGAAGTCGGGCGGTCCCGAACTCGCGCTGGAACTGGAACGCGAAGGCTATGCCGAGGTGATGGCATGAGCGTCGCAGGCGTCTCTTTTGCGGAGGATGCGCGCATATGACCACGCTCGCCCTGCCGACCCGGCGCCAGGAAGAATGGCGCTATAGCGATCTGGAGGCTGTCGCCTCCCTATGGCCGCTGCCCGCGCCGGTTCGCATCGACGTGGCGGCCGGTGAAAGCGCGCATCATCATCTGTTGCAGGACGCGGGCGAAGGCGTGGCGGTGGTGCATGACTATGCCATCGCCATTGCGGATGGGGGGCGCTGCGATTTCCATGTGCTGAATATCGGCGGCCGGTTCGGGCGGGTGACGCTGAACGTCACGCTGGGGAAGGGCGCGCATTTCGAACTCAACGGCGCGATCATCGGCGGAGGGAAGCAGACGCTGGAGATCGTCACCGCCGTCACTCATGCGCAGCCGGACGGGACCAGCGGGCAGACGATCCGGTCGGTCCTGGGCCAGCACGCCACCGGCAGCTATCTGGGGAGCATCAACGTCGCGCGCGGCGCGCAGCGGACGGACGCCTTCCAGTCGGTGAAGGCCATGCTGCTGGACCGCACGGCGACCGCGAACGCCAAGCCGGAGCTGGAAATCTACGCCGACGACGTGAAATGCGCCCATGGCGCGACCGTGGGCGAACTGGACAAACAGGCGCTGTTCTACATGGCTTCGCGCGGCATGGACCCGGCGACGGCCAAGACGCTGCTTTTGAAAGCCTTTGTCGCGGGCGTGTTCGACGATATGGTCGACGACGCGGTGAAGGCGACACTGGAAGCGGCGGCGATCGCCAAGCTGGAGGCGCTGGTATGACTGTCGGCACCTTCGACCGCCTCGACCTGCGTCATGATTTCCCCGGCCTTCTGGATGGAAATGGGGTCGACTGGCATTATCTCGACAGCGCCGCCACCGCGCAGAAACCGCAAGCGGTGATCGACGCCATCGCCCGCGCCTATGGCGTGGACTATGCCACGGTGCATCGGGGCGTCTATGAGCGGTCCGCGAACATGACGCTGGCCTACGAGGCGGCGCGGCGAAAGGTCGCGCATTTCATCGGCGCGGCGAGCGACAGCGAGATCGTCTATGTCCGCGGTGCGACCGAGGGCATCAATCTCGTCGCGCAAGCCCATGCCGGGGAGCAGTTGAAGGCGGGAGACCGCATCCTGCTTTCCATGCTGGAGCATCACAGCAATATCGTGCCGTGGCAGATGGTGGCCGAGAAGGCGGGCGCGCAGGTCGATGTCGTGCCGCTGACGGCGGATGGCAAGATCGACCTCGACGCCATGGCCGCGATGATTACGCCGCAGCATAAAATGGTGGCACTTGCCCATGTGTCGAACGTGCTGGGCAGCGTGCTGGACGTGCGCCGCGCCGCCGACATCGCCCATTCGGTGGGTGCGAAAATCCTGATCGACGGGTGCCAGGCCGTGCCGCGCCTTGCCGTCGACGTGCAGGGGCTGGATTGCGACTTCTACGTCTTTTCCGCGCACAAGCTTTATGGGCCGACCGGCATCGGGGTGCTGTGGGCGCGCCAGGAACTGCTCGACGCCATGCCCCCCTATCAGGGCGGCGGGTCGATGATCGACAAGGTGACGTTCGAAAGGACGACCTACGCCCCCGCGCCCACGCGGTTCGAGGCCGGGACGCCGCATATCGTCGGCGTGGTCGGGCTGTCCGCCGCGATCGACTATGTGCAGGCGATCGGACTGGACGCCATCCACGCCCATGAATGCGCGCTGGTGGGCAAGGCGCGGGCGGCGCTGGAGAAGCTGAACAGCGTGCGCGTCTTCGGGCCGGAGGATTCGGCGGGCATCCTGTCCTTCGAGGTGGAGGGGGTGCATCCGCACGATGTCGGCACCATATTGGATGAGACGGGCGTGGCCATCCGCGCCGGGCATCATTGCGCCCAGCCGCTGATGCGCCATCTGGGCGTCGAGGCGACCGCGCGGGCGAGCTTCGGCCTCTACAGCGACGAGGGCGACGTGGACGCGCTGGTCAAGGGTATCGAACGAGTGAGGAAGATCTTCGGATGACCGAGCGGAAGATTATGGTCGAGGAAGTGGAAGGCGTGGACGCGCCGCCCAAGGCGCGCCTGGACGATGCCGGAACCGCGCAGCCGCGCCAGCGCGATTATCTGGAAGGCTTCCTCTCGCAAAAGCCCGCCGCGCCGCCGGCGGGCGAGCCGGGCGGCGACCTGTATGATGCGATCATCGACGCGCTCAAGGAAATCTTCGACCCGGAAATCCCGGTGAACATCTATGATCTGGGGCTGGTCTATGGCGTGGACGTGACGGAAGGCGGCCATGCCGTCGTCACCATGACGCTGACGACGCCGCATTGCCCGGTCGCCGAATCCATGCCGGGCGAAGTCGAACTGCGGGTCGGCGCGGTGCCGGGCGTGGGCGATGTGGAGGTGAACCTCGTCTGGGACCCGCCATGGGACCCCGGCAAGATGTCGGACGAAGCGAAGCTGGAACTGGGAATGCTCTGATGACGATTGAAACCAAATCCCGCGCGCGTCCCGCCGCCGTCATCCTGACGCCGAATGCGGAGCGGCGCATCGCCGACCTGATGGCCCAGGCGCCCGAAGGGGCGATTGGCGTCAAGCTGTCCACGCCCCGGCGCGGCTGTTCGGGGCTTGCCTATTCGGTCGACTATGTGACCGAGGAGGCCAGGTTCGACGAGAAGATCGAAACCCCCGGCGGCGCCTTTTATATCGACGGCGCCTCGGTGCTCTATCTGGTCGGATCGACGATGGACTGGGTGGAGGACGACTTCACCGCCGGATTCGTCTTCAACAACCCCAATGCCAAGGGCAGTTGCGGCTGCGGCGAGAGCTTTACGGTTTAAGCCCCGGCAGCCCGGATCATGCCGCATATGCTGATCCTGGGGCTGGGCTATACCGCCGCCCGCCTGGCCGGGCGGCTGCGCGCGCAGGGCTGGCAGGTCACGGGGGTGCGCCGCACGGCGGGCCCCGAAGCGCTCGCCTTTGCCGATGAAGCCGCCGTCCATGCCGCCATCGCCAGCACAACGCATATCCTTTCCTCCGTCCCCCCGGATGGGGAAGGCGATCCGGTCCTCGCGCGTTACGGCGCGGCCATCGCCGCCGCGCCCGCGCTCTGGGCCGGTTATCTCTCCTCCACCGGAGTCTATGGCGACACGGGCGGCGCATGGGTCGACGAGGCCAGCCCCATGGGTCAAGGCCGCCGCACCGCCCGCACGGAGGCCGATCTGGCGTGGGGCACGCTTCGCCCGGACATGCGCCGGTTCCGCCTGCCCGGCATTTACGGCCCCGGCCGCAGCGCGCTGGACCGCGTGCGGGAGGGGAAAGCGCACCGCATCGACCTGCCCGGACAGGTCTTCAGCCGCGTGCATGTGGATGATATCGTGGCGGGCGTCATCGCCTCCTTCGATGGGCCGCCGGGCATCTATAATCTGGCCGACGACCTGCCCGCGCCGCACAATGCCGTGATAGAGGCAGCCTGCGCGTTGCTCGACAAGCCCCTGCCGCCGCTGCTGGCGCTGGGGGAGGCGAACCTCTCCCCCATGGCCCGCGCTTTCTACGCCGAAAACCGCCGCGTCGCGAACGGGCGGGCCAGGCGCCTGCTGGGCTGGAAACCGCGCTATCCGACCTATTGCGAGGGACTGACCGCCTGCCTCGCGGAGGAAAGCTGAACGGCTCGCCGCATCGCCGCCCTTATGGTTACTCTTCCTTAACCATGGCGGCCCGAAAGGTGGTCCTCACCCGCCACCGGATCGGACAGATGGACTCAATCGAAACTGCTTTCGCCGCGCTCAGCCACCGCATGAGCCGCCTCTCCATGCCCGTCGGTGCGCCGCGCAAGCCCGAACCCATCGCCAGCCTGCTCGCCCGCGTGGATGCGGCAAAGCGGGGCTATGTGCCGGACGCGCGCCGCTAACCCTCCTTCGCCCGCAGCGCGATGGTCATGCCGGCGATCGCCAGCACCGCTCCGGCAATGGACAGCGCGGTCCAGCGATAGCCCTCCGCCGCCGTGGAGATCAGCATCGCGATCACCGGGATCAGCACGCCGCTATAGGCCGCGCGCGCCGCGCCGATACGCTGGATCAACTGGAAATAGAGCGGGAAGGAAACCACCGATCCCGCAATTGCCAGCCAGGCTATGCCGAGCACATAGGATGCGCGCCATTCCATCACCGGCGGACCCGCCGTGATCCAGGCATAGGCCGCGTCCATCGCGCCGCCGATCAGCATCGCCCAGGCCAGCACCGCGACCATCGGCAGGCGACGGGCGACCCGCATCCCCTGCATGATATTGGCCGCCGACGCGCTGAACAGCCCCGCGATGCTGAGCGCCACACCCAGCAGCACCGCGCCGGGCGCAATCTCCGCCGCGCGATATTCCTTCACCAGCAGCAGCACGATCCCCGCGATGGCTATGGCCGATCCGACCATGAAGGCGCGGCTCACCGGCTGGCGGAAGGCGATCCACGCAAGGATGCTGTTGGGGATCAGCAGCATCGCATAGACGGTCGCGACCACGCCGGAGGTCAGATAATGTTCCGCGCGATAGACGAAGTTGAAATTGAGCACGAACTGCGCCAGCCCCAGCATCGCGGCAAAGGCGATCCCTTCAGGCGGCAGGCGCAGCGGCACCCTGCGCACCGTCGCGAACAGTGCCATGCCGGCCCCGGCGACCAGAAAGCGGTAGCAGACCGACCAGCTCGGCGGCACCGCCGAAAGCTGATCGCGAATCACGATCCAGGTCGAACTCCAGATCAGCGTGACGAGGATGAAGGGCAGGACGACTCCGCCCTTTGCCTGTTGCGCCATCAGCCAAGCTTCCGCAGCGCATCGGCAAGCGGCGCGACGCCGGCCGCATCCTGCGACCAGTTGGTGACGATCCGCGCCGCCCCTTCGTCCCAGTCGTGGAAGTCGAAGCCTTGCGCGCGCAGGCTGGCGGCTTCCTCCGCCGTCAGCCGCAGGAATAGCTCGTTGGCCTCTACCGGATGCATCAGCCTTGCCCCCGCGCCCGCAGCCAGTGCCTGCGCCGCGGCATTGGCCGCACGCGCATTGGCCAGCCACAGGTCATCCTCCAGCAGCGCGAGAATTTGCGCGGCCAGATAGCGCCCCTTGGAAAAGAGATGCCCCGACCGCTTGCGCCAGCGGGCCGCTTCCGCCGCCCGCGCCTCCGCCTGCGCGCCGAAGAAGACCAGCGCCTCACCCACCATGCCGCCATTCTTGACGCAGCCGAAACTCAGCACATCGACGCCCGCGCGTCCTGTGACATCGCCCGGATGGCAGCCCAAATGCGCCACCGCATTGGCGAATCGCGCTCCATCCATATGCAGGCCCAGCCCGTGATCCTTCGCCATATCGCTCAGTGCCGCAACTTCATCGGGCGTGTAGACCAGCCCATATTCGGTCGCATTGGTGATGCTGATCGCCCGCGCGGGGATCTGGTGCACGTCCGGGCGGATCGCCCGCAGCCGTTCCCGCACCGCACCAGGCGACAGCTTCGCGCCTTCGCCCGGCAGCATCATCAGGCTTGCGCCATGGGTGAAGAA